>Ga0163152_10000842_pt1 | contig 50676 bp, 40 predicted proteins | sample OliLakLV19MP8IB2_FD_148635 | JGI IMG/M metagenome (GOLD analysis project Ga0163152, IMG submission 148635) | Freshwater microbial mat bacterial communities from Lake Vanda, McMurdo Dry Valleys, Antarctica - Oligotrophic Lake LV.19.MP8.IB-2 | ecosystem: Environmental > Aquatic > Freshwater >... | reverse complement strand
GTATGAGTTCAAAATTAATCTTGTAGGGGTTCAAAATTAATCTTGTAGGAGTTCAAAATTAATCTTGTATGAGTTCAAAATTAATCTTGTAGGGGTTCAAAATTAATCTTGTAGGGGTTCAAAATTAATCTTGTAGGGGTTCAAAATTAATCTTGTAGGGGTTCAAAATATTGAACCCCTACAAGATTAATTTTGAATTCCACAATGATTATACTTTTTCACCGGGCATTACATTGTGCTTCACCTCACTATCTTCTTCAGCCATCACTCGATTGAGAAACAGAAATAGCAAAGCCATAAACGGACTTTTCCAAAGGTTACTTAAAATTATTTCATTATCCATAACCTCTTCAAAGAATAAAAAATCAAGGAGCGTAAAAATGCCAAATACCAGAATAACATTGGTAAAGTATACCCTGATCAAATTGAGTACCTGTTTAATTTTACTTTTCTTCATTTGAGCGGATTTTAATACTTTACAAGTGATAAAAGAAAAAATCTTACATTTCAATATTTCAGGGTTATACCCCTTGAATCCATATTAATCCCCCAGGACGCTTAGCGTGATGAGAAAAGAGGCGCCTAATAGACGGTCTCTCCCATTCTGATAATGAACTCTTTAGGCCAGATTTTCATCCTTCTGCAAGATTGAAAGATGCTAAAATTATATATTACATGGCTTTGTTTCAAAATTTTTAGATTTTTGAGCCCTTAGCTACTTTATAAACGAATACTGAAACCCAACTCATGGAAGGATCGATCACCCTCACAATAGATAAATTTATAGCCGTCATTACCTTTTCTCACCCGGTGCACAATTCCATGCCGGGGTATCTCCTGTCAGACCTGGCCGCCCATATTAAAAAGGCAGGTGAGAATCCGGATGTCCATGTGATTGTGTTGAGCTCAGGCGGAGAGCGGACTTTTTGCGCGGGTGCCAGTTTAGACGAACTCATTACCATCACCAATTCAGAAGACGGAAAAAAATTCTTCCTAGGATTTGCGCACGTCATCAATGCGATGCGGAAGTGTCCTAAAATAATCATTTGCCGTGTACATGGGAAAGCGATTGGAGGTGGAGTTGGCATAGCAGCAGCAGCCGACTATTGTATGGCAACCAATTATGGGTCGATTAAATTGAGTGAACTTGCGCTTGGTATTGGCCCATTTGTCATCGGGCTCGCCGTCGAACGGAAGATAGGCCTCAGTGCTTTCAGTCAGCTAGCCCTCAATGCTACTGAATGGCAGACAGCCAACTGGGCTAAGGAAAAAGGATTGTACCAGGAAGTCTTTGACAGTATTGAACATCTGGATGCTTATGTTGATGAATTATCGCAACGCCTTGCTGCCACCAGTTCATCTGCACTGCTTGCATTGAAGCAAGCCTTGTGGCATGACACTCAGCACTGGGATCAGCTATTGGATGAGCGGGCAGGCATCAGTGGTCGACTCGTGATCACCGAAGCATCCCAGAAAGCTATCCGGGAATCTAAAATCGTATAGAAGACCTAAGACAAATTATCAAGCAACTATCAGGTTGCTTCTAATGATCAGAACCCTCCAAAAATAGATCCGAAATCTGTGGCGACCCCTATCCGAACAGCAAAATTCTGATACGTATAGTTCTGCCATGAAGTCACAAACTCTACCCGCAATACACGAAGGATATAATTGATGCCGTATCCGATTTCTGCATACTGATTTGATTCCGGGCTAATCAGTGTATTGAAAATCACATTCTCTCTGATTCCCTGGCGTCTGAAATAATCAAACTGTGTCAATCCAAACCGCCTGAACTGGTAATTGAAGAGTCCATAGGCATACTGCTCGTCCGTGCTATATAAATAATAGTCCAGCATCCTGAAAGTACTGACAGGATTAGTTGGAGAACCAATCATCCGGTTACCGGGGAAATGGGCAAAATCATGGAAATATTTTGGCTTGTCGTCCCCTAAAAACATTCCGGCCGCAATTCTCATACTGAGTTGGCTGCCTGCACCTATTGCTACTTTGGCGTCAAACTGGGCAGTAGCGAGATCAAATGGATCATACGCTTCTCCCCAGCCTTTTCTGTACATCAGGGTAAGCATCGGTGAATCGCTATAATCCTTGCGCTTTGTCCCACGCTCCACTTTATACCTCCAGAATGGCTTGAGCCAGACAACGCCTTCGGTGATGATGGCCTTGTGATCATTAAACACTTCATCATTTCCGGCAAGATGATCAGGATCATTATCCGTATACAACAAACTCTTGTCATCAAAGAAAACCAGGTCCGTGGTATTCATTAATCTGTTGCGATCTGCATACTCACCCGTAACATCAAACCCAACCGCTTTGGAAATATTCTGTTTGTAGGTGATCCTGCCAAACTGCTGTTCATAGATCTTCATGTAGTTGCGGTTGACAAACAAAGTATACGTGGAGTTAGCCCATGCATAAATCGGATGATCATACCCATACTGCCTGGTTTGATTTCCCCCTTGCATCAGTACACTCCAACCTTTTCCGAAGAGCTTGAGTTTGCCATCATAGTTGAACGCTTCCCTGGAGAAAGCATATCTCCCTACTGCACCGGCTTCCCAGTTTAAAGGTTTCTTTCCATTATTCCCGAACTCCAACTCATACCCAAAGTGAAATCCATCTACCGTATTAAAATTGATAGATTGAAGCGGTGCCTTCAATTGAAGGTAGGTTTTATCACTAAGGTTATATCTACCTCCTGTGATCAAATGGGTTAGTTTGAAGTCTGTTCTGCGTTTCACATTAGCAGAAAACCCATCTTCGCCCATCATGACAGTGATAGAATCCTGACCTTCTTCAGTTTCATCTTCAGGAGGAGCGGGGTTGGCTGCGATGCTGTCCAATCGTTGATATCCTTTCACTTCATAAGCTGTCAGCGGCAAGGGACGCATAGACTGCCAATAGGAGGAATCACGTCTGTAGGCTACGCTATCGATGACTTGTGTTGACAAGTCCGGCAAATTCACCGTATCTGCTTCCGGCAATGTTTCGATCTCTTGCTGTTTATATTCCCGCATCATTTTACGCAATTGTTTTGCGCTCAACTCTTCGCCATTTTCTAAGCCCAACAAGCCTTCATCAAATGAACGGTTTTTCAATTTCGCTTCAGCGGCTTTGGCATCCGCTGTTTCTACTTTCACATCTAATACGGTGACGGGAACTTCCAGATCAGGATTTAGTTTTATTTTGTAATCATTGAGTTTAGCGAAATACTGGTACTCAAATGCAAATCCAAACACACTTCCCCCAACGTCATATATCTCATGCACCGGAAGCCAGACGTCAGGCATGATGGGTTCAAACTGTTGCTGAATGTCAAATCGTATCCCCCAAATATAGGTAGCCAGATCAAGGCTGTGAATACTCCATACATTATCTACGATATAAATAAATCCTTCAAAAACCGAATCCCCTTTGGCCCTGGGGGTCACTTTTATTTTGTTGATGACGTGACTTCCATCCTGTATAAAACCAAGGTATTCAAATCGATAATGACCAAATGCATCAGGTGCCAAGGGAGATATCCCATTCACCACTGTTGGTTCATAAAAACTACTATAAATAAAATTAGTTGGACTCGTATTATTGTCATCACCTGAAGTCCGAATAGAAATGACTGTATCGCGGTACTGATCAGGGCGTATATAATGAAGCTTGCTCACGGATTCCTGTGTGAAGGCTACCGTTGAATCAATCCCTTCTTCAGCTAATGCTTTATTGATTTTTTTACGGAGCAGCCATGGGGTCTTTAATAAACGTCCACTTCCCTTTATATAGACCATGGCATTGTATTCATCAACTTGTAAAGAGTGATACGTTGCTTTTGCTATTGCTCGACGCATAATGGTATAAGCCGGATCTTCGCCATTCCCGGATACAATCGCTTCAGGCAAGGCCACTACTTCAGGTAGCATGACAGCGTTGAAAGAAATATAGGAAGAGCCTATTGTAAATGTGGTATCAATCGGACTATAGCCAAGATACTGGAATCTGACCTTGTGCTTGCCTGGCGCAAGGGCCAGAATATATTCACCCTCCACATTGGAAGCAGCGCCATGACTTGTGCCCATGACGCCGATACTGGTAAAGGGCAACGGATCTCCGCTTACATCCACAACCTTACCCTTAATACCCTGAGCCTGAATGCTATAGGAGATGAATAAACAGACCAGAAGACCCAGAAATTTCCAGGGCAATGATAGTTGGAATTGCGATTTCATGGTTTAAAGATATCACCCCTAGACTCAGTCTGCTATAGGATTGTTACAGGTTTAAGTTCATTTTAACGATTTACTGCATTACAACTGTTTCATGGCCGCCTCCGAAAACACAATTCACCTATCTTTCCCCTGCGAAAATGGCAGCAAACAAAGACCAATACAAAATCCTGGTGATCAGTGATTACCGTTCCGTTGGCTCATCAAGGCCGGAGGCAGAAATTTTTATCAGGTTGGCGCAATTGGGACATCAAGTCCATATCATCACCCATGCGGATGCACATTATTACAATCAACGATTCAGGGAACATGGTATTTCCGTCTTTGAAAACCCACCTTCCAAAAAAATCTCCATTACGTATATCCGCTTCCTGAAAAATCTGCTAAACGAGTACACTTATGATTTTGTGCATACTTTCAATAGTAAAGGCCTGACCAATGCCGTGTGGGCTTTGTCTGGCAGTAAGGCAAAACTGATTGCTTACCGCGGATATGCTGGACAGACCCACTGGTATGATCCAATGATGTACCTCAAGTATTTTCATCCAAGAGTTGACCATATTATCTGTGTCAGTCAGGACATTGAAATCATCCTGTCCAGGAATATGGCAGGGGCACGAAAGAAACTCACCACCATTCCAAAAGGACATGATCCTGCTTGGTATATGAGCATCCTACCCGTGGATAGAAAAACACTGGGTTTCACGGAGCATGATATTCTTGTTTGCTTTCTGGCCAATGTGAGGCCCTTCAAAGGACTGCCCTACTTATTGAAAGCTACGCATTTGATACCTGCCAGCTTACCAATCCATTTCCTGTTTATCGGCCATGGTTATGATGAGCCTTCGATACGACAAGCAATGGATTCCAGTCCATATAAAGAAAACTTTCATTTACTTGGATTCAGGAGCGATGCCCGTGAAGTGCTCGCAGCATGTGCTTGCCTTATACAAACCTCTACCCATGGAGAAGGTCTCTCTAAATCTGTTGTGGAATCAATGTTCCTGGGTATTGCACCGATCATCACGGATATACCTGGCAACCATGACCTATTGAAAGACGGCGAATCCGGGTGGATGGTCCCAATAAAAGATTCACCATCGATTGCTAAAGCCCTCACGGAGATGGCTTCAGACAAATCAGAGCGGACAAGAAGAGGCATCCATGCAAAGGAGCATATGCGCATGCATTTTCATATTGATCAGACCGTGAAACGCTTTGTCGATCTCTATGAGCGATTGAATTTGTGATGCGTGAGACGATAAACGTCAATCGGTAAATGGTAAACGGTTAAAAAAATATTGCTTGTAGAAACGCGAACATGTAGAGACGAGATTCATCTCGTCTCTACATGTTCGTGTTTCTACATGATCATTTAACGATACAGAATGATTTTATTTGGCGGCAGTATACCGGCGCGCTACTTCATCCCAATTGACGACGTTCCAGAAAGCTGCGACATAGTCAGGGCGACGATTTTGATAGTTGAGATAATAAGCATGTTCCCAAACATCAAGACCGAGGATAGGTGTACCCCGAAGTGCACTTACATCCATTAAAGGATTATCCTGATTTGGGGTATTGATGACCGCGAGTGCACCGGCAGCATCAACCATAAGCCATGCCCAGCCCGAACCGAACTGGGTCGTAGCGGCTTTGCCAAAAGCTTCTTTAAATTCATTAAAACTACCAAATCTGGTCGCAATATCATCGGCTAGGGCGTCTGAAGGCTCACCACCTCCATTCGGGGATAAAATCTCCCAAAACAGGCTGTGGTTGTAATACCCACCGCCGTTATTACGGACAGCCGGGCTTTGTTTAGAAACCTGTCCAAGGATTTCTTCGATTGTTTTTCCTTCAAGTGCTGTGCCTTCAATAGCGGCATTCAGATTGTTGGTATAGGCTGCATGGTGCTTACCGTGGTGAATTTCCATTGTTCGGGCATCAATATGCGGTTCGAGTGCATTTGTGCTATAAGGAAGAGAAGGGAGTTGAAAAGCCATGGTTTGTTGTGTTTATGATTAAAAAAAGATATTGTAATTATACAACTTGAACCGCAATAATCCCAAAAGGTTTACATTTCTTCCGTGGCGGGACTTCAAACTTCAGGACTATCTTTACCTTTGGAGTGTCCGGGCACTTTCCCAGCATAAGACCATGCACTTTTCAATTTCAGAAAACTGTCTTAAATCGTAATTATGAATATCCGTCAATCCTTTCTAACGCTGTCCACCTTTGGAATCCTCTTGATGACTGGCCTTACCAGTTGTGGAGACATAGAGCAAAATCTGGTACTCAATGCCAATGGATCTGGTACCCTGGAAACTTCCTTTGATATCGGAGAGATGATGGGCATGATGAAAGGGATGGGCGAAATGAGTGCCCTTCAAAATGAAGATGTGACCATTTCTGCAGGAGAGCAATCAGATACATTGATAGCTACTACTGAAAAACCAAAAGACCCTATGCAGGCTATTATGGATAGAGTGACAGACCCGGCATACGCTCGTGATTTTGACACATTGATCTCCTTTATCACCATCTTACCTGACAGTGTAAAACAAAAAGAGACACGGATGGACCTAGTCAGTAGAATAAACCTCCGCTTACGCTCGCCAGCGAACAGTTCATCACTGATCATGGGCGTCGTCATGAATTTTGACAATAAAGCTCAGCTCGAGGAGATGGTCAAGTATGTCGAAACCATGGATAATGCATCCAGCTCGGGTATGCTACCGGCCATGGGAGGCGGTGGATTGCAATCTGAAACATTCCTGGTATTTGACGCAGATATGAAAGCTGGCTGGATAAAAGTTGATACTATTGATTTTAGCGGAATGGCTCCGGAAATGGGGATGTCAGGCGACAGCCTTGTGGGCAGTGAAGACATGGGGATGATGGAGATGATGTTTGGCAACAGCAAAATCAAATCTGTAATCCACGTACCCGGTGAGGTCACTTCCTGCTCCAATAAAGATGCCATCCTGACAAAGGACAACAAAGTCATAATTGAATACAGCTTTATGGAGGCTCTTAAAAAGGGGAAAGTACCCGGATATACAATCAACTTTACACCTAAAAGTTAGCCTGCGGGTGGAGATGATCCCCCCTATTTCTCTTTGTCCGGCTGGATCAGGTAATCAAATGAATATTTTCCAGGACCTGTCAACATCAATGTGATATAGGGAACCAGGAATAAAATGCCGTGCTCCTTATCGCCGAGCGTTTCAGCCCCATTGGCAACAAATACGATGACCATCGTTACGATGATCAGCGGAATGAGGAAAAGTCTGGTGCCAATCCCCAGCACAAGAAAGATCGAACAGAATAATTCTGCAAAAACAGTCAGGGCTAATGAAATCTCGTCACCGAGACCTAAAAAATTGTAAAAATCCCCTGATTTCTCTGAAAATCCTTGAAGTTTAGCCCAACCATGCGTAGCCATTAACAGGCCTGCCCCCATCCTTAAAATGAGTATTCCAGCATCTGCAACTGATCCATAGGTTGTGGCTTTAAGTATTGTACGCAAGTAATTCATTCGATTCCTGTTTTAGTTTCCCGGCCTTAAATAAGCGGGTTTGCTCATCCTGAACAAGAGTAATATAGTACAAATGCAACGTGACTGCCTTTGTTTAAAACAAGATTGGTACATTTTTTGACATATTAAAAATATATTTAATATGTTTGTCACCAATTATAGTGCCCATGATACCTTTAGTGTTTTTATTACTGATACTCTTATGTATCGGAGGTGAATACGTTTCGCGACCACAATCACATTGAGGCAGGCTTAGCGAGCAGTATTTCCCTGAGCTCAGAAAGATGTAAGATAGTATAGTCAGGATCCTGCCGCAGGTGGCAGTCTTCCTTCATTGGATTATACCAGCATGTATGATAGCCAAAGGAAGCGGCACCCGCTATGTCAGCCGTCAGGCTATCTCCCACCACCAGGACATGTGCATGATCAGGTGATCCGATTTGCTCATGTACGTGTTGAAAATATGCAGTATGCGGTTTGGATACCCCGATCTCTCCTGCGATCACGATGACATCAAACCGCTTATCCCATCCGATCAACTCAAGTCGTGGACGTTGCACTTCCCTCATCCCATTAGTGACATATCCCAGCCCAACTTTTCCTTCTAGCAGGTTCATGATTTCTTCTGCACCAGGCATCAGGTATGGTTTGGAACCTAGCCTGCGGAGATATTGCTGTTGCGTAGACACCGGATCAAGGTCAAGTTGTCTGAAGGCGAAGTACCTTCTGAAACGTTCATAGACAAGTGTGTCACGGTCTATCAGGCCTTGTTCATGCTCTGTCCAGCACTCTACGTTGATGCGCTTATAATCTGCATACATGCCTTGTTTCCAATCATCTCCATGTAGGGCAAGTACTTCTGAAAGTGCTTCTTCACTGGCCTTGTCAAAATCAAACAGGGTGTGATCTGCATCAAAGAGCACCCATCGGTATCTTTTCATAGCGTTCAAAGATACCCTAGTCCAATGCTTATCTTCGCGCCATGAAGGGATATATTTTCTGCCTTTTCGTTTTTTCCTTTTCCTGGCTTCAAGGCCAGGATACACTGCGGATGCCATTGTCCGGTACGATGATTCATCTGGTATCTTTTGGACAGGATAGTTCAGGTGTATTATTATACAATATGCATGATAATGAAAACAGTTCAGCCATGGCAGGGCGAATACTTGCCAGCAACAAAGGAGGGCGATATTATGAACTCATGCATAATGGCAAACGAAACATCTCCTTTCTTTTCGGGGAAGATTCTATTCATATCGACCCAAACAGGATCTATACAGATACAGGGATATGGCAACAACTGGCAAGGAATAAAATCACAGACACTCTGGCGCATCAACTGATTTCTGCATGGAAGGACAGCCTATTGAATATACTCAGGATCGGTGAAAGGTCTCTGGTGATCGCGCTGCATAACAATACAAATCAGAACTATAGTTTTAAAAGTTATATGCCGGATGGAGAATATGCTGATGAGGCAGAGGCTGTCTGCAAAGGGTGTGTCCGTGATAAAGATGATTTTTATTTTGTGACTGAATATCCGATACTCGACCAGTTATGTTACGGCCAGTATCATGTAGTGATGCAAGCCAATTCAAGGATGACCGATGATGGGAGTTTATCTGTGTACTGCGGAAGACTTGGTATACCCTACATCAATGTGGAAGCTCAGCATGGCCATTTGTTTCGTCAGGTGAAAATGCTTTTGTTTGCCTACCGGCAACTTCTACCAAACTGATAGGGTTATGGGCTTATGGGCTTATGGGGTTATAGGCTTATGGGGTTATAGGGTTATTGGGTGATAGGGTTATTGAGTGATAGGGTTATTGGGTGATAGGGTTATTGGGTGATAGGGTTATTGGGTGATAGGGTTATAGGCTTATTGGGTGATAGGGTGATTTGGTTCTAATCACTTTACAGCATTATACATCAGCCTGACATCCTCAAGTGAAAAACTTCCTACGAGTCCTGTCTGAAAGATCAGTTCTTTTTCGCCGAGAATGCGGACATACCGGAAGTCATAATCCATCGTGGTGCTGTCAGCCATTTTGCTGAAAATGAAACCCTGGTCCTCCTCTTTTATAACTTCGCGGAAGAAAGGATCTTCCTTGACTGCTGTCAGTTGCCTCAGCTTTTCGCCGGCTGCATCCTGTTTGGGAGCTTCAAATTCAAATATCTGAATAAAGAATTGGTCACCCTTTTTGATGGTGATATCCCGCATGAAATTATAGTCCTTTTCCTGGATGATAGCGCTGTCTGGTGCCATGATGGTGACAGGCAGACCATGAGACTGGAGATCAAGTTCCTGCATACCCTTATCCTTTCTCTGGCAGCTTAATAATGCCAACAGCAGAAACGGGAGGAGAAGCGGGGCGAATTTCATTTTGTCAAAGGTATCTCATTTAACTAAAAGGAGGCTTAGTCTGGATTTTACTGATTCTATGACAAAAAAGTGATTATAGTACGAAAACCCTAAGTGCATCTATTATTCTGCGAGTTGCCCGGGTCGCTGCACGCTCGGTGTAGGCATCTATCCATTCAAAAATAGAAGGATGACTTAGGAGTTTAAAGAACGTTTCCTTGAGGTAGTTACGTACGGATTCTCCTGCTTGGTCGAGTTCAGCCCAAATTCTTTCCCTTTGCTCCAACACAAACACAATGTCCTCAAAGTCATGACTTGAGCGGCCGTCTCCAGCCCAACGATCCAGAAATGCGTCCAGCTTCGTGGCAAGAAAATATGGAGCCTATAGTATGCGAATCGCGAGTTGACCATCTAGCTGATACGGAATCGAATTTTTAAACCCTTCTAGATACCATCGGGGATGAAATCCGATAGAGGGATCATCTGTAGGTATGATATCGACTGTGATGCCGTTGATTATGTATCGACATACGATACTTGCTTCAACATCATGCGTAATACCCTTTCGACGCAATTTGTCCTCTAGCTGAGCTCTCTCTTTGTAACTCATGATTTCGATTATCACATCAATATCATCCGTAGGACGCGGTTCAACAACCTCTCTTTCTGCATACAAAGAAACGGTAGCGCCTCCAACAAAAACAATCTCATCACGCAGTTCTTCAAATGCAATTTAAACTGCTTTTATCCGTAGGATGATGCTATGACTAATCATGTTGAAATATTTTTTTAAGCTCAGTTCTTGCGTAATTCACCTCTCGGGCATTACCCACACGCAAAATTTCAATGAGCGAAAGAATCCTGTATAATTCTGGATCCTGCTGAACAGCTTTCGTTTGTTTGATGTAAAATGGTTCGACTAAAAATCCCATCTCTTTACTTCCCGCATCTGGCCAGACATATTTTATATCTGACAAAAACATCATTCTTATCTCAGGATGTGAATGTGCTGTAGGTATGCCCCGTACGATTTCACCTGGACGCTGTGGAAAGACGAAACGAAGGCCATAAATTAAAAATTCATAAAAGTTGGTGACCAACACGTTTTGCTTTCGATCATCCAATAGTTCAGCATACCAGCTTCGGTGCAGGGATTCTGAAAATTCCGATTGGCTTATTTGCATTTCAAAAGCGATATCCTTTATGTACCAGGATTGGCCTTGATTGATAAAAACTTTTACCAATATCGCGATGTCATGCGGACGCATTCCGGAATGCTTTCTCATACAGTAAATGTAAGTCGAATTATGCAATATCGCAAATCACAAATCGCGATATGCGATATTGTATATATAAATTATTGTTTATAAGGATTGTATGTATTAAATATTTATTGCATTATAAAGGAATGCATCCCAGATTATCACATTGCTTCAGAATCTCAAGATCAACCTAAATGGGCTGAACCCCATTTCTACTCCCAGCCCCTTTGGGGCCTATCGAGAGGGGGAAATTGACAGAAGCCCTGAAAGGGCGTACTTAGAGAAAAGTGATACACCCCTTTTCTACCATTTTTATGTACGTATTGCAATCCATCCATTAGTAAAATTATCCGGTCAACTATTCATTAGCGACATTAGAAATTTGCATTCCGGAACTTATCATATCCAAATTCAGGACGAATTAATGTGCACCATTGATACAATTATACAACTACAATCAGTTTGTGAAATATACTTACCAAACGTGTTTAGTCCAAACGCGGATGGTAACAACGATGTTTCTGGAACAATCCAGGATATACCTTTTGAAATATGGGAGTTTAGCATATTTGATAGAAGTGGTAATATGGTTTTCGATTCCGACAGCCCCTTTAAAGGCTGGAATGGTGAACATTATGGCAAACTCGTCCAATCGGTTGTATACGCTTGGACCTAACGTTACAAATTCTCAAATGAACAAGAGGTAACGATTAAGCATGGAGATGTAACGGTTTTGCGGTAGATATATCTAATTTACCTATATAACTACTTGTTTTTCAATTCACAATACATGTTAAATTTATTCTATGTCATAAACTCATCAGATTTTAGCCCATTTCTATCGATAATTTGAGCTTGGGTCTTGCGAATTTAAAATTGCAGTGATATATTTGTGATATCATTTTAATATCAAAATAGAAAAATCATGGAAAAATCATTTACACCCTTTTCAGGTTACCTGTTTTTAATTCTCTTTTTTGGGCTTGCAGTCCTTGCCATAGCGGGTATCGTAAACCTCTGGCATCCAGGGATTCCGGGTTCGATTTTAATATTGACCCTATTGATGTCCACTGGTTTCTTTTTCATTAATCCCAACAGTTCCAGGGTAATAACACTATTTGGAAAATATAAGGGAACTGCGAAAGACAATGGATTCTTCTGGGCTAACCCATTTTTTACCAAAAAAGGCATCTCTCTTCGTGCCCGCAATTTTGAAAGTGAGCGAGTGAAAGTCAATGACAAGCGAGGCAACCCCATTCTCATCAGCGTGATCACTGTCTGGCGTGTCCGGGATGCCTATAAGGCTGCCTTTGAGGTTGATGATTACGCCAGTTTTGTCAAATTACAGAGTGATGCCGCCGTCCGGAGCCTGGTTGGGCAATATTCCTATGACAATTTTGATGATCATCAGACTGAAATCACCCTCCGTTCTGGTCTTCAGGAAATCAATCACGCTTTGGAGCTTGCGTTGTCTGAAAGGCTCGCCATTGCAGGTATTGAGGTCATGGAAGCCAGGATTGGATATCTCGCCTACGCGGAGGAGATCGCCAGTGCTATGCTCAAGCGGCAGCAAGCGGAAGCTATCGTTGCAGCAAGATTTAAAATCGTCGAAGGCGCCGTCAGTATGGTGGAAATGGCACTCAAAGATCTTTCAGGCAAGAACATTATACATTTTGACGACGACAAGAAGGCAACCATGGTCAGCAATCTGATGGTCGTCTTATGCAGTGATAAGGAAGTGACTCCGGTAATCAATACCGGAACGTTGTATCAATAACCATTTTTGCCCCTAAATCCTACTTCGGCTTCGCTCAGCACATCGCCAAAAGGGGACTTAACTCTATCTGAATGAAAAAGAAATTTGTCTTACGCATCGATGAAGATGTATACACCGCACTGGAGAAGTGGGCGGCGGATGAATTTCGCAGCACCAACGGACAGATCGAGTGGCTCCTGGCCCATCAATTGAAACTCAATGGACGGTATAGAGGAATTCAACCAAAAGGGTTGAAGGAGGACAAACCAGGTGAGAATTGAGAATTGCTTTTGGGGGATGAGTAGTTCAAATAAAAAAGGCGTCCCACAAATGTTGGACGCCTTTTTTTTAAGTGTAATTACTATACTTTTTATTCTTCTCTTTTAGCTTTTCACTTTAATGGTACAACCAATTGCTTTGGTTTCTGAAGGATCAGGATTATTTCCAGCCTTGAGAGAGGCAATGGCATTTTCAAGGTATTTAACACTGACCAGGGATGCATCTTGTGCATTGTCATCGATAGCGCCTATATACCTGATATACCTGTTGGCATCCAGTAAGAATATATGGGGTGTGCGTGTAGCGCCAAAAGCAGGATACACTTTTTGTCCATCATCAAACAGGTATTTGAAAGGGAATTTTTTCTCTTTTGACCTGGTTTGCATAGACGCGAAGTCGTCACCAGGTTTTACAGTAGGATCGTTAGGATTGATGGCTACTACCGGATAACCCTGAGAAGCATATTTATTGTGCAACGCAATGATTCGGTCTTCATACATTTCCGCGTATGGGCATGTATTGCATGTAAAAACAATAATATACCCGCTGACCCCTTTGTAATCTGCAAGGGACACCATATTGCCATCCACATTTTTCAATGAAAAATCAGCAGCTTGTTCGCCAACTTTATATGCGTCCACCACGGGGGCGACCGCACTGATTAATGTGACTGTAAATAGGGCGAGGAGCAATTTACCGATCTGTGATTTCATAGTCATAAGTTTAAAAATGGTTTTACTATATCAGTTAACTCATCTGCATGATGAAAAGTTCTTTCAAAAAAGGCACGTTGGTCTCCCCGGTATACCAGGGTGGCTGGAATCGCGCCGGACCATTGAGGGTCAATATCCCCGATCCAGAAGTTGGCCCGGTTATCTTCGAGCACTACCACATGGTCTTCAATCTTCCTTTGCCTGACAAACGGCTCAAGTTTACGAATATAATCTTTCTTGAAATCAAGACTCACCAGGATCAGTTTAAAAGGTTGATCGCGGTACATGGAGTCTAACTCCAGGAAAAAAGGCAATTCCTGAACACAAGGAGAGCACCAAGTCGCCCAGAAATTGACCACATACGTTGTGTCAGATTTGCTGTGCAGGAATGGTTTCAGTTGGTCATAATTGAGCACTTGCACTGCCAATGAATCCGTTTCCGGGACTATCCACAAGCTTTCCTTTTCCGCTTTCGGAAAAGTCCCCTGAATAAATATGCTTAAAAGCCAATAGATCATGTCGTAATGATAACTATCCGGGGAATCCTATAGCTGTTAACGGATAGCTCTATAACAATATTTTAACGTTTTGGGTTGTAAGCAATGCAAGAAAGTAAGAAAGTAAGAAAGTAAGAGGGCTATTCGTCGGTCGAGAGATCCATACATTCTTCGTTATCCTAAGGATACGAAATATGTGCTCTGCTCTATGCCAAATTCTAAAAGCACTCTGCTAATTGAGTTTATACTTTATCCCCAACGCATCCAGATCCTCTATAAGGGCACTTGCTGCTTTGACCTTATTGGATTTTGAGATCAGGCCAAGAATAAAATCATCTTCGCGGTCATAGACTTGCAACTTAAGCTTATGCCTGCCCTTGTGTGTCTCGCATATCTTGTCCAGGCTATCGAGGAGAAACTGATCCAACTGATCAATGGAGATTTTTACAGTGATGGATTTGGTCAGCTCTTCTCCTATGCTGGCCAGCATACGGGCGGAGGTAATTCTGAATTCGTGCTCCTGACCATTCCAGCTGAGTTGATAATGTCCTTCTACAAAAAGCGCCTCGCCAATAGTCATAATGTCCCTATACTTTTTGTAATCTTCATTGAATAGTCTGATATCTAACGAGCCTCTGAAATCCTGCAATGTGAAGATCCCCCACCCTGTTCCCTTTTTAGTGATGCGATGATCAGCAGCTGTCACCATGCCAGCGAGTTTGAGGTGCTTATCTTTATGCACAGTCACCATATCCAGCGGGCAGTTGGTGAAATGTTCGATTTCAAGTCTGTAATCATCCAACGGATGACCCGACATATATATTCCGGTTATTTCCTTTTCTCTCGTCAACTTTTCAATCAAGGTCCACTGCGGAACTTGTGGCATCGGTGGCTCCTGAAACATATTGCCAGTCAGATCGCCAAATAAAGAGAGTTGTGTCTGGCTCGCTTGTGCCTGCACTGATTGACCATATCGGATAGCATGTTCGATGAGCGATTCATACTTCTCTGTTGGCGCGAAGTATTGAGCACGATGCGTGCCTTCAAAACAATCCATTCCTCCACCCATGACCAATGCCTCCAATGCTTTCTTATTGACTGCCTTCAGATTGGCCCTGGAGGTCAGATTGAATATGCTGGTGAAAGGCCCATTGGCCTTCCGTTCATTGATGATATCATCACCGGATCCTTCACCCATATTTTTCAACGCGGAAAGTCCAAAGCGAATGGCCCCCTTTGAGTTCACCGTAAAATTGATATTACTCTCATTGACATCCGGAGGTAATACAGGTATATTCATTCGCTTACACTCGCGAAGGAAAAAATTGAGCTTCGAAATATCATTCTTATTGTGCGTCAATACTGCTGCCATAAATTCGGCAGGAAAATGCGTCTTTAACCAAGCTGTCTGGACTGACAGCACTGTATATGCTGCACTATGCGAACGATTGAATCCATAGCTTGCAAACTTGGACATGATTTCAAATATCTCATCCGCCTTAACCGAAGGCACCCCTTTTTTAGTCGCCCCTTCCACAAATATCTGACGATGCTTTTCCATTTCATCGGCCTTCTTCTTCCCCATCGCTCTGCGCAACATATCTGCAGCGCCGAGACTGTAGCCGGCCATGATTTGCGCCCCTTGCATAATCTGCTCCTGGTAGACCATGATGCCATATGTTGGTTTCAACAAATCGGTTAGCCATTCATGCGGATAATCAACAGGTTCTCTACCATGCTTACGGTTGACGAACATAGGTATATACCCCATAGGACCTGGCCGATACAGCGCGTTCATGGCGATTAGATCCTCAATATTAGTTGGTACCAGTTCACGCAGATATTTCTGCATACCTGAGGATTCAAACTGGAAGATACCTATAGTCTCTCCCTTCTGAAACAATGTAAAAGTGGCCGGATCATCGAGCGGAATATTATCCGGGTCGATCAATGTTGTTGTCCCCTGACGTTCAGCAATGATTTTAATGGCATCCTTGACGATCGACAGTGTCTTGAGACCGAGGAAGTCCATTTTAAGCATACCCGCTGCTTCGACCACACCTCCTTCAAACTGGGTCACCAATAAATCCGTTTCTGTGGACGTACACACAGGAATAAATTGCATGATATCTCCCGGCGCTATAATGACACCTGCGGCATGAATACCTGTATTACGAACCGTGCCTTCAACCTGCTGAGCAAGCCGCAGAATTTCTCCTTCGGCGTTATCGAGCTTTTCGATATCCCTTAGCTTGCGGATATTTTCAAGATCGCGGGATTGCGCATCATTTTCTGCTTCGTTACCCGCTTTAAAAATTTTAGCGAGTGTGGTGCCTGGGGTTATCGGAATCATCTTTGCCAGACGGTCTGTATCGGATAGTGGCAACTCCAGCACTCGTCCAACGTCGCGAATGGATGATTTAGCAGCCATGGTGCCGAAAGTAACTATCTGGGCTACTTGGTTACGCCCGTATTTATCCACTACATAATCTATGACACGCTGACGACCTTCATCATCAAAGTCAATATCAAAATCCGGCATAGACACTCGCTCAGGATTGAGGAAACGTTCAAAGAGCAGATTGTATTTAAGCGGATCTATGTTGGTGATGGTGAGGCAATAGGCGACTGCTGACCCCGCGCCTGATCCCCTTCCCGGTCCAACACTAACATCCATACGCCGCGCGGCCCTGATAAAATCCTGGACGATCAGAAAATATCCCCCGAAGTTCATCTTATCTATGACGCTGAGCTCCCAATCCAATCGTTCCTTGATCTCTGGCAGAATGGTACCATACCGATGTAGCGCACCTTCATGTACAAGATGTCTCAGATACACAGACTGATCTTTGAAACCTTGTGGTAATGGAAAATTTGGGAGTAACACATCACGCGTCAGCACAGGCGATGTGATCTTATCAAAAATCTCATTGGTATTGTCGATCGCTTCCGGGATATCATGGAAGATCAGGTTCATCTCCTGTTGCGTCTTGAAATAAAAATCAGTGCTTGGAAACTGGAATCTTCCTGGATCTGACATTTTTTTGCCGGTATTGACACACAGGATGATATCATGTGCCTTGGCATCTTCCTCGTTGATATAGTGTGCATCGTTAGTGGCGATGACCTTGATGTTATATTTTCTGGCAAAACCCAGGAGGATCTGATTTACCTTTTCCTGACTCATCCCTGTATCATCAATAGAATCGAGGCCTCTTTGGCGTTGCAATTCGATATAGAAATCTTCACCGAAAAGATCTAGCCACCATTGAAGTGCCTTTTCTGCTTTTTCAAGATCTCCGGTCAGGATGGTCTGTGGGATTTCGGCACCGATACAACAACTGGTGGCAATGAGACCTTTGTGATATTGCAACAACAATTCCTTATCAATACGAGGGAATCCGCTATAGGTACCTTCTATAAACCCGAGTGAACAAAGTTTAGAAAGATTCTGGTAGCCATCCTGATCTTTTGCAAGCAGGAGCTGATGATAGCGTTGATCCCTTTCTCCCTTAGAGGTTTGAAACTGTCTTTTGTGACGGTCATGTACCAGATAAAATTCACAACCAACGAGTGCTTTGAGATTTCGTTTTTTAGCTTCTGATACAAATTCAAAAGCGCCGAACATATTACCATGGTCTGTGATCGCTATTCCCTTTTGCCCATCCGCTACCGCCTTATCCATCAGTTCGGGAATATGGGAAGCACCATCCAGAAGGGAATAGTGGGTATGGCAGTGGAGATGGACGAATTCAGGCATACTGCAAAATAAGTGAAAAGTGAAAAGTGTAGTAGAAAAATGAAAAGTGATGTGCTGAGCGAAGTCGAAGTATGAAAAATTAAAACACTTTACAAAGAAAAAAAAGTTGCATTTAATTTCCCTTAACCTAATTTTCAATTTCACCATTGAATACTAGTCAGTTATGAAACCTTAAATCCTGAAGCAAAAGTCCTTTGAAATTGCTGTAAAGATTGTCCGCTTGGTTCAGCGGTTACAATCGGAGAAAAAAGAATTTGTAATGAGCCGCCAACTTCTTAAATGTGGAACTTCTGTAGGAGCTAATGATCGTGAAGCTGAGTTTGTACAAAGTAAAGAAGACTTTATCAGCAAACTAAGTATTTCGCTAAAATAAGCAAATGAATCCGAATTCTTTCTGGAGTTACTGCATGCGACCGACTACAATGAAAATGATGCGTTTAAAGAGTTGATTAGCAATTGTGGTGAAATTAAAGTCATGCTAATTTCTTCACTACGGACTGCAAAATCAAGTATTAAAAAGAAGGTGTATTGAACCAAAAACTTTTCACTATTCACTCTTCTCTTTTCATTTGGTGGATACGCTTTTCGAAGGTTTTTGGGGATCAAAAACGTCGAAAAGCCCGTATGCACATTTGCTCCGGGCTTTTTCGACTAAGGTCTCAAAATAAGAAAACTACTTCTTTATGATTAGCAGGCGAATCCTGCGGATCAGTGTCATTAGATATCATCTTAACGTAGGCGTGGCGGCAAAAGTTTATATCATATATAAAAAAAAATTTATACCTGAAACCATACCCTGATGGTCATAAAGGTAACTTATCCTTGAATAAATTTCCAAAGCCATCGATAGTTTTTATTAACATATGTCTATATACTTGATTTATGGGATAAACTACTTAAGGATACTTTCCATTACATAATAGATTTGTATAATGTACTAAATACTGACAATCAGTATTATGGAAATAATCGCGCCGACTTATGGGATCCTCATGCCGAGTTTTTAACTCTATCCTCTTGATTTTTCATTTTTAAATTATCTTCGCCTCCCATTCGTTACCCGCCCGGGTGCTGAAATTGGTAGACAGGCATGTTTGAGGGGCATGTGTCCGTTAGGATGTGAGGGTTCGAGTCCCTCTCCGGGCACTTTTCAAGTGAAAAGCGGTGTGCTGAGCGAAGCAGAAGCATGATGGTTCGACTACGCTCATCAACCGAAAAGAAAGGTGATGTGAAAAATGATGGTTCGACTACGCTCACCAACCGAAAAGAAAGGTGATGTGAAAAATGATGGTTCGACTACGCTCACCAACCGAAAAGAAAGGTGATGTGAAAAATGATGGTTCGACTACGCTCACCAACAGAAAAGAAAGGTGATGTGAAAAGCGAAGGCAAAGAATGAAAAATTGAAAAAGCCGGTGATCACCGGCTTTTTCAATTTCTAGGTATGTAAGTCTCTGACTTTTTGAAGGAAGGGGGAAGCAAAGACAAAATCCTGAAGGATTTCATTATTAGAGGTCAACACCTCTTCCTTATTGCCTTCCCATGCCAGATATCCATCATGTAGCAGGGCAATATTATCTCCAATCTCCATGACGGAATTCATATCATGGGTATTGATGATGGTCGTGATGTTGTTTTCTATGGTTATATCATGGATCAATTCATCAATCACAAGACTCGTCTTAGGATCAAGTCCGGAATTAGGTTCATCACAAAACAGGTAGGTTGGTTGAAGAACGATAGCGCGGGCGATGCCAGCACGTTTCTGCATACCCCCGCTCAGTTGAGAAGGATACTTTTGATTCACCCCAGTGAGATTAACCCTTTCCAGGCAATAATTGACCCGGTCCAGTTTTTCCTTTTGTGTTTTATTGGTAAACATATCCATCGGGAACCGGATATTCTCCTCGATGGTCAAGGAATCGAATAAGGCAGTTCCCTGGAACAGCATACCCACTGCCATCCGGATATCCCTAACCTTTCTTTTATCCAATGCAGTAAAATTGACATCGTCGTACCAAACAATGCCTGATGTAGGACCATACAAACCTACCAGGATCTTTAGCAGGACGGTTTTTCCTGCGCCGCTTCGTCCAATGATCAGGTTTGTCTTACCTGCTTCGAAGATGAGGTTGATATCCTTGAGGACTTCCTGATCGCCAAAGGATTTGAATATTTTCTCTGCCCTGATCATGAGGTAAGAAGTACTGCGATGAGATAATCGGCTACGAGGATGGCTATGTTGCTCATCACGACCGCAGCCGTGCTAGCTTTTCCAAGTTCTATGCTGCCGCCTTTGACAAAATATCCTTGATAGCATGAAATGGCTGCCAGGATAAACCCAAAGACTATTGCCTTGACATACATGATAAAAATATTCCAGGTCTCAAGATAAGAACGGATACCTTGAATATACTCTGCTCCGCTAAACAACCCAGTTGGCACCGCTGCGATATAAGCGCCCATTATGCTCACGATGGCAGCGACAGATACCAGGAGCGGAACAACACATACGGCAGCGATAATCTTGGGCATGACCAGGAAAGCGGAGGTGTTGACCCCCATGATTTCCATGGCATCGATATGTTCCTTTTGCCGCATCCCGCCTATCTCAGCGGCCATATTAGATCCAACCTTACCGGCCAGCACCAGGCATGTGATCGTAGGAGCTAATTCAATAATCGTGATATCCCTGACGAGATATCCAACGTAATATCTTGGAATAAGCTGGCCTCCAAGCTGATAGCTAATCTGAACAGCCATGACGGCGCCCATGAATGTTGAAATCAGCATGACAATAATCAGAGAACCGATCCCGATATCATTCATCTGGCGCATGGTTTCCTTCCAATACATGGACATTTTCTCCGGTTTGGAGAAAACCAGTTTCATCCATACGAGAAACTTTCCGAGATGCTCTATAAACTTAATATTCATCTGACCTCTTCATATCCGGGGCAAAAGTACTCCTTCCCAAGGAAAGGCCATGTATGTTCCCGGGTTTGAGATAACTTTGTCTGTGTGAGAGAGTGAGACAGTGAGACAGTGAAAGAGTGAGAGAGTGAGAGAGTAAGAGAGTGAGATGGTGAGACGGTGAGAGCGTGAGAGCGTGAGAGGTGTAGAAGGAGATTGGGTTAATTTAGCAACAAGCTTTTGAAAATAAGTATTGGAAAGCCTAAAAGCTGACAGTTGTAATTTAAAGAAGATGAACGCAGTAATAACAGGATCAACGAAAGGAATAGGCCGGGCTGTGCTGTTGGCATTAGCCAAAGAAGGCTGGAATGTAGCCGCGAGCAGCAGGAACCTGGAGGATCTTGAATTGCTTCAGGCTGAGGTAAAGGAAGCTTTTCCTCACCAGGAATGCCTGATCCATTGGGTTGACTTTGCGGAAAAAGAAGAGACGATTACTTATGGACAGGATATCCAGGCCATCTGGCCTGAAATCGACCTCCTCGTAAATAATGTGGGCGTATTCCTGCCCGGATCCGTTCATGGAGAAGGCGATGGGTCATTGGAATCAACGATGGCCTTAAACCTCTACAGCCCCTACTATCTGACGAGGATTATGCTACCAGGAATGATGGAACGTAAGACAGGCCATATTATCAACATGTGTTCTATTGCAAGTTTTATGTCCTACCCTAACGGCGGCTCTTATACCATCAGCAAATTTGCCCTGCTTGGTTTCAGTAAAGTATTGAGAGAGGAAATGAAACCGCATGGCATAAAAGTAACCTCCATCATGCCTGGAGCTACATGGTCGGCGTCGTGGGGAGATGCTCCCTTTGCCCTGGACAGGCTCATGCCGGCGGAAGATGTCGCAGAAGCGGTAGTCGCATGTACCCGGATGGGGCCTTCTGCTGTGGTAGAGGAAATTATTATTCGGCCTCAATTGGGAGACTTGTGAGACAGTGAGACAGTGAGAGGAGTGAGAGGTGAGGCGTGTCGCAGCGTAGGGGAGATCCCGCCATTATGAAATGATTTGGCGGGAAGACAGTGAGGCGTGAGACGAAAGATTATTCTGCGTAGGAGATGCGGTAGATTACGTTTGCATAATCATCTGAGACGAGCATAGAGCCATCCGGTAATAATTCTATATCTACTGGTCTGCCCCAGGCGGCGCCGCTGTCGAGCCAGCCTTCGGCAAAGACAGTGTGGGACGAGACTATATTATCTTCAATCTTTACAAGGACTAATCTGTATCCGGATGGTTTTGTCTTGTTCCATGATCCGTGCTCGGCAATAAAGAGCTGATTGCTGTATTCTTTAGGGAACATAGTGCCGGTATAGAATTCAAGACCAAGCGGTGCCACATGGGCTCCTAGTTTTTCGGCAGGTGGCGTAAATTCGGAACAGCTGTGTTTTTTGCCAAGTTTTGGATCGGGATAATCCCCTTGATGACAATATGGAAAACCGAAATTCATTCCATCTTTTGGTGCATAATTGAGTTCACAGGAAGGCATCTCTTCTCCAAGCCAATCACCACCATTGTCCGTAAACCACAATTCCTTGGTTTGCGGATGCCAGGCAAGTCCAACTGTGTTGCGAATGCCGCGCTGGACGATCTCGCGGGACCTGGTTGTCATATTGATCCTTGTGATGGTGGCAAATATTTCATCATCCGGCTCACAGATGTTGCAAGGAGCTCCCACCGGAACATACAGATTTCCATCAGGGCCAAAGTCAATATATTTCCAACCGTGGTGTTCTTTGTCCGGATACTTATCTACAAACACTTCTTGCTTTGGCTTGTCAAGATTGCTTTCAATAGCCGGATACTTCAATATCCGGTGGACCTCAGCTACATAAAGATCTCCGTCTTTTAAGGCCACCCCATTGGGCATCTTTAGACCTGAAGCTATAGTCCAGGTTTTATCTGTTTTAAAATCGCCGTTTTCATCTTTCACTGCATAGACATTCCCAACATCCCTCGTGCCGACAAACAACACACCAGAAGAACTAAGGTCCATCGACCGGGCATTTGACAGTTTATCCGAGTAGACTTCGATTTTAAATCCGGGAGGTAATTTGATCTTGCCCAATGGCAGCTCTGAAGTCTGCACTTTTGTTGTAGTATCAGTGACCGTTTTTAAATTGTCATTTGCAACTGGATTGGCGGAATTACAGGCGGCAAATATCAACGTAATTAAAAGTTTATAGATCATTATCGGAGATTGTTTCATAGATGCAAAATACAAAATGATATGTTGATAGACCCCCAATGTAAAAAGGATAGGTAAAACACTATTGGACAAGTAAAAAAGCTGTATAGACGCGATTAATCAGGTCTCTTTATCTTTTTTACTTGTTTGGCATAATCTCCTCTTCTCAATCTCCCTCTCTCCTAATGAGAAGAATTCTCTAATTTCATACCATGAAACGCTAATGGAGAAAAATCTGAAACTCATCGCCATCCTGCCACAGGAACCATTCTTTTCGGAAATACGAAAAGAGCAGGAATATATTGCAGCCACCTGGGGACCGGTGCATGCCTTACGGACGCCTCCACACATCACTATAGTGCCTCCGGTCTCCTTAACCTCCAGCGAAGTGGGTTGGCTTTTTGGAATGGCAGGTGCACTGTCAGGATCTCTACCCTCTTTCAAAATGGAATTGCATGATTATGGCGCCTTCAAGCCACGGGTGATATTTATCAATACCATCATCAATAGGGAATTACATGAAATGTATGACCTGTGGCATCAAGCTTTGCTTTCAAAAATGCCGCATGTACTGGATAAATATCCCGACAGACCTTATCATCCTCACCTGACCTTAGCCCATAAAGACGTCACCACACAACAATTTGATCGGATCTGGAGATATTATGATAATAGAAAATATAGAGTTTCTTTCAGAGCAGAACAATTTTGCATATTAAACCATACTGAAAATGGGTGGGAAGTAGAGAAAAGGTTTACGTTGTTGGGTTAGTCGATAGCTGGCATTACCAGATAAGCCGTAGCGCGGATGCATGTGAAAATTTTAAAGTGAGGCAAGTAACGGATATGGAATTTGAATACGAATGAAACAAAACGGGAAATTTCTCATCGGCATGTTTCTCGGTATCTGTATCGCAGGTGCAGCAAGCTTCCTTTACCTGTCTGATGTATTGAAGGAAAAGTACATAGCGCAAATACGGTATCAGCAGGGCTACATTGACCAACAGGCTATAAGGCTAGATTCAGGGAGACAAATTGGTACGACTAACCTTTTGCACCTCGTCCTGGCAAATGTGCGTGAAGAGTTGGGAAAAACACAGGAACGAACACTGCGTGATGAAACGATTGAACAGATTTCGGCATTGAGTTATTCATTCATTTCGCATACATATTTGGAGAACGATGGCATCCCTGCTAATACGTTGAGTCCGGAAAGAGGCACGCTATTGCTCTTGCTCGCGACGATGCATATTGACTCAGGCAGTCTAAAGAAAATAATGACTAAAACTTCATTTGCAGGGGCTGTTTTAAGGGATGCCGACCTCGAAGGAAAGAATCTGGTCGGTGTGGATTTGCGTGGGGCTGATTTGCAGGATGCAAATTTACAAGGCGCAAACCTGAATGCCGCAAACCTGAGTTTCGCAAATATGTGGGGTGCAAATCTTCAACAGGCAAAACTGATTGGAACCAATTTGAAAAGGGCTGATCTGCGATGGTCAACCCTCAATGAAGCAGATTTTGAAAAATCAGACCTTAGAGAAGCAGACCTGACCTCAGCCAAATTGAGAAAAACTAAATTGCGAGGGGCCACTTTAAAATGGGCTGATCTGAATGGTGCATTTTTAAATGAGGCTGATCTGACCGGGGCAGATTTGTTCAGATCTAACCTTGTCAGGGCACAAATGACAGGCACTATTTTAAATACAGCCAACATGAGTCTGACGAATATGAGCGAAGCCAACCTGATCAACGCAGACCTGACTGGCGCCATCCTCAACGATGCAGTAGTCTCAGATAAAAACTGGCTAAATCATCTAACGGAATGGCAAGTAAAAGGTGCAAACGAAAATCAGCTTGCTTATAAACTGGAAGAAGAAAACTTTAATGGTAAGGCCCTCTACCGATTAAAAATAATGAAGCACTGATTACTGCAGCCGAACTTAATTAAGTTTTAACGCGTATTCAAGCTCACTTCAAATCCAGTACATGATTAATTTTTCCCGCAAAGCGTATGACCTTTTCATCTGTGCTTCTAAAGGGCTCAAAACCAATTTGAAAAGTCCAACTATGATAGCTTTGTATATCATTAAGATAGTTTCTCAATAAGACGGGTGTCCAATCTGTCTCCCTGCTAATCTTATACTTCTCCGCAAGCATCTTGCCCAATTCCTGTCCCCATTCGTTATTAATCATATCAACATAATTATCCACCGGGCCATTTTCAAAATCCTCGATTTGTTGATGCGTGAAATCACCTGTGATCAATTCCGGCATATTATAGAGTTCATGCACATCCGCTACGAAATCAGCTACTTCCTCTGAAAAGACAGACGTCATGAATGCCTGCGCTGTGATATGGTTAAACGTGTTGAGGTATCCTTTTTCGCCAAGATCTTTATCAGATAAGCCCGGGAGATCATCCGTTGATATATGCAGCACCATGATCTCCGCAAGATCATAAAAGGCCGCATCACCAATTCCATAGATCTCAGGTTTTCTTCTCCCCAACGTTTCAATACGTCTGAGATCCTTTCTATGCCGAACCGCAAAAGGCGATTTAAATCCCAAAGCCATTTTGTTCCAAAAATTACCCTTTTGAGCCCGTATAAAATTTGCCTGGCTTACTCCGGACTTTAATATACTGGTCACTTGTCTGTTGCCCCGGCGATAGGTCAATTGAACCTGAGGCTTTCCAGACCTACTTAAATTTGTGTCAATAAGGTCGCCCAGATATTTTACGTCAACCAATTCCCTAAACTGGGACAATGATGTAAATCTTGTCAACAATAATGCTTCACTTCCAGGAGGATAGGCAACCTGCGGGGAACCCAACGTATCCGTTACTACTTTACTCCTTTTAAGCATTGCTGAATCAGGCTGTCGTGATTGAGGGCATCCCATGAAAGCAATACAGTATAAAAGAGCAGGATACCGGAGAAGATTCATATACAATGCTTTACATTCTCAGGATAGATAGCTCTTCGTCCGATTTGACATTTGCCACTTTGTGCAGGATTATTGGCTTGGACTTGATATCTCCCTCTACGATGATCGTATCCAACTGAAGATGGCGTACATCATCAAAGAGCATTGCCGGACGGTAGTCAGGGGCTGCAATGCTGATTTTTATATTCTTCATCGCAAGTCCTTCCACATGTCTCACATAGAATCCCCAGGATGGTAGCTCTCCGAACATTGAAAATTCGGGATAGACCGCCACCTTTTCCGGCACATCGGTTAATCGTGAAATCGGCATATTCGCCAGACCATTATTCCCTCTGCCCGGATAAATAATCTCAATGTTTTCGAGCGTTACATTTTCTACAGGATGGCCCGGAATGCCTGTAATAGAAGCAGGGAAGGTATTATGAAAAAATGGGAGTGCTGGCCCACGGATTTCATAGGCATAGTCAGGACGTTCAAAAGCTACCTCCACTTTGATATTGCGTAAGGTTACGTTTCTCAACGATCCGGCAACCCGCGTTTTACTTCTGTTACCCAACCTGATAAAAATTGCATTTCCCGTGTTGACAGCATTCACATTTTCTATCAGGATATTTTCGAGCATACCCCCATCCACACATTCGATTGCAAGGGCTGAACGAAAGGTATCAAAAATCTTAATATGCTCAATCGTTACATTTTTAAATCCGCCGTGAGATACGGTTCCAAACTTGATAGCGCTGGCACTCGAGCGTACGGTACAATGAGCTATGTAGATACTATCACAAAAATGATCGGGTGATTGCGATTTCAGGCAGATACCATCATCTGCAGCATTGATATAACAATTGGTGATCCGTACCTTCTTACAGTCCTGAATGTCGATGCCATCATTGTTCCAGTAGGCGTCACTGTCAACACGCACATTATCCAAAAGGATGTTTTCACATAGGTCGTATGTCTGCACCCAGCATGCGGCATTCCTGAGGGTCATATGGGTGACCTCAATATTCGTGCAATTGACGAATTCAATGAGCTGTGGTCTTATGTAATGCATAGGCCGCATTTCAACAAAATTGTAATCGGCGCTATCAAGTTTGCCTGTATAAAATAAACTGTCGATATGCAAAGCAAGTTGGCGTCCCTGCCCATCTATCGTACCCGGACCTGTAATCTTGATATCACTCTCCCCATCCGCCATCACCAGGGCTTTCCATCTGTTCAGTTTGATGTAATGATCAGGGTTTGTACTACCGAGCAGAATTGCATCCTGAAGCAAATGCAATTCGACACCAGATTTCAGTATTATACTGCCGGAGAGGAAAAATCCAGCAGGGATGATGACCCGTCCATCCCCATGGTGATGGGCTGCATCTATAGCTGCCTGAATAGTGGTGGTACAAAGCGTTTTACCATCCGGCACTGCACCAAAATCAAGGATATTAAATTCCTGTGAAAATAGGATGTGCTGGAAAATAATAAAGAAAAATATCAATAAAAGATGCCGCATTATTTGATTTTATAATAGTCTTTAACTTCTAACTGTTCATTCCCGATTAAAAATACATTTTTTGAGGCTCCCTCGGGCGCAATATGGGTTCTTTGGGTAGAAAAGTGATATCTATCCTATCCACTTTACCATTGGCTGTAATCCTCAGTATCAGAGACTGGTAAGGTTTAAACTCAACGTTTTGCGTAATCGCTTTACCATCGATTGTGAACGTCAGCTTTCTACACGTGGACTGCTTCATCAAGGACTGACCTGAATAAATCGGATACTTCAGATTCGTGGAAAGAGGCTGGGCAAGAAAAAGTAAATGAGTTCCATCCTCCTGTACCCTGCACCAGTAGCCAGGCAAACTATCGCCTTGTATCAACGGGGGGTGATCTATGACCTCCTTAAAGTTATCAGAGACCTTTGGGAGTGAGACTAGCTCGCTTAGCAAATCATCGTAGGCCACTGCTTTTACTTGACCAGGTTGTTTTGGTAGTCTTTTCAAACATACTGGCAGTCCTTTTTTAGCTAATTCCAATATGCGGATGAGTGCCCTGACATCCAAATATTCCACATCGATATAAAGAGCGGAGAATACTGCATCTCCTACGATCAGCTTTCCGTTTTTAAATTCAGCCTGCATTAAAAAATGCCTATTGATCCACAATGGGTGATAACCTACTATTTCCGGCGGCGGTTGGATATACCTCAATTCATATTCTCCCCACACCCATACTCGTTGTTTTTCCGGCGGATAAGCTCCTTTCATCACCCCATCTTCATATGGAATGTACACAGCTACATCGCTAAAGGTCTTACCCTGCTTCATGATGCCGGAGACTTTCTCCATGTACGCATTGAAAGCCGGTAACTCAGGAGCAAGACTACCTCCAGGACCAAAATAAGTGGTTGCAAAAAAATCTATTGTGTCCGCGCCTTGCGGCTGATAAGGCATGCCATGATAAAAATGGTGATTAACCCCCTGCGCAAAAAGCGCGTCAGCCACCAGCTTGAGATCGGCTGTCTGCTCCTGCCGCAGATAGGTAGCCGGAAATCCATACATGCAGGTAAAGGTTTCACTTGAGACCAAAGATTTGGAGGAGAGACAAGCTGAAGAACTAACGATCCTCGAAAAGTCCGGATTGTTTAACATCGCCTCTGTTTCAGGAATGTCCACGAGGGAATAAGTTGTCATCACATCTGCCGGTGCCGATAAACACTGAACCCGTGACCAAGCCCCGAGTTCCTTGCATTTCTGCACATACGGTTTATAAAATCCATTTGTCACATATTCATCCATATGCAACATATAGTCGTACCGAACATCCGGAAAAGAATCAAGTCCAGCTTCCATAAAGGGAATGATATCATACCCAAATGATGTTGAAAACGTTTTATCAAAACCAGGCGTCCAGATTTTATTCGTAGCGTTGAGCTTGATCTCCCATGAATCGGTAAACAATGCAGATTTACTTCCTTTGAGCGCAGGCTGGAGGGCCTGACCAAGGGGTTGCGCGAATTGATGAAATGCCTTGCTATCCAGGTGATTGATGACCCACTGGGTATCAGGATACGTCCATGCAAAAGTGAGTGCCTGTCGGAAAGACGTATCTCCAAAAATATGTGTTCTATTCGCTTTTTCAATATTGCTTCCTGCAACAGGCCAGGCGCTCCCAAATGTGAAATCGCATGCTAAACCAATAGAATCAGCATAAACCTTAGTGAAGGCGACCATCTCCGACCACTCAGGACTTAACCATTTCTGTGCGGTGGTGTCTATAGGATAATGGCGGTTATACTTCCTGGCATACATATCCTGGTATCTGTACAGGGGATAAATCCATGCGATTTCCACTCCGCCAAAATTCATTTCTTTAGCCCAGTCCAATTGAGAACGAATATCCGGCTTCTTGATTTCGGTTGCAAACCACCACCACCGGGTGCACGGCTTAGACGAAGGATAATAAGCAATAGGCTCGCTATCATACGTTTGACGTGAAGCAGGCCTATACCCGATGCAGGCACCGAGGACAACAAATCCGACAAGCAAGAGGTACAGTACCCATTTCATAAGACGAAAATTAACAATTTATCGAGGTAAGAAGCCTAAAAGACCATGCACGCCTTATAAATCACCTATTCTGGAAATATTTCTGAAAATTACAGCATGAGGAATACCTGCTGACAAACCGTTGTCACTGGTCGCGGATACTTTTGTCGTGATACATAAAGCATTCACAAATCTTAATAACGATTATGAACCATTCCACATCATCAGTGCAGCTTAAATCTGTTATCACGTCCGCAGAATTACTAAACCATTGGCAAGGGCATAGAAACCTTACCCGCAGTGTGATCGAAGCCTTTCCGGAAAAGGAATTTTTTGAATTTTCCATTGGTGGTATGCGCACTGCCGCAGCACTCCTTCAGGAATTAATTTCCATCGCCGGGCCGGGTATGCGACAGATCGCTACGGGCGAAAATGAAGAACAGCACCATACGCCTGATCTCGGGAACAGCAAGGATCATGCACTGAAACTATGGGACGAAGGCACAGAACAAATCAATCATTATTGGGCCATGCTTCCGGTAGAGCGATTTCATGATGAAATCGTGGCTTTCGGCATGTATCCCGGCTCTGTCTGCTCTACTATCCTTTACTTCCATGACAATGAAATTCACCATAGGGCGCAAATGTATGTGTACCTGCGTGCGCTGGGTATCGAACCACCTGCATTCTATGAACGATAGACAAAACCTGATGAAGCTATTGAAAACCATATGGGTCTTTCGGACAAACGTGTCCACCCGAATGGACATTGACAAGTTGAAACCATTGCTGGATAAATTTATGAATCCTGAAGACAAATGGAATTTCGATCTGGAGGCTTGTGACCACATCCTCCGGGTCGAAACCTGTTCGATACAAGCTTCGAGTATCATAGATGCGCTTCAACATGCGGGATATCGGTGCAAAGAACTTGAAGATCTCAGGTCCTTTCCTGCTGAAGTAATACTTGCCATGGGGACCAGCCATCAGCTAGTCAAAGAGGCGATGGGTGGCTATTAACTTCTTGACAGATTCAGCCTCGTCTTTTCGACCATTTCTTTTACGAGGGTTTTAAAACTCTCCGGCTCCACAATTTCTGCACAATCCCCAAACATCAGGTACCAACGCGCCAGGCCAAAGCCAAGATCCATCGTCATAAAAGTCATTTCAACCTCGCCGTCCTTTTCCAATTCAGAGACAAAGCCATAATATTTTCGTCCGCTGCGCATATACCTGATGACATCCTTTTTCACACGGATGACGACCTTTGTTTTTGCTGAAGTATCCTCCAGGTTTCTGAATTCATCGACATCAATCGGTTCACCCGAAAAGGACAAAGAGGTCCTGTTGATCTCTATCATCCGGTCCGTTCGAAATTGACGAGAATCCTTTCGCAGATGACAATATCCTATCACATACCAGAAATGGTATTCGTGAAACAATCCCGCTGGTTCAATCATACGTTCAATGGCTTCCTCTCCTTCATAAGCGCGGTAGACCAGCCTGACCTGCTTTTTCTCCGCGATACTTTCTATGAGGACTTCTAAAGCATCGGGCGTGTTTTCATTAAAGAGTTGTTGTGTAGTGTTGATCCATATCTGTGATTCCAGTGCGGCCACATGGTCTTTCGCATGGCCTCTTAAGACTGATTTGATCTTGTACATCGCAGACTCAAAATGACTGCCTAGTTTCTTGTCTGTAAACTTCTGCATCAATTTTTCTGCCGCAATAAAACTTGAAGCTTCTTCGCGCGTAAACATGACCGGAGGCAGCCTAAACCCCTCTATGATCGAATAGCCAATACCTGCCTCACCCGCTACCGGCACGCCCGCTGCTTCGAGTGAACGGATATCCCGATAGACCGTACGCAGGCTTACCTGAAAACGGTCAGCCAGTTCCTGTGCCTTAACAATACGGCTTGACTGCAGGTGTATAAACATGGCCACAATGCGGTCAAATCGATTTAATGTATCATCACTCATGATCGTCCTGATTTCAACTGTAAATATGGAATCTTAAATGGAAATCTTCATGTATGGCTGACTGGATCAGCGCAATTTCTATATATGCTTATCTTCAGCACCGAATTGAAGTAAACATCAAAAAAATCCTATGGCAAAATCCACATTAACCGACCAGGAGCAGGTGACTGCGTATATAGCTGCACTGGATCCTGCCATAGCTCCTATTGTCGAGGCTTTGCGCAAGATGATATTGAGTACCGACAAATCCATCAACGAACATATCAAATGGAACAATCCCTGCTGTTATTACACAGGGGAAATGATACCATTTAATCCCAAGGAGTATAAAAGGGAAATCGTGGTCTTCAATTTTTATAAAGGACGGATTATGATGGTATTCCCAAGCGGGGCTCGTATCAATGATACGACTGGATTTCTCACCGGGGAATATAAAGATGGAAGAAGGATCGCCATCATTGAAGATATGAAAGATGCTAAAGCTAAGAAGAAGGTGCTGCAGGCTGTTTTAAGGGAGTGGCTAAGGACTGTTGAATGAAAAATGAAAAACTTGTATTGAGTGAAGTATAACAGATGGATTTGTAAAGCACACCGCTTTTCGCGCTTCCCTCTTCATTCTTTACTTTCACCCCAGGGCTTCACCCCGGTTTGATAGATGCCGGCCTTTCATGCCTTGGATTAAACATTGTCGGGATATTTATTAATTAGGGCAATTTTTCTTTCACGCCTAGCGTCGTGATCTACGTTGTGCTTCGATTTTCTATTTTTTCTCTTTTCTCTTTTCTCTTTTCTTTTTACATATTCCTTCTATACTGTCCTCCCACTTCATACAAGGCATGCGTCACTTGTCCCAGCGAACATTTCTTGACGACATCCATTAGGGAAGCAAATGTGTTGGCATTTTCAATGGCTACGTCCTGTAATTTCTTCAAATCACTATTTGAATCCTGAATATTAGCCGCCTTAAGTTGCTGGAGCCTTTTGATCTGTGTTTCCTTTTCTGTTTCGTTGGCGCGGATCACTTCTCTTGGAAGGACTGTGGGAGATCCATCAGCAGATAGAAATGTATTCACGCCGATGATTGGAAATTCTCCTGAGTGCTTGAGGGTCTCATAATGAAGGCTTTCCTCCTGTATCTTGCTGCGTTGGTACATCGTCTCCATAGCACCGAGTACGCCGCCACGTTCTGTGATGCGATCAAACTCAGCAAGTACTGCTTCTTCCACCAAGTCTGTCAATTCTTCAATGATAAAAGCACCTTGCAATGGGTTTTCATTTTTCGCAAGCCCCAATTCATGATTGATGATCAATTGTATGGCCATGGCTCTGCGTACGCTTTCTTCCGTAGGCGTGGTAATAGCTTCATCATATGCATTTGTATGGAGACTATTGCAATTGTCATAGATCGCATAAAGTGCCTGCAAGGTCGTTCGGATATCATTGAAGGATATCTCCTGCGCGTGCAGGGATCGACCGCTGGTCTGGATATGATACTTCAGTTTTTGTGACCGCTCATTCCCATTGTATTTATACTTCATGGCTTTTGACCAGATACGTCGGGCTACTCTACCAATGACGGCATACTCCGGATCGATTCCATTAGAAAAGAAGAAAGAGAGATTAGGCGCAAAATCATCGATGTTTAATCCTCTCGAAAGGTAATACTCCACAAAGGTAAATCCATTGGAAAGCGTAAAAGCCAACTGTGTAATTGGATTAGCCCCTGCTTCGGCAATGTGATATCCGGAAATCGAAACAGAATAAAAATTACGGATATTCTCATCAATAAAATAAGCCTGCATATCACCCATCAACCGCAGCGAAAACTCAGTGGAAAAGATACATGTATTCTGCGCCTGATCTTCTTTGAGAATATCTGCCTGGACCGTACCGCGCACGGATTGAAGCGCTTTTGCTTTTAACGTGTTGTAGATTACCGGTTCCAATACTTCATCTCCGGTCAACCCAAGCAACATCAAACCAAGTCCGTTATTTCCTTCGGGTATTTCCTGATCATAAGCAGGACGGGGAAAACCGTGCTGATCAAATTTTCGTTGAAAAGCCTTTTCTACTTCACGCTGTAGATTATGTTCTTTGATATACAATTCACATTGCTGATCGATCGCTGCATTCATAAAAAACGCACAGATCGTTGCAGCCGGTCCATTAATCGTCATCGAGACCGAAGTCTTTGGATCGCAGAGATCAAAGCCGGAATATAAACGCTTGGCATCATCGAGTGAACAAATACTTACACCTGCGTTTCCGATTTTTCCGTAGATATCCGGGCGATAATCTGGGTCTTCACCATACAAAGTCACGCTATCAAATGCTGTTGACAACCTGATCGCAGGCATACCTTTAGAGACGTAATGAAAACGTTTATTGGTTCGTTCAGGTCCGCCTTCGCCGGCAAACATCCTCGTCGGATCTTCGCCTTTGCGTTTGAATGGATAGATACCCGCTGTGTAAGGAAAACGTCCAGGGAGATTTTCCTGAGTGACCCAATTCACTAAGGTGCCCCAGTCCTTTGCAGACGGAAGTGCTACCACAGGAATACGAGTGCCGGATAGTGAGCGGACATAGGTATCTACTTTGATCACTTTATCCCTGACCTTGTAGGAATAATCATCATCGATATACTGGTGACGTATCTCCGGCCATTCTTCCAGCCAGCGCCAAACGTCTCCGTGCATGTCCTGCTTCAGCCTATCAAATTCTTTATGAAGACTTGCCGTCACATCGGTTGCACCCTTGCTTTCAAAATGGGCCCCTGATTCTTTCAATGCATACAACAAAGCTGCTTTTCCGGCTTCCACTTTTGCCCAGGTGTCGTACTTGCGATTGTTATCCGCTATTTCGGAAAGGTATCTGACACGATGTGGAGGAATGATATATATTTTTTCGCTCTCACCTGTTTTGAATTGCACAGTGCTTGAAAAAGACCTATTGGTTTTAGTTTCAAGCACAGCAATGATCTTTTTGTACAAAGCATTTGTACCAGGATCATTGAACTGAGAGGCTATCGTTCCGAATACAGGAATATCTTCTTCAGCTACATCCCATAGTTCATGATTGCGTTTGTATTGTTTGCGGACATCGCGTAGTGCATCCTGTGCACCCCGCTTGTCAAACTTATTGATCGCGATCACATCGGCGAAATCAAGCATATCGATCTTCTCCAATTGAGAAGCGGCACCAAACTCCGGGGTCATGATATACAATGACATATCTGCATGATCAACGATCTCTGTGTCGGACTGGCCGATACCGGAAGTCTCGAGTATGATTAAATCAAATGCAGCGACCTTGAGTATATCAACGGCTTGTTTGATATGTCTGGAAAGGGCGAGGTTTGCCTGGCGTGTTGCAAGCGAGCGCATATACACCCGGGGTGATATCAATGCATTCATTCGGATACGATCTCCGAGCAGTGCTCCTCCAGTCTTACGCTTGCTGGGATCTACAGAAATCACTGCCAGATCTTTGTCGGGAAAATCAAGCAGATACCGCCGGATGATTTCATCGATCATACTGGATTTACCGGCGCCGCCTGTACCAGTGATACCAAGCACAGGTACTTTGGAGTCTTTGGCACCCGCGGTAATCGCTTCAATCCAATGCTGATTACTGTCAGGAAAGTTTTCAACAGCGGTGATGAGTCGGGAAATCGAAAGGTGATCTTTTTTGGAAATCTTTTTTACCTCTCCGTTTACATTTTCTCCAAGTGGAAAATCACATTGTTGGAGGACATCATTGATCATGCCTTGCAGGCCCATATGGCGGCCGTCATCCGGCGTATATATCCTGGTAATGCCATACGACTGAAGTGCTGCAATCTCCTCCGGCAAAATGGTACCTCCACCCCCTCCAAAAATCTTCACATGGCCAGCTCCTCTTTCCTTGAGCATATCAAAGATGTATTTGAAATACTCATTATGACCACCCTGATAGGAAGTCAGGGCGATACCCTGAGCATCTTCCTGGATAGCGGTGTCTACGATTTCCTTTGCACTCCGGTTGTGGCCAAGGTGAATGATCTCGGCACCGGAGCGCTGCATGATGCGGCGCATGATGTTGATAGCGGCGTCGTGGCCATCGAAAAGGGAGGCTGCCGTAACGATCCGTATATGATGTTTAGGCTGGTATGCGGTGATAGATTGAATCGTTTCCATGTAGGCTCACAAAATACGGAAATGTGTCCTTCAAAGGAAATCAGGCTGGCAGGATGTCCAGCAATTCGCTCAAAATCATGGCTGTAGCTCCCCAGATGGTATGCCCATTAACCTGGAAAGAAGGTACATGATTGAGGATAATTCCGGTCGTAAGGTTGATTCGAGTATCTTTTCTTGAAGCTGGCTGAAGGAAAGAAGACAATGGAATCTCGAGGATTTCTTCGATTTCACTTTCCTGACGCATCAATTGGGGCGTTTTCCAGGAATAAGCAAGATAAGGATGCACGAGAAATTTACTTACCGTAATGTAGAGCGGGCTGAGTGGCCCCAGGACATCGATTCCGGAAAGGTCGATAGCGATCTCCTCTTCCGTTTCTCTCAGGGCGGTATACATGAGATCAGGATCGGATTCCTCCCACTTGCCTCCGGGAAAACCAACCTGTCCAGCATGCTTATCCTGCTGATGGGAAGACGTTCTCCTGATAAAAATCAAATGCCATTCATTTGGATTCTTTTCAAATAGAGTCAACAGTACAGCCGCATCTTTGGTAGTACCGATATCCTGGACAGGTTCAACTCTTCTGACCGCGTGGGCCATTTTTGAATGAGCAGAAGGACCTGGCAAGGGGTCATGCAACAGTTTATGCTGCAATTTTTCAATTAACGGAGGCCTTGAAGTCGCAATCATGTCACCATCAATAATTTGAGGAAAACTTAAATTACTCAAGTTGGAATACAAATCCCCTTACTTATTGGATTCCTGCAGGTACTTATCGAGCGCCATTGACATTGACGGAATACCAGGGGCAGGGGCTACAACATCAATGTGGAGATGATGTTCCTCGGCAGCCTTGGCGGTTATATTTCCAAAGACCGCAATCCGTGTGTTGTTTTGCTTGAAATCAGGAAAGTTCTCAAACAGGGACTCAATACCCTGCGGAGAAAAGAAGATCAACATATCATAGAAGATATCTCTGAGGTCTGAGAGGTCGCTTGAAACCGAATTATACATCACTGCGGATTCAAAATTGACTTCCTTTTGCTTCAGATAATCGATCACATCTTCCTTTCCAAGGTTAGAGCAAGGCACCAGAAACCTGGTTGTAGTCTTATGTTTCTGGAGGGCACTGGAAAGATCCTGTATAGATCGTTCACCAACAAAAACCTTACGCTTGCGATATTGGATAAACTTCTGCAGATAATGGGCCACGGTCTCGGAAGTACAGAAATACTTCATGTCTTGGGAAACCTTAACGCGCATTTCTTCGCAGAGGCGGAAGAAGTGGTCAATACTGTTTTTGCTCGTCATCACCACTGCCTGAAACTCATCCGGGCGGATCCGGTACTTACGGAATTCCTTTTCCGTGACAGGCTCGACATGATTAAAAGGCCTCCAGTCTATCTGAATGGCGTATTTCTTCTCAATGTCATAGTATGGTGATCGTTCTGGCTTAGGCTGTGAGACTAAAATCGTCTTCACGGTACGTTTTGGACTTGATGTTGAACTTGCTTTGATACTGTTTGTACCCATTCGACAGGTTTTAATGGATCAATCACTCACCAGAAAATCTTCGAAATTGCCCACAAGGGGAGTATTTCGACGGCGCAAAGATAAACAAAAAAGAGAAATAGACTATTCACAATAAGTTGACGTGCCGTTAGCATCCATCTCAGCTGCCGGGTCACATAGGCAAGCACTATAGCCACAATACCTATGATAACCAATGGTTTATGTATGTTTTCGGGACCAAAAATGAGCATGACATTGATGGGTATAAGGACGAGGCCAACCATGGTGTTAAAGATGCTGATATCAAAACCAAAGAGGGTTAATTCCTTTTCGTTGTTAAATAACCATCGCAGATATCTGATGACCCCGTGCCGGATCAGATAGATGCAGAGCACGAGCGCAATAGAAGTCCAGACGTTATCAAGGAGAGTTCCTGAATAAATAAAAACCCGCATGGCGCTGTAGATAAACAAGCCTGCCTGGATAATAAAAACAGTATACCCCATCATCAGGAGGATCTGCCTCATAGTGTTGCGCTGATTGCGGTGATGCAGAGAACTGTAGTTTTCATTAGAGATCACTCGCCAGAGGTCCCGCACAAAGCTTCGCTCAACATTAACAATGAAAATCAGGAAAAGCAGACTGAGTAGTAAAAAAAAGATCTGAAACCCCCTTGAGGTCTTAGACTTCAGCGCAGGGATGGGGAGTTTTTTTTGGGCCTGGCTACTAGTGGCAGAATCAACATTTGTTATTGCAGTCCCTGCATGAGTATCTATCGCTGCAGACCTTTCGAAGGGATTAGCACCAGATCCTGGCAAGGTGGTATCACCGGAAAGGACTGACCCGGGCATATCGGTGCTATCCTTCAGCATTTTGCTGGTTTCAGGAGGCGTATTAGATTTGGGAAGAGGTACTCCCGATTTTGAAAGAGTGTCCCCGGGGGTCGATATGGGTTTGGTTGTAACCGGGACATTGGACTTTGAGGGACGGTATTTGAGGTCAAACGGATTCCCGGAAGTCTGGCCCCAAACGACAGATGCAAAAGCAAACAAAAAGGCTATTCCCAGGATGCGGATCATGGGCGCAAAGGTAGCCACCTCATTTCAATTGGACTACCTTCTCCATGTTTCACTTTCAAGAATGGTGGTATCACCGGCGACTTCAAGACCTGCAGTGGTTCCGGTGGAAGTCCAGATTGCGGTTCCTGACCTTGTCAACACAACCTCTACCCTGGCTTGAAGGCTTTCATTAACCTTTCCTGTCATCTGTCCGGTGATAGGTGACCTCAGGACTGCCGTCGGCCCCCTGAATGCCTGTAAAGACAAATGGAGATCCTTCCTTCTGAATTCCATCACGACCCTGTCTTCAAAGACACTGCATTTCATTCGGGAGCCATTGTAGGTGGCAAACCTGTATTCTACGCCATCAGCCAATAACACGACAATAAATCCTGGAAAATATCTTCCCAGCCAGGGGATATGCGCCACCGAAGCCATTAAAGATGCCGGAGCCGAATGGTTAAAATGATTGCTGTGTAACCATATCCAGCATTTCGGAAAAGAAGTACCCCAGTCCTTTTCAATATATCCTATTCCATGTTGCCAATCGATGTCTCCCATAGATCCGGTGGTAACACCGGATAGTCGATGATGTAGACTGACTATACCATGATAACATTGCATACTTGGCATAAAGGAGTACCAACCCATGATACCTGGGCTCAGCAGTGTTGAAACGAGAGGTATTGAATCCATCAACTGGATCTCCCCTTTCAGTTCAGGCAAATCGAGGACAACTTTAGCTTTTGAAAAATGATTATTTCCAATCGTTACATACAACTCCTTCTCATCGGCAGAAAAAGTTTCGAGTGGAAACCTGTGATACACCGTTGTCTGAGCTATGCCGTTGATGATCTGGATAAATGCATGGCGGTCTGCATCATCATAGATAGCGATACCTGGAATGATGGCGATGGCCTGGCGCTCATCGGCTGTGACCAGTTTGAAGTACCAGCCTTCGAAATATTTTTTCTTTGCCGTATGTCCCTGGAATATTTCAGGTTGATATGTTTTATAAATCCAGTTTGTCATTCATCTTTAGTTTAAAACCGCAAGTGTTCAAAATAAATTTGGAACACATATGACTAATCATGCTATGCTAGATACGGTACTTTTTTCATTGCCATAAAAGTAACCAAACTTTGACCTACGACGCTCCTCCATGGACACAGAAGGCAATGGAAAATCATTTCGAAAACAGGTGCCATTTACCTCCTTTGCCTAATATCCTCTTTGCCATATGCTCCCTTTTTTCCTTTTACCCCCTTTGCCCCCTAAATGGGGGTACCAGATTTTATGATTTTTCTGAGTACACACCTTAGTTGATTATTAATTCCGTTCATCAGTACTTTTTACCCCCATTGTCCTGTGTACCCCCTTGCCTTTTACCCCCTTTGCCATATGCACCCCTTTTTCCTTTTACCCCTTTTTCCTTTTACCCCTTTGCCTTTTACCTCCATTGCCATATGCACCCCTTTTTCTTTTACCCCCTTTACCCCCTAAATGGGGGTACCAGATTTTACTGATTATCAAATGGGAATGTGTTCATCACGAACACAATTAATCACTTTCATCTTGATAGAAGGCTAAGGAAAATCAATTCGAAAACAGGTACCCCCATTTAGGGGGCATAGGGGGTATAGAGAGTTCAATTCAAAACAGATACCCACATTTAGAGGACAAGCAAAGGGAATACAGAGAGTTCAATTTGAAAACAGATACCCCCATTTAGGGGGCAAAGGGAATATAGAGAGTTCAATTCAAAACAGATACCCACATTTAGAGGACAAGCAAAGGGGGTATAGAGAGTTCAATTCAAAACAGATACCCACATTTAGAGGACAAGCAAAGGGAATACAGAGAGTTCAATTCGAAAACAGATACCCCCATTTAGGGGGCAAAGGGGGTAAAAACCAAAAGGGTCCAGAGCGTTCACCTTTTCTATTTCAGGACATAATGAGAATCCGAATGCAGCGAATTTTATAATTAATAGCAACTATTTACATACTAAAAAAATGAAATTCAGCCACTAAACTAAGCTTCGCCTTTATTTTTAATTTTAGTAGCTACGCATACAAAGCCAGCTATCATACTTTTTTAATTGCTAAAATAGTAGCCATAGTTCGACTTGCACTGGCGAATCTATGCAGGAAGAACAAGTCAAACAAAGTGCAGCGCTGCTCAGTAACCAAAGCTTTCAAGAGAAATCGGGACCATTCATTCACTTATTCATTGGACTTGTGTTTGGCATCCGATACTGCAATCTATTAAAACTCATACCGGACATTAAACCTTACATTGATCCCCTGCTCGTCCGCAAAATACCGAAGTCTGTTGAGGTAATCCCGGTAGCGAGTATTGAATATATTTTCAATCGAAAGCCCTGCCTGAATGATGTTCGTTCCCAACCTGATGCCTGAGCTCAGCCGGATGCCAAGCAGGAAAAAATCATCCGGTGGCGGGAGCAATTCACTCTCCTGATCCCAATGTATTTGCGTTGCGGTATACTCCCCTTCAATGGCAATGCGGCTATTCTTCAAAACAGGTGTATCATTAAATGCCCATGAAATGCCAGAAGCTACGTATGCAGGTGGGATCAGAATGAGGGCCCGATGCTCTATTAGTGTATTCCCATATGTCAGCGAAAATTTTGCATTCCATTCAAGATGGTGGGAAAAATCAGAAATCAATATTAGGTCAAACCCCCGTAGCCAGGCATCCTCCTGCGTGTATTTGTAAACAGGAAAGGCACCTCGAATCGTGAGACGCAATTCATCCTCAGGCTTGAGATAGATATAATTGTAGATCAAATGTGCATACGCACTCACCTCAATATGCAGTAAATCAGTCAAGGAAAACGTTTGGGTAAGTATCGTCTTAAAAGATGTCTCCGGTTGAAGCTGCCAATTCCCCTCTTCTATCCCCGCAACTCCCTGATGGAGACCATTGCTGTACAATTCATTGGACTCAGGAGATCGTTTTGCTACGACAAGTTGCATACGTGTTTCCATATCACTTGGAGATCTGAACGCTGTTCCTCCTGAAAATGCATAATCATGAAAGATATGATCCATGGAAATTATTTCCCTGGGTAGTGTGAGCGAAATGGGCCATGCTTTTAGTGCCTGCAAGTCATACCTAGCGCCTGCCTCCAACACCCATCGATCCAAAGGATACTGGGCTATCGCATATAATCCGGCTGTCCCTTTGCGGTAATCAGGGATGAGTGGCAGGATACCTGTATCATAACTATTTTCATTGTCTGTATAATTGGCTTGCATGCCCACCTTGTATTTGATCCGGGACGCATCATTGATATATTTTACCTGCAGGATGTTGGACCATAACTTCAAATCCAGCGAAGGAATATCAGATCTGTCTCCTCGCCGGACGTCATATTCCCTTCGATGATCCGCCTGGAGTCCATACACCCATTCGAGGAAAACAAACTCACTGATATACTTTTTCCCGGAGTACTTGAGCAGGTGATGTTGAATGTTCTGTTTAGGGGGTTCGATGGAGTAGGAAAAATAATCTTTCACCCTAAAAGGCACTTCACGTCCTATAGCTTCTTCGAGATCTGTCAGATTGCTGACATGTGATCCTGCAAAAATGCCTAAGGTGGACGTAAACAAACTATAATAGAGTTGATGATTTACCTTGTCGGACTTCCTATAGATCAGCTGTGCGGAGGTATTCAATTCCGTCACTCCCGTATTGGTTAAATAATAATTGGGTGCCTTGTGATCACCGGTTTTCTTGTACGTGCCCGTCCATCTCCAGTCTATCTTATTATAAGAGCTATGCAACATGGAAGTCAGTGTATGCCCGAGTCCATTAGATGTAAAAGCATAGCCTGCCCTTCCATGAAGATGAGGATCCCGATTGATGGGCCCCGCTTCTACGAGTAATGCACCTCCTAATGCCTGCGAACCATACTCTATGGCATCAGAACCTTTGACAACCGTGATGGTATTGATTGCATTCGGGTCAATCTCCGGAGCATGATCAACCCCCCATTGCTGACCTGCCTGGATCAATCCATTGTTGACCAATGCTATACGGTTGCCATACAAACCATGTATGATTGGCTTGGCAATTCCTGAACCGTTTCTCAATGTACGCACTCCTGCAATATGATCTGTCATGTCTGCAAGGGTCTGGCCTGCCTGATCCATGATCACGGATGAAGTTATGGTCTGTTGCTGCTTGCTTTGCTGAAAAGAATTAGATTTTCCTTCTACGATAATCTCTCTCAGCAAATCGCTGTGGTGGTCCAGATAAAAATTTAAAATGGTGTCCTTTTGAATCGTAAAAAAGTATTGTCCAGGCGGACAACCAAGATGATATACCTGCAGGTGATACCCTCCGGGACACAATCCCTCTATCTCGTACCGCCCTATACTATCAGAAAGCACATAAAGATTTGCTTCCTGCACTGCCACAGACGTGTATTCAAGAGGTTCATTTGTTGCTCTGTCCAGAACCTGTCCCATGACCTTCACAGCACATTCCTGACCAGCCAAAAAGCTGGCCAGGAATAGCTGCAACGACATAAAAAAAAGATACCTCACTATTATTCAACCATCAATAAAAACGAAACTTCAATATCTGTTTCTCCGCCGGCATTGGTGACATCGCCTTCACTAACTCCGGAAGCGGTTTTGTCCGGCAGGTGTCGCAGCACAATAGTCATCATTCCCTGGCTTGCAGTCCCGGCTGTAAGACGGGTACTGATACCAACAGGCTTGCCGTTTGCATCCTGATCTGTGTATGTGTGTGTAACCATGCCATCTGAAAAGGTGTAAAAGAACTGATGGTCCTCTGCTTCCTCTTCCACTTCGGTGGTGATGTCCTCCACTGGAGATACTGATTCGTTGAGCAGTTGAATCAACCCATTGTATGTCGTGTTTGCCTGCAATACACCCTGGACAATTACAGGATCCAAGCCTCCATCCCCATCAGCATCTCTAAATGAAAAAACAACTACCTCTCCGCTGTCGATCGGTGAAAGTGTATATATCAAGGTGGTGATCAATTCTTCTTCATTCGGCACTTCCGGATCTTTATCACAGGAAAAAAAGGCCATCGCCACTATTGCAAACAGTATATAAGAATATCGGAACGATATCATATGTAAGTTGATTTAAGATATGAAAAATGAACCGGACATTTTTGTCACAGCTCTATAAAAAACAAGAGAAAATTACTTTCGGCATGAAAGCACGCTAACCTTACACAAATGAAGGGGGACCACGATCTGATTGAAGTCGCGTAGGTATGATGGTCCATTCGGTAACAGCGAATCCTGCTACGGATATGATTTCTGTTTTGAGGTCATCGAGGTACAGGAAAGCAGTAATGACCTGTCTGGGCAAAATGACATTGCAATAGTCACACTCCTCAGTGGCTTGCGTGAAATGGAATTTATGATTGCAGGCCCCTTTACTGCCAGGATGAAAAATGGCGATATGACAGGCATCTTTTTCACATGAATCGCCCTGATGCACTTCATCCTCATGATGAAGGTGGGGTACCCCTATCGGGGAATACACAAAAGCCATCAGGTATACCACTAGCAGCAGAGCAACTCCGGCCTTAAAGGATATATCGATGATCGTTTTTTTCATTTTCCCTGATACAGCCAGGTCATTAATTTTAATAAAGATACAATTTCATTGATGTGTTCCCTAAATAAGCAATAACCTGAAATGCATTTCATCTGAGGGAAGCCTATCTTTGCTTTATGGCTAAATTCAATATGTCCGGGCCATCCAAACTTCCTTACTTGTGAAAAACATAGAAGATCTCCGCAAATCCTATCATTTGGGTTCATTAGATACAAAAGACTTAACCCCAGATCCGTTGGATTTGTTCCGGCAATGGTGGCACGCTGCTATTGAAGCCGAAATCGACGAAGCCAATGCCATGACGCTTGCAACAGTCAACGAAAAGGGTCAGCCATCTGCGCGGATCGTCCTATTGAAAGGACTGCACGAGGATGGTCTTGAATTCTTCACAAATTACCAGAGTCGGAAGGCGATAGAGATGGAAGAGAACAGACATGTGGCCTTGCTCTTTTTCTGGAAAGAAATGGAGCGTCAAGTGAGGATAGAAGGCTTGGTTGAAAAAGTGACCAGAGAGCGTTCAGAACAGTATTTTCAATCTAGGCCCAGAGGCAGTCAGGTTGGTGCTTGGTCATCACCACAAACGCAAGTGATTCCGGATAGATCCGTGATAGAAAATAATATCAAGGAAACAGAAGAAAAATATACAGCATTTGATCCGCTGCCACTGCCCGACCATTGGGGCGGGTATCTTGTAAAACCTCATCAATATGAATTCTGGCAGGGAAAACCTGACCGTCTACATGATAGATTCCGTTTCGTGCAGCAGGATGATGGCCTGTGGGGGGTTGACAGATTGGCCCCGTGAGTGAAAAATGAAGAATGAAAAATGAAAAATGAAAAAGCCCTGAAGGAGTGGGAGTCGTGAGGCGTCAGTGGTGAGTGGTGAGTTGTGAGTTGTGAGTATAAAAAAAGAGGTAGGGGTTCAAAATTTTGAACCCCTACCTCTTTTTTTATTGGTAATTCGATCTATGCTCAAATGACGAGTTGTTTTTCATCGACGAGCTTGCGGATATTGATCAGGGCGTAGCGCATGCGGCCAAGTGCTGTATTGATACTCACATCGGTGAGACAGGCTATTTCTTTGAAAGACATATCAGCATAGTGGCGCAGGATGACCACCTCGCGTTGTTCTGTAGGAAGCATGTCGACCAGATGGCGAACACGATCATACGTCTGATCTTTGATCATGCTCATTTCGCGGTTTGGATCATCACTTTCGAGGACATCAAAAATGTCGAACGTCTCGGTGGCTGAAACTTTGGTGCGGCGTTTGGACCTTCTGAACTGATCTACGCACATGTTGTATGAAATCCTCAATGCCCACTGAAGAAATTTACCTTCATGGTTATACTTGCCTTTGCGGAGGGTGTCGATAATCTTAATAAACACATCCTGGAAGAGATCATCTGCCAACTCACGATCTTTGGTAAACATATAGATCGAAGAGTAAATCTTTGCCTTGTGGCGATGAAGGAGTGTGGAAAAGGCGGCCTCGTCTCCGGCCAGATAGGTATCAATTAATTGGTGGTCATCAAGAGATTGCACTTGCATACTACACATGTTTAGACAGTTAAGAAATAGGCGGATCTGAAATCAAATCCTCGTCTTAAAAACAGTGTAGAGTAGAATCTATAGAAAAAAATTTATGTTGACCAATGGTTAATTATGACGCTAAGCTAAGGGATTTCCGTTCTTTGTACCAAATTATTTTTGTGGCTGTATCCCTTTAACAAGAACTTAACGCACACTCGGATGGTTATGCTGCCTTGCAGTTTTACCATTTAAATGTACGTTTACTACAACAAAAACTGCGCCAAAACAATTTATTTATGGCTGTCAAGTCCAAAACCGCACCTCCCCTAATTCCCATTACCACCGTGAAAGCCAGGCAGATAGAAATAATCGGTGCCAGGAGCAACAACCTTAAAAATATATCTGTAGCCATTCCCAAGAATCAATTGGTGGTTGTGACCGGCCTGTCCGGCTCCGGGAAATCATCGCTGATCATGGATACTTTATATGCTGAAGGCCAGCGCAGATACGTGGAAAGCCTCAGCTCCTATGCCCGTCAATTCCTAAACCGGATGAAAAAGCCGGATGTAGACCATATCCGTGGAATTTGCCCTGCTATCGCTATCGAGCAGCGGGTGACGGGTGGCAATGCCCGAAGTACGGTGGGGTCGATGACCGAGATCTATGATTATATGCGTCTCCTGTATGCCCGTGTTGGTCAGACTATCAGTCCAGTTTCGGGAGAAAAAGTCCGGAAGCACAGCGTCACGGATGTGGTCAATTTTATATTCGGGTTCAACGAAGGTGCCCGGATCATGATCATAGCTCCTTTGCATATCAGGGATGAAAAACGGACGATTCAGAAAGAATGTGAATTACTCCTTCAGAAAGGCTACAATCGTATCCAGTGGAAAGGCGAGACTCTGCGGATTGAAGATTTCCTGACAGGACACAAGGCTATTATCAAACAAAAAGCTCATGATCTGAAGAAAGGTGATCTAAGCCTGGTAGTAGACCGCTTTCCTGTTTCTCAGGATGAAGATTTCCAGAAAAGGGTGGCTGACAGTGCGCAGACCGCTTTTTACGAGGCAGAAGGGGAATGTTTTGTGGAGGCCGAGGACGGAACGCAAACCGTTTTCAATAACCGGTTTGAACTCGATGGGTTGACCTTTATCGAGCCGGAACCTAAACTGTTCAACTACAATAATCCGGTAGGTGCTTGTCCGCGTTGTGAGGGTTTTGGACGCATCATTGGCATAGATGAAGACAAAGTCATACCCGACCCTTCACTTAGTGTCTACGAAGGTGCCGTGGCGCCATGGACTGGTGAAAAATCTGTGTTATGGCAACAGGATTTTATCAAAAAAGGTAGCAAGAAAGATTTCCCCATCCACAGGCCTTATGTTGATCTCACCAAGGCTGAACGTAAACTATTGTGGGAAGGCAGTCAGGAACTCAGAGGAATCCATGCTTTCTTTCGTGAACTGGAGCAGGCTAGCTATAAAATTCAGAACCGTGTTATGCTGGCGCGCTATCGTGGCCGAACTACCTGCACCGATTGCGGAGGCGGTCGCCTCAGGCCTGAAGCAACCTATGTAAAAGTGGATGGAAAATCACTGCCGGAACTGGCTGATATGTCCATCAGAGATCTGAGAAAATTCTTTGATCAACTGACACTCGCTCCGCTCGAAGAAAAAACAGCATCCAGAATCCTGCTTGAAATCAGAAACCGACTCCGCACCATGAGTGATGTCGGGCTCGGTTACCTCCACCTTGAAAGGATATCCTCCACTTTGAGCGGTGGTGAAACGCAACGTATCCATCTGACCAGAAACCTAGGCAGTAATCTGACCAGTTCATTGTATATACTTGATGAGCCCAGCATAGGGTTGCATCCTAAAGATACAGGGCAACTATTAAAGGTGTTGCATGAATTGCGTGACCTTGGCAATACGGTGGTGGTGGTAGAACACGAAGAAGAAATCATCCGCCAGGCGGATTATATTATTGACGTTGGACCAGGCGCAGGCGTGCATGGCGGAGAGATCGTCTATGCCGGTACGTACGCGGATTTTATTACCAAGAAAGTAACAGGCATCCCGAGTCTCACACAGCAATACCTGATGGGACAAAAGACAGTCCCTACACCACACAAGCGCAGGACCTCATCCAATAAAATAAACCTGAAGGGTGCTAGGTTACATAATCTGAGCAATATCGACATTCAGATACCGCTCTTTTGTCTCACTGTAGTGACCGGTGTCAGTGGCTCTGGAAAAACAACGCTCGTGCGTCACATCCTTGAACCTGCCCTATCCAATATCCTGGGCATCACTAGTGGATCGAATGCGAATGTGTTGAAATCCATCACCGGAGATTATCAACGAATTGAAGGTATTGAGGTGATCGGCCAGCAGGCCCTGGGCAGAAGTTCAAGATCAAATCCGATTACCTATATCAAAGCGTACGACTCGATCAGGAAGCTGATGACGGATCAGCATACGTCAAAAGTGAATGGGTATAAGCCCAAACATTTTTCGTTCAATGTGGAAGGAGGACGATGTGAGACTTGCAAAGGAGATGGAGAGATAGTGGTAGAGATGCAATTCCTTGCCGATGTCAAACTGGTATGTGATGAATGTGGAGGCAAGCGTTTTCAAAAACCTATACTGGACATCAGATACCAGGGGAAAAATATTTTTGATATCCTCGAGCTCAGTGTGAATGAGGCCATTTCTTTTTTTGAAGATGAGAAGGATATTGCAGAGCGTTTACAGCCACTGCATAATGTAGGTCTTGGTTATATTAAATTAGGGCAGGCCTCCAGCACCTTATCGGGTGGGGAGGCACAACGTGTCAAACTGGCATCTTTCCTCGGCAAAGAAAGGGATGACCGACACTTGCTATTCATCTTTGATGAACCGACCACCGGTTTGCATTTTCATGATATCAATATCCTGCTCAAAGCGATCAACGCGCTGGTGGAAAAGGGCCACTCTGTGGTGATCATCGAGCATAATCTTGAAGTCATCAAAACTGCTGATTGGGTCATTGATCTGGGCCCTGGAGGGGGTGATGAGGGTGGGCGGCTTGTCGTGCAGGGCACGCCGGAGCAGGTGGCTGCATGTAAAGAAAGCGTGACGGGGCAGTATTTGAAGGGGAAGTTGTAAAAGCTATCAGCTGTTAGTTTTCAGCAATCAGTTTTCAGCTATCAGTTTTCAGCAATCAGTTTTCAGCAATCAGTGGCAAAGCCGCTGGATAGCGATCTCGCCGCCAGCTCTGTGTCTGCTGGATTCGAGGATTGATTTAGATAAGCTTAATCATCTTTAGCTTCCAGCTTCCAGAGTATTCCGGTTCAAAAAAGCAACCATGTAGGGGTTCAAAATATTGAACCCCTACATGGTTGCTTTTTTTGAACACATTTTCAATTATATTTTTTTAGGTGCTGACTGCCTATACACGGAGACAGGAGTCACGGTGTATCCTTCTTTCCTGAGCAACCGGATCACACCCTGATCGCCACCGAGGTGGCCGGCACCGACGGCGAAGAAGGTACTTCCTTTCTTCATTTTTTTTTCCATGACAGGGATCCAATTGCGGTTACGGTTGTTGAGCAATACATCTTCATAATTGCCATCGGCGCTTTCTGATGCTTCGCCAACCATGGCCACCATGGCTTCAATTTTTTGCATTTTGTATAACTCAACTGTTTCTTCGAACATATCGCTTTCCAGATTGGTGCCCCGTACAGCATCGAGAAGCATTATTGCCTGATCTTTGTAAGGAATACTGTCAAACAGGGACATTTGATACGCCATGGTTTCGAGGCCTCCTACCTGTTTAGAGGTCTCATTGGCTTTATCATAGAGTGCCATTTCATAAGAAACGATTTCTTCAGACTGCATGGCGGTGGGATCCAGATTTACTTCAGCAAGCATGGACAGGAACATTGGTTTGACATTGCCCAGCAAAAACATAGGCATACCCATTGCTTCAAAATACTCTGATACTTCCTTATACTCAGCAGGGGTCAAAAGTTTCTGGAGGGTCATACCATCTTTCATCATCAAACCTGACATCATGCCCATGAGTGATCCCATGTCAGACATATCATCCATATCAATTTCGAAAACTACTTTATCACTTTTTAGAAAAGCTTCTTCCAGGCCAGCGGGAAGGAAAAAATCTTCCTGGGGGATCATATGGATTGTACCGAACAGATAAGATGGGTTAGGCAGGTCCTTGTGTTCAATTTTCCACAACAAGGCATCAGGGAGCGTATCTGTTTCTGCTGTCGCGGCTTTTGGCCCTTTACAGGATTCCAGGAACAAGAAAGAAAAAAGCAGTGCAAGGAGCGTAAATCGGTAGATGAACTTGGAAAAAGGAAACTGGATCATTAGCTATTAGTATGAAATGCAAATTTAGACAGATAAACAAAAGGAAGCTGATTTGGTTTCCACCATCGTTCCAGGTTCGCTATACATCAGGTTGCACCCTACTCAAGGAATTTTATTCGACAGAATTTCTTCAGATTCGAAACCAGAAGTGTCCAACATAAATTTTGCGCGATGATTCGCTCAATGACTGAACACTTTATATGTTACATATAGCATGTTGCAGGAGCAAACTCCTGCAACGGCCATCTGAGCAAACTCCTGCAACGGCCATCTGAGCAAACTCCTGCAACGGCCATCTGAGCAAACTCCTGCAACGGCTAAGCACGGCCATTGTTGGAGTTTGCTCCAACAACA
>Ga0163152_10000833_pt1 | contig 50967 bp, 35 predicted proteins | sample OliLakLV19MP8IB2_FD_148635 | JGI IMG/M metagenome (GOLD analysis project Ga0163152, IMG submission 148635) | Freshwater microbial mat bacterial communities from Lake Vanda, McMurdo Dry Valleys, Antarctica - Oligotrophic Lake LV.19.MP8.IB-2 | ecosystem: Environmental > Aquatic > Freshwater >... | reverse complement strand
CCGGCGCGCCGACCACCGCGCGGCCAGCCGCGCGGGATCATGACATCGCCCTCTTCAGCTTTCTCGTCGTGCTTCTCCTCCTCGCCATCAACCTGGCAAACCCCTGGCTCGGCTGGCGGGCCGACGGTCGGTTCCACATCGGGGTCACGACCGAAATTCTGCGGGGAGGATTGCCGCCCACCGATCCGTTCTTTGCCGGGCTCAATCTCCAGTACATGTGGTTCTTTCACGCCTGGCTCGCGGGCCTGTCGACACTCTCCGGCGTCTCGACTTCCTGGCTGATGATCGGTACCAATATGCTCGGACTCCTGGCGTTCCTCACACTGGCCGCAACACTCGCACGCGAACTGGGACGCAGTCGCGCCGGCACCTGGCTCACGGTACTGGTGGTGGGTTTTGGCATGGGGGGCCTGTCATGGGCGCTCCTCCCGATCAAACTCCTGAGCGTGTTCACCGGCGAGAAACGGGGGATGGAGGAGCTTCACACGCTCCGCCGTCTCTGGCCGCCGACAATTCAGCAGGAAATGGGATTCCTGTCAGCCGGATACGATCAGCCGTTTCTGCTTCGCAAGTTCCTCGTCGGCACCGCCATGTCGCTCGCGCTGGCCGCCATCCTGCTGCAGGTGGTCCTGATCCGGCGCCAGCTGAAGGGGGGCGGTGCCCGCTGGCTTCCCGTGCTGGCCATCGCCTCAACCGGCGCCATCATTCTCCATCCAATGGTGGGAATTCCCGTGGTGGCCGTCGGGCTGGGGGCCGCGTTGCTGGCACCCCTCATGGCGCGCCTCCTTCCGCCGTGGTCGGCACCGGCCGCCGGCGGCACGACCCGGGGGAGCGACGTATCCGCCGCAGGTCCACCCGCAAGACCCGGGTGGGGCGCGGCCCTCACCATTGTCGCGGCCTCCCTCGCCGGCGTCGCTGTCGCGATTCCCTACCTGTCGCTCGTGACCGGCGGCAAGGAGTCTGATGGCGGCCTCCCGATCGACTTTCACCTGATGAAAGTGACCTGCCTGCTGATCGGGTCGCTGGGCCTGTCGATACCGGCCCTCCTGGGGTTGGCCCGCTGGCGACGAGGGGCTCCCCACTTGCCTGGCGACGAACCCCGCCGCCAGGGCGAAATCTGGCTGTTTGCCTGGGGCCTCCTCCTGTTCGGATTTGCCCTGTTCGTCAAGTTTCCACTCGAGCGGAGCAACATCGACAAGCCGACGCTGCTGGTGCATCTCTCGGTGGCACTCGTGGCGGGAGGCGCACTCGGCGCCTGGTGGGATGAGGGGTCGAGGCGGGTGCGTCGAAACCTTATCATCTACCTGATTCTCCTGATCGTGCCCACTCACCTGATCCTGCTCGGTACCTACCTGGCCGAACCCGACCCGCGCACCTATCGGGCCCATGAGCGTGAAGCGCATGAGTGGCTCCGTGATCATTCCCCGGCCACCGCGATCGTCTTCGACAGCCTGGACCGCGATCGCCCCGGCGTCGAGATTCCGCGGCGTATGTACTGGAGTCACGAACAGTTCGCGACGACCCATCAGTACCCGGTAGAGGAGATGGACCGCCGACGAGCGATCCGCGACGCGCTGTATGCCGGCACGGGTAACACCGGCGCGGGTAACACCGGCACGGGTCACACCGGCGCGGGTGCCGACGGGCCGAGTGCCATCGACACCTCCAAAGTCCACATCGTCGCGCTTCGCGCGCTCCCGGATGGCATATTCGCCATCGTCCGCGCGGGGGAGGCCCGCCCAGGCGCCACCGGCGAGCCGTTCGGCACCGGGTCCGCGGCCGGATCCTTTCACGCGGGCGATGCCGATCCATTGGACCACGACGTGCTGTTTGAGCGGGTCTTCGACAGTGACGACACGCGGGTCTACCGGCTGTTAAAATAGGCGGTCATGAAACCGCTCCGAACTCTCGACGCCCCGGCCATCGCCAACCGCAGTCGGCTGGCGCCCGCCTCGCCGATTCGGCGACTCATTCCCCATGCGGATGCGGCAAAGGCGCGCGGCCTCCACGTCTACCATCTGAACATCGGGCAGCCCGACATCGAAACGCCGCCCGAGATGATGGCGGTCCTGAAAAATCTGGACATGAAGGTGGTGCCGTATGGCCCGAGCCTGGGGCTCACCGAGTACCGGCAGGCCCTCATCAGTTATTACCGACGGGCCACCGGTGTCGAACTCTCGATCGACGACATCATGGTGACGACGGCGGGCAGTGAGGCGATCATCTTTGCCATGGGAGTCCTGGCCGATCCGGGCGACGAAATCCTGATTCCCGAACCGATGTACGCCAACTACATGGGCTTTGCGGCGATGCTCGGCGTCAAGGTCGTGCCGATCACCTGTCAGGCCGAAGACGGCTACCGCCTGCCGCCGCGTGAATCGATCGAACGATTGATCACGCCGAAAACGAAGGCGATCCTCTTCTGCAACCCGGGCAATCCGACCGGTGTCATCTATGACCGGGGCGAACTCGACCTCCTGGCCGACCTGGCCCGCGAGCACCGCCTCTTCCTGATCGCCGATGAGGTCTATCGCGAGATCGTTTTCGACGGCTGCGCCATCAGTGCCCTGACCTACGACGATCTGGCCGACCGTGTCGTCATGGTCGATTCCATCTCGAAACGCTACTCGGCCTGCGGCGCCCGAATCGGCGCCTTTGTGACGAAAAACAGCGAAGTCATGGCGGCGGCGCTTCGTTACGCACAGGCGCGCCTCTGTCCGCCGACCATCGAGCAACTGATGGCCATCCGGGCGGTCGATCTGCCTGAAAGCTATTTTCGGACCATTGTCCTCGAGTATCAAAGCCGGCGTGACGCTGTCTATGACGCCATCAGCCGGTGGCCGGGCGTCGTTTGCCGGAAACCCGGCGGGGCTTTCTACCAGATGGCGCGGTTACCGGTGGATAACGCCGAGCGATTCGTCATCTGGCTGCTGGACGAATTTTCGGTCGATGGTGCCACGACCATGCTGGCGCCCGGAGAAGGGTTTTATGCCACACCCGGTGTCGGCCTCGACGAGGTCCGCGTGGCCTGTGTCCTGAATAAAACAGACATGGCCCGGGCCATGACGATTGTGGAGAAGGGACTGGCGGCCTACCCGGGACGGCGTTAAACTTGTGGACACCCTGCCACCTCCCCCCGGAGAGACCAACGACGATGACCCTGCGCACCGAACCGACCGCATTGCTCCCTCTTCTGCTCGCTGTTGCCCTGTTTCTCTCCCTCGATCGACCGAAATTTGAACCCTCCCCGACTGGCCAGAAACCGATGTTTCCGGTGTCGGCCACGCTGGCGATGATCAATCGTCCGGAAGCGGGTGGCGTCGCGCGCCTTGTGGCCACGATCACGGCCTGGGCGCCGGGAGAGGTCGTCGAATGGCGGCTCGAACGCCCGGCCGCCCTCACCCTGGTCGACGGCCCCGAAAGCTGGAGCGGCCAGCTTTCTCGGGGCGAATCACGCTCGTTCGAGCTGGCGTTCCTCGTGCCGGATGAGGCTCGTCACGAGGTGTCAGTCCGGGCCTGGCTTCCGGAGCGGCCGCGAGCCACCAGCGCCGCCTCCCAGGCCATCGATCTGGGCCGGCTCGAGGGACTTCGCGCCACCGGAACGACCGCGATCGGCGACGGCGAGACCTACCTTCAGTACCAGGGCGAGGTGACGCCCCGCGAGGTGATGAAGTGAAGGGCGAAGCGGGTGTCGACACGAACCGCACGCGGCGAGTCGACCCGAACCGGGCGCGGCGAATCGGCGCCGGGCCCGCGCCGCGAACGCACCACCACGTTCGGACCGTCCTGTTCCTCGCGATCGTACCCTGTGTCGTTGCAATTGTATCCGGTGTCTTTGCAACGGAATCCTATGCCAACTGGACGGCCACGGGCACCTTTCGCTATCGCGATCGTCCCCAGAACCTGGGCGGGTACACCGGCAGCACGAGCGACACGCCGATTCGAAGTGCGCGCGTGGAGATTGTCCGCAGCCCCTCGACCGTCCTGGCCAGCGGCACTACCGACGCCTCCGGCAACTTCAACATCGCGGTCACCGACAACATGACGTCCACCGTCTTCGCCCGGGTGATCAGCCAGGACAACATCGCGGTGCTGGCCATTCGCGTGCAGTCATCCACGGCCGGCAGTTCGCTCTACGCCGTGACGTCCGCCAGCGTGGCCTCCCACAACCCGAATACGAGCACTGATTTCGGAATCATCGTGGCTCTGGAGGGGGCGGGGGCGGAGGCCTTCAACATCCTCGACGTCATCCTGGACGGCAGCGACTATGCGGCCGCACTTCTCGGCTCCTATCCGGCCGTGGCCTGCACCACGGTCTGGAGCACCGGCTCGACCACCGGCACCTTTTTCCTCGGATCGACCATCCGGCTGCTCGGTGAGGAGGGGTGGGATGACGCGGTGATCGGCCACGAACATGGCCACTTCATCGACTTCCTGTACTCCGCCACCGACAGCCCGGGCGGGCCACACTTCCTCGGCGACAACAACCAGGATATCCGCCTGTCGTACGGGGAGGGAGTCGCCACCTATCATATGTCCGCCAGCCGCCGGCACCTCGGTCGCCCGTCACCTCCCTCGTATATTGATTGTACGGCGGCTGTCGGAGCCGGCAATCTCAACTTCTCATTCGAGATTGAGGGCCCGAACATCGCGGCCATCGGCGCAGCCAGCGAGGTGACGGTGGCGGCGGTCCTTTGGGACATACTGGATTCTCCCTCCTCGGATGATCTGTACCCGGGGGATGACGATCCGCTCTCCCGGTCGATCGCCGAGCTCTGGGAGGTCATGGACGTTTACATTCCCACGGCGGTCAACATCTCGCTGGAGGACTTCTGGGACGGCTGGTTCGCTCCGGCCGTCAACAACGGTTTTCTGACCGAGATGCGCGAGGTCTTCGGCGCCCTGACCTGCGAGTTCTTCCCGGACGCCCACGAAAGCGATGGTACGGCCGCCACGGCGTCGATCGTTCCGGTGGACGGTACCCCGCAACTCCATAACTTCTACGCCAGCGGCGATACCGACTTCGCCCGCTTCACTTCTCCTGCGATCGGGTCGCCATTCATACTTGAGACCGGGAGTCTCTTCGGCGACGCCAACACGACGCTAAGCATCATCGATCAGAACGGGACGAGCGTCCTCGTCACCAATGACAACCGGAACGCGTTCGACGAATCGTCGCTCCTCCAGTGGACCGCGCCGGCCGCCGGCAATTACTACGCCCGGTTGATGCATGCTCCGGATCTGGGAGTGTACGGTTCGTACAGCCTCCGGGTCATCCAGGGAACCCCTTCGGGCATCGTCTGGACCGACGTGGCGAACGTCGCCGGCGTGGGCTCGTCAAGGCCCGGGCGCGGCGGGGCCTGGGGCGATTTCAACGGCGACGGTCACCCGGACCTGTACGTCACCAATGCGGCCGGCAATGCCTGGGAACTGTTTCAGAACAATGGCGCGGGAGGATTCACCGACGTGTCCGTGCTCGCCGGCGTCACCGGAAATGGCTCGACCGGCGAACAGGCTGTCTGGGGCGACTACGACAACGACGGTGATGCCGACCTGGCCGTGGCAGTCATCGGCGTCAACATGCTCTATCGCAATAACGGCAACAATACCTTCACCAATGTCGCGGCGGCGGCCGGCGTCAATCATGCCGGAGCCGGAAGTCTTGGCGCGTCGTGGTGCGATTATGACGGCGACGGCTGGCTTGACCTCTTCGTGGGGACCATCGACGCCAACGATATTCTGTACCGCAACAACGGCAACGGTACCTTCACCGACGTGGCTGGCGCAGCCGGCGTGGGCGGTGCCGGGGAGGACACGTTCGGCGGCGTCTGGGCCGACTATGACCTGGACACGGACCCCGATCTCTTCGTCCACTACGACGGCTCACCGAACCGCCTCTTCCGGAACGGCGGCGATGGCACGTTTACCGACGTGACACCGGCCATCCTGATGGAGTCTGGCGTCCGCTCCTGGGGCGCTTCGTGGACCGACATCGATCACGACGGCGACTTCGACCTCTATGTTTCCTGCCTTGGTTCCCCCTGCCGGCTCTACCGGAATGACAGCGGCACCTTCGTGGAGCGGGGGGCCGCCGCCGGCGTCGACCCGGCCGGTTCCCAGACCGGCCACGTGGCCTTTGACTTCGACAACGACAATGATGAAGACCTGTACGTCGGTGCCTTCGATGAACCGAACCTCTACTTCGACAACCTGACCGGAACGGCCTTCTACAACAGCGGCAAGGCGGCCGACAACCTCCAGGCCCGGTCGGTGACCAGCGCCGATTACGATTCCGACGGTGATGCCGATCTCCACGTGGTTCTCTCGAACGGCAATAATCTGCTCTACTCGAACAACGGCACCGCGCGCCCGTGGATCCGGCTGCGATTGACCGGGGTGATCAGCAATCGCTCCGCGATCGGCGCCCGGGTGACACTCAAGTCCGGTGGCCGTCGCTACGTCCAGCAGATCACCGGCGGCACCGGTTACATCAGCCAGAACGAATCGCGACTCCTCTTTCCGCTGGGTACCCTCGCCGGTCCCGATACGTTCGACGTTCGATGGCCCTCGGGCGCGTTTCAGCGCGTGACCGGACTGGCGCGCAATCAGACGCACACCATCCTGGAAGTGGACCAGACAGCCGTGCCGGTCGTCGATGCCATCCGGCCGGCGATCCTGGCCCTGGCCCAGAACCACCCGAACCCCTTTCAATCCTCGACCACCATTCGATTCGCGCTGCCCCGGGCGGAGCGTGTGACACTCGTGATCCTCGATGTCCAGGGGCGGCTGGTTCGGACGTTGCTTGCCGAAGACGTTCCGGCAGGGGTGTGGGAGGAAGCCTGGGACGGGCGGGGGGCTGACGGTGGGCCGGCGGCCTCGTCGATCTACTTCTACCGGCTGACGGCGGGAGACCAGGTCGTGACGCGACGCCTGTTGCTGGCAAGGTAGGGCGACCCAGGTGCCGAAACGGGCCATTCAACTCGCGGCCCCGGCGGCCGATAACCTGTATGTCAAACAAGGCGTTGCATGATTTCCAGGGCGACTTTCGAGTCTTCGAGGGACGGGTCAAATCGGCTGAAGGGGTGAAGGAGTACTGGAGCCTCCCCCCCAAAGTTGATAAAATTTAACCGCTTACACGCGCCAGGTTTCCTGTCGAAGCCGATTTCCCGACGAAAGGTGCCTCTTCCTGCCAATGAACGACAAGAAGCTGATCCTGGTCACCGGCGGTGCCGGCTATATCGGCAGCCATCTGGTCCGCAAGCTCCTCGACAAGGGCTACGCCGTCCGAAATCTCGATAAGCTGGCGTTCGGCGACGGCCCCGTCACGGAGCTTCAGGGGAATCCGAACTACAGCCACATCAATGGTGACATCCGGCACATCGAAGATGTTGTCGCGGCCTCCAAGGGGGCCTGGGGCGTCATCCATCTGGCCGGAATCGTTGGCGACCCGGCCTGCGACCTCGACCATGACGCCACCTGGTCAATCAACCTGGAAGCCACCAAGCTCATGGTGGAGTGCTGCAAGTTCGCGGGCATCCAGCGCTTCGTCTTCGCCTCGACCTGTTCGGTCTACGGCGCGGCCGACAATTACACGCTTAATGAAGGCTCGGTCCTGAACCCGGTCAGCCTTTACGCGGAGACCAACCTGGCCTCCGAGAGGATCATCCTGAAGGGGTTTGAAGGTACCGACGTCTGCCCGACCATCGTCCGATTCGCCACCGTGTATGGTGCCAGTCGCCGGATGCGATTCGATCTGGTCGTCAATATCATGACCGCCAAGGCGGTGAAGGACGGTGCCGTCCGCGTGTTCGGCGGGGATCAGTGGCGTCCCAACGTTCACTGCCAGGATGCGGCGTCCGGCCTCATGGCCTGCCTCGAAGGATCCGTCGAGAGGGTCAAGAACGAGATCTTCAACATTGGTTCCGACGAGCAGAATTACAGGATCCAGGAACTGGGCGAACTCGTGGCCCGCTGCATTCCCGGTACGAAGGTGGAGACGATGGGGGAGAGCCCCGATCGGCGCTCGTACAAGGTGTCGTTCGAGAAGGCCCGACAGGTTCTCGGCTTCACGGCGCAGTTCCGCGTTGAGGATGGCGTGGCGGAGATCCAGCGGATGCTGGAGAATGGGGTCGTGGAGAACTACCAGGCTGATCGGTATTACAACGTCCGGTATATTTACAAGTAAGCAAGAGCGGTCGCCGGTCGTTTCGATCGACGACTACAGCGGTCGCCGGTCGAAACGATCGACGACTACACTGGAGGTTTCGTGACCACCACCGCCACCCCCCTTGCATCCGCCGGCGGCACCCCCGTGCGCTCGACATTTCTGCCCTACGCGCTGCCGATATTCGGTCCCGAGGAGGAGCAGGAGGTGCTGCAGGCGCTGGCCTCCGGCTGGATCACTACCGGGCCCCGCACCCGGAAACTGGAGGAGAAGCTGGCCGCCTACGTCGGCTCGCGCCAGGCCATTTGCGTCGACTCCTGCACGGCGGCGCTTCACCTCTCGCTGGCCGCTCTCGATCTCGCACCTGGCGATGAAGTCATCACCAGCCCCATCACCTTTTGCGCCACGGCGAACACCATTCTTCATTCGGGTGGCAAGGTGGTCCTGGCCGATGTCGAGTGCGACACGCTGAATCTGTCGGTGGCCGAGGTCGAAAGAAGGATCACGCCGAGGACGCGGGCCATCGTGCCGGTTCACTACGCCGGGCACCCGTGCGAGATGGACGACCTCATGGCCCTGGCCAGGAAGCACCACCTGAAGGTGGTCGAGGATGCCGCCCACGCCATCGGCGCCGAGTACAAGGGGACGCGGATCGGCACGATCGGCGACACCTCCTGCTTCTCGTTCTACGCCACCAAGAACATGACCACCGCCGAAGGGGGCGCCGTCACGCTGAATGACGAGGAGATGGCGGCCCAAATCCGCATCCTCTCGCTGCACGGCATGAGCAAGGACGCCTGGAAACGCTACACCTCGGCCGGATCCTGGTACTACGAAGTGGTGGTGCCCGGCTTCAAATACAACATGACCGACATCGAGGCGGCGCTTGGCCTGCACCAGCTCGACAAGGTGGACGGCTTCAACGCCACCCGGCGGCGCTACGCGACCATTTACGACAAGGCGCTCGATGCCCTGGGCAGCGTCTTTCACATGACGGCCCGGCCGAATGTGGTGAGCTCGGTGCATCTCTACCCGATACAGCTCGAGCTCGAAGCGCTGTCGATCGATCGCGCGCAGTTCATTGAAGAGCTGAAGGCCGAGAACATCGGCACGACGGTCAACTTCATCCCGATCCACTATCACCCCTACTACCGAGACAACCTGCCGTATAAAAGGGGTGACTTCCCGGTGGCCGAGCGGGCCTACGAGCGACTCATCTCGCTGCCGCTCTATCCCAAGATGACCGAGGAAGACCTGGGCCAGGTGATGGATGCCGTGGCCAAGGTCGTCCGGGCCTACCGGCGCTGACCGGACCTGGCTCGCCCGCCATGCCCCTGACAAAGCTCAATGCCGAGGAGCTGGCCCAATGGGCGGACCGTGAGGCTTATCCTCCGTACGGCTACTACCGGGACTTCATGGATGCGGCGTGCCGCTGCTATCGGGCACGACAGCTGACCGCACTGGCTGGGCGTTCCGATCATGCCGGTTTTCACTGGCAGGGCGGGGGGGAGTCGGCCGCGTTCGGACTGACCACTCTCGGATGGGATACCGAACAGTTTGGCGTTCCGGCCGGGCGGCTTGATTACCTGATTGTGGCCCCGACGGGCGACGAACTGCCGGCCGTCGATCCACGTGATACAGGAGCCAATCGACGCCTGTTCCGCGTGGCGGGTGAGGCGGCGGTGGCGATGACCGACCACGCCCGGGCCCGCGGCATCAGACATCTTTCGGCTCGCGTCGACAGTCGTGAATTGCCGGTGTTGCAGGCTCTTGAATCAGCCGGCTTCCAGCTCGTCGACGCGATCCTCCGTTTCTCGCTCGACAGTTCCGAATGGACCGGTGCACCGTCCCTGCCCGCCGGCGTCCGCCTGCGTGACGCAATCGAATCGGACATCGAACCGCTGGCGGCATTGGCCGCGAATGGGTTTCTGTATGATCGCTTTCACAACGACCCGCTCCTTTTGGAGGGCGTAGCCGACCGGGTGCATGCGGCCTGGCTGACCAACGCCATTCATGGCAAGGCGGGAGACGGCGTTCTGGTCGCCGAGGTCGATGGCCGACCGGCCGGATTCTTCATCCTGGCGCTCGATCGACTGGCGGGCGAACTCCTGGGTACGACCATCGGCACTCTCGTCCTCATCACCATCGACGGCACGCTTCGCCGACGGGGTGTCGCGCTGGCTCTCTCGCTCGGATCGATCGACTGGCTCAAGGAGCGGGGCGCCACCCGATTCGAAGTCGGCACGCAGCTGGCCAACGTGCCGGCGGCCAATGTCTATTTGAAGGCGGGCTTCAAGCTCGTGCAAACGAGCGTGTCGCTCCGGCGGATGACGTCGTGAATCGGCCTGAACCCAACGACACATCCGCGGCACCGGCCACCGTCAGGACGCCGGACGAAATCAAGGAAATGAGTGCCATCCATCATGGCCTAAAGGTCCTGGCCATCGTCCCGGCCCACAACGAGGGCGAAACAACCGCCGAGGTCGTTCGTGACATCCATCGCCTGGCGCCGGGTGTCGACGTCGTGGTGGTCGACGACTGCTCCTCCGATCTGACCGGCGACTGGGCGCGCAAGGCCGGCGCCCGCGTCCTTCCGTTGCCGGTCAACCTGGGCATCGGCGGCGCGGTGCAGACCGGCTTCAAGTACGCCGAGGATCATGACTATGACGCCGTCATCCAGGTGGACGGTGACGGCCAGCACGACCCGGCCGAAATTGGCCTCATCATGGGACCGGTTGCCCGGGGCGAGGCCGATGTCGTCATCGGCAGCCGTTTCCTCCGGAAAACGGCCTACAAGGCGCCGCTGGCCCGCCGCGTCGGCATGATTCTCTTCGCCAGCGTGGCTCGATGGGCCATGAGGCAGAAGATCACCGACACGACCTCCGGCTTTCGGGCGCTCAATCGTGAGGCGTACCGCTATTTTGCCCGACACTACCCGACCGACTTTCCTGACGCCGAAAGCCTGGTGCTCCTGAAGCGGGCCGCGTTCCGGTTGAGCGAGGTGTCGGTGAACATGAAGCCCAGGAAACGGGGGCAATCCTCGACGACGACGCTCCGCTCCCTCTACTATCCGTTCAAGATGACGATGGCGGTCCTGGTGGTCCTCCTGCGAGAGCCGCCGAAGAGGCCCGCCGGTCCGGGAGGTGATCAATGAGCACGCTGCCGTTTCGCGCCCAGATGGTCGCCGCCTGCCTGGCCCTCGGCATGTTCCTTCTCTGCCTCGACCTCGTCCGCCGCCGAAAGTTGAAGGAGGAGTACTCGCTACTCTGGATCGGCGTCACGGCTGCCATGACCGTCCTGGCCTTCTGGGGCGATCTCCTTCTCTGGGTGACCCGGTCGGTCGGCGCGCTGAACGCCAACTCGATCATCTTTCTTTTCGGCCTCGGCTTCCTGACACTGGTGGCGGTCCACTATTCGATCCGGCTGTCGGAACTGACCGACCGGAACAAGGACCTGGCCCAATCGGTCGCCATCCTCGCAAGCGAAGTCGAGGAACTGAGGAAGAATCGCCATCCATGAGCGATCCGCCATCCGGGGGTGATTCGCTGACCGTTGGGGATCCGCCACAACTGAATACATCCAGCGGCGTTCAGTGCTTTTCCATCGACGTCGAGGACTGGTATCACTTCAAGATCGATCAGCAGGAGACTTGGAACTCGCACGAACGACGCGTCGCCATCGGCACCGATTTTCTGCTCGCGATGCTCGAACGACATCATGTCAGGGCCACCTGCTTCATCCTGGCCCATGTGGCGGAAAGTTCCCCCGAGGTCGTGAAGCGAATCGTGACCGCCGGCCATGAGATCGCCAGTCACGGCTACAACCACCAGCTCATCCATCGCCAGACCGAAAAACAGTTCGAGGAGGATCTGAAACGCTCCATCGGCCTGATCGGTGACCTGTCGGGACAGCCGCCCGCCGGCTATCGCGCCAGCTCGTTCAGCGTGTCACCAAAAACCCCCTGGTTCTGGGATGTCCTGGCCCGCAACGGCATTCGCTGGGATTCGAGTGTCTTTCCGGTCTCGAATCCATTTTACGGCGGCGTGGCGGCGCCCGTCGTGCCTCATCGACGACCGGGCCATGACCTGATCGAGATCCCCATCACGCCAGTCCCGGTGATGGGGGTGGGCGTGCCGTTCTCGGGCGGATTCTATTTCCGATTTCATGCGGCCGGCTTCATCCGCTGGGCGGCGGACGAACTTCGACGGCTCGGCCGACCCGCCATTTATTACGTGCACCCGTGGGAATACGATCTGGACCAGCCGCGGATGGAGCTGCCGCCCCACTGGCGATTCTTTCGCTATCACCGGCTGCCCGCCATGCGGGAGGTGACCGACACCGTCCTCGGGTCGGGTCGCTTCCTTACGATGGGGGAGCTGGCCGACAGTGTGGGAAAAGACATATGAGGGTGGCGGGGGGGACGGCACGGAGTGGCTCGTGGCCCACGACCGGCTGAAATTGATTCACTCCTGATGCCACACCCGGACGCCGACTCACGGACGCCTACTCCTGGACGCCTACTCCCGGCTCCAGGTCGGCAGGCGTCCCGGTGTCCATGGCGCGCCGGCCTTTTCGGCCCGGGCTTCCAGCGCCACCAGGTCCACCTCGATCAACTGACGCAGGTCACCCAGCGCCACTTCGAATTCTGCGGCGGCGATGCTGTAGTTCGCCCGCAATGTGCCGGTCGGCGCCGCACTGGCATTCCATTGCCCTTCGATGATGCGATTGACGCGGGATGAGATCGACGGTGGCTGCGGATAGTTCTTGGCCGACTTGACCGGATCGCCGCTCATTCGAACCCGGATGTCCTTCATTCGATTGTCGAGCGCGCTCGCCTCGGCCACCCAGGCCGGATCAGCGGCCGGCGTCTCGGTCAGCGCCTTCTTCAGGTGATCGAGGCGTGGCTGCGCCTCGCCGATGGCCTGCGTGGCGCCAAGTACCGCCCGCTGCAGGCGGGCCGTCATCAGCCGAAAATCGGACAGGGCCTTCGGATCGGCGGTGGCCAGGGTGGCGGTGTTCAACGGTCGACATTCGATGACCTGTTCCTGACCGAACGGCGTCACCGTGCCAAGGGCGACGGTGGCAAAGGCCGCCCGATAGGTACCCGGCAGCACAATGGGTCCGGCCGGCGGCGAGGAGAACGGGTTGTCGGTTGAAGGCGGTGTCAGGCTCACCGGATCGGGAGCCGGCCCGCGGAGATCCCAGGCCAGTCGCTGGATGCCGGAGCCAGCCGGTCCCCGGAGCCGACGTACGATCTGTCCTCCGGCATCCTTGATGGTGATCAGGACAAAGGGGTCCTCCTCGCGCGACTCGGCGGTCAGACCCTCCCAGGTCGGACGGGGGATTGGCTTCGATTCCTTCGCCAGTGTCTTTTCGATCTCCTGTCGCAACTTCTTCATGCTCTTCCGCTCGTCACGCAAGTACCAGGTGAGCACGGCGCCGAAAGGTGGGTTCGCTGCGTTGAAGTAGGTTTCTCCCTGGAAGGCCTTGTCGCGCAGCCCAAGGGGCGATGAGGGGAAGTACATCAGGGCCGGCCGCACCGGAAAGGTGTTTCCTTCCGCCGAGAGCGCCTCCTCGGACAGGCTCCGGAGCGGGGAAATGTCGTCGAGCACGTAGAAGCCCCGGCCAAAGGTGCCGACTACCAGATCATTCTCCCGCTCCTGAATGACCAGGTCGCGCATGGCAATGTTCGGCAGTCCGCCGGTCATCGGCAGCCAGTGGCCGCCGCCGTCAAACGTGACGAAAACCCCGAACTCGGTGCCGCAGAAGAGGAGGTCTTCCCGAACCGGATCCTCGACAAGGCTCCAGACGCCGCCCCGTTCCGGCAGGTCGCCACGGACCGAGCGCCAGCTCCGACCCCGATCGTCACTCCGAAACAGGTAGGGCTTGAAGTCACCCATCTTCATATTGTTAAAAGCGGCGTAGGCCCGATCTTCCTGGTGCTGCGAGGCGACCAGCCGGCTGACATAGGTCATTCCCGGCACGTCACCAACCGATTCGATTTTTCGCCACTCGCCGCCGCCGTTCTCGCTTACCTGTATGAGGCCGTCATCGGTGCCTGCGTAGAGAAGACCCTCAACGCGAGGGCTTTCCGACAGGGCCACGATGTTGCCGAAGTGCGAGGTCGATCCGTGGCGGGCCACCGCGTCGATGCTCCAGGTGCGTCCCATGAGCGGCAGTGTGTCGCGATCAAGCTGGCGGGTCAGGTCTTCGGAAACAGGCCGCCAGCTGTCGCCTCGGTCATCGCTCCGGTAGAGCCGGTTGGCGGCGAAATAGAGCCGCGTGCCGAGGTGGGGGCTGATGAGCAGCGGCGAATCCCAGTTCCAGCGCGGCGTCTCCTGGCCGGCCTCGGGCTGCGGCTGGATATCGACGTTTTCGCCGCTTCGCCGGTCATAGCGGGTCAGCTCGCCATGCTGAGCCTGCGCATAAATGATGTTGTGGTCGGAAGGGTCCACCTGCGTCTGGAATCCGTCGCCACCCTGCGTGACGAACCAGTCCGAGTTGGCGATGCCGTGTACGTTGTTCGTGCGTGAGGGGCCGCCGAACGAGTAGTTGTCCTGTGTGCCGCCGTACACATTGTAGAAGGGCAGGGCGTTGTCCACGGCAATCTTGTAGAGCTGGGTGATCGGCAGGTTGCCGAAAAAGCCAAACGTCTCGCAACGGTCGTAGGTTTCGTAGAGCCCGCCGTCACAGCCCACCAGGAGATGATCCGAGTCGTTCGGATCGATCCAGATGGCGTGGTTGTCGACATGCTTGAATCGTTCCCCGGCCCGGCGCCAGTTCCGGCCGCCGTCGTCGGTAACCTGAAGAAACGTGTCCATCGAATAGATCCGTTCCTCGTCGTTCGGATCGGAGATCAGCTCCTGGTAGTACTGCGCACCGCCGGCCGTGTAGGGATTCACCTTCTTCCAGTTGATCCCGCCGTCGTCCGAGGTAAAAGTTCCGCCCGCGGCGTTGGCGGCCTCGACCAGCATCGTCAGATGTCGCGGATTCCTGGGTGAAAGGGTCATGCCAAGCCGTCCCATCTCCTCCTTGGGGAGGCCGTTGCTCAGCTTCGTCCAGCTCTTCCCGCCGTCGGTCGACTTGTGAAAACCGCTTCCCGGCCCGCCGTTCACGAGCGTCCAGACGCGCCGTCCGCGCTGGTAGGCGCAGGCGTACACGACATCAGGGTTGCTCGGATCGAGATGCACCTCGTTGACGCCGGTGTTCTCGTCGATCTCGAGCACGCGCTTCCAGGTGTCGCCGCCGTCGGTCGTCTGGTACAGGCCGCGGTCGCCGCCGGAATTCCAGAGGGGGCCCATGGCCGCCACCCAGACCACCTTCGAATCGCGCGGGTCAACGGCGATCATCCCGATGTGCTCGGAGTTGGGGAGGCCCATGTTGGTCCATGACTCCCCACCGTCGCGGCTCCGGTACACACCGTTCCCGTAGCCGACCGATCTCTGGCTGTTGTTCTCTCCACTCCCGACCCAGACGGTCAACGGGTCATTGGGATCGATGGTGACGCAACCAAACGAGTAGGTTCCCTTGTCCTCCAGCATCGGCTTCCAGGTGATGCCATGGTTGGATGTCTTCCAGACATGACCGCAGGCCACGGCCAGGTACCAGGTGTCGAGATCGGAGGGGTGAATGGCGATGTCGACTATGCGCCCGGAGTAGGTGGCGGGGCCGAGCGGGCGGAACTTGAAGCCGGCGAGGGTACCGGAGCTGAGCCTGGCTTCGGGCTTGTCCTTGTCTCTGTCTTTGGCCTTGTCTTTAGCCTTGTCCTTGTCCGCGGCGTTCATCACGCCGATGTCGCAGAACAGGAGAAGGGTGACAGCCGCCAGGGCGACTGTTGACTTGGACGGCATTTTGCGAATCATGGGCGTGTGCCTCCAGGGAACCGGGATTATCGCGCTCCGAGCAGCGCCATCAAGGGGGTCAGTGTCAGGGGCGAAAGAATAGTCGTTAACAGAATGACCGAGGACACGAATTCGGCTTCTCCCTCGTATTCGCTGGTCAGGACGCTGGTGATGACCGCCGTGGGCATCGCGGCCTGAAAGACCGCCGCCTGCCGGGCCGCCCCGTCCAGATCCCAGACGCGGACCATCAGGAAGGCGATGCCGACGCTGGCCACCAGCCGGAGCGCCACGGCGGCGACCAACGGATTCCGCTGCGCCTTCCAGTTCACGCCGACCAGTTGCATTCCCAGGATCACCAGGAAAAGGGGAATCGAGGCGTCAGCCAGCATGTCCACCGCCCGGTGAATCGGATTCGGCAGCTTCCACCCCAGGCCAAGGAAGATGAAGGCGACAAGGGCCGCCCAAAGGGCCGGCACCTTGAGCAGGGAGAGTGCCGCCTCGCGGGGGCCGGCCTTGCCCATCGCCGCCACCAGGACGCCGGCTGAGTACGAAAACAGGGCGGACACAATGAAAAAGAGGCCGGCCTGTGCGAGCCCCTCCTCACCGAACGCGAATAGATTGACGGCCAGGCCAAAATTGCCGGAATTTGGAAGGAGGACCACCAGGATCATGGCGGCGGTCATGGACCGCGACAACTTGAGAAGCCGCGCCACGAGGTATCCAAGCAAGCCCATGATCGGGAGTGCCGTCAAAGCGAAGCCGGCCATCCGGAGCATGGCCACCGGATCCGGTGGTTGTGACATCACCAGCTTGAAGATGAGACAGGGGGAGAAGACGTACAGCGCCACCCGGGCCAGCGGCTGAACCGGAATCTTGAGCCGCCAGGCGACAAGGCTTCCCGAACCGGCGGCGAGGAAGGCCGGCAGGAGATTGTCGATGAACAGTCGGAGGAGGAGCATCGGCGGTGGTCGGTGTCCTCAGCGTCGGAGAGGCGATCCCGGGGTATCCGTCAAGGTCAGTGCCGGTGCAGATATTTCCGCAGCGTCGGCAGGTGAAGTGCATGCCAGCCGGCCCAGGCCACTTGGCCCATCAACGGTAACGGATCGGGCCAGATCGGGGGATCGTAGTAGAGATCCTTCCCGAAGAACTGGAAAAACGGGGGATCCATCTCGAACCGTTTGGGATTCGTCAGAAAGTGGAGAAGGTCGCCCGGGAAGAGCCAGCGGCAGCGGACACCGGCCCGGTAGGCCGGAGGCGGATCCACGCGCCCCGTCGTCATGAGCTGAAAGTAGAGCCATGGAAAGTTGAGCCCCGACACGATCGGCAACCGCGCCGATCCCCAGAACCGCCCGTTGACCTCGATCAGCTTCGCCTTTCCATCACGCGCATCGCGCCGGAATTCCGCCATGGCCAGCCCCTGCCACTGGAGTTCGTCCAGTATCCGCCGGGCGGCGTCGAGCAGTTCCGGATCACGCGTCGATTCCGTGAAGGTGGATGGCCCGGCTCCGATCGGAAACTCCCGCAGCCGCTTGTAGCTGAACAGCGCCACCGGTTTCGCCGCCAGGTCATACAGCGCCGCCACCCCGAGCCCCACGCCGGCCGACGGCACGAACTCCTGCACCAGGGGCCGGTCGTGCCGCGCCGCCACGCCCGGGTAGTCGCGCCGTAATGCCGCCGCATCCACCACGTGCTTGATGCCGCGCCCTCCGCTGCCGCGTCGCGGTTTGATCAGGGCCGGATAGGTGTACTCGTTGGCCCGATCGAGCGCCTCGTCCACCGTCCGTGGCTGCCAGGTGGCCGGCACCGCCACGCCGGCCTGAACCGCCCGATCGTGAAGTGTTCCCTTGTCCTCGGTGACGTCGAAGAGATGGGCGGGGGAGAGCCCCACCGTCGTGATCCCCTGAAATCGATCCCGATGACGATGGATGGCGTTGATCTCCCCTTCACCGCCAGTCGGGAATAGGAGATCGACGGGATGTTTCCGGAGTCGCGCGACCAGCCAGTCGATGAAGCGTTCTTCGCTGACCTCGGGCTCCGGATAGATGACCCGGTGATCCACCCGTAGCGACCAGAGCGACAGCGCCAGGCGCGAGGGATCGCCGACCGTGACCTCCACACCCTTCCGCTTCAACGCCAGCGCCGCCGCCAGCGCCTTGCGTTGGACGCCACCGGTGATGAAGACGGAACCGCCACGGGGCCGGGTCACGTTGCAGGGGAAACGCTGAGAGGATCGGGGTCGTGAGATGGGGGAGAACTCATTGCGCAATAATAAGATAGTGGGTGTCGGTTTGCCAGCGAGGGGGCATCTATTGACTCGAACCGATGACACAATCGAACGAACTCCGGCCGGGTTCGCTGGGCCGTCAGGGGATCGCTAGTTTACATAATGTCTCGGTCCAGCCGAGTTGAGGACCCAGGACAAGCGACGGTGTGGTCCTGAACCGGTTCACTGATTGGCCTCGATAGTAGAAAGGGGACTATATTCCGACTGTGGCACCCCATGGTCGTTGCCACGGCTCACCCAGACGGCGGCGAACCATCGACGGCGGCGAACCATCGACGGCGGCGAACCATCTGAGTACCCAGGCAGCAGAAGGGACGGGAGCGGTTGAACCCTCCATCGCACGGTTGCGGCCCTATCGTTCGAACCATCGTTGCCACAGGAATCGCGATCCCGCTCCTGGCTCGAACCGCGGCTTCCGCCGTGACGTTTACCGATTCAGGCGCCCCTCTCATTGGTATTTCCTACGCGGCTGCGGCCTGGTGTGATGACGACAACGATGGCGACCTGGACCTGCTGATGACCGGGCTCGGCGCCACCGGACACCGGACCCAGCTCTATCGCAACAGCGGCGGAGTCCTCTCGGAGCTACCGACCAGCCTGCCCCATCTTTCCCATGCCGCGCTGGCGTGGGGCGATTACGACAGCGACGACGATGCGGATGTCCTTCTCATGGGGACCGGGGCCTCTGGTCGCACCACGGTGCTCCACCGCAACGATGGCGGGGGCCAGTTCACGAACATTCCGCTGTCGCTCCCCGGGCTGGACGACGGCGCGATCGCCTGGGGCGACTTCGACAACGATGGCGATCCGGACATCGCGGTCAGCGGCCACGACGCGGTCAGCGGTGTGTCACGGATATACCGCAACATGGGCGGCGGGAGCTTTGTCGACATCGGCGCCGGCCTCGCGGCAGTATTCAATTCCTCGTTGGCCTGGGGCGACTACGACAAGGATGGCGACCTTGATCTCGTTCTGACCGGTTACACGGGATCGACGGCGGTTACGCGTCTCTATCGCAACAACGCTGGCCTGAACTTCACCTCCGTGTCGGTATCGTTCATCGGCCTTTACCTCTCTTCTGTCGCCTGGGGCGATTTTGACAACGACGGCGATCTCGACCTGGCACTGGCTGGAATCGATGCTTCCTTTCTACGGGTCGCCCGGATATACCGCAACATGGGCTCCGGCACCTTTGTCGACATCGTCGCCGGGCTTCCAGGAGTCTCGTCGTCGGCCCTGGCCTGGGGCGATTATGACAATGACGGGGATCTCGATCTGGTCTTGTCGGGACTGGATGCCTCGCTGGCAGCGGTGACCCGGGTCTATCAGCAAAACGCCGGAGTGTTCGCGAATGCCGGCTTTTCATTTTCGAGCGTCTATCGATCCGCGGTGGCGTGGGGTGACATCGATGTCGATGGCGATCTGGATATCGCGATCTCCGGCTGGAACGGCACGTCCGACGTCGCCAAGGTCTACCGGAGCGATGGTGCAGCAGCCAATCTCCCGCCCTCTGCGCCAATTCCCACCACGGCCGTCCGTACCGGTTCGGACGTTACCTTTTCCTGGACGGCTGCCGCGGACGACCACACGCCGACATTGGGCCTCGGTTTCAACCTGCGAATAGGAACCACACCCGGCGGCGATGACATCGTCGCCGCCATGGCGGAAAGCACGGGCCGCCGACGCGTGACACGATTGGGAAACGCTCAGCTGCGAACCTCCTGGACGGTTAGGCAACTGCCCGGCCAGACCTATTATTGGAGTGTCCAGTCCCTCGATACCGCCTTCCAGGGGTCCCCCTTCGGGGCCGAAAAAGTATTCGATTTCTCACTGGGCGTCACGGCCAACACTTTCCCGGGAGCGCTGGCAGCATCCGCGGCCTGCGGAGATTCAGACGGTGATGGCGACCTCGATTTCCTCCTGACTGGACACGACGGTGCCAACCCACGCACCAGCCTCCTGCGGAATATATCACCCTCGGTGTTTGGCGTCGTATCGCTGGGCTTGCCCGGTGTCTACTTCTCCTCGGTGGCCTGGGGCGACTTTGACGGGGACGCCGATCTCGATCTCCTGATCAGTGGCCACAACGGAACGGCCGGCTTGACCCGGATTTACCGAAACGATGGCAATGATGTCTTCGCGGATATCGCTGCCGGGCTTCCCGGGGTTTTTGAATCGTCCGTTGCCTGGGGAGACGATGACAATGACGGCGATCTGGATATCCTGCTGAGTGGCGTCGCCGCAGCGGGTCCCATCGCAAGGGTCTATCGGAACATGGGTGGCACCTTCGTCGATGGAGAGGTGGGGCTGGCAGGTCGATCCCAGGGAATGGTGAGCTGGGAGGATTACGACCGGGACGGTGACCTTGACATATTGATCGCAGGAATTGACACAGCCTCCGTCCGACGAACCTCGCTTCACCGGAACGATGGCGGCGGGAGCTATACGGAAGTGGGGACCAGCCTTCCCGGAATTTCGGATGGGATGGCCACATGGGCCGACTACGATGTCGATGGATACCCGGACCTGCTGCTCGTCGGCCAGGGAGATTCATCTCCGACCGCCCGCCTGTTTCACAACGACACGAACGGCTCGCTGGACTATGTCGTGACCATCCTGGCAGGAGTTCGTTACGCGGCCGTTGCCTGGGGCGACTATGACAATGACGGCGATCCGGATCTTGCGCTGACCGGTTTTACCGGAGCGGCCAACCTGGCTCGCCTCTATCGCAATGAACGGAATGGCGTCTTTGCCGAGTCCGGCTCCATGACCGGGGTCAGCCGTGGCTCTGTGGTATGGGGCGACGGCGATGATGATGGCGATCTGGACCTCCTGATTGCCGGGCAGCCAGGCCCGGCCCGCTATTATCTGAATACTTTCCTGACGCCAAATGTCGACCCCGGGGCACCCGTCAGCCTGGGCACGTCACGGGTCGGAAACCAGGTCACGATGCGGTGGTTGCCGGGGACGGACGACCATACGCCGACAGGCGAACTGGGCTACAACATGCGCATCGGGACGACGCCGGGTGGGCAGCAGATCATGTCGGCCATGTCGAACACGGCCACCGGCAAGCGCCGGTTGGTGGGAAAGGGAAATTGCGGCGTTGGCGGGGAGTGGACGATGCGGCTCCCGGTCGGCACATATTGGTGGAGCGTCCAGGCCATCGACGGCGCCTTTCGCGGCTCCCCGTTTTCCGAAGAGCGGATTCTGGATCCGACGTCGGCTGCGGAGAGTCCGGGAGCCCCAGATGCCATCATGCTGGAGCGGGGATCGCCAAGTCCGTTCCATTCGTCCACGTTGATCCGGTATGCGATTCCCCGGGCCACTTCGGTGAACCTGTCCATTTTTGACACGTCGGGTCGACTGGTTCGAGTCCTCGAGCAAGGTTATCGGGAGGCGGGCAGGCAGGCTGTCCCTTGGGATGGCCGGAATGAATTCGGCCAGTCCCTGCCGTCGGGAATCTACTTTGTCCGACTCCATGCCGGGGAGGTCGAACAAGTTCAAAAGCTGGTGCGGTCGGAACGCTGAGGGGCCGAGTGCGAACGGTCCAGTTCCGGCAGGCACAGTTGGTATCGGGCGGCCGCAATCCCGGGGGACTGAATACATGTCCGGCCGCCTTCGGGCGACCACACTGTTGCATTCGAGCACCCGCTCGCCTCAAGCCAGGGCAGAACCCCCGAACACTCCTTGCGCATGAAATGGGTGTTGGCTCGCCGGCAAGGGCGGCCCTTGATCGTCGCGATGGCGGGATCACCCGAGCGACCGCCGCGTCTTCACGACCGGGCAGCCGCCGCGTTTCATTCCAGACCGACGGCCCAGTTTTCACTACCATCCGGACAGGGCAGGTTTACATAATGACTCGGTCCAGGCCGAGTTGGACCCGGGCGTCGGAACTCCCAGGTTTACATAATGACTCGGTCCAGGCCGAGTCAGGCTCGGGGGCCAATCAATCGAACGGCGATCCTGCGTCATCCGGCGGCCGCCATGATCCGCCCGATATTCTCCGGTGAGAAGAACTTGGGGATCGGCACAGTGCCGGCGATGGTTCCCATGAAACGGCCGGACTGCACTTCGTCGTTTTGCAACGCGGCGAAGAGGCTTTGCATCTCCGGGGGCGGCGGCTCAAGCCTCGCCAGGTCGCAGGTCATCTGGTACAGCGGCATCACGGCCTCGTTGCGTTGCCGCTCGTAACCGGCGAGCGCCTCTTCGGTTGAACGGCGGCCTGAGAACGAGACGTCGAGGGCATCCGCGAGCAACTCGGCGTCACGAAAGGCATCCGTGATTCCGAGCGCCGTGATCGGATTCTTGTGATAGCCGGCGTCTCCCACGAGTGCCCATCCGGGTCCGTGCGGCCGGCGAAAAAACCCGTGCAGCTCGGCAGCGCCCCGGAACTTTTCGGCGCGGGATCCGGCACGGATACGCCGGGCGAGATCTGGAATCATGTCCACCGCCTTCATGAACTCCCCTTCGATGTCGGCTCGAACCATTTGGAAGGCGGACTCGGGCCAGTAGACGATCGTCATCGTCAGTCCGTCGTTGGTGGGGGCGGCGATCACCATGCTTTCCGGCCGTGGATACAGTTCCACGGCCTGGATCGACACATCGCTCCAGTAGGAGTAATAGGCACAGCTCGATGCCGGCTGCTCGTTGTATACGGGGGCGCCAACCATTCGCGCGATCGCCGAGCGCATTCCGTCGGCTCCCACGACGATGCGAGCCTCCTCCTCCCGGAGATCGCCACCCGACGACCGACCGCGGATTCCCGTCACGCGATCGCCATCGGTGACGAGTTCCTCCACCGAAAAGTGTTCACGGACTTCGGCGCCGGCATCCGCCGCGGCATCGATCAGGATCTTGTCCAGGATCGTGCGACGCGGCGCATATCCCGCTGTGATGCCGCCGGCCGGCGGTGGAACTCCGGTCAGCGCCAAGGGTCCAACATCGAATACCTGCCGCTCGATGGGGGGGCAGCCAGATGCGACGACCTTGTCCAGGAGACCCCAGCGGTGCAGGCTGGCGATGCCGGGCTGATGAATGTAGTGCGCTGACAGCGTGTCGCTCGGGAAGCGGGCCTTGTCGACGAGCAGGACCCGGTATCCCTTTCGGGCGAGCAGCATGGCGGTGGGCGAGCCGGCGCATCGGGCACCGACAATAATGACGTCGTGCATGACTTCCTCCCTGACACAAGCGATGCCGATCGTGCGAGCCGGGCGAGCCGGGTGATCTGTCAACTTCGATGCCGGACCGGCAGCGCCGGGATCGTACAAAAAGTTGAAAGTCCATTTCCTACCCGGATCAAAGCAGTCCATGAAGCCATCCCGCATGAAAATCTTCTCGTTTAAGCGATCCGCCTAAGCCACTCAGGGGTAATGTGTTGTGGGTACAGCTTTTTCGTGAACCGACGACGCAGCAGCTCAGCAAGGCGACGAACCCGCGCCATCCGGAACAGGTGAATTCGTCCATCCAGCCTGACATTGGTTGACCACAACAGTTTTACAGTCATTTCCGTCTAGCTTGAGCCCGGGCGTCCATCCCGGTATTCTTCCGGACCCAACTACCCCGACGGGAGTTGAGCATCGGTCGCTTTCGATTGAATTCACAACAGGTTATGGAGGTTTTTCCACGGATGTTTGATGTCGTGGCGTTGAATGAGCGAGTCAAGGCGGAGAGCGCCTCGCTGTCCCTCCTGGCCGACGAAGTGGCCCGGGTCATTGTGGGTCAGAAATACATGATTGATCGGCTCCTGATCTCGTTGCTGGCCGATGGACACGTCCTCCTGGAGGGGGTGCCCGGTCTGGCCAAGACGACGGCCATCAAGACGCTGGCCGCCGCGATTGAAACGGGCTTCGCACGGGTTCAGTTCACGCCCGATCTGTTGCCGGCCGACCTGACCGGAACACAGGTCTACAACCCGAAGGACGGCTCGTTCAGCGTGAAGCAGGGGCCGGTTTTTACAAACCTTCTCCTGGCAGACGAGATCAATCGGGCACCGGCCAAGGTGCAGTCCGCTCTACTGGAAGCCATGCAGGAGCGGCATGTCACGATCGGCGGGAAGACATTTCCACTGCCCGAGCCGTTCCTGGTGCTGGCCACGCAAAATCCGATCGAACAGGAGGGGACCTATCCGCTCCCTGAGGCCCAGGTTGATCGGTTCATGTTGAAGCTGAAGGTCGGTTACCCGACGCGCGAGGAGGAACGCGACATCCTCGATCGCCAGACGGGGACCCCCCCGGCACCGATCCAGCCGGTCATGAAGCCCGAGACGATCCTCAGGATGCGCCAGGTCGTCCGGGACGTCTACATGGACGACAAGATCAAGAAGTACATCGTCGACATCGTCTTCGCCACGCGCGAACCGGAGGCGGCCGGCCTCGATCTGGCGCCGCTCATCGCCTTTGGCGCCTCACCGCGCGCCACCATCTACCTGGCCATGGCGGCGCGGGCCCATGCGGCGCTGCGCGGCCGCGGTTACGTGACGCCCGAGGATGTCAAGGCGATCGGCCTCGACGTGCTGCGGCACCGGGTCATAGTCACCTACGAAGCCGAGGCCGAGGACATCACCTCGGATGAGGTGGCGCGGCGCATTCTCGACAAGGTCGAAGTTCCCTGAGGCGCCGCCCGGCGCCCGGTCCATCCCCGATCACTGAGACGCGATGATTCCACGTGAAGTGCTCCGCCAGGTCCGGCGAATTGAGATCCGAACCCGGCGACTGGTGAACGATGTCTTCGGCGGCGAATACCATTCCGTCTTCAAGGGACGGGGGATGGAGTTTGCCGAGGTCCGGGAGTATGTACCGGGCGATGACATCCGGGCCATCGACTGGAACGTCACCGCGCGATTCGGACAGCCGTTCATCAAGATTTTCGCCGAAGAGCGCGAACTCACGGTCATCCTGCTGGTCGACATCTCGGCGTCGGGCGATTTCGGCACGCGCGGCCGACTCAAGGCGGACATGGCGGCGGAGGTGGCCGCGGTACTGGCCTTCAGCGCGGTCAGCAACAACGACAAGGTCGGCCTCATCCTCTTCACCGACGACGTCGAACAGTTCGTGCCGCCCAGGAAGGGGAAGCGGCATGTGCTTCGCGTCATCCGCGAGATTCTCTACTTCAAGCCCCGGCGTCGCGGCACCCGCATCTCGGCGGCGCTCGAGCACCTGGCCCGCGTCCAGAAGCGCAAGGCCGTCGTGTTTCTCATCTCGGATTTCGAAACCGAGGGGTACGAGCGGGCCTTCAAACTGGCCGGGCGCCGGCACGACCTGGTGGCCATTCGCATTGGCGATCCGCATGAACGGGCCCTGCCAAACGTGGGTCTGGTCATGATGGAGGACCCCGAAACCGGTCGGCGGCAGCTGGTCGACACTTCCGCCAGACGCGTCCGCGCCCGCTTCGCCGAGCGCCGCGCCGAGCGTGACGCCGCCTTCCGGCAGGCGCTGAAAGAGTCTCAGGTCGAGGCGATCGAACTGACCACCAATGAGCCTTACGCCCGGCCGCTGATCCAGTTTTTTTCCGGACGGGAGAAGAAGCGATGACGCGTCGGGTCCGGCTGTTTCTCACCGGCCTGTTGCTCATGGCGCCTCACGGGGCGTTCGCAGAGGGGTCGAACATCGTGCTGGCTCCCGGCGTCGACATGACCGTGGAGCCGTCGGTGGTGCGAATCGGCGATTCCATCCAGGTCAGCGTGACCGGCCCGGGCGGCACCTCCCTGGCGTTGCCTGCGCCCCTCGATACGCTCGGGCCATTCGATGTGCTCGGGTCCGAGATCGGAACAATCGACGGGCGACCGCGCCTCACCCTGCACCTGGCGGCGTTCGATGTTGGTTCGCTGGAAATTCCGGCGTTCGATGTGCCGGTGACGGCGGGTGCGACCCCGATCCGGACGCGCCCCTACCGGATCACGGTCGAGAGCCTCCTGCCGGCTGATTCGGCGGCCGTCGATTCCATGACCATCCGGGCGGCGCATCCACCACTTGAGCTGTCCCGGGAGTTCCGCTGGCGGACGGCCCTGGGGTATTTCCTCGTGCTCGTGGCACTGGGACTTCTGGGCTGGTGGCTGTACCAACGATGGCGGAATCGTCCTGTCGTCCGGCCCGCCGTTGTGGCCGCGCCCATCGTCGTGCGCCCGGCCGAGCTGGTGGCGCTGGAGTCGCTGGACGCGCTCATGGCCAGGGGGTACGCCTTGCGGGGGCTTTTCAAGGAGCACTACACCGAGGCGTTGGACATCCTGCGACTGTTCGTCGAAAAACGGCTGGGCATTGAGGCGCTCGATCAGACGTCGTTCGAATTGCTGGCCTCTCTGTCCCGGAACGGCTTGAGTATCCGCGGCCTGGCCGGCATGTCCGCGCTGCTCGAGGAAGCCGACCTGGTCAAGTTCGCAAAGCAGATGCCAACGGTCGAGTCGGCGGTGGCGCTGGTCGAAACGGCCCGGGCGTGGGTGCGCGAAACTCACGCGGAAGCGACCGCCCGCGAGGCGATGAGCCCGCCGCTGGTCGGCACCCCGGCCCGGCCAACGGTGACGCCAACGGTGACGCCAACGAAGACGACACCGGAAACGGCCACTCCAACCCCGCCGGCCGCCGATGAGCCCCGGTCGAACGAGGGGGCTTCATGAACCTGTTGCCGGGCGATTTCCGGTTCGCGGAGCCGCTCTTTCTGCTGCTCTTTCTCTTGATACCTGTCCTCGTTGTGTTTCGCTGGTGGCGGCGCGGGGCGCAGCCGACGGTCCTCTGGGCCGATGCCGGTCGCTGGATCGACGGCGGGAGCTGGCGGACCGTTGCGGATCGACTGCTCGGCTTCCTGCCCTGGCTGGCCTTCGTCCTCCTCGTCACCGCCATGGCGCGCCCGCAGTCGGGCACGCGCGAAATGGACATCAAGAGCGAGGGGATCGACATGATTGTGGTCATTGATGGCTCGGGATCGATGCGCGCCGAAGACTTTCAGCCGAATAACCGGCTGTTCGTGGCCAAGCAGGTGGCCGGCCAGTTCGTCGAGGGGCGTGATGGCGACCGAATCGGTGTCGTCGTCTTTGCCGGTGAGGCGTTCACCCAGTGCCCGCTGACGCTGGACCAGGGCGTCCTCCAGGATTTGATCCAGTCGATCGATTTCGGCATTGAACCGGACGGCACCGCCATCGGCAGCGCCATTGCCACGGCGGTCAATCGACTCCGCGAGAGCGAGGCGAAGAGCAAGGTGATCGTCCTGCTCACCGACGGCCGGAACAACTCGGGTGCCGTCGATCCGATCACCGCGGCCGATGCGGCGGCCGCGCTCGGCATCAAGATCTACACGATCGGTGTCGGCGTGCAGGGTGAGGCTCCTTATCCGGTCGATGATCCGCTGTTCGGCCGTCGCTACGTGCGGGTGCCATCCGATGTCGATGACGCCACGCTGACGACCATCGCCGAAAAGACCGGGGGCCTCTACTTTCGGGCCACGTCCACCGGGGCATTGACGGAAATTTATGCGCGCATCGACCGGTTGGAAAAAACGACGGTCGAAAGCCGGGAGTACATCGATTACGCGGATCTCGGCCCGCAGTTGCTGGCCTGGGCGAGCGGTTTTCTGGCACTCCTCATTCTTGGGCGCGCCACTTTCTTGTCGAGGCTGCCATGAAGTGGGGCGATCCAATCTTCTTGAAATTACTTCCGGTGGTGATTGTCCTGATGGTTCTCGTCGCCATCCGGGCGACGGGGGCGTTGCGTCGTACACGCCGGCTGGCCGACGATCCGCTCTGGAGCCGGGTGGCACCGGTCATTCCGGCCTGGCGCAAGTGGCTCCTCATCGGCCTTCCGCTCCTGACGCTGGCGGCGTGCCTGCTCGGCGCCGCGCGCCCCCAGCTCGGCTCGCGCAAGGTGCAGGTCAAGCGAAGCGGCATTGATCTTGTTCTGGCGCTTGACACTTCGGCCAGCATGAACGCGGCGGATGTCGTGCCGAACCGGCTGGCGCGGGCCCGCCGGGAAATGATCGACCTGATTAACGAACTTCGAGGCGACCGGGTCGGCATCGTCATTTTCGAGGGGACGGCGTTCCTGCTGTGCCCGTTGACACTGGACTATGGTGCCGCGCGACTGTTTCTCGACACGATCGAAGCCGGAATGCTGCCGGTGCCGGGGAGCAACCTGGCGGCGGCCATCCGTACCACCGTGAAGTCTTTTCCGAGCGAGGGCTCCCGCAGCCGCGCCGTGGTCATCCTCTCGGACGGGGAGGCGCGCGATCCGGATCTCGCCGATGCGTTGAAGGCGGCCAGCGAGGCCGGCGTCATCATCCACACGATCGGCGTTGGCACGCCCGCCGGGGAACCCCTTCCCGAATGGAACGAGGATGGTTCCGTGGCCGGATACAAGAAGGATCGCTCAGGCGAGGTCGTCCTCTCCCGACTGGACGAATCAACGCTGCGCGATATCGCATCGGCCACGGGCGGCAATTACTTTCCGGCCACGCTGGCCGGTGGCGAGGTCGGGGCCATCGTCCGCAGCCTCGAGGGAATGGATCAGCAGGAGATGAAGGCGGGATTGCGTACGCACTACGAGGAACGATTTCAGTTCTTCGCTGGGCTCGGCATCCTGGCCCTGTTCGGATTTCTCATCACACCGTCCGGCGGACGGCGAAAGGAGTGGCGTGGGCGCTTCTGATCGAAGCTGGATGCTGGCACTTCTCCTGGCCGTTGGCCTGCCGCCGCTCTGGGCGCCGGGGCCCGAGGCTAATCGAAAAGGGAACACCGCCTGGAAAAAGGGGGATTACGACCAGGCCGCCGGTGAGTTCGCGCGGGCTCTCGAGGCCATGCCGGCCGAGAAGCGGCTGACGTTCAATCGCGGCACGGCGCTCCTTTCGCAGAAGAAGGGGGATGAGGCGCTCTCGGCGTTGATTTCGGCCACCACCGATCCGCGTCGGGAGGTGCAGGCACCGGCCTACTACAATGCCGGCAATGCCCTCTTCGACGGACAGAAGCTCGACGAGGCCCTGGACGCCTGGAAGAGAGCCATCCTGACCGACCCCTCGGATGAAAACGCCAAGTTCAATTACGAACTGGCAAAGCGGAAGAAGCAGCAGCAGGATCAAGAGAAAAAAAACCAGAAGCAGGACCAGAAGCAGGACCAGAAGAACGATCAACAAGACCAGAATGACCAACAGAAAAAAGATCAGGAGCAAAAGGACGAGGAGCAAAAGCAGCAGCAGGATCAGCAGAATCAGCAGCAGGATCAACCGCAGCCGGACGAAAACCAGGAGCCCCCGAAACCCCGGCCGGCCGCCCAGATGTCGAAGGAACAGGCGGAAAGGCTTCTGGATGCCCTGAAGGCCAACGAGAAGGACATGATCAAGGCCCGCATGACCTCCCGCCGCAAACGGGATGTGGACAAGGACTGGTAGAGGCGTGGACGAATCGACAGGCACGATGGGGAGGACGTTGGCGCTGATGACCCCACCGGTCATCCTGCGCCGTGGATTCGCCGTCGTCGTCGTGGCGCTTGCAGGCATTCTCGCCGGATCTCTGATGTCCCGCCCCGCCCAGGCCGCCGATACCGGCGTCCTTGCCGCGGTCGACCGGACCACGGTGCCGATCGACGGGCAGGTCGTTTACACCATCACCGTTTCGGGCGGCATGCGGCAACTTCCGAATCCCCAGCTGCCGGCGCTCGACGCCGACTGGACGGTCTATTCGGGCGGCACCTCGCGCAACTTTTCATTCGTCAACGGCCAGGTGTCGTCGTCGGCCACCTTTCGCTACGTCCTGACGCCGCGCCGCCCCGGTAACCTGACCATCGGCAAGGCCACCGTCGCGATCGGCAAGACGGTGTATCAAACAGAGCCGGTCCAGATCACGGTGGGCGGGGCGGCCGGGGGTGGTTCGCAGAGGGCCGCGCCGGGCCGGGCATCAAGCGGTACCGCAACGGATACCGGCGATCAAACCGGGCAGGATTTATTCGTCACCGCCTCCATTGACAAGAAGAACCCGTATGTCCAGGAACAGATCACGCTGACGTTTCGCTTCTACCAGCGGGTCACGCTGCTCGAATCGCCCGGTTTTACGAAGCCGACCACCACCGGGTTCTGGGCCGAGGACCTGCCACCACAGCGGACGCTGACCGAGATCGTGGAGGGTCGCCGCTATCACGTCACCGAGATTCAGACGGCCCTCTTTGCCACCTCGGCGGGCAAGTACACCATCGGCCCGGCCATCCTGGAGTGCGTTGTCCCCCAGGTACAGCGTGTCCTCGACAACGATCCATTCAGCATGTTTGGTCGTTCGATGTTCGGCAGCCAGAAGGTGACGCTTCGATCGAAGGAAATCACCGTCACGGTGAAGCCGTTGCCCGAGGGGGCACCGCCCGAATTTGCCGGGGCCGTGGGGGACTTCCGTCTTGCGACGGCGGTCGACAGGGCCACCGCGGCCCAGGGTGACCCGGTCACCCTCACCGTGACCGTGACCGGATCTGGCAATATCAAGACCTTGCCGGACCCGGTGTTGCCGACGATGCCCGAATTCAAGGCTTACGATTCATCGTCGTCCAGCGACATCAACACGACCGGTGAAAAGGTGCGCGGCAGCCGCACCAGTCAAATCGTCCTCGTGCCCCTCAAAGCCGGTGCCACATCGATTCCACCCATCACGCTCGCCTGGTTCGATCCGAAATCGGCCACCTACAAGACCGATCGGACCGAGGCGATACCGCTGACGATCACCCCCGGTGCCGTAACGGCCGGTGGCGCGCTGGGCGGTGGTGGACGGGGCGCCATCGAGGTGGTCGGCCAGGATGTCCGCTTCCTTCGCACGGAACTGTCCGATGTGACCAGCGTGCACCAGCGTCCATGGGAAAGCCCGCTCTTCTGGCTCTTTCAGATTCTTCCCGTCGGGGTCATGATCGGCGCGGTGGTTCACGAGCGCCGCCGCCGCCGGCTGGATGGTGACATCGGTTTTGCACGACAGATCCGTTCGGGGCGTGAGGCCACGCGGCGGCTCAAGAAGGCCAGGCTACTCGCGGCGCGCGGCGACGACGGTCTGTTCGCCGAACTCTCCCAGGCCGTCACCGGCTACGCCGCGGACCGGCTGAATCGCTCCGCGGCCGGGCTCTTGCAGGAGGACCTCCGATCGCTGCTGGCTGCCCGCGGCGTCAAGCCCGACCTGATTGAGGGGCTCACTCGTTTTCTCGAATCGTGTGACATGGCGCGCTTCGCACCCGCCGCGGCCGGCGTCGCCGATCGGCAGCGCCTGTTGGGTGAAGCGGCGGCGCTCATCGAAAATCTCAAGAGGGGTGGCCTGTGAGTCGCGGCCCCCGCGGGATCCAGAGGCGAGTCGGACTCGTCGCAAGATTGGCGGTCGTCGTAAGGTTGGTGGTCGTCGCGGCGCTGATGGTCGGAGTGGCATTGATGGTCACTGCGGCATGGCCAGGCCGCGCCGAGGCCAGGAAGCCGACGGCCGCGGAACAGGAAACGTTTCGCCTTGGCAACACGGCCTACGAGGCCAACGATTTTGAGGGTGCCGTGATACACTACCGGCAGCTGATGACGGCGGGCTTGGTCGGGCGCGAGCTGGACTACAACCTCGGCAACGCCTACTTGAAGCTGGGACGCGTTGGGCCGGCCATCCTTCACTATCGTCGGGCGTTGCGCGCCGATCCGCGCGATCCGGATGCCCGCGCCAACCTGGACTACGCCCGCCGACGCACACAGGACGCGCGGCCACTCGATCTGCCGGATCCATTGCCCTGGCTCACGGCCATCCGACCGGGGGCCGAACGGGCCGCCGGGCTGTATCTCCTGGCGTTCAACCTCGCGGCGCTCGGCTTCGCCCTGGTTCGGATCGTGCGGGATCCACCGGCGTTGGTGCGACCGCTCTTCGGCCTGTCCATGGCCGCTGCCATTCTCCTTTTGCTGGTCTTCTTCTGGGAGCTCCGCACCGAAACGGGGCAGAAGGAAGGGGTCGTGCTGTCGCCGGCAGCCGATGTGAAGACCGGTCCGGGCGACAGCTACACCGTGGCCTTCCAGGTTCACGAAGGAACCGAGGTGGCGCTCGGTCGCTCGACCAACGGCTGGACCGAGGTCAGCGTGACCGGTCCCGACACGGAATTGAAGGGATGGATGGCGCCCGGCGCCGTCGAGGCGATACCCTGACGTCCTCATGACCCGTTCCCCTACCACGCAAGCCGCCCCCCGCACTCCTGCGAACGCGCGGTGGAAATGGATTGTCGGCGTCCTTCTGGGCGTCGTCATGCTCCTCGGCGCGCTGCTCCTCTTTTTTCCGGTCGATTCGCTGCGCGGACCACTGGAGCGGCAGATCAGCCAGGCCACCGGACACCGGGTCACGATCGGGCGGCTCCAGCTTCGGTTGATCGGATTCGGCCTCGGTCTGGCCGCGGATGACTTTCAGGCCGTGGCCGCGGACGAGTCGCAGACGATTCACGTGCCGGAACTCCGGCTCGGCGTGAATCTGATCCCACTTCTCGCGCGACGGATTGAGGTGACGCGGGTCGAGGCGCCGGGGCTCGTGTTGACGATTCAACCGGCACGGACCACGTCGCCCGCGGCGCCCCCCGCGCGGCCGCCGGTCGTGGCGGCGGCCGCGTCCAGGTTCCTGGCGCCCGACATTCGAATCACGAACGCGCTGATTCACCAGATCGCCCCGAGTGGCACGACACGGCTTGCCGGCATCACGCTGACCGGCGGTTTCAGTGCCACCGCCAGCGGGAGTGTATTCGAGGGATCGTTCGCCGCCGACACGGTCTCTTTCGCCCCGGCGGCTTCGCCCGACCGGCCGCTTTCGCTTCCGTCCATCCAGGCCCAATTTCGCACCGAAATGCCGGTCGGCGGTGCGACCGCCGCGACCACGCTGGAAGGGAGCCTCGGTACGATCCCGGCAAAGGGAACGATCGACTCCCGCGCGGCGAAGGGGCGATGGGCCAACAGGGGCCGACTGACGTTCGAGCCGACCGACCTGGCCCGGATTCGCTCGATGGTGACCGGCGCGCCGGGTGAAATGCTGGCCGCGTACGACCTTGGCGGCCGCTTCGATTCGGGAGAATTGACGTTTGAAACATTCACCGATCGCGAGGAGATGGAGTATCGAATGACGGGCCACCTGGCCGACGTGACCGCGTCGCTGCCGGGGAAGGGGCGGGTCGTCGACTCCGGGTCCGCCGACATCGAACTCCTGCCGGACGCGGGGCGCCTGACGGGGTCGTTTCGCTCGGGGGAGGCTCGTCTCGACCTCAATGCCACGCTGGCCGAATTTGCCGCGCCCCGCTGGACCGCCCGGGTTGACCTGACGGGCCCCATGGTCGAAGCCCTCCGCTTTCTGCCACCCCAACCGGACCTGACGGTCCATTCGGGAGAACTCGAAGCGCATCTCACCGGTGGCGGCCGCCTGGCCACCGGCCTCCCACCCTCGATGAATGGCTCCATTCAGTTGCGCGGCGTGTCGCTGACGCACACGAGCATCGCGGTGCCTGTGGATCGCCTTGACGTCGATGTGACGCTCGCCGGGCATCGCGTTGAACTCCGGAATGGCAACGTTACGGCCGGGGCCAGCGATGCCCGCTTCAGCGGTCGGATGGACGATTGGAAAGCCCCGCGCCTCGATGCCGTCATCAATGCCGGCACGATCGACCTGGGCGAGCTGTTTCCCGAAACGCGAACCGGGACCGCCAGCCCCCCCGCTCGCCGCGCCGCCACCGGCTCGGCCCCGAGTCCGCCCGTCGCCGGCCGAATTTCGATCGATCGGTTGATCCGCAGGGAAGTGACGCTGACCGACGTCACCTCGACCTTCGAAATTGATGCTGCGGGGATGCGGCTCACCGACTTGACCGGCCAGGCGTGGGGGGGCACGGTACGCGGCCATCTTTCGCTCTCGCCGAAAGGGGAGGAGACGCTCGAATACTCGGGTGAACTTGATATCGAGGCGATGCGCGCCGAGGATATCCTCGCCGCCTACACGCCGATTCGCGGTCTCGAAGGAAAGCTGTCCACGGACCTCACGCTGTCCGGTCGCAACGCACCTGGCCTCGATCCCCTGTCCGTGCTGACACTCATCGGCAAGGGGCTGGTGTTGGAGGGAAGCCTCGTCAACCTGCCGATCGTCCGGAAGATCTCGGAGGCGATCCAGTTCGAGCCCGGAATGGCCGAGAAAATCTCATTCCGGACGTTGCGCCATTCGATCCGCGTGGAGAACGGCTTTGCATTCCTCGACTCGTTTCGGGTCAGCCAGCCCGGCGCGGACTGGAATCTGGGTGGTCGCATTGGCCTGGATGGCCGCCTCGATTGCCCGGTTCGGGCCCGAATCGCCGTCGACCAGTTTCGTCCGGGGAGTCAGCTCGCGCAAGCGGCCGCGCTCGTGGCGGGAAGCGACGGTCGTATCGAGATCGGCCTCCACCTGGGGGGCACGCTGACGCATCCCGATATCAAGGTCGACCTGGCGCCCCTGCTCGAGGCCGCGAAGAAAAAAGGGGAAGCGACGATCCTGGACGAGTTGAAGAAGCGTTTGGGAGATCTGCTGAAGCAGAAACCGTAGAGATTCGGAGGATTGCCCATGGAACGCCAGACCGCGCACGATTTCGACCAGGAACTGCTCGCCCTGTTCGACGCCTACGTTCACGGTGTCATCGACCGCCGCACGTTTCTTGACCGGGCCGGCAAGTTCGCCGTGGCCGGCGTGACGGCGGCCATGCTGCTCGAGCAGCTAAGCCCGAAGTTCGCCGAGGCCCAGGTGGTGAAACCAGCGGATGCCCGAATCACGGCCGGCTACCTCGAGTACGACTCACCCAGGGGCTCGGGCCGGATGCGCGGATACCTGAAGTCGGCAAAAATAAAGTACGAGCGACATCTCTATCCCGGCACGCAGCACGGCTTCAACAACGACACGACCCCGCGCTACGACGTGGCGGCGGCTACGCTCGCGTGGGAGCGGACGACGGTGTTTTTCAAGAAGAACCTTCGGTAGGCGTCCGCCCCAGCAACCCGGCAAGAAACTCCGCCCGCGGCGCCGGCAAAGGCGGTGGATCGAGCGGCCCGTCCAGGAATCGGCGGGCCCATAGTTCGAGCATCAGGAGTCCCCAGAGCGTCGTCCCATGACGGGCTTGCCCGGTGGCATGTTCGCGCAGCGTCCGCTCCACGCCCACGGGGTCGAGCCAGCCGCGGGTGCGGGTCGTGTCGTCGAGCAGCACGCCGCGAACCATCGGCGCCAGCTCTCCCCGGAACCACTGGTCCAGCGGCACGCTGAATCCCTTCTTGGGGCGGTCGATCGCTTCCGCCGGTACGAGCTTTCGCGCCAGCCGGGCCAGCAGCACCTTCGTATCCCGGCCATCGATGCGCAGGTGCCGCGGCAGCGACAGGCCAAACTCCATGACATGGTGATCGAGCAGCGGCTCGCGTGATTCGAGGCTCGAGGCCATGGCCGCCCGGTCCACTTTCATGAGGATGTCGCCGGGCAGATAGAGCTTCGCATCGAAGTACTGCATGCGGGTCAGCGGATCGCGATACGGACAGGCTTCCAGGATCGGCAGCGTGGCCCGGCGTCGGGCCTCCTCGGCATTGAGTCCCGCCGCCGAGAGTGCGGCTTTCATCGCGCCGGACAGATGGCGCTGAACCAGCCAGGGGGGCGTCGAGGCGAAAAAATCGGCGTAGCGCTCGTCGCCCGACAGGGAAAGCCACCGGAGTCGATTCTTGCCACGGGCCATGTCGGGCAGCGCCCCTGCCACGCGGCCAAAGAGGCTGCGCACCGCTCCGGGCAGGGCATCGGCGCGATTATTGGCCAGCGCGTTCACATATCGTCGGTACCCGCCGAACGATTCATCGCCGCCATCGCCGGAGAGCGCCACGGTGACATGCCGCGCCGCGATCTCCGCCACGCGAAATGTCGGGATCATCGAGGGGTCGGCGAACGGGTCGTCGTAGTGCCAGACGAGGCGCGGCAGGAGCTCGGCCAAATTGGCATCGACGACGAACTCCTCGTGCCGGGCGCCGACGTGCTCGGCCACCATCCGCGCGTACGGCCGCTCGTCGAACGACGCGAAGTCGAAGCCGATCGAAAAGGTGCGGACCGGCTCGGATGACTGCCTGGCCATCAACGCCACGATGAGGCTGGAATCGATGCCCCCCGACAGGAACGCGCCAACCGGAACATCGGACACCATGCGCAGCCGCACGGTCTCCGTCAGGTGTGCTTCGAGGCGTTCAAGCCGTTCGGCATCATCGGCCGCTGTCCGCTGGTCGGAGGATTGACTTGCGGCCGCCGCTTCGACCCCGGAGAAGTCCCACCAGCGCCGCAATTGCGGCTCACCGCCCGCGGTCACGGTCAACAACGAGCCGGGGGGCACCTGTCGCACGGCCGACAGCATGCTCCGCTCCCCCGGTTGAAAACCGAGCGCCAGGTAGGTGGCCAGCGCCTCCGGATCGATCGATCGCGAAAGCTTGGGGTGAGCGAGCAACGCCTTGATCTCGGAGCCAAAAATCAACGTGCCGCCCAGATCGGCGTAATACAGCGGCTTGACGCCAAGGCGATCGCGCACCAGCGTCAAGGTCTGCGAGGCGCTGTCCCACAGGGCAAACGCGAACATCCCGCGGAAGCCGTCGAGCGATTCGGCGCCACGCTCGTGCCAGGCGTGCAGAATCACCTCAGTGTCGCTGGTGGTGGTGAAGCGGTAGCCACGCTGCCGGAGCGGCTCGACGAACGCCGCGTAGTTATAGATTTCACCGTTGAAGACGATCGAGAGGCGCCCGTCCCGGCCGCTCATCGGCTGGGCGCCGCTGGTCAGGTCGATGATGGCCAGCCGCCGGTGGCCGAGGCCGATGGCACCCGAGATCCAGTGCCCGTCCCCGTCGGGCCCGCGATGAGCCAGGACGCGCGTCATGGCCCGCAGTTGTTCCGGGTCAACCGTTGCGCCCTTTCGATAATCGAAAATACCCGCGATGCCGCACATGTCAGGAAACCATCTCCAGCAGGTGTGCTTCCAGGCGGTCCACAACCGCCCCCTCCTCGTGTCGTTCCATGTAGCGTCGGGTGGTGGCGTTGATTATCGCCCGTCGGTCCGGATCATCGCGCAGGCGGCGCAGAGCCGCCACCACTTCCGCAGGCTCCCTGGTAAAGGTACCCAGGTCGAACTGTTGAATCGCCCCGTCCGGATCGCTCCCCATGGAGACCACCGGTACCCCAAGCCGCCACGCCTCCAGAAACGTGTTCGACACCCCTTCGTGCGCCGCCGTTGACAGGAGCGCGATGGAGCGGAGGTAGCTCTCCGCCATCGCCTCATGACTCAGATGGCCGACCATTCCGATGTTGGGGCACCCGCGGGCCTCGCGCTCGAACTGCCGGGCGTAGTCGAGGCTGCCCGGCACCCATCCGGCCACGCGAAAGGACAGGTCCGGCGCCCGGCGGGCCAGGTCCAGCAGGAGATGCGGACGCTTGTGTGGCTCGAAGCGTCCGGCCCAGAAGCCAAACTCCGGATGGATCAGCGGCGCCGGATGGGGAATGGCCGGCACCGCGCTGTGCAGGAGAAAGCCGGTCACGCCGTACCGGCTGGCCAGCCGGTGCGACTGTTGGCCCGTCTGGGTTATCACCGCATGAGCCCGGGTCAGTCCACGGCGATACAGGAAGCGATCTCGCCAGTTGGCGGAGGCCTCCCAGCCCCCGTCGACATTGGAATCATTCGATATCATGAAGACAAAGCGAAAGCCGTCTCGATGAGCCTGGTCGGCCAGAAGCCCGACGAACGGTGAGGCGGATCGGAGAATCACGACGTCCGGTCGCTCGCTTCGAATCACGTCGCCGAGCCTCTTTGCGGCAGTGAAGACGCCGAAGAAAGGAAGCCCCTGCCTTGCCGACCAGGCCTGCCGAACGCGGACCCCCATGACGACGGCTTCCGCCGCGGTGTCATCCCCCTCGGTCAGGATGACCACCTCGTGCCCCCGCGCCGCCAACCCCCGGGCCAGTCGCGTCACCTGGAGTTCGGCACCCCCGTGGATTCCCGGAGTGTCTGTGGCCACGTTCCATGCCTGCGGGCTGACGAAGGTGATGCGCATCAGGGCCGACCGCCGCCGGTCACTTGATTCCACAGCTGTGTCGCGGCGGCGGGATAGATTTTCAGATCCTCAACGGTCGGCACGAGGCACGACCGGTAGCCGGTGCCCGATACGCGGACGAAGAGGACCAGCATTACGAGACCGTTCACGATATAGGCCAGCGAGGTGGCGATGGCCGCACCGGTCACGTTGAGGGCGCCGATCAGGAAGAACAGGAGCGGTATGTTGACGAGGAGCGACAGCACCGAGGCGATCGAGTTCAGTCTTGGCTGGCCAACGCCCGAGAGATATTTTGACAGCACCCGGTTCAACACGCTGGCCAGGATCCCCGGCAGCAGCAGGTTCATCGGTGTCACGGAGGCCCTGAATCCATCGCCATACAAAAGATTGATCACCCATGGCCCGGTGACCCACAGGCCGAGGCAGGCCACCGCGGTGATCAACATCGTGTGGCGACAGACCATCGGCGTCAGGCGGTTGGCTTCCTCGCGGCTGGAGGAAGCAACGCGCGGAAAGAGAATGCGCCCCACCGAATCGGGGAGATACCAGAGCACCTGCGCCATGCTGGTGGCCACTGAGAAGAGGCCCACCGCCGCGGCGCCTGCCAGCGAGGAGAGGATCAGCGTCGAGATCTGGTGATTGGCCCGCATGGCCATGTTGCCGACGTGCGTCACGGCGCTGTATCGAAGTTGATCCTTTGCCAGGCTACGATCGATGCGCCAGTCAAAGCCGGTGCGTGTCACGAGCCCCACCACGTAAAGAATGCCGGTCAGGATCCACGAGGCGAATTCGGCGGCTACGGCCCCGGCGACACCAGCTTTCAGCGGCACGAGCGCGATGAAAAGAAAGACTGCCCGCGACACATGCAGCGTGAGATTCCCGGCAATGAACCAGGAAAGTCGATTCATCGCAATCAGCATGCCATCGCCATAGTTCTTGAGCAGCATGAGCGGCAGTACCGCGAGGCCCGCCAGGACGAACCGCACGGGGACGTCGGGCACCACCTCCCGGACAATCGGACCAAGCCCCGCGAGGCAGACCCCCAGGTACAGAATGCCCAGGCCGAATGCGGCAATCAGCGTATGGCTCACCACCCGCCGGGCGTCGACACCCCGCCCGAGGAAGTAGGTGCTGGCCTCACCAATCGACAACGAACCGAGGCTGGCCAGGAAGCTGGGCAGGTAAAAAGCCAGGAGGGCGATTCCCTTTCCCTCCGGCCCCAGCAGCCGGGCGGTCAGGACCCCCGCGCCCATGCCGAACACCAACTGGATGATGCTGGTCAGGAAGATCAGCATCGATTGCCGGCGAATGCTCAAGCCATGACCTTTTCAAAGAGGGTGGACAGGGTTTCAACCGCCACCGGCACATCGTACCGATTCTCGGCCTCCAGGCGATTGTACCGGCCGATGACGCGGCGTCGCTCCGGGTCGCGTATCAGGCCCCGCAGCGCTTCCACAAACCCTTCGATGTCGCCCGGCTCTCTCAAGTGGCCATGAATGTTTTCGGTCACCATTTCCGGAATCACCGGCACATCGGTGGTCACGACCGGCAGCCCCGCGGCCATCGCCTCGAGCACGACGTTGGGAAAGATTTCGGCATAGGTCGGCAGGACGAAGATGTCGGCGCCGGCAAAGAGAGCCGCCTTCTCGTCTCCCGAGCGATAGCCGTGGAAGACGAGATGATCGCCGAGGCCGAGTTCGGAAGTTCGTTCCCGGATCCAGCGCTCCTCCGCCCCGGTTTCGGCGATCCCGACCAGGTCGACTCGAAAGTTGGGGTCGGTCTCCTTCAGTTGTCCGGCCACCTCCAGGAGATCGAACGCCCCCTTGTCGCGCGAGAGCCGGCCGACGAAGAGAATCCGTACCGGGCCTTCGCCGGTCCGTTCCAGAGGCGGGGCGATGGCTGACACGTCGACCACATTCGGCAGGACAATGATCGGTTGCCCCGGGAACATCCGCCCGAAGATCGTCTGGAGGCCGGGGGAGAGGACGATCGTCACGCTGGCCATCCGCATCGCGCGGGCCACCTGCCGCGGCCAGAACCCGGTTTCGGCGAAGAGGCGTCCCATCGGTCGGCCATGAAGATGACAGACCACCTTCAGGCCAAAGAGGCGTGCGATGGCCATCAGGGTGGCGTCGCGGATGAATCCGGTATCGCTGGTGGCCTTCAGGTAGACCAACCCCGGGCGGCGGCGGATCAGGCGCCCCACCATCCGGAGGCTGTTCCAAACCAGGTAGGGAAAGCTCCAGATGTCCGCCTGGCTGACCTTCACGTGCCGGACGTGCTTGGAGGTTCGAAGCAGGTCCAGGTCATAGCGGCGGGAAAGGTCGGACCGCAAGAGGAGGCTCATGTTGTTCCCCAGCCCGCCGAACGGGGGGGGAAAGGGTCCGACCATCAGGATTTTTGGCTTCATAAAATGGTTTTCGGAAACCGCGCTGCAAATTGTACCAGAAAGACTTAAGCCGGACGATATTCCGACTTTGCCGGTGGGCGGTCAACGCGGAACGGGCTACCATGGGCGGCATGCGAGTGGCATTTGTGGCCTCGACACTGGCAATGGGCGGGGCGGAGCGGATCACGGGCGAGGCATCGGAGCGGCTGGTCGCCCGGGGCCACGAGGTCGTCTGGCTGCTCCTTCGTGAACCGGGTCTCGAGGGGGAGCGGCTCCTTAAGCGGGGCATGGTCATCGAATCGGGCCTCGGCCATCGACGATTCGATCCGTTCACGCCGGGGCGCCTGGCCGCGCGCCTAGAGGCCCACGGTGTCGAGGCGGTCTGGTGTCTTGATCATCAGAATGCGGTGGTCAATCTGGCGTTGGCGTCGCGCCGGTCGCCGATCATGGAGCGCCTTTTCCTTGCCGTCCACACCACCGGACTCTGGGGTGGCGGGTCGAGTGTTCCGCGTGGTGTGCGGGCGGTGTTGCCAATTTTCACAAATGTGATCGCGGTGGCCGAGGCGCAACGGCGGTATCTGGTTGATGGGCTTGGCATGTTGGAGGGGCAGGTGGTGGTGGTTCGGAATGGGATTGATGTTTCCCGATTCTCGGCGACGCTGGAACGAACCACCCGGGCCGTGGAATTCCGTCGATCCTGGGCCGGCGCCTCGACGGGCCCGATAGTGGGAGTCATCGCGGCGCTTCGTCCGGAGAAGGGGCACATCGATCTGATCGACGTCCTCGCAACAAACGCCGATCGGCTCGGGTCGGTTCATCTCGTTCTCGTTGGTGACGGCCCGATGCGCAAGGCGATCGAAAAGCGGGCGGCGGGACGAAACGTCCGCGTCCATTTCCTCGGGGCCCGCTCGGACGTGGCCGATCTGTTGCCGGCGTTCGATCTGGTTGTGCTCCCGTCGCGCCCCGTCGTCGAAACGTTGCCCCTGTCGGTCATGGAGGCGATGGCGGCGGGTCGGCCGGTTGTGGCCACCCGGGTCGGGGCGCTCGATGAGCTGATTGAGGACGGCGTGAGCGGCTGGCTGGTGCCGCCCTTGGACCCGGCCGCCCTGGCCGATCGCCTGGTTGCCTGCTTCGGCGATCCGGGTGGAATGACCCGGATTGGCCGGAACGCCGCGGAACGTGCCCGGTCCTTCGACATCGAAACCACCGTGGATGCGATGGCCCGACTTCTCACAGGCCCTCGTCAAGGATTGCTATAATCGTGCGTTCCATTCGCCTAGATCGGAGAACCTGACGCATGATCCAGCCCTCGACCACGCACCGGATGATCCTGGCGCACCATCCCCGCTTTGGCCAGCTTTACGTGCCGGGGATCAACGCCCGCGTCCCGGGCCCGGCGGGGCCGTACTTCCTTTCGACCAACGGCCAGGGTTTCCGCTCGGACTGGGAGTTCCGCCGCGAAAAGAGCGGCAAGCCCCGTATCCTGGTCTTCGGCGATTCGTATACCGCGGGGGATGGCGTTACGAATCAAGCTCGTTTCGCCGAGAAACTGGGCGAAACCTACGGCGCTGAAGTTTTCAACTTCGGTGTCGCCGGCACCGGCACCGACCAGCACCTGATGATTTTCGAGGAAGTGGCCAAAAGCGTCCCCGCCGACCTGATCATCCTTGCCGTGGCCGTCCACAACATCGATCGGATCAAGGTCGGCTACCGAGAATATATCGAACGGACGACCGGCGAGCGGGTCCTCGGGGCAAAACCCTTCTTCGAGCTGGCGAATGGACAGCTCGAACTGCGCGGCGTGCCCGTCCCCATCGAGCGCCCGCGGGCGGCCGATGCCAGGAAGGGCACCTACGAAGAACCGGTCCTCCACGACAATGACGGCGGCTTCAGCCTCATCAACAAGGTCCGCGACGGCCTGCGGCTCCGCCAGTTCGAGTCGACGATCGAGAAACACGCACCCGATCTCAAGCCGTCGATTCGGGCTAAACTCCTCAGGGCCAGGAATTTCCAGCCGCACGAGGACTACCGCTCGGCCAACACGCCCGGGTGGCAACTCATGCAGGCGATCCTGGCGCGCTTCGTCGCCGGCTCCCGGCCGACGCCGCTCCTCATTGTGCCGATCCCCACCTGGTACTTTTACTATGACGAAGTGCCGCCGATCTACCAGCCGCTCTTCGAATCGCTGGAAGACCGATCGAAGGAAGTCCACGTCATGGACTTGACGACACCGCTCGTCAGCCTGCCGCGCGCCGAGCGCCGCCGGATCCCGCTTGGAACCGACACACATTTTTCGCCGGAAGGGCATGCCCGAATCGCCGACCTGATCGCCGCCGAGATCGACAAACGGGGGATCCTGCCCGGTCGACGCGAAGCCATGGCTTTGAGCGTCGTCGGACGCCGCGCAAGGTCAGCCGAACCGCCGCCCGGCGCCGGCAGTGACAAGCCGCGCTACATCCTGGGACTCTCCTGTTTCTACCACAATTCCGGTGCGGCGCTGCTCCGGGACGGCCAGATCGTGGCCGCCGCCGAGGAGGAGCGTTTCAGCCGCATCAAGAACGACCCGCGCTTCCCGGTGTCGGCCGTCAATTTCTGCCTCGAAGAAGGAAACATCCAGCCGAACGACCTCGCGGCGGTCGTCTACTACGACAACCCCGCGCTGACCTTCGAGCGGATCTTTCACACCCTCCTGTCGCTGGGCGAAAAGGGGGAAGAGGCCTGGATGCGCATCCTCCCGTTCTGGGTGGGGCAAAAGCTCCACATCCCCGAACTGGTTCGGGAAGCCCTCGGCTACGGGGGCCTCGTCCTGCAGGAGACGCATCACCGAAGCCACGCCGCCAGCGCCTTCTATCCCTCCCCCTTCGCGCGAGCCGCCATCCTGACCATTGATGGCGTGGGGGAGTGGGCCACCGCCACCGTTGGCGTCGGCCGTGACGCCGACTTGACGCTTCTCCAGGAGATGCGCTTTCCGCACTCTCTTGGGCTTCTGTATTCCGCGTTCACCCAGTTCACCGGCTTCAAGGTGAATTCCGGCGAGTACAAGATGATGGGTTTGGCTCCCTACGGCGAACCGAAGTACGTCGATCGAATCCTCGAGAAGCTGGTCAGCCTCAAGGATGACGGCTCGATCGAGCTCAACATGGAGTATTTCGGCTTCCTGCACGAAGCCTCCATGACTTCGGACAAGATGGCTGAGCTCTTCGACGGCCCCCCCCGCGAAATGGAAAGCCGCATCACCCGGCGTGAAATGGACATGGCCCGATCGGTCCAGGTCGTCACCGAAGAGGCCATGCTCCGCATGGCCCGCCACGCGAAGAAGCTCACCGGTGAATCAAAGCTCTGCCTGGCGGGCGGCGTGGCGCTGAACTGCGTGGCCAACGGCCGTGTCCTGCGTGAAGGCCCGTTCGACGATCTGTGGATCCAGCCGGCGGCGGGCGATTCCGGCGGTGCTCTCGGCGCCGCCTACGACGTGCATCACAACTGGTTCAAGCAACCGCGCGTCAGGACGACCGACGGACGCGCGGCCATGAAGGCCTCCTGGTGGGGTCCGGGCTACTCCAACAACGAAATTGATGCCTTCCTGAAAACGTACGGCTGCCCGGCCATCAAGCTGGCGCCTGAGGACCGTGCTGGCCGCATTGCCGACCTGCTTGCCGAAGGCAAGATCATCGGTCACTTCGCCGGCCGCACCGAGTTCGGCCCCCGGGCGCTGGGAGCCCGTTCCATCATCGGCGATCCCCGCAATCCCGACATGCAGGCCAGGCTGAATCTCAAGATCAAGTTCCGCGAGTCGTTCCGCCCCTTTGCGCCGGCCGTCCTGGCAGAACGGATCGGCGATTACTTCGAGCTCGATCGCGAAAGCCCCTATATGCTTCTAGTGGCCCCTGTCCGCAAGGAACGCCGCCTGGTCCCCGAAAAGGTGGAAGGGGAGGACATGCTCGTCACCGTGAAGCAGCTCCGCAGCGACATCCCCGCCATTACCCACATCGACTACTCCGCCCGCGTCCAATCCGCAACCCGGGAAGACACTGGCCCCTACTACGACCTCATCAAAGCGTTCGAAACCAAAACCGGTTGCGCCGTCATCGTCAACACCTCGTTCAACGTCCGAGGCGAACCGATCGTGAACACGCCAGCCGAGGCCTACCGCTGCTTCATGAAGACACACATGGATGCGCTGGTCCTGGGCGACTATCTCCTCCTGAAAGAAGAGCAGCCGGCGTCGTCGGCGCTGCCGGAGCCGGTATCGAAGGAAGCTCCCGCGCGCGAACTTGATCCCGCGACATCCGAGGAACTCCGCAAGATATACCGCGAAGAGTTTCTGCCGCTGGCGAAGCGGCTGGCCGGAAACGGCGTGGAAGTGTCCGAAAAGCCAACCGGCAAATCCAGCCTCTGGCGGGAACTCAACGAGTCCGCCGATCCCAGGGTCATCTTTCAGATTCCCGAGAGCCTGTCCGACCCGGCGGCGCCTCCCGCCGAGGCCGCCCGCGCCATCCTCGGCTATTGGTCCGAAGGCCCTGTCAAATCCGCCGCCGAACCGGTGCTGACGCGATTGCTGACGTTGAGCCGGAAGCTGCCGCTGGCGATCGACCAGGGGCACGCCACGGTTCATGACACGATTTATGTAATGTACTAGCATGACATGCCCCTGACACTTCACTTCCTGCGCCACGGACAGACGCCCTTCAGTCGCGAGAATGTCTTCTGTGGATCCGGGCTGGACCCGGACTTGACCGATGACGGTCTGGAGATGGCGAAAGGCTTTGCCGCGGTGTATCGCGTCACGCCCTGGAACGCCGTCTATGCCAGCCCGCTCCAGCGAGCGGTAGCGACCGCGCAGCCACTGTGTCGGGCGATTCCGATGAAAATGGAATTGCGTGATGACCTGAAAGAGATCAGCTACGGCAAGTGGGAGGGGATGTCGGCGGAGGCGGTGAACCGGGAATATCACGATGACTACATCCGGTGGTCAACCGATCCAGCCTGGAATGCGCCGACGGAGGGAGAGCCGGCCATCATGATCGCGCGGCGGGGCCTGCGAGTGATCGAGGAGATTACCCAGGCACATCGAACCGGCAATGTCCTGATCGTCTCGCACAAGGCCACGATCAGAATCCTGTTGTGCAGCCTTCTGGGAATCGACCTGGGGCGATTCCGATCCCGCCTGGCCTGTCCGGTAAGCTCCATCAGTTTGATTGAGCTTGGCAGCCAGGGGCCCCAGCTGAAGGTACTGGCGGATCGAGCCCACCTGAACGAGCGGCTGAGGCAATTGCCCGGGACATGACATGCGGCGAACAAGCGAAATGATACACGCACGACGCGCAGAGTCCGGTGAACATGGACGGTAATCCTATCAGCCACAATGGATGAGGGCGACCCCGGACCGGAATGACGTACTGATTCAAGGTGAGTCAGGGAGAAGGCTGTGATCGCAAGCATTCGAGTAAAGAGTGCCGCCACCAGTAGTCAGCTTGATGCAGGTTGGTACGATCTCCCAGTCGACCCGTTCACATCGAGGCAGCAGGCCGCCTGGTGCCTATGTATACCGCCGCGACCCAGTACGCGGGTCGATCAATCCCCGGCCGAACGTGACGCGGAAGCCCGTCAGGACGGAGTCGGTGATCCCGGAAGAGGGTTTCGAGTTGAGGAAGTTCAGGGCGGTTTTCAGACCAGGAGCTGCCAGTCTGTGGAAGAAGCCAGGGCAGGGCGGAGCCTAAGAGGCGTTGCCGAACCAGCCCCTTCCACCTGTATAAGGTGCGCGGCGAAACGAGTTCCTCGCCGTCCCCCGCTTCGGACGCCCGGAGACAGGCGGCCTCGACTCCGTCTCGAACCACATGAAGGAACGCTTTCAGGAGCGAGGGGATCGTGTAGCGGCCCCGCCAGAGCTGGCCGGGCAGGAGAGACACCGTCCCGCCCGTGCAGTGAGCGCTGGCTGGAGCTGGAGGCGATCGCGGCGGGCTCCGGAGAGTGAGAATCCCGGAGACGACTTAGTCGTTAGTCAGCGATAGCTGACAGGAGCGGCGGACGACATCAGGGGTCATTCGTGATCAGCGGCCGCCCGTCGTGCGTTTTAAACCTTCACGGGCCGTCCCCACTCTCTCATCATCGGCGGGGAGAATGGCCAGGACACGCTCGTACTGGAAGCGGGCGCTGTCGGCAATTCCCCGGGCCTCGTAAATGCGTCCAAGTTCCAGCCGGATCACGGACTCGTAGTCCGGTGTTTCCGCGAGCGCCGGGGAGCGCCCGGCCTCGAAAAGCACGCTCCGAGCCGCCGCGGAATCGCCGTTCTCGTTTAGAAACGTCGCGTACTCGTACGCGACCTCAGGATTATGATCCGTCACATCCATGCCGGTTTCCAGGCATCGAAGGGCCTCTTCGACGTGACCGAGTTTCTGGTGAGCCCTGGACGCCAGCACATAGGTCCAGCTCCAACCCCAGCGTTCCTTCACGAGCGGTTCCAGAACTTCAATGCACGATTCAAACCGGCCGGCCGTGAAATATCCGCGGCCGAGCAGATAGGTGAAAAACCGGTTTTCGGGGTAGATCGTGCGGGCGGAAGAAGCCACCTGGATCACCCGCTCCGGCTCCATGGATACGACGGCGTCGATCACATCGATCTGCAGAGCGTCGCGCGGGGACGCTTGACCGCGCTGTGCTTTCAGCGTCGACAGGTTCTCCTGCACCCGGACTTCGTCGCCGAGATTCCAGTAGCCTCCCACGAGATCCACGCGGGCCGCGACGAACTGGCTGTCGAGCCCCACCGACTGCCCGGCGTAATTCACGGCCTCCCGCCAGCGGGAGGCAATGAAGGCCTCGTGCGCGCGCAGGTAGAGCCGGTAGGCGTCCGACGACGTCGTCGTGATGTCGCGCAGCCACTGGTCTTCGGCCCCCGCCCGGACCAGGTCGATTTCCAGCCAGGTCTGCAGCTTCGGAATGAGGCCGCCCGCGAGAAGGAAAAGATCGTCGGACGCCGGCCCCGAGAGCGCGTCGGCGTGAAGTATCCGGCCCCCTTCAACGTCCACCACCCGGCACTGGATGCTGATGTCGCCGCCGGAGCGGAGAATGCTTCCGACGATGGCCCGGCCGATGCCGCGAGCCTTGAGACGTTCGAACATCGACGACTGGAGATCGGCCGAGAGCTCCGTTTTCTCCAGGAGATTCGCCAGTCGCTGCGGATCGTAGACGTCGAGGTCCCGGGATCGAGCCAGAGCTGTTCCGAGAAGCTCCGGTAGCCCGCGGCCGATCCAGTCGAAGGAAGCGTCGCCGGTGAGATTATCGAACTCGAGCATCGCGATCGCCCGGGGACGGGCCGACTTTTCGAAAGACGGCCGGGTGGCGGGATGCCGGCGCACGGCGACGGCGAAGATCGCCAACGCGATCACCGGGAGCAGGGTGTACACCCACGGGTGGACATGTCGCGGCCGGGCTCGCCCTGACGCCGGAACTGATCCGCCGATGTTCTTCAGCGCATCGAGAATCTCGCGGGCAGAGGCGAAGCGCGCGGCCGGTTCCTTCTCGAGGCATCGCTTCACGATGGCCTCCAGCGTGGTCGGCACACCCCGTGCGGAGTCTGAGATCGGCGGGGGATCATCTTTGAGAATCGCCGCGGCGACCTCCGCCCAGGTGTTTCCGGGAAAGGCTCGCCGTCCGGTCAGGAGCTCATGGAGAATCAGCCCGAAGCTGAAGAAATCGGCGCGTTGATCGACGGGTCGGCCCAGGTGCTGCTCCGGAGACATGTAGCCCATGGTTCCCATGACGGTGCCGGGCGTCGTGACACTCGTGATCGTGGAGCTCAACTCGTCCGGTGATCCGGACGGAATCGTGAACCGGGCCAGGCCGAAATCCAGAATCTTGACGCGCCCGTCCGGCGTGACCATCACATTTTCCGGCTTCAGGTCGCGGTGAACAATCCCGCGATCGTGCATCGCGGTCAGTCCCGAGGCCATCTGCCGCGCGATATCGATCACCTCAGGCGACGGAAGGGGCCCGGCGGCGAGTCTCTCCCGAAGCGTCGAGCCTTCGAGCAGCTCCGTCACGGCGTAGGTCGTTCCCTGCTCTGAGCCGACGTCGAACAAGGCCAGTATATTCGGATGCGCCAAGGCGGCGACGGCCATGGCTTCGCGACCGAATCGCGCCATCGCCTCCGGGTCCATCGTCGCCGCTTCGGGCAGGACCTTGATCGCCACCTCGCGCTGCAGCCGCGTGTCCCGCGCGCGATAGACCTCCCCCATTCCTCCGGCCCCGAGGGGGGCGATGATTTCGTAGGGCCCGAGACGGTTCCCGGCGGAGAGCTGCATAGGTGGAATCTAGCGCACGTCCGGGTGCCGGAAAAGCGCGACTGGCGCCTCAGCGTCCTGACGAAACACTTTCGTCATTGCTCATGAGGGTCCGGCGGACCGTCCTGCCTCTCTCTCCAGAGACGCCGATACTCGTCGGCCACGCTCGGATCCAGTTGATCCGCCAGCTCGTTCGGCAGGTTGAGAATGCCGGTCAGATCCTGAACATCCGCCAGATCGCGCAGCCGCCGGTGAGGCGCCGTCATTCCGGAGGCCAGCTTGAGCTCGATCAGCTTCGCGAGAGAGATGACGCGGAAACCGTCACCGGGTTCACCAGCCAAGGCCGGGTCCGGGAACGACACGGGCTTCGGTTTTCCGTCACCCGGGAACTCACCCGTCGTCAGCACTTCGATATGAACTCCGGATTCCGTGTCCTGGAATGATTTTCGAGCCCCGGAAAAAGCCGGAACGTATCCGCGCCCGACGAAATCACGGTGAAACTGATCCAGTCCTTCGGGCCTGAGGTGAATGTCCACGTCGCGCGTGAACCGTTCGTAGCCGTGGGCGATCAGCGCCAGGCCACCGATGAGAGCATAGGGAATACGTTCGTCGTCCAGATTCCGGGCGAGCCGCTGCAGCGACTCCCAGACCGGTCCCTTTTTCATGAAGAGGAGATCTCCCTCGCGGGCGGCGTTCCACGCGGGGCGGGGCGATTCAGCCATGCTTCATCATAGCACCGGAGTCGGGCCGTCAACGAATCGGGCGCACCGCGCTCTGGTCGAAGAACACCCGGCTCGCCACCGATCTCCCTCGAGCTTGTGCCAGGCGAAGTTCTCCGGGCTGATCCGGTTGTTCGTACCGTGGAGGGAGAGCGTTATGTTCCCGCGCGCCGGTGCGTCGAACTCCAGCGTGAACGCGCGCGTTTCGCGGGGACTGAGCCGCGTGTCCTCGACCCTCTCGGTCTTCGGAAACCATTTGTAGAGCGTGCCGATCCTCTCCATCCGTGTACCAAGCACGTTCCCCGCGTCATCCAGCGCGCGCGCGGTGATCTGGAGATGACGTTCGACATCAGACGTCGGCAGCGTGTGGCCGGCTTCGACGTTCGTCACGGTGAACGTGAGCGTCTGCCGCCCGGACGTCATAGCCTCCGGAAGATCGACCCAGTCCACGCGCGCTCTGTGTTGGCCCGCATGTTCTGATACTCTTGTCGTGCGTAGGAGGAAGACCGTTGAAAAACCTGCACGACGACCAGGTCATGAAGAAGGTGGACGATCTGGGAAACGTGCTCGGATTCTCGGTACTTCGAGTGAGCAGCTTGAAAGAAAAACCCCTGGAGATCGCACTCTAGCTCTCGCGCCGAGCAAGATATCAATCATGGAGTGTCAGCAATTGATCATCCAACGCGTATTTATGTAGATGACACCGAGACCCCCGCCATCGGCACGAATTCTCCAGGTCAACAAATTCCACTGGGTCAAGGGTGGCTCCGAGCGCTACTACTTCGATCTGGTGAACGGGCTGGCGGCACGCGGGCACGAGGTGGCGGTGTTCGCCTCGCATCATCCGAGCAACCTTGAAACATCATGGAGTCGCCACTTTGCGCCCGGGGCGGACTATCACGGCGCCGGGCCGCTGACGGCCCTGAAGCTGGCCGGCGAGGTAATTGACAACAAGCCGGCGGCGAAGGCGCTCGAAGGGCTGCTGGCCGATTTCCGCCCCGACGTGGCCCATCTGCACAACATTCACCACCAGCTTTCCCCGTCGATTCTCCGTGTATTCGAACAAGCCCGCGTTCCGGTCGTCCAGACGTTGCATGACTACAAGTGGGTCTGCCCGGCCTATCTTTTTCTCTCCCATGGCAAGGTCTGTGAGCGGTGCGGGCCCGGAAATCGGTTCACGCCGGTGCTGCTGCGCGGCTGTCATCACGGCTGTCACTTGAAGAGTGCCATCGTGTGGAAGGAGTCGAGTGACTCGTGGGGGCGGGGTGATTTGGAGCGGGTGGGGCG
>Ga0163152_10000830_pt1 | contig 51146 bp, 49 predicted proteins | sample OliLakLV19MP8IB2_FD_148635 | JGI IMG/M metagenome (GOLD analysis project Ga0163152, IMG submission 148635) | Freshwater microbial mat bacterial communities from Lake Vanda, McMurdo Dry Valleys, Antarctica - Oligotrophic Lake LV.19.MP8.IB-2 | ecosystem: Environmental > Aquatic > Freshwater >... | reverse complement strand
CGAAAAGATCGTATTATTGATAAATAATAAGTAAATAAAGGATATTTTTTTGAGCGATGAAACGTTGGCGGAATACAACATATGAGAATATAAATTACTATCCGTTCGGGATAGTAATTTACATTCGATTCAAACGATTCAAACCTGCTAATCATAACTAAAAAATATTAACTATTTTAAGTTTCATGTGCTATTGTCCAACAAACTATCTCTTCTGCAACTCTCCATTAATAATCTCCGAAATCTCTTCCGCCTTCGTCAATGCCATCAAATGCGAACCACCATTAATAATGAAATCGGCTTTAACATTTTCTATTGGTAAGGTATTATCAATATCACCGTGAATATGCATGATGTTTTTATTTACATTATCTGCTTCGGTTCTGTCCCAGCTTACTATTAAATGCACTGCGCGTTTTATAAAGAGCGGATCTTTTGCATGCAGCATATTTACACAAGTTTCTTTTTCCAGTTTGCGGTCGGGTTCGTAGAGGGGCTGAAGTAAATAGCTTGAATATTTAAACAAGGATGGCGAAATTTCTCTGTAAACTGGAAATGTTTTAAAAAAGGTATACATTTTTGGAACTTCTTCTGAGGAAGACGCACTGGAAATAATAATTACTTTTTCAGGGTTAATAATATCCAATAATTCGCAAGATATCATCCCCCCAAGCGAAACCCCTATTAAAGCAAATGGTTTAGTTGTATCAATTTGTTCAGAAATGCGCAATGCATACGCAGTCATACTTTCATTTTCAAAAGGAATGGGATAAACAATATTTACAGTATCAATATAAGATTCAAAATGTATATTCTTAAAAATGCGTGCATCAGAACCTTGTCCGGGTAGGAGGTAGGCAGTTATTTGAGTTTGGGTAAAGGAATTTACGCAAATAATCATCAGGCCTACAAAAAATATTTTTCTACGCATGGTAATCAAAGTTAACACAAAACCGATAAAATGAGTAATGAGTTATGAGTTATGAGCAACGAGTAGATACACGTAGACCGAATGACTTCCCATTTGCAAAATGACTCTTGAATTCGTGAATCGTGAACCGTCCTCCTTCGCTAAAGCTCCAGCGGATAAATGAATGGAGAGTCAGGTTCACGATGATAGGATGACTTCACCTCCTTACTAAACCCTGCAACCATGCCAACCATGCAAACTTGTTTTGCTTTGCATTCAATTCTTGTGTCCTTCTTGCTGTGTCACGCTAGAGCGTCGGTCTTAAACTCACTTGTAGTGTGAAACGTGATAAACGGATTATTTTCTCGAGCTACATTTAAAGCCCAGCTTGTTTCTGCCATGTAAACAGGATTGTGGTCTTTGTCGAAATAAATATATTCTGATTTTAAACGGATAAATTCATCCAATTGTTTTTTGTCCGTAGTGGTCATCCAACATGCTTTATTCATTGGAATTGGAGCGAAACGGCATTTTGCACCATATTCGTTTTCGAGGCGATATTGAATAACATCAAATTGTAATTCACCAACTGTGCCAACTACTTTTTTGTATCCGCTGGTATGTGTATATAATTGCGCTACGCCTTCATCTGTTAATTGTTCAATTCCCTTATCCAGTTGTTTTGATTTCATCGGATCAAGGTTAATTAATTCTTTAAATATTTCGGGAGAGAAACTCGGAATGCCTTTGTAATTTAATTCTTCGCCTTCTGTAAGGGTGTCGCCAATTTTAAAATTTCCGGTATCGTATAATCCTATAACATCACCGGGATAAGCCTCTTCAATCACATCTTTACTTGCCGCCAGAAAAGAATAGGGATTATTGAAACGCACATTTTTATTTAATCGCACGTGATGATAAAAACTATTGCGCTCAAATTCACCGCTTACAACGCGTAAAAATGCAATCCTGTCGCGGTGACGCGGATCTATATTAGCGTGTATTTTAAACACAAAACCCGTGAATTTTTTTTCATCCGGAACAACAATTCTGTTATCGGAAGTTCTTGCCTGAGGAATTGGTGCAATTTGAATAAATGTTTCCAATAATTCTTGCACGCCAAAATTATTAATTGCACTTCCAAAAAAAACCGGGGCAATATCGGCACTTAAATATTTATTTACATCGAAATCGTGATAAACGCCTTCAATTAATTCCACATCCTCCCGCAACTGTTTTGCATCTCTTTCTCCGGCTATTTTATTTAATAAGGGATCGTCTAAATTTTCGATGGTTAAAATATCATCCTCAATTCTTTGTGAACCCGGACGAAAAACATTTAATTTTTTGTGATAAAGTGAATACACACCTTTAAAATGTGTGCCCATATTTATAGGCCAACTCAAAGGACGAACACGAATATTCAGTTTTTCTTCCAATTCATCCAACAGATCAAATGGATCTTTTCCATCGCGATCCATTTTATTAATGAAAATAATAACCGGCGTTTTGCGCATTCTGCAAACCTCCATCAAGCGCTCTGTTTGAGCTTCCACGCCCTTTACGCAATCGATAACAAGAATTACACTGTCAACGGCAGTTAATGTTCTATAGGTATCCTCTGCAAAGTCCTTATGTCCGGGAGTATCCAAAAGATTAACCTGAATTCCTTCATATTCGAAAGTCATAACAGAGGTTGCTACTGAAATTCCTCTTTGGCGTTCAATATCCATGAAATCGCTGGTGGCCGATTTTTTGATTTTATTGCTCTTAACGGCACCTGCAACCTGAATTGCCCCGCCATAAAGCAGAAATTTTTCTGTTAAGGTTGTTTTCCCGGCATCCGGGTGACTAATAATGGCAAATGTTCTTCTGCGCTGTATCTCTGACTGTAAACTCATAATCTGACCTGTAAAGGCGGGCGCAAAGATAAAATATTAAAAGCGAGTGCAGATACTTTTTACCATTCGGGCAAATTGATAATTCCGCTTGCTGCCAAAATGTATATGGTTATTGTAATAGCTGTAAGGATAAATAAACCTATAATTATTGCTCCCATCACTATTCCGGCCTTAGCGTCACGGGCGTTAATATACGACTCCGGTGATTTTGCTATTATCCTTTGGGCTCTGCGCCCTTTATCAAGTGCAATTATGCCGAAAATAATGGATACAATAGGAAGGAAAAAAAATATCGCTAAACCCCATATTCCCGCAATTTTACTTTCTCTCGCCAATTGCGATTGGGATAACCATTTCGGTGTTGGCAAAGTATCCGATAAAACTTCCGGGCACATATATATTATCAGGTTATTTCCGGTTTCAAGTATTTCTGCAGGTTCTACCTCAGTTGAAGTAAAATAGGTTATTTCGTGCGACTGTTTAGCGCATTCTTCATTTAAAGTAGATGTAGAAGGCTGATATTCCCATTCACTTGAAGGATCAGAATTTAATACTTCAATTTCTGCCGGTGTAGTTTCAATTGGGTTTTTTATGGAAAATAATTTTTCAGAAGAATTACAACCTGTTATCATTAAAGCGAAAATTAGCAGTAATTGATAATTTTGTTTGAGTTTCATTTTGTTTGGGTTATTGATTCTTGGTCAAATTTAAAACTATTACTTTAATTTAAAATTCATTAGGTGTTACTACGTATTTAGAGGAAGTTTTCGATCCAATAATGAAAAATCAATAAAAATTCGTAAAGTTGTATTTAAAATTGCTTATGAACCCGAAAAAAAGAACGGATTATATATTTGTTTGCATTCAAATCCTTTTATTTATAGGTTATTGGTGGCATCCAGAGCCGGTTGGATCCATGTTACCCTATGTTTGGAAGTATGTAGGCATACCAATGGCATTTTTAGGATTATTTTTCATTATGATGGCATTTTTTCAATTGAACCGCAATCTTACCATGCTGCCCACTCCGACAAAAAATGCAATTTTGATCACAAGTGGGGTATTTAAATATGTGAGACATCCGATATATACAGGTATTTTTTTGGTGGCTTTAGGTTATGCTATGATGGTATATAGTTTTGATCAATTAATGATCGCATTAATGATCCTTTTATTATTTGAAATTAAAACGAATTACGAAGAAAAAAAACTGACTGAACATTTTCCGGATTATCCTGTATATAAATCAAAAACAAATAAATTTTTCCCTTTCCTTTAAATTTTAAATCTGATATATGGAAGACCATCACCACAATCCATTCGCAAATAAACCGGCAATGTTGTTACTAATTCTGGGTGTGTTTTTTGTCACTAATGCGCTGATTGCAGAATTTATTGGGGTGAAAATATTTGCACTGGAAGACAGTCTTGGCTGGAAACCTTTTAATTGGAATTTATTCGGAGAAAAAGGCTCACTCAATTTTACTGTCGGCGTTATTTTGTGGCCCATTGTATTTATTATGACGGATATTATAAATGAATATTTTGGCGTAAAAGGAGTGAGGCGATTGAGTTATATTGCTATTGTATTTATTTTATATGCGTTCGGTATTGTTTACATTGCAATCAATCTTGCTCCGGCAGGATTTTGGTCGTCAAGTTATGTGGATGCGGGAGTTCCGGATATGCAAAAGGCCTACAGTGCAATTTTCGGACAGGGAATGTGGATCATTGCCGGTTCCATTGTTGCTTTTTTTGTGAGTCAGCTTGTGGATGTTACTGTTTTTCATAGGATAAAATTTTTAACCGGAGAAAGAAATATATGGATGAGAGCCACAGGTTCCACAGTGATATCGCAGATTTTCGATAGTCTTATTGTTTTGTATATCGCTTTTGTAATGGGGCCACAACACTGGAGTTTGAGTTTATTTTTTGCTGTTGCAACAGTCAATTATTGTTATAAGGTGGGTGCTGCAATTATTCTCACACCTTTGTTATATATAATTCACGGGTGGATCGACAGGTTTTTGGGCAAGGAACTCAGTGAAAAAATGCGATCGGAAGCCATGAAATCCTAATTATCAGGCGCGTTTTTTGCTAAAATATTGTCATTTATTGATTGTCAACAAATTTTTTTAACGCCAAAAGCGTTACCTTAACATCACTAATAGAAGCCGGCATGCGTTTGCGCTACTTTTTTAATTTCGTAATTCTTTGTATTGTAGTAGTTTCCTGCAATACCTACGATCTGCCCGCAGGTACTCCCGATTGTATTGAAGATCTTGTAGCTGATTTTGAACATAACAACGATGATCGGCAATGTTTTCAAGTGGAGCGATATGCGTTTGAAGGTAAAAAATATTACAAATTTGTTGACGATTGTTTCGAGGATGTCGGTAACAACTGGTATGACTCAGAGTGTAATTTGGTATGTAATTCCAATTATGGTTGGGCGGCAGACGCTTCCCTTAATTGTTCCATAGATCCGGTAGCAATGGTTTTTGAAGAAATTATCTGGCCGAGATGATTAATTTATTACGAGTCTGACTATTTTTCCATTATTCCCTGCGAAATACACTGTTTTTTCATCTTCAGATATTCCGATAACATTAAAATTTTCCTCGCTGAGTTTTGTTGTATTGTTTAAAATCGGGTCAATCAAATTTATTCCACTGGTACCGCAGGTGAGTATAAGATTTTGATATAATTTAGCACAGGACGAATATCCAATCGAATTTACCGAATAGTTTTTCCAAATATTTCTTGTTTGTAAAATATCATTCGCCATGAATAAACTTTTTTCCTCGTTATTGGGTTCAAGGTAATTACCACCGGCAATAATCCCGGCATTCCCCTTAAAATCTATGGAAAAAATTCCTTGTGAAGCTTGGCCTGCAATAATTGGTGTATTTATTTCCTTCCATCTTTTACCTCGATTTTTTGATATGTAAATATTTGCATATTTACCACCTGTGGCAAATACTATTGTTTTTTCATCAATAAATTGAATCACTGATCCACTTGCAGCAAATGCTGCTATACTATCAGCACTTTTTCTCCTGGTTTTTAAAACAGTCCAGGTATCGCCCAGGTCATTTGTTTTCATTAAATAAAACCGGCCGTGCATAGGATCTCCCAAACATATTCCGGAATTATTATAAAAATCAATTGCATCTAAAAACATTGCAGGATCATTATTTCTAAATACTTCTTTCCAGGTATTACCTCCATCCGTTGTTTTTAAAATACAGGATGGTTCAACACTGCTCATCACGATTGCAGTTTGCGCATCAATGGCCTCAATATCTCTGAATTCCGCACTGTCGTAAGGATGTATTTTTTGGAAATTCCATGTTTTTCCCGCATCAATTGATCTTCCCACATAACCATCACTTCCACTGACCCAGATTACCGAATCTTTAACCACAGATAAACCTCTTAAACTCGTATTTACACCCTGATGAATTATTTCAATGGAATAATTATTTTGAGTAATACCAGGACTTAAATAAATAATGCATAAAACAAGAATTAGATATTGTTTCATAAATTTATTTTTTTTGATATCCTTCCGGAATATCAAAAATGCCGGTAGGGAAATAATCTTTTTGCAATTCAATAATTTCGAAAATACGCGTATATGATTTTGTTTTGACCGCAAGTCGCATAATTGCTCCATCCTCATAACCCAAAATTAGCGGTGCAGGCACTGCAGCATGATTTATTTCTGTTTGAATATCATAACGCGATGTCGGAATCCGAAAGTCATCTGCCACCCAAATAAATGCTTCGTTGTCATCTGGAATAAATCCGGAACGAATAATTTTATATTTAGTGCAGGAGCGTCCTAGTATGGTTTCCTTTTCGTTTGTAGTTTCCACCAATGGCTTAAAATGATCGGGCATAAGATCCCTTAATTCCGCATTTGGATCTCCCAGATCGGAGTAGTCTCCCAAATAAGCAAGTTTTTTAATGGTATCCAATTGCCAAGCAGCTTTTAATTCTTTATTCAATATTAAATTGCTGTGCGAAAGTCCGCCATATTCTATCATGCGAAAATTATTTTCGTTCACATAAACATCAATTTTATATGGACTAATAGCTTCCATGTTCAATTTAAAAACGGTGTCAGCAGTTTCAAAAACGGAAGAATATACAATTTTTCCGTAAAAAAGTGTTTTAGAAACTTCCGCAACTTCAGGCTGTTTTTCCTTACAGCTGCTATATAGTAAGGGAAACAAAAATAGCATCACCACAAAAAAATATCTATTCATTTAAATTAATTTTTGTAAAGATAAGGATTGGTTATTGTATTCAGTCCAACTCCGCAAACGAAAGTGCAGCATCATAAATTTCGGCTCCATTCGTATCTTTCAACTTGAAAAGTGTCCAGCCAATTAATTGATAAAAATAATTTTCGGTCTCAACTACTGTTAAACAATAATAAATTTTTTGATCTCCGTATTTCCCTTCAATTTTAGCTGTAATTGCCTCATTTAAATTTATAAAAATATTTTCCCGTTTCGATTCTTTAGGATCCTCCAAAGTATTAAAAATTGCCAGTTGCGCAAAGTTGAAATAGTTTTCTAATTGAATTGTGATATTGTCTTTTTCCGTATTTGGTATTTGGTCCCTAATCACCATAAAAATGGTATTATTCGCTGAATCTGCATAAGCCAGTGTTGCTTTCGGGTTTATTTTTTTATCAGGTTTGAGATATTTTGGAAGATAAATTTCAAAGGAACCTTTTTTAACTATATGATTAAAATTGCTGTAATCAGGGTCTTCCGATCCCGAATTGCAAGCAACTGAAAATATTGTCAGCAAAAAAATATAATATTTAAGTAGTCGAATTACCAGGCTTTTCCTTCTTTTAATTTGTAGGTTAATATTTGTTGAGTTTCTTCATCGGAATAATAAATATACATTGTTTTTTTATCTGCAGTAAAACTTAATCCCGCAATAAAATAAAATTCTTTAAATTCATTTGTAAATAAAACAGGTAGGGAGAATGCTTCTGCTTTTGATTTTCTGTTGGATTTATAGATCTGGTTATTCGCAATAATAAACAAATTTTTCTCATCCGGTGTTAACCAGCAGGAAACAATTTCTAGTTCTACTTCTCCCACAAAATCCACCAAAATGGGAGTGTTAAAATTCTGGTCCATACCACCTCTTTCCGTAAAATATAATTTAAAATCCCTGCAATAAAATAACCGTTTCCCATCACCCGATATCCAAGGATATGCGTCACTTAACCCAGGATCGTTTATTTCGTGGAGCATCCGGATTTTTGAATAGGTGCCATCCGGTTTTTTTTCTGCTAATCCAAGGTCATTGTCGTTCCAACCTCCGTCTTCATTCACCACATAAATAAGTGTTTGTTCTTCCTCGGATGCACTGCACTGAAAATACCGAATAGAATCAGGTGCGGCAGGAAGCCCGAAACTTTTGATCATATCTGTGCCTGATGCAGCTTTTAAGTCATACAAATAGATATTGGATAGTAGGTCGGAAACATTTTCAAAATCACCTTCCGTCAATCCTAAAATAAAATGACTGCCATCTTTCGTTAATTGTCCCGGACCGCACTCATATTTGGCCGGTATTGGCAATGTACCGGAGAAGCCAAAGAGTCCGGTTGTATTGTATTTTGATTGCGCAGAAAGCGAAGCAGAATAGAAAAAACAAAGAATTAGCGGTAATTTTACATTCATAATATAAATTGATCGTGCAAAAATATAAATTAAGCAGGTATGTCGGAAAATAGTTACAAACTAGTGGTAGCAAGGATGCCTGATGAAGACCTTATTACTGCTTTGAAGGCCAATGAGGCGATGTATCTGGATGAAATGATACTGGCAGTTTTAGATGAATGTGAGAAAAGAAAATTATTTTTTCCAGGTGCGGAAGCCCTACGTGCCTCTATAACTGCAAGGATAGTTGTGGAAGAAGCAGTGGTAGTTCCAGAACCGGTAGAGGAAGCACAAGCTGTTAAACCTGATCTATACTCGCAAACGGTAATTCTTGCCTTTACGATCTTCTTTTCGCCCCTTTTTGGAGGAATTATGTTAGCCATGAACGTTTGGAAGGTCAATAAAAAAGCAGTTTGGCAAGTGATCCTTTTTTCGGTGGTATTTACGGCCTTTGCAGGCTATTTATCCTATTATATTCTAGCTCCGGGAAGTTTCGCTGCCATTTTGATCAGAATTGGAGGCGCTTTGGTATTGTCAGAATTGTTGTGGAATCACCTCATAGGAAAAGGTGTTGCTTATAATAAGAGAAAAATAATTGTTCCACTTATAATTGCTTTATTAATCACAGTGCCAATAGTTTATTACCTCTACCAAAACCCTGAACTTATAGAGCAATTTACAAACAAATGATGATGAACATTTACAGAAATTTTTTAGTGATAATACTATGCCTTTTAGTCGCCAAAATGAAGGCCGATTCCCCTTTAACTTCTACTTATTTTGCTTCTGCTTATTACGATTACGAAATAGTTTCCAAAGCAGAAGTTGGGCGTGAAATAAATGACGAAGTTGCTGCATTTCTTTTGAACAAGGAAAATCCAATCGATGCAAAAGCGGCAGTAATAAACGCAATAGGTTGGAATTATGATGGAAATAGCAATGCGGTTAAATTCAAAGAATATCTTGCAAAAGCTCATGCAACTACTACTGAAAAACTCAATTTAAGCGATTTGAGTGCAGATGAATTGTTGTGTTTAGGATATCTGATAGCAATGGATGATTATTTTGTTGTGGATGAAGCAATAAATATTTTGGAAATGGCGCTTGCCAAAAAGAAGACCAGTTATACTATCAATTTAATTCTTGTTTTAGCTAAGGCGCAAAAGTGGATGGATACCGATTTTTGTAGAGTTTGGACACTCACAAGTGCCGTTATACAGGATGGATCCTTAAAAAGAGATATGAAAACTTCTGCAATACAATCCATTGTGGATTATATGCTATTGTATAAAGCAGATTGTGTTTATTAATTTTTTAGATTTAATTGTTTCCTAAAAACCAATTCTTTATCACTGCTTCGGCTTGCTTTCCACAGGGAGTAAAATCTTTATTGTATTCCTCGGAGTATTGCAAATAACTTGGCCATTTCCAAAAATAAACACCTTTGATCCAATCTTCATCATTCATTGCCTGTTGCATAATGGAGTAACAGCGCTTTTGAGCTTCTTCGCTATATTCTTGTTCGTCAGCATCTTTATGCGGATTTATCCACGGGGCAGCTATGCTTTTAAACCCTATTTCTGTAAATAGAACCGGTAAATTATATTTTGTATGTACGAGTTCAATAATATCAAGATTTTTTTCAAAGGCTGTTAATAATTCTGCATCTGTTGGGTTTGTTTTTGTACTCAGCGGATAATAACAATTAACAGAAATATAATCCAGTTTATCCCAGAAGGAAACAGTTTCGAATTCAGTGCCCCAATTTGCGGCATAAGTTATTTTACCGGAATAAATTTTGCGCACCTTGTCAAAAAGATCATCCCATTTATTGTGTTCTGATAATGATGCATTTTGGAATTCAACACCTATGCAGAACATTTCCATATCATATAATTCGGCCATCAATGCGTAGTGAATTATCCATTGTTCGTAATATTCAAAAAACAAAACCCAGTCCTTTTCCGATTTCATCGTAATATCTCCGGTCCATCCTAACCAACTCCACAATTGTGGTTTGAGCATTACTGACATACCGTTTTGATGTGCTGAATATGCGGAGTGAATAATACTTGCATCATTTTCTGATCCGGCACTTGAAGAGAATTTAATGGGGGCGGGTTCGGTCATAGAACGAAAACCTGAATACGGAATAATTGTTAAGGAATTAACACCAATCTCCTTCAATTTTTTAATGGAACGATCTGCCTCCGACCCTAAATATCCATTATAAACCTGATATCCTTCATGTGCAAAATTAAACCCCTTTAAAAAATTATTATCTACAGGAATGGTTGGGCTTGAATTTTTATATTCGGTGGATTGTGCAACAATATAAGTTTTCCAATCAGCATCCAGATCGGTATTTTTATTAAGATCTGAAGCACTCATTGTTTTATATTCCTGAAGGAAATTAGTTTTTACGGAATAATTAGAAATAAGATAATCAGTAAAACTTGCTGCTGCTATCTTCATTAAATAGGCAGATCGGTTATTAAAAGTTGCATTGTCTGTTAATATACTCGCAGCAGGTAAAAGTCCTGCATCCAATAAATGTTTAGCTTGTAATTTATAATCAGTTCCCAACCAGTTTTTGGTGAATTTAATTGCAAGGCCGGTCTCCAGAGCGTTAATTTTAGGTTCGCCTAAAATATTTCTCAGCACTATGGTACAAACTGCCTCTGAATACATATTTGTATATTCCTGATCAATAACAGTATGCAAAGTATTGGTTTCAAAATCTATATTTGCCTGTTCAGGATTATTCTGCATCAGTGTTTTTATCTCCGGGGAAGGATAAATATGATATTTTATCTGCTCGCGAAATTCAATTCCTGTGAAGGCAAGCAAAGCTTCAATATCAGAGGTTGTTTTCAATTCCATTGCGGTAATATTATCTAACTTTATATCAGGACTATGTGTATAAAATTGGATATTTTTATTTTCTTTCACTTTAACACCATCATAACTAAAATCCCAATGTAATTTTTTGTCAATTGACCATAAGGTGGATTTATCCTCCGAAAAATTACCCATTACTATTCTTTTATTCTTTTCATAGATTTGATATCCCCAACTATCCCAGAAAAAAAATCCCCAGCTTTGGGTAAATTCATTCTTAACATATTCTATGAGGTTTTCTTCTGAATTAGCTGCAAGAAGTGTTAATGGCAATTGCGGATTGAACAGGTTTGGATATAGGGATATTTTAATAATTCCCGATTTATCTGTGTATTCTTTATTGTCGAAAATAAATCCTCTTTCCGTAAAGTTAACGGGCATATTTTCATCAAGTCGTTTGATCAATAAATTATTTTGTGTTCCAATAATATATAACGGAAATTTAGTTAATTCCGATTCTGTTACCTCGTCATCGCGTTTAATTAAAATTTTTATGCGGTCGTTTATTTGGTCCATTCCTGTAATTCCGGCAATAATAGCCTCTGCAAGAAGACCATCTTCTTTACCATAAATTATACAAATGGAATCCTGTTCTCTGAATTTATCCATTAAAACTGCTCGTGCAGGCCAGTTTAGATGAACCTTGTTCTTATCAATAGAAGTTGCACCGCAGGAAAGAAGCAGCACAGAAAAAAAGAAATATAGGATCTTCATTATATCAATTAAAATTTGCCTGAATTAAACTCTCAAAGGGTTAACCTTTATGCAAATATAAGATGAAATTAGAGAGAGGAATGATAAATTGATGTTAATTATATCAGGAAACCCTTTGGTTTCATCTGTTCAACCACAAACGGAAATCCGATGATCTTTCCACACTTACAATCGTTTCCTTTTCAATAGCAGGTTCCAATTCAACCTTAACACGCGATTTAGAATAACTCAGCATGTTTTTAATACTGGTAAAGGAGATAATGAACTGGCGATTTATTCTGAAAAAGTTATCAGGGTCCAATAAAGTTTCCAATTTGTCGAGTGAATTATCCAGAATATAATGTTTCCCGCCCTTAGCAACCAAAAAGGTAAGTTTTTGCTCGGAGAAAAAATATGCGATCTGATCAATATTCACCGATTTTAATTTTTGACCGGAAGTTACAAGGAATCGATTTTGAAATACATTCTTTTGTCCATTAAATTGTTCGAGCAGAAGTTTAATATCAAAAGGTGGTGAATTTCTTAATTGTTTAAACTTATTTAATGCATTAAATAGTTCTGATTTATCAATGGGTTTAAGCAAATAGTCGATACTGTTTAACTTAAATGCCTTTATTGCATACTGATCATAGGCAGTGGTGAAAATTACCGGCGTTTGAATTTCCAATTGTTCGAAAATACTAAAACTGATGTCATCCGCCAAATGAATATCAACGAATAGCAGATCGGCAGTGTTGTTGGATAACCATTTTACAGAGGATTCTACGGAGTCCAGTTTTTTAACTACCTTAAGGTCAGGACTGAATTCCAGAATACATTTTTCCAGATAATCGGCAGCAATTTTTTCATCTTCAATAATCACCAGATTCATATTAGGTATTTTCTTTTTCGAGGAGTGGAATTTTTGCAATATACTGATCATTTACGATACCAAATTCCGGTTCTTTGTTGCCGAGAAGAAAATATCGTTCTTTTAAATTTTTTAATCCAATTCCTGTGGATATGATCTTTTCATTTCTGATTTGCAAATTATTAGTAACAATCAATCGATCCCGGTCATTAGTTATCCTGATTGTTAGTGGTTTGTTTTCGGATATGATATTGTGTTTTATAGCATTTTCCACTAAAGATTGTAGGGTTAAGGGAGGAATGAATTTACTTAAATTATTTGCATCGATATCTGTTTCAAAAATAAGATTATCGCCAAAACGTATTTTATTGAGATAAATATAAGAGTTGATGAATTTTAATTCCTCCTTTAATTCCACAACAAGATTATCGTTTTGTTCAAGTACATAACGATAAACTTTAGAAAGTTCCAACAAAAAATGTTTTGCCTTTTCTTTATCTGAATCTATTAGTGACAACAATGCATTAAAACTATTAAATAAAAAGTGCGGACTCATTTGTGTTTTCAGGCTTTCCAACTGAGAACGCATATTCTCCTTTTCCAAGCGCTCCTTTTCTGCCACGGTAATTTTAAGTTGATTGATATAATGTCCGATCTCAAATACAAGACTCACTATGATCACAAGTACAGTTGCAAGCATCTGATTTTCAAAAATACGCACACGTTCCTCCTCCCAGGTGCAATGAAAGAATAGAGCGTTAAATACTTTCCATTCTAAAAATATAATAATATTTGCAACTATCAAAGAAACTGTTAAACAGGCGGTAATTCGTTTACCTGCGCTTATTTTTCCTTCCCATTTTTCTGTAGTTCGCGAAATTATAAAAGTTACTGCAATAAAGATAGAAAAGGTAACTACTATAGAAAAAGTGGAAGATTTAAGAAAATCCACAAGTGTTTCATGTATTGTTTCATCCTGTAACCCAAGAACCCACCGTTGAAAAAATAAAAAGGTACTTGGCACAAGTGAAACAATAAGTGTTCCCCATAATATTTTATTCAGATTGTGTTTCAACTTGATAATTAATTTCTATTAAAATGTAATTCTATATTGCGGCACTGGAAATATCCCTAATTGATAAACGGTATTTATTTCTCCTTCAGCCGGGTTATAACGCTGATATAAAGGATTTTGTCTGTTCGTAACATTCTGAACGTCAATTGCCCATTCCTGTGATGCAAATTTACCATTAATTTTAAAGGCAAGACGCACATCCCAACGCATATAATCATCAAATTGTTCAGCAAATGCATTGTTCCAGTCATACACTGTAGAATTTGTCAATATCGATTCTTCCAGATCAATAGGAGTGTACCGCTGACCACCTGCCAGGGTAAATTTAGTATCAAATACAATTGATTTCGTGTTTTTGGGAGATGCTTTTCCTGTAAATAAATAAAATTCTTTTCCTCCAACAATATTTGCTACGTAATTTCCTGAAAATGCAGTTTCTCTTTCAATTTCATCACTACCAATATATTTCGATTTATATAATGAGCCTGTTAGTAAAAAATACAGTCCTTTATCAAGAAATTTTTCTACCGTTAATTCCGCTCCGTAATTTCTTCCTGTTCCACTATTTGTTAATCTGTCGGGAGTTCCAAAAGTAAAACTTCCTGCATTTAAAACACTAAATGCCGAACTGTCTTTGTCGATAAGAACATCATATAAATATTGATAATAAACTTCTGCTTTAATACGCATGGTTTCCGATAATTGTTTGTCGTATCCCAAAACAAGATGATGCGCTTTTACAAAATCGATGGAATCATTTGGAGTATAATAATTTCCCGGTGTTGTTTCTACTGTTTTAAAGTAGGTAGCTATTGGCGCCATCATACTGTGTAATCCATATCCCAAACTGATGGCATTGTTATCGTTTAATTGATATTTAATTCCGAAACGTGGTTCAAGCGAATTGCTTCCGTTTAAACTCAGATATTGAAAATGTACACCTGAATTGATAGTCAATTTTTCTGTCGCCCGATATTGATACTGCACATAGGGTTGTAATAAAACTGTATTCCCTTCGAACGCTGTAAGTGTAACATATCTTCCCGGTATTCCCTGAAAAATACTGTCGGAAACGGAAACGATATAATCATCTAAACGCACTCCTAACTGTAAATTATTTTTGGCATTAAATTTTTTCTTGTAAAAGAAATTAGCAGAGACCTTATTTTGTGTAAAATTTTGACGGTAAAATTCTACCGGCTCAAATGTTTCTACAGAAATAGAATCTACAATATCATTATTAATAATTGTAGATGCAGCAATTGTAAATCTTGTATACGACGAATTATTAATTAAATATTGATGGGAAATGCCAATTATTCCAATTTTTGATCTGTCGTATATATCAAGGTCATTATTGTATAAATTATCTACGGTATCTTCTGCATTACTTGATATTAAGTCTATCTGACTAATGCCGCCAATTCCGAAGAGTGAAAAAGTTCCCGCTTTTTTTGTTGGCATATTTGCTCTTACGGTAATATCCTGATAATATGGAATAGCAGTTCCGGTTCCAAAATTAATTCCTACTGCACTCATAATTCCCAAAGTTGAATAACGGTAATTTAATAAATAGGATGATTTTTGTTCTCTGCTGATTGGCCCTTCTGCTCCAATTTCAAATCCATTTAAACCTACCTGACCTAAAAATTCATGTTTTTCATAATTTCCATTGCGCATTTTAAGGTCAAATACTCCGCTGATACCATTTCCATATTCTGCAGGAAAAGCACCGGTTAAAAAATCGCTGTTTGCCAAAATATTATTATTTAACATGGAAACAGGTCCGCCTGTTGAACCAAAATCTCCAAAATGATTTGGGTTTGGAATATCAATACCTTCCAATCTCCACAGCAGCCCAACAGGAGAATTCCCTCTGATTATAATATCATTTACAGCATCATTTGCACCGCGAACTCCGGCAAAATTTTGAGCCATTCTGCTCACATCATTTCGGGCACCTGCGTAACGCATACTTTCCTCAATAGTAAATTGACGCGCACTCACAGTTGTCATTTCATTATTGGTCTCTATCTTATCGTCACTTGCCTTTATTACCACTTCATCCATCTTAATGATCTGCTCAGCCATTTCAAAATTTAGAATGAGTTCTTTTCCGGAGGTAAGCTCCAGGTTATTTGCAATAAATGGCTCGTATCCAACAAAAGTTGCCTGAATAGAAATTCTTCCAATCGATACATTTTCGATAACAAAATAACCATCCATGTCGGAAACTGCCCCAATTGCCGGGGAACTTTCTAAAATTATAATATTAACACCGGGTAAAGTGGATTTTGACTGATTGTCAATTACCTGTCCGCGCACTGTTTGAGTGAGGTTTTGTGCATACGAAGTGATGGTTAGTATTACCAAACTTGTAAATGTGATAAAGTATTTAAGTTTCATTGTTTATTATTTATGGTGCAAAACAAGGTTACTTGGTTTTAGTGGACAATTATTATTAACTGAACAGGTATAATTCTGGGATGAACGGGTGATTTTGAGCATCTTCAGGAGATAAGGTTTCTTAACCATTCGAGAATTGCGGCACCTGCAATCAGGCTTATGATGCCTTTAATAGTAAAAAATAAAATACCACCCCAACCAAGACGTTTGAACCATTTTGCAGTTTTCTCCGATATTTTCATTTATGAAATATAGTTTATATTATTTTGAAAAAATTTCAAGTAAATCGTTCCATTAATAATTTAAGTGGTTTTAATTTACGCATTTTATAATTTTCACGGATATAAAATTTGATATGTTCTACAGCATCGTCAATATTATCAGTAAATAATACAAGATCCATATCCACATTCGAAATCGTATTCTGCGCCATCATTTTTTGCAACATCTCCCAAATATCTTTGTAATATTCCTTTCCAATTAATACCAATGGAAAATTTTGAATGGTAGCTGTTTGAATAAGGGTTAATGTTTCAAAAAATTCATCCATAGTGCCAACGCCGCCCGGCATTACAATAAAACCATAGGAATATTTCACCAATAATACTTTGCGCACAAAAAAGTATTTTATGGTTACCCATTTGTGCATGTATTTATTTGGTTGTTGTTCCTGTGGTAATTTAATGTTGCAACCAACTGAGCGGCCTCCATTTTCAAATGCGCCTCTGTTAGCCGCTTCCATAATTCCGGGCCCACCACCAGTTAAAACAGTTAATCCTTCATCACTTATCTTTTTTCCTGCCTCATAAGCCATTTTATAATATTGATGATTTTCATCAAAACGGGCAGATCCGAAAACGGTGATACAGGGTCCTACAAAATGTAATTGCCGGAATCCTTTTATGAACTCAAATAATACAGAAATTCCAAATTCCAGCTCATGCCATCTGGATCGGGGGCCTTCCAGATATTTGCCCTTTTTGGGTTCAAGCTTTATATTCCATGCTAAGGCTTTGTTCATCGCTGTTATTTGTGAGCAAAATTAGGATGTTTTTACGGTTTATGTATGGTAAAAAATGTAATGGCATAGTTTTAGTTTAAGGGCTTACAAATGTTATGGTATGAAAAGAATTATGGCGGTTATCATTTGTTTGTATACTTTTAAAGTATATGCACAAGACTTTGACCTTGGTGTAAAAGGTGGTGTTAATTATGCTCAATCGGTTATTTTAGATGTGGTTGGTTCTGGTGGCGTTGATATGGGTGATCTGGAGGACGAAAGAGGAATGGCCATTGTTTTTGGAGGATTTGCAAGAGCTACATTCGGAAAATTTGTTTTCCAACCTGAAATATTATTTTCCGAAAATCAAAGTCTTGTCGATATCGGCCAAATTGATCCTCAGGATATTGCTTTAGCAGATGTTTTATCGATGAACGTTGACAAATTGGATATTCCACTTTTATTCGGATATAATGTTTTTAATAAATTCCGATTAATGGGCGGACCGGTGGTAAGCCATATTCAATCTGATGCTTCTGATCCTCTTTTTGAACTCAGTGAAATTACTGTAGGTTATCAGGCGGGTTTTGGATTTGACATTAAAAAACTCACTTTTGATGCTCGTTATGAAGGTAACCTAAGTAAGTTTACCGATTATATTGAAACTGATGGAGGATTGATAGAAGTGGATAGCAGAAAAAATATTTTTCAGTTTACTTTGGGATATAAGTTGTTTGATTAAGGGGACTAAAAAAATCAATTTTAAAAATTTAGATGCGAAAACGTTTTTATATTAAAAGCGTATTCGCATCCTGAATTTTAGGAAATAAACCAACTACAAAATGATCCTCTTCGAATTCAAATTGAGTTCACCAAAATTTGCTATTAATGCAAGTTGGTTGTAAGAAACCTTTAAATAATTTAGCGCTCTTGCAATAAATTCGTCGGTAATAGCTGCTACACCTTTTACTTCTAATATAATTTTATCAAAAACTACAAAATCGGCATAAAATCTATGTGTAAGTATGGTTTCCTTATAATAAACAAGGTATTCTTTCTCTCTGGTATAGGGGATTCCGACTTTTTTAAATTCATATTCTAGAGCATCCTTATACACAATTTCCAAAAATCCGGGGCCTAAATAATTGTGTACTTCCATACAAATTCCAATTATTCGATAACTTTCTTCTTTAAACAAAATTTTTTCTGACATAGGATAAACAATTAAAGGGTTAAACAAATATTTAAACAAATATATTGAATTCGGGGTAACTTTTTTTGTCCATATTCTGGGTATAAAAAAAGTGATGCCACGGATGCACAGCCGAAGGTAATGAATAATGGGTTAAAAAAAGTAGCTACGAATAAACAGTCAAAAGTAAAGGATAATGGGTTAAAAAAAGTAGCTACGAATAAACAGTCAAAAGTAAAGGATAATGGGTTAAAAAAAGAAGCCACGAATGTACGAATGAACAGCCGAAAGTAATGGATAATGGATGAAAAAAAAGTAGCCACGAATGCACGAATGAACAGCCGAAAGTAATGGATAATGTGTTAAATAAAAGTAGCCACGAATGCGAAGCCGAAAGTAATGGATAATGGGTTAAAAAAAGTAGCCACGAATGCACGAATGAACAGCCGAAAGTAATGGATAATGGATGAAAAGAAAAGTAGCCATGAACCTGCCTGCCAAATTCGGTAGGTGCACGAATGGACAGCCAAGAGTAATGGATAATGGGTTAAAAAGGGAGAACAAGAATACAGCAATAAAAATTGAGTAAATAAATTTCGGAATATAAACACCCCCCTTTCTTTGGCTGTTCATTCGTGCATTCGTGGCAACCCCTTTTGATACAATACGGATGAAAAAAAAGTAGCCACGAATGTGAAGTCGAAAGCAAAGGATAATGGGTAAAAAAAGAGAGGCTAAGAATGCAGGAATAAAAAATGAGTAAATAAATGTTGGTATACAAACACCCCCTTTCTTTGGCTGTTCATTCGTGCATTCGTGGCACCCCCTTTTTAACCCAATATACGGATGAAAAAATAAGCCACGAATGCACACCCAAAAGTATTGGGTGGGGGGTGAAAAAATGAAAATAATTTTATTCGAAGCTACCTTTCGGTTTTCAATTCGGTTTTTTTAATTTCCATCTTCTGTGGGACCACAAATAGGGTTCGGGATGTGCAATAATATCTTTTTCCAACTCATCCATAAACATTGCAGTTAGTTTTTGTGGTGGAAGAGAATTTGGATCGTCAGTTAATAATTTATAGGTGATCTGATATCGACCTCTTTTTAACCAGTGAATAGTTGCATAATAAACAACATAATTATATTGTCGCGCAATTTTTTCCATGCCTGTTACAACAGCTGTATCCTGATGTAAAAATTTTACCCAATAATGTTCTTTTGGATTTGGTGATTGATCTGCAATTAATACGAGCATGGTTTGTTCACTTGCGTGATCAGCTAGGTGTTTTAAAAGTTGTCGTTTCGGAATAAGAACAATTTTTAAACGAGTTCTTGATGTAACAGCAAGCCAATTAAAATATTTATTTGATAAGGGTTTAAAGGCTGCTTTCATTGGCATTTCTGCATGTACTGCCATAGAACCACCTGCCCATTCCCAGTTACCATAATGCCCAGGGACTAACATTATATTTCTACCTTTTACAATGGATTCGTGCACCAGATCATAATTTTTAATGGAACACTTTTTTTTGAGGTTTTCATGCGAAAGTGTCAGGGCTTTAATGGATTCAAAAAGAGTATCCGTAAGTATCATATAAAATTTTTTGGTGATCTGCCAAATTTCCTCCTCCGTTTTTTCAGGAAAAGCCTTGTGTAAATTTTGACTGACAACCTTTCTTCTATAACGCCATACTCTAAACACAAAAAAACATGCAAAACTGCTGATACCCCGCAATACAAAGGAGGGTAAAATGGAAATAAAATAGATCAGAGGCAATAATAAAAAGAATCCAATAGCTTGCATCAATGCAAAATTAAGACAAAATACCTATCCGGTTATAGGGATTGCTAACATCCGGCAGGTTCTATCGGCGAGCATTTGTATGAAGTAAGTTTGAAACAAATTCCAATATATAAAAGGATAGGTTAAACGGAGTTACTGTAAAATAAGTTTTCTGTTCCTGTCTTTAATGGATAACAAATACATTCCTGGACTCAATTCTGTTAAATTTATACTTGTTGTTGTTGCGTTACAAATACTGCGAAAAACGACTTTTCCTGTTATATCCTTAATAATAATATTTTCTTCAATTAATTCAACCGGACAGGTTAAGGTTATAAATTCAGATGTGGGATTTGGATAGATAGTAAAATTTGTATTATCAAAATTTTCTATACCTGTAAATTCAATGGTAATGGAATCAGTTACACCGGTACTTAAATTATAATAACTACCGCTCGGTGTTTCTTTTAAAGTAACAGCGCGTACCATATAATAATTTAATCCATTAATTGGTGTTACATCTTCATAAGGAGAATAATTTATCATTTCCTCGGAAATACGAATATATTTTCCGAATGCTGTTTCACTTCTGTAAACATAATATCCCAAAACATTTGGGTCAGTAGAATTTGTATAATCAATTGCAATTGCATTATCAATTCCGGTTGCAATGGAACAAGTTACAGCCCCAACCGGCTTAACGGTATGCATCCGTAATGTAGGATCTCCCATTAAGGCAATATGCACGGTATGCGGAAAAATATTTGCAACATATAAACTGGTATTATTTTGTGATAATCGCGTGCTATATCCTATATTTTCTCCCAATACCATGTGGTGAAATTGCCAATGCGGCCTTCCTGCCCAACAATTAGTTAAAGTAATGCCGGAAGCAAGAGGCGCACGTAAAAAATCGTCAGTAGCATCCCAATCGCCAAAATAACTACCGAATAACATTGTGAAAATGGTATTCACAGTATCTACCGTAAAATCGAAAGTAGATCCAACTCCACTGGCCCCCTGAAACCAACCTCCGCCACAACCGTAACTCCATAAATAATTTTCAGAATACATGGTAGTAAAATAATCCAGTTCAAATTCATTATCTGCGCCAAACATCGGAGCAAAATTTCTCCATCCTGAACTTGCAAATGCTTCACCGCCAAATGCGCCGAAATTATCATCAATTAATGCACGTTCCTGCACAACCATATTTCCATTTCTAAAATTATGATCGCTGTTGAGGTAATTTTTCAATAAAACATCTTCTGTTAAGGGAAATGAAGGCAAATTCGAAAGATCAACTCTTGCAATTTGTAGTTCTACTTTCGAAATTAGAGATGTTTGGTCTAATTTCCCATCACCGGGAATATTCCAATTCTCCGGTCTTGAGGCAACCGTATTATTAATGGTTACATCTGTATAATCAGCATCAATATCACCATAAATAGCATCTGCGGGCCATGCACCCTGATGATCCGGATGACCATCCGGATTAAAATTTCCGGAATATAAAACCGGAATGCGACCAAATAAAAATACACACTTTAATTCCGGATCAGCATTTGCTTCTGCCGTAATTAAAGTTCTTACATGATCTGGTGTTTGATCTCTAGCAACATTAATTCTTTTTATTCCCCATCCATCACCTGAAATATCCTGCATCAAACGATAAAGTTCATTCTCCATTGTTGCTGTAATTGTGGTGTCAACCACCAATAAACAATTACCTCTATAGTGCGTTGCATGTACTTTAATACCTGCCAAAATATATCCGAATGCATTTACTCCTGTGGTATTGGAACAATAAATTTTATATTCATACATGGAATCAATAATAACATCAGTATCAATATAAAAGGTTGCAGTTGGATCTAACGTTGCTATTACAGCTCCCCAATTACTTTCTTCCTTCGATTTTTTATATAACAGGTATTCAATTGCGGTGGGCTTTAATGGCCATGCGAGGGTAATACTCGCAGGGGATTCCGTGTAGGTGGCAGAAACTCTCACTGCATAATCAGCAGCTACTTGGGCAATTAAAATATTTGAAATAGTGAAAAGAAGGAGGAGAGTAGCAATTTTTTTCATATCCTAAAGGTATTAATTTTTTTGTATAAGATAGAATATTGCTTATCATAAAATAAGTGTTTATTCATAAAACATTTTATAATTTCAGAATCGTGTCCGCTTAATTACCTCTGCAAGTATATCCGCAGCCACCGGATTTCTTCTAAACCACATTTCCGGTTCAATAATTTCTAATTCCATAATTGCGAGATTACCGTTATTGTCGCGCAGTATATCCACTCTGGCGTATAGAGGAAGTTCAGAACATGCGAGCACTGCCTTTTCTGCAAATATTATTTCATCCTCTGATGGAAGATATTCATGTAAGGTGCCGCCAAAATCATCTTGCACACGAAAATCTCCGGCTTTTGTTTTTTTTAGCAATGCGTGCGTAAATTTACCGCCAAGCACCATCATCGCAACTTCTCCCTTCTCTATAATTTCATTCTGAAAGGGTTGCATTAACATCGATTCATTGATTGTCAATTGTTTTAAAATAGAATCATGTTCTGATATGTTAAATTTGTTTAATCTGTAAGTATGTCTAGCAGTACCAGAAACTGCAGGTTTTAATATGCAATTTTCGATCTTTAATAATCGATAAATTTCAGAAAGCGAAACATTGGTTCCTTTTTCTATAAAATGCGTTTCTACTGTGTTTATTCCATTTTTATTTAAATCAATAAAATAATGTTTATCCATATTCCATTTAATCAATTCAAGCGAATTAATAAATATTGTTTTTTGGGAGGTGATATTCAACCAATTTTGGAATTCGTCAAATCTTACAAAATAGTCCCAGGTGGTTCTGAAAAATGCATACTTTGTGGTAGACCAATCAAAATTTTTGTCACTCCAACTTTTTCTTATTGCATGTAACCCTTGTTTTTCTAAAGCTGCAGTTAAAATGGAATCATCGAGCAGAATGTTTTTAATGTAATCTGTTTCAAAAGCCGGCTCAAAAAATCTATCCTCCGTAAGTAAAACGATATCGTATTTTTTCATAAGGTTACATTATTTTTTGCGCAAAAAATAAGCGGATAATGAAGTTAAACCACCTATTAAACCCATAACAAAAGCCACTATTGTGAATAACAAATAATTACTTTTCATAGAAAACAAATTAGCTATTTTGTCGCTCATTACTGAATCATTCGCCATATCCCTAAAAATATAAAGAAACATCCAGCTTATAAATACAATGAATAAACCGGCAAAAAAACTGCGTATACCTGAACTATATGGCAGCAACAAAGAAATAATAAAAGTAATAGCTGCAAAAATCCACCATTGCTGTAAATAGGTTTGAGCAAGAAAACAAATTGCAGTTCCAATTAAAACATTCATTAAAAATTTCTTCATCCCTTAAATGTTAAAGTGAATTTAGCGTTTTTCTTAGCCTCTGATTCTTCCTTATAAAAATTCAAATAATTGTATTTACCTGACGCCCAGGTATCTACAAAATTATCAAAGTAAATAGACCCCGGATTACCTGATTGCCCGCCCGGAAAAATACCATATGCATTAATCGGGTCCGAAAGCTCTACTATCATTCTCCAACTCGGCCCATGTGTTTCACTTGTGGCATTTACAATATTTTTGTAACCTCCGTTATGAATATCCGTTCTACTAAATGCAGGAATCTGACTGATATGCATAATGTCGGTTCCCTTGTGCAAATACCAGATCAGTTGGGATGCATCTTTCTTATTTATGGAATCAACAATTTCCACTAAGTTATCAAAACTTAGTCTTACAATACCCTTTAATGTTTCTTTTTGATCTTGTGTTTTCAACAGATCAAAATATTTATAATCATCAGGAAACATATTTATAGCCTGTGCTGTGTTATAGAAATTAGGTTTAACAAAAGCAATTTCATCATCATACATTTCATCCCACAGCATATCATACAAGGTATCCCACCATATTTGAAAATAGGTTGGAGCCAGGGAATCGGCGTGGTTGTAATAATTCCAATTAGATAGTGTATTATATACACTAACATAAGTTTCTATTTCAGAATTACTTATCAATTTAGGATCAAGTACCTGACTTATTAATTTAGGTAAAACCTCGCTTGCCAGCATATTAAAATTATTCTGCTGCAAATTTTGCATATCTTCAATAGTGATATTTTGTTTTCTTGTTAGCTCATTATTGATGACCCGATTACGGTAAAATTCAAAATCATAACTGGTGTAATAATACGGATATGTTGAATCGGTTGGATGTTGATTTGCCGAAGAACAAAAACCTCTTGCGGGGTTTTTAATGTTGGGATTTTGTTCATTAGGAATAAAATCTTTATAATCATCATTTGGATCGCTTCCATTTAATATAAATCGACCTTGTCCCGGATACTTTATAGGAAATTTTCCTTGTTGTGTGATTGCAATATCTCCATTATGTGCACCGAAAATAAAATTTTGTCCCGGACAATCAAAAAAACTGATCGCTTTTCGGTAATCATCATAATTTTTTGCGCGATTTAATAAATAAAATGTTTTCACTTCTTCCGACGGAAGATGTGCTGTCCAGCGCATTGCTAAATTAGCTCTTTGTGAAATTTCAGGATGTTTTTTTTCATCCATAAATTTTTCATTTCCTTCGTAAACTATTGGACCATAATGTGTATATATAACTGTATCTGAAATAGGTTCTTTGTTTTTTACCGCTATAATTTCAATTCTGCTATTGGTTTTTTTCCATTCCTCTCCGTATTTATATTCTGCTCTTTTTTCATCTTTAAATTGTATGGTATACCAATCGCGCACATCTACCTGTGCATTGGTAACTCCCCATGCTATACTATCGTTAAATCCAATAACAATACCAGGTGCACCGGGTAAAGAAACACCATAACAGTTTACTTCCGGTGCATGCAATTGCACCTCATACCAAAGGGAAGGAAGATTTAATTGTAAATGCGGATCATTACATAAAATTGGAAAACCATTTTTAGTTTTTGTGGAATCTACCACCCAATTATTGGACCCCACCTGATTTTTTTCGTGTTGAGTTTCAAAAATATCAATTACCTTTTTGTAATAATGGTCAGTATATATAATGTTTGATGTATCTCTTTGTATATATTCAAAATCATATTTTTTCTCCGAAGGAATAATCGGGTCAATGCCGGAAGGCCGGTCGGGGTATAATAAATTAAAATCCTCTTCGCCTAATAATTTTAATAGATTGGTGGTTTCCATATCATCATCAAAACCCGTCAAAGTATTTGCCATGTATTTTAACAGTAACGCCGTTTTTAGTAAAGTCCAGGGTTCCGGTTTGTAATCTATTAATTTGAATTCAATTGGATATTCAGCGTAGGTTATTCCCAATTCATTTTCTTTTCCTGAATAACCGAGAAATTCATTTACTCCATCAGTATATGCCTGAATACACCTAAGCATAACTGGATCTTTTTTAAGCTCTTCCACTGCAATCTCTGCAGCGTATACCATTTCTTTTCTGCGTTGTTCCAAATCATATGGAATAAAGTTCTCCCCAAATATTTCACTTAACCTTCCACTAGCAGCACGGGTCTGAATATCCATTTGCCATAACCGATATTGAGCCGTTACATATCCCTGTAAAAAATATAAAGACTGATCATTTTCAGCATAAATATGCGGAACAAGTCTGTCGTCGAAATACACATTCCCCTTAATCTCCTTGTTGCCAATTTTAATATCTTTTGAACCAAGATCCTTTTTTGTTTCTGCATTTGCCATATACCCATGGACCGGATCCATAATTCTACCCAAGGAAGGAAATGAACCAAATCCATTGTTCAGGTAATAAATGAGCACAATGGGAATGATGAGGGCTATAAAACTTTTTAAATATCGCATAAAAGGTAATTGGGAATAAAATTAGGAATTTCGATATTACAAAACGAAATATTTTATCAACCCGAAAACTGCACTTATCCCTATCCACAACATCATATCAACCTTAAAGCGATAAAGTGCCATAACTGAAATTGCTATCCATAACAGGTTAATAAGGTTCAATTCGCTGAAATTGATATCACTGAATGAAGAATGATTTTTGTTAAATAATACTACCTCTGCAAAATAGATCGTAAGATTTAATACTACTCCTGTAACAGCGGCGGTAACAAAACTGAGAATAACCTTCACACTATTATTCTGCTGGGTTTTTTCAATAAGCGGTGCCCCGGCAAAAATGAATAAAAAACAGGGAAGAAAAGTGTAATAAGTGGTCGTAAATAACCCGATAGTTCCTGCTAAAATGGAATTGCCAAATTGCCCATAAGCACCCATAAATCCTACAAAGGAGAGCACCATGATCAATGGACCGGGAGTTGTTTCGCCCAAAGCAAGCCCATCTATCATTTGGAGACTGTTTAACCAATGAAAGTTTTCCACTGCCTGCTGAGCAACATAAGGTAATACTGCATAAGCACCGCCAAAAGTTACAAATGCTGCTTGTGTAAAAAATAAACTTAGGTCTTTCCAGAATAGGAAATCAACCGAACCAAGATAAAAAAGTAACATAGGTATACACCAAAACAAAAGGAAAATTCCAATCTGGCGGATCATCTTTAAAATATGAAAATCAGTGCCCGGAATTATAGAAGTTGTAGTTAGATAAAATCCCTTTTCATCATCTCCATTTTCCTCCTTGCTATTTTTTTGTTCAAATAATTTTGGATTTAACCATTTAATTACAAAAGCGAGAATAATAGATCCTAAAATAATTAAGGGAAAAGGAATATTTAGAAAAAAGATAGCTATAAAACTCATTAAGGCAACTGCATAATGAATAGTTGTTTTCAGAGATCGTTTCGCAATTTTAAGCATTGCAACTAGAACTATGGCAACAACAGCAGGTTTTAGTCCCTCAAACAATGCATAAACCCAGGGAATATTTCCAAATTGAACATACACGATACTTAAACCAAGTAAAATAAATATGGAGGGTATAATAAATAAAAGGCCTGCAGTTAAACCTCCTTTGGTGCCGTGTAATAACCATCCGGTATAGGTTGCAAGCTGCTGCGCTTCTGGTCCGGGCAACAGCATACAATAATTTAATGCATGTAAAAATTTTTTCTCACTGATCCATTTTTTCTTTTCGACAAGATATTCGTGCATGATGGCAATCTGCCCGGCAGGACCGCCAAAACTGATCCATCCTAATTTTAGCCAAAATTGAAACGCTTCGCGGTAGGTTGGTTTCGTAATTTGCTCCACGGTGTAAAAATAGGGATAAGTAATTATAACGTCTTAGCTTTTTGGTAGCACTATATTTTAATTATACCAGACTATTATTATTTTTGAACCTTAAATAAACATACCATGAAACAATTACTCCATTCCATCCTGTTTTTTAGTGCTGTTATTACTGTAAACGCTCAAGCCTGGGAACAGGTTGGCGGCGTTATTAACGGTGACGTATTAACCCTTCAAATTTATGATGACAAACTTATGGTAGGCGGCAGTTATACTTCTGTTGGTGGAAATACCAGTTATTTGTTATCGGAATGGAATGGGAGCACCTATTCTGATTACAATACTGTTCTTATTGGCGGATCCGATATTTCGGATATGATTGTTTATGAAGGAAAACTTCTTTGTGCAGGCAATTTTTATGTAAATGCTTTTTATGGCCCCGGATTCGTAATGGAATGGACCGGAAGCACATTTGAAGGTGATGAATATTATATAAATTCAAATATTTATCATATAGATGTAAACGGATCTACATTTTATATTTCCGGTTATTTTACAGAATTTTTAGGTACTACATTCAATCACGTTGCCTTTTGGAATGGAAGCGATTATGAAGCAATAAGCGAAGGATTTGATTATGGCCCGGGAGGATTTATTATTTTTAATGATGATCTGGTTGTTGGTGGTGGCCCGGATGATTTCGGAATTTCTAAATTTGACGGTTTATATTGGTCCCAATTAGGAGATAATGCTCCTGCAGGGGGACAACTTGCAATTTATAAAGATGAATTATATGCTATAAATGGGCTTACAGAACCCGCAAGGTATATTACCAAATGGAATGGTACTGAATGGGTAGATGTAGGTGGAAGCCTTACCGGAGGCGGCAATGGTGCACGCGCAATGTTGGTTGTTGGAGAATATTTATATGTAGGCGGAGATTTTACCGGTGCAGGTGGTGTTACCTGTAAAAATGTTGCACGTTGGGATGGAGAAAATTGGAGTGCTGTTGGTGATGGAACCTTTGGAAATTTTGTTTCTGATCTCGAATATTATCAGGGAAGTTTGTATGCTACTTCGTACGATGTGAACGGTGATAACCATTTATTAAAATATAATGGTGTAATTTCTCCAGTTGATGATATTATAACCGATATAACCATTGATATTTTTCCAAACCCTGTTGCAGCTAATTTAAATGTGACGATCAACAATTTGAATGCTGATTGTGTTATAAGCATAAGAAATATTTACGGACAGATTATATATTCCTCTTCCGCTTCAAATGGAAATAACATAATAGATGGTGAAAAATTTGCTGCAGGTTATTATCAGTTATGCGTAAGGTCAGGTTTTAATGAAATTTATGAATCCTTTGTCAAGAGATAATAAGTGTTAAGGCTCATTTAGGATCAACATACTTTTTTTTGATATATTTAAATGATTCAGCTACTAATTTTTTTAGTATTGCAGAATCAATATCCTCCAATTTTTTAATGTACAAACATACCTTACTAACTTTGTGTTTACCCAGTGCTTTGAAGATATCCTCTGAACCCGAAAATTTAAGTGCTAAATACAAAGTTGTATTTTGTTTTCTGGGAGAAAACCCCATAAGACATGCTTCTCCTTCGTGCCCGCTATTATATTTGTAGCGATAACTCCCAAAACCAACAATACTGCTTCCATGCATTTTCGGTTCCATTTTCGTGATATCCTTCATCATTTCGAGAATTATTTTACAATCTTTTTTTTTGTGTATCCTTTTCAATGGATGCGATAAATTTAGAAACACTGGCATCGTTGATTTTTGTTTTAATTCGTACTTAGCCATAATTTTTTATATTTTCGCATTTTAATTGTTTTTAAAATACAATCAAATCACATATTCAGCATATGTTTTAATGCAGGTGTTTTATTGCGAAGGTCCAAACCTCCTTCATAAATGGATTTTAAATTCACAAGATAAAAAGCCCATCCTGATGCACATCCCAACCGAATATTCACCTTCGACTTGTCATCAGTAGGTATATTTTTTTGCGTTAACTCAACAATAGTATGCTCATCGGAGTTTGTCAGTTTGATCTCCACTTCACAATCTTCGGCAAAAGAAAACCGCAGCAGGTCCAAATTATTCGCCTCTATTATCTTTCCGTGTTCTGTTATCGGATTTAAATACCAATCCTAGGCATAAGTATATCCCGTTTGAGTTTGGGCTTCCGGATCAATTATATTTTGATATGCATCAAAATAACCAGCATTGGAGAGAAACCATTTTTCCAGTTCAGCCGATTTGGTCCAGGCTGCATAAATGGCAGACAAATCACATTTAACAGCGATCTTTTGCGTAAATCTTGTCCAGTCAAAATTTTGCATAAAAAAAATTTTTAGGATACTAAAATAATATTTTTATTTGAAAATCAAAAATAAAATTCAATTCCGGAGATTGCATCGGAACTTGAATCATGTATTGGAGTAGCGATCATCTCGTCGTTTTCTTTAAGGAAAGATAATCTAAATAATACACTAATTTTAGTGATATTCCATTGGATTGTGGAGTTTCAAAAGTTTTTTTACAATTTGCAAAGTAGTCATCCTCACTAATTCCATCAGTTTGAAAAATATTGTTTTTCCAGATTACATTTAAAAAACTTCCAGGTGCGAATTCCCATGCGTAAACAAAGTCAACATTAAATATATTGAAATTAATATCGCTGTTCTCTTCAAATTCTGTTGGTCCTAAATTGCCATCATCCAACAAAGTATAATACTCAAGATATACTACCTTGCCCCAATAATCCCGGGCTCTGGCAATAATATTCATTTTTGGCCCGAATATATATTTAAAAGATAATTGATGATCAACTGTTGTCACATTCCTTCTGCCGAAAATAATATCGTCTCCATAAAAATTCACAAAACCAAAATTGTTGTGATCTTTGCTTAAACTAATGGAGTGATTAAGTGAGAATTTATCGCTGAGATTCCAGGAAATATTTTGTCCGCCACCTATATATGGATCATTAGCAACTGGTGATTCCCCTACACTAATTTCCCAACTCATAGAAAAATCTTTTCTGTAATCTGATCCACCCCACATGCTGATAAATGCAAAAGGAGCATGGTAATATTTTTCTCCTTCTACTCTCGGTTCATAAAAATCGTACCACCACAATGGTTTTGAATAGACATTAAATCCGGCATTCCAGAAATTTTTAAATTGTCCGCTAAAACCCAGATTGAAATTTATTTCCTGATATGCCAGTGGTTCTGCCTGAAGATTAAAACCAAATCCACCCCAGGAATTGTAATTAAAAAATATTCCTTTTTCTGGTTCCTGATTATTGTAATTAAATCCAAAAAAGTTATTGATGATATTATTGCCATATTGAATTCCCATATCAGTATGATCGTAGTTTTTACTTACCAAGGAATGACTTGCATTAAAATTCCATTTCCCGGTAAATTGCGAAACTCCAAAAATATAATTATATCCATTTGTGTTTTCATTTTCCACTTCACCGGTTGCATTTGTAACGGGTGTAAATACCTGACTAAAATTTCCAAATCCCCATGCATTCCAATTGTGTTTTTCATTGGTTATGTCGTATAGAAATTGGGTAACATTTGCATCGCGATACAATCCGTCGCGCATGGTATTTGTATTAGTGAAACTTACTTTCGAATTATTTTTAAGCGATTGTTCAAACACCACCATGTTGTAATTGGTGAGTGGACCGGTAAGTATTTCTCTTTCTTCGCCGCTTATAGTATCTTTAATAACAGCAACTTCCGGCGCTGCTATTGCATTAAAAATTCCAATTCCCAGATTTTTATCTGTGCGGCCTGAAAATTTTGTTGCATTATATAAACTTGTTTCATAAGGGTTGGATATTACTTCTTCATTCTCATTCAATAAATAAGGAACATCATAATAAAATTGTGGAGTTCCCCCTATGCGACGGGAATAAAATAATTTGTCACCCAAAAAGCTAAAGGTCTGATTAAATATTTCTGTTCCTTCGGTAAAAAATGGACGGCGTTCATCAAATTGTTGTTCAAAAGGGGAGAGGTTTAATATAACATTATCGCTTTGCACTTCGCCAAAATTCGGGATCAGTGTTGCATCTAACGTAAAACTTTCGTTGATGCCATATTTTACGTCCAAACCACCATTCAATATTTTATTGTTTTCATATTTTACAGGTTCATAACTGATAGGAGTCCATTGATTTCCTGCATTAATATAAGGTGAAAAAGACAAGCGTAGGGGAGGAGTGATATTTTCCAGTGCAACATAACTTCCCCACTGATTAATTATGCCGAATATTTTGGGATCCACAGGGCTCCATAAAATATATTCGCCGGTTTTATTTACGCTTCGATTAAATTGTAAACCCCAATTCTGTATTTCTGTGGTCGGAAATCGAATTGCAGAATAGGGAATTTTTATTTCACATATCCATCCTTCTGCTGTAATCAATACTTCGCTTTCCCAAACTGCATCCCAGCTATTGTCGTTATTGCTGTTTAGAGAGATGCGCTGATCACTCTGTACGCCTGCGGCAGAAACTATAAAACGATACCCATTTAAATCATCATCGTAAGTATCTAATCCAACCGTAAAATTATCGGCATTAGAATAACCGTCACGTTCGCTTAGTTGTGTATTGATATTTGCAGGAAGGGAGTCATATAACATTGCGCCTATATAAATGGCATTGTTGTCGTAAACTACCTTAACTTCTGTTTTGCGTGTTGGTGTTTTACCATATTCGGGTAACCAGGTAATTTCTAGGGATGCTACAGGTAAATTTTGCCAGGCAGCATCATCCAGTTTTCCGTCAATTTTTGGTGGTTCGGTCACTTTAGTAGATTGTAAATTTGGTCGCTGTATAGTATCCTGCCCGAATAGTGTGTCGGCCGACAATAAAAAACTAAACAAAAAAACGAAATGTGAATTGGAGTAGCGCATTGGTATTTGCAGTTTGTGCTACAAAGGAAACCTATTCCATTGTTTAAATGCGTTAATGAATTATTTTTTATGGTTAAGGTGGGGTTAAATGATGTTAATGTGGGAAGTAATGGAATAATAGGGAAATCGGATTACATTGCACTATGGTTATTTATTTTTTGTAATGGTAAAAAGTTTTTAGTATTCAAATTTCTGATAAAAATTGTATTTGATTTATAGTCAAAAATGTTTCGTTAGGGTATTAGATTGAAAGTATTGTGGTAACACGTGCAGACCACAGCGCCGACAATTTTTAACAATAGTCCTATAAATAATATTGATCCATTTACATCTTCCATATTGTTGATTGGGTTAAAAAATATTTGAATTTATCAGACTGAAACTTGCTTCTATCATAAATCTTTTTGAGGAGTTGTTGCAACGGTTAATTCGTAGTCGACCCCGCGATGTTTTTTGATTTCAAAATCCACAATTATATTTTTAAATTCCGCGAATTCCTCCTGTTTGCGTTTCACCATTTCATTAAACAATTCCTCTATTTCCGGAACATCGGACATAATCTTGATGAAGTCTTTTTTTGCCAACTGATACACTTCTTCCCTTTTTTCTTTCAGGGTTGCTGCGTTCCAAGCGTGTGCACCAATAGTATATTTTGTTCTTAAACTTGAAATATCATCTTGATCATTTACAATGGGATGAACAAATTCCTTCAATAGTTCAGAATATTTTACCTTGCCATTGTTTAATTGTGTTACATAACCGTTTTTAGTACTCCTTTCTTGCAATGTTTTGCCTGCAGGGCCTAAGCCTGATGCTATTAATGCGTCTTGCTCTCTTTTGCGTTTCGCTTCTTTAAGCCTTTTAGCCCTTTTTATGTTATCTGCTTTACCCATAACGTGTTGACCGTTGATTATTTTGATTTCGTTGATTTCGTTGATTTTGTGATATGGTTGATTTAGTTGATTTAGTTGATTTAGTTGATTTAGTTGATTTGGTGATTTCGTTGATTTTATGATTTGGTTGATTTAGTTGATTTGGTTGATTTTGTGATATGGTTGATTTAGTTGATTTGGTGATTTGGTTGATTTTGTGATTTCGTTGATTTCGTTGATTTTGTGATTTCGTTGATTTCGTTGATTTTGTGATTATTTTGATTTTTTGTGTTCGTTGAGTTGCTGTTTAGCCAGTTTATGTTCATTTGTAACTCGTTTAAACTCTAAACTTTTCGCTCCAAAGTTAATAAGTAAACCTGTTTCTAATTTATATACTTCCAGGTAGTTTAATGTTTGAGCCAGGTGAACATCTTCGAGTTTTGTTAATGCTTTTAGTTCTACCATTATTTTACGCTCAACCAAAAAATCAACTCTTCTTGTTCCCACATTTATTCCTTCATATTCAATAGTCATTTCGAGTTCTCTGGCAAACCCTAAATCTTGTTTGTTCATTTCAATAGCCAAACATCGCTGATAGATAACCTCCTGAAAACCATTACCCAAAGTAGAATGTACTTTTATAGCACAACCTATTATTCTCCCTGATAATTCTGAATATTTATATTTATCGTTTATCATCACCAGTATGCAATTTTCAAATGTTAACCAGCGTATAAAATTAACAAATTAATTATTAACAGCAAAGTGAATCTGAATTATAGCAAATACTTTTTGTCATTGTAGTTGTTTTTTATTGGATAGAACAAAGTTGTCAAATGATTTTGGATATTGTCCCGTAATCATTTTCACCCAGTGCGTTGTTTTTGGAGTCTTTTGAAATCGTGGAAGGTAATGCAACATTATCATTACAATAATAAGCGTTGGAGATACATTTTCTTTTCGTTTAGACAGGTAAAATTGCAACAAATTGGGCGAAATAAATTTTATCGTCATTCCTGTTCCATTACTTATTTTTTCCGCCATTTCAGTAAATGTCAGAGTTTCATTATTGGTTAATTCATAACTTTTATTGATATGGTTTTGTGGTTCAGATAAAATTTTTGCCGTTACAGCACCAATGTCATCAACATCAATTAATGTAAACTTTGTTTGTCCGGCAGGTAAATAAATTCTTTGTTTATTCACCAGGTCTAAATGCAATGTTGTGGTAAAATTTTGCATAAAATAGGCTGGCCGTAAGAAGGTAAACGGAATTTTACTGCTTACAATTAGTTTTTCAATTTTATGATGGGGAATAATCTTGCTGTTTTCTACACCTTGAACCGACAAAAAAATAATTTGTTTTATTTTCGCCTTAATGGCTTCGGCTATTAATGGTTCAAAAAACTTTGAAACGTCTGCCAATTGAGGTGGTCGAAGTAAAAACAGGACATCCATTTCTTTAAGTGCAGGTTTGAACGTTTGTATATTTTCAAAGTCAAAGGAAATAACAGAAACATTAAAATCCTTTAATTTTTTTGTATCCGTTTTAATATTTCTGACTCCCGCAAACACTTGCAAGGTATTACCTTCGGATGAAATATGTTTTATCACCGATAATCCAACATTTCCGGTTGCTCCTGTAATTAATAATTTCATTTTTGATTATTGATAAATGTTGTTCCCAAAACAAGAATTGAAATCATTGTGAATATTTCCTTTTTTTTGCTCATTCCTATCTGACCAATTCTGTTTGAATATCCTTTATTCATTACTTTATAGTTTTGCATTTATTCTATATCTTCTGCTTCCGTTACAGAAAGTGGATTAGCAGATTACCAATAGATGTTGAAATGTGTATTTAAATATTCCATTAGGGCTAGTGCAAATGCATTTGCAAATTGTGTTCTGTTTTCCTGATTGTTTCTGATACCGGTGTAATTTAATTCCATTTGTAATCCATTAATATTGATTCCGGATGCGTAACATGTATGGTTTGCGGTTATATAGCCCCCGCTGAAATAATTGTTACTTGTACCAGGATAAGGGATTGTCTCGCTTGGAACAGTTGGATAACCCTGGTTTGATATTAGTGTTCCAAACGATGCAGGGCCTCTTAAAAGTTGTGCATGAGTATAATTATTTAGATTACTAAGCGCCAGGTTTTTTATAGAGCTATAATTAATATATTCAGTTGTGTTCAAAATACTATCCGGCAGTTCTAATTCATCATCATAAAGCAAATATCCCAATTCAATTCTTTCAATAGGGTTGCCATGACCATGTAAATCAACAAAAAATGTGTTGTTGTTATATTGTTGATTTGCAGAAATACGCGCAATATTAATGAAATCATGAAATTCGTTCCATGCTGTTTCTGCTGCAGGGTTTCCACAAGCAGCATCAGTTATATCTCTGTTACAGTCAAGTTTGTTTCGCTTTAAATGGCAAATAATTAAGTGTGGATAGGCACCCGTCAGGGCATATAATGCATTTTTAATTTCCAAAGCTGTTTCAATGGTAAAAATATCAGTGGCATACACGGGATTATTACAGGTTCTATCAGGTATAGTTTCCGGTTCTAAATCACCTCCATGCGATACAGAGATAACAATTGGTAAAGAGCCAATTTGATATTCAATATAATTATTGGAACCAAATACAGAATCAGTACTAATTATATTATTATTCTGAATATCTTCTTTATTACAGGAGATATTTAGAATGAATAAAAAAATAATAACACTACGGTGACTCAATTTACATAGAATGAAATTTTTCAACTTTTTTAAAATTTGAAGGTAAAATTAATAAACAAAACTGTGATGCTGCACTTTATAGCACTAAAATGGCAGTTAAAAACTATACATGACATTCCTCTATTGCACATGTAATATAATGGTATGTTGAATCTCGTAAGTAATATCCTTTAATTGTTTATTTTGCAAAAAAAGCATTTTTCGGATAAGCATTTTATTGCAAATTTAGACAGACATCAATTTGGTTTTCGTTTATGAAGCTGGAAATTAAAAGTATTCAATCCCCATACATCTATATTTTTTACATTGGGGGCTTCCGAAACTCCTTTTAACATACCATTAAATCGCAACTCCGCGAAAAGGGAAGAGGGGAGGGGGGGGGTAATCATTAAAGGCTTTCAACTTTACCCATAATTTCTGGACCGTTGATTATTTTGATTTCGTTGATTTCGTTGATTTGGTGATTTCGTTGATTTCGTTGATTTCGTTGATTTCGTTGAGTTGTTGTTTTGGCAGTTTATGTTCATTTGTATTTCGTTTAAAATCTAAATTTTTCGCAAGTCTTCTTGTTTCCGCATCTATTCCTTCATTATGAATAGTCATTAATTAAGAGTAAAAATACCCTTCCATCGAGAACCACCTCATTACTCATTACTCATTCCTCATTTCCTCAATCCTAAGTTTACCTTAACTCAGAGCAAGCCAGCCCAGCACCGACGCAGTCAGCCACTCACCAAATAGTCAAAAGTCATTCGTCTTGAGTAAATATTTTCGGCTTTCAAGGATCCACTCATTACTCATTACTCATTACTCATTACTCATTACTCATTACTCATTACTCATTTCTCATTTCTCATTTCATGAATCGTAAGTTTACCTTCACTCAGAGCAAGCCAGCCCAGCACCGACGCAGTCAGCCACTCACCAAGTAGTCAAAAGTCATTAGTCTTGAGTAAATATTTTCGGCTTTCAAGGATCCACTCATTACTCATTACTCATTACTCATTACTCATTACTCATTACTCATTACTCATTACTCATAACTCATTTCTCATAACTCATTTCTCATTTCATGAATCGTAAGTTTACCTTCACTCAGAGCAATTCCGTCCGACTCTGAGGTATTCCGCCATTCACCACTCCCCATTTCCCCCTATCTTTGCCGCGATGTATAAATTATTACTGAAACCCTTCTTTTTCTTATTTCCGCCCGAAACAGCGCATCGACTTGCGCTTTGTTTGTTTCAATTTGTTTTGTGGATACCGGGTTACGGTTATTTTCACGATAGGAGTTTCGTTAAAAACAGCAGGAAAGGCGAGAAAAAAGTATTCGGTATCGTATTTAAAAATAATATCGGTTTGGCCGCGGGCTTCGATAAAAATGGAAGTTATATACCGTTGATGGCAAGGCTTGGGTTCGGACATCTGGAGATCGGAACGGTCACTCCTTTGGCGCAACCGGGTAATGATAAACCGCGATTATTTCGCCTCAAAAAGGATGATGCCCTGATAAATAGAATGGGATTTAATAATGCAGGGGTGGAAGCAATGGTGCATAATCTGAAAAGATCTGCTGTGATAAAAACAAGGAAAAAATATCAGGTGATTATCGGTGGAAATATCGGAAAAAATAAAAATACGCCCAATGAAGATGCATGGAAAGATTATGTCATTTGTTTTGAAAAACTTTTTGAGCATGTTGATTATTTTGTAGTGAATGTTTCCTCTCCCAATACACCCGGACTGCGAGAGTTGCAGGAGAAAGAGCCACTGAAAAATATCCTCTTTAAATTGCAGGAAATAAATATCACTAAACCAATTCCGAAACCGATTTTATTGAAAATAGCACCTGATTTAACCACGGAACAATTAAGAGATATTGTTGAAATAGTGCGGGAAACAAAACTGTCGGGTGTAATTGCTACTAACACTACAATTGAAAGAAAGGAATTAAAAACATCTGAGGAAGAAATAAATACCATTGGTGCAGGTGGATTAAGCGGTAAACCACTCACACAAAGGTCAAATGAAGTGCTCTGGTTTTTAAGAAGGGAACTGGGCAACGATATTCCGCTAATTGGTGTTGGCGGAATTATGGATCACAAGGACGTAGAAGAAAAAGTAAACCGTGGTGCCGACCTTGTGCAATTGTACACAGGTTTTGTGTATGAAGGCCAAAATATCGTGCGCAATATTCTCCGTAAAATGTAAGAACCAAACCCTACTCAAACGGCAGGTGGCGCTTCTTCAAACTTTTTGTGTTTACCGGAAAGTTTCCCAAAAAATATACTCACCGGAAAAATCACTTTTTTGACAAAAGAGGGGATAGCAATCACATCAAATTCGCTTTTGTATTTTGTTATCAGGTAAGCAGCATCAAAACCTCCGGGTTGCCCATTGCCTTCGTCCATTAAACGATAAATATTTTCGAGGTAATAAATGATATTATTTGCCGGACTTATGGTTCCACTGCATCTCAAAATGGAATCTCCCGCATTCCAGAAACGGTGATAAACGCCGGATTTGAATGCAACTGTTTCTCCCACACCAGCGAATTTTTCTTCCCCGCCAAGTATCTGATATCCAATTTTGCCTTCCGTAACCGTTAAGGATTCTTCCTGTTTAAAATGCACGTGCATTACAGGCCCGCAACCGGGATTTACCTCGTTTTCCACCAGTAAAATTTCTTTGCCATTTTCGCTGATGATTTTTAAAAAGGTGAGTTTTTCACCGTACTTGTTTTGGATGGTGTAGGGTAGTTTGTAATCTTTCATATTTGTTGTATTTTTGGACAATGTCCAAAGATATGGAAATAATTAGGACAATGTCCAAAAAAAGTGCAAAAAAAAATTTGATCCTCCATCAGGCCCGTAAACTTTTTAATGAACAGGGTATCGAATACGTTGGAATGCGCGAGATTGCTAAGGATCTTGGCGTTCGGGTTGGAAATGTAACCTATTATTTTCCGACCAAAAATGATATCATAATTGAATTAGCGGCTCAGTTAGCTGAATTTAACACGAATACCATAGTTCCGGTACCGGGATTAACCATGGCTGCATTTTTGAAAATGTTTGAACAGGTGTTTGAAAATCACTACGAATACCGCTGTTTATTTATTAATTTCATTCACCATTTAGAACAAAACAAACCAATTGAACAGGAGTATTTGTTGCGACAGGAAAAAAGAGTGGAAACACTTCGAATTAACCTGGAGGAATTATCGGTAAATAAATATTTAAAAACCAAGGTAGATGCCGGGAAACGAGAATTCCTGGTTTCCGGAATAGGATTCATTGCACGATTTTGGTTGTCGGAGGCAAGGGTTAAGTTCAAACATGCACCCAAAAAGCAACTTTTTCAGCACTATCTCCCATTTTTAGCCAATTTTTTGGCTCCCTATTGCACCGATAAGGGTAAAAAGGAAATAAAGGAATTTATAGACACTTTTTAACGAGGGTTAATCCGAAACACTGGAACTTTCCAGCCTTCAAAATTGTAACTTTGTGCACAGTTATGTCAAAACATGGAAAAATATTAGTCGCCATGAGCGGTGGAATCGATAGCACCGTTACCGCTATTCTTTTGCACGAGGAAGGGTATGAAGTAGTGGGTATTACTATGAAAACATGGGATTATGCCACCAGTGGAGGCAGTAAAAAAGAAACGGGCTGCTGCAGCCTGGATTCCATTAATGATGCGCGTCAAATTGCAGTGGAAAAACAATTCCATCATTTTATTGTTGATATTCGGGAAGAATTTGGTGATTATGTGATTGATAATTTTGTGGAAGAATATTTAGCAGGAAGAACTCCAAACCCTTGTGTGCTCTGCAATACCCATATTAAATGGGAGGCATTGTTAAAACGTGCCGATCAGATGGATTGCGAATTTATAGCGACCGGACATTATGCGCAGATCAATAAAAATCCCGAAAACGGAAGACATTTTATCTCCAAAGGGTTGGATGAAAATAAGGACCAAAGTTATGTGTTGTGGGGACTGAACGAAGCTTGTATGGCGAGGACTAAATTTCCGGTGGGCAATATCCGCAAACCTGAAATTCGCAATATGGCGAGGGAAATGGGTTATATTGATCTTGCAAATAAAGCGGAGAGTTACGAGATCTGTTTTGTTCCGGATAATGATTACCGTGGATTTTTAAAACGCAGAGTGGAAGGATTGGAAGAAAAAGTGGATGGTGGATTATTTGTGGATGCCGAAGGAAATATTTTGGGCAAACACAAAGGTTATCCTTTTTATACAATAGGGCAAAGAAAAGGTTTGGGTATTGCATTAGGTGAACCTTATTTTGTAACGGAAATAGATCCTGTAACAAATGTAGTGGTGTTAGGAAAGGAAGATTCTTTATGGAGAAACGGCATGTTTGTGCATCATCTCAATTTACAGAAATACGATTCTTTGCCTTCCGGATATGAGGCAATAACAAAAATAAGGTACAAAAATGTGGGAACGGAAAGTGTATTATATTTGGAGGATAAAGATCTTATGCGTATTGAATTTGAGTCGAACGTAAGTGCAATTACTCCGGGACAAAGCGCAGTATTTTACGAAGGAAATGATGTGATTGGCGGTGGGCACATTTTAAGTTCATTCAAAGCGGGACATGACTTATAAAAAACAAGTTACGATGTGGAACGAAACAGCAGATTCAAAAAGATCGCGACTTTCGTTTTTCTTTACTTTTCTTCTGATGAGTTCATTTCTTATGTTTTTATTAAATTCCTGTGAACCTGACCCTATCGCGGAAGAATTGAAGACAGCAGAATCTTATTACCCGCTTTCTGTTGGAAAATATGTTGTTTATTCTGTTGATTCTATCAAATATCATGAGGTTATTCCGAATGATACTTCCTATTTTAAAGTAAAGGAAATTCTGGTGGATACCTTTTACGATAATGAGGCGCGACTCAATTATAAAATAGAACGTTTTGCAAGAACTTCAGATACTTTGGATTGGGTATTGGTAAATGTTTGGAGTGTTTTGTATACCGACAATCAATTGCAAAAAATTGAAAATAATTTACGTTTCATTAAATTGGTTGCGCCTTTAAAAACTGATATCAGTTGGGAAGGAAATATTTTTTTGGGAGGATTGGAAGATATTCCGGTTGATGAGGAATGCAACAATTTAACTTATTTAGAGGATTGGGATTATTCGTATAAAAATGTTGATCAACCGCTTACGTTAAATGGATTTGAATTTTTGAAAACTGTAACAGTTATTCAACAAGGAGATTCCAATTTAATTTGGTTTGATTATGCAGAGGAAATTTATGCGGGAAATGTTGGCCTTATTCAAAAAGATTTTTTTCATTATTACACGCAGGATCTTTCTTGTCCCGAATGCCCCTGGGAGCAGCGTGTGCAATGCGGGTATAGCGTAAAGATGAAAGTTTTGGAGTGGGGAGGGTAAAGTGATTTGAGATTTCAATTTCCAATATTATATTAATACATTTCTGAAATTTGAATTCGATTTTTACGATGGATGAAAATTTAAAAACAATTATTTGGGATCAATTCGGAGCGAGTATTGATATGTTGGAAAATGCAATAACCGATTGTGATGATAATTTTTGGATAGCAGATAATAAATATTGGTACACAGCATATCACACCCTGTTTTTTCTAGATTATTATTTATCGGATGATCCTGATCATTTTAATCCTCCAACTCCCTTTACCTTATCAGAAATGGATCCCGCAGGAGTATTGCCGGAAAGGGTTTATACAAGGGAGGAATTGCTTATTTACCTTCGTTTTTGCAGAAAGAAATGTCATGACCTTATTCAGGAGTTGTCACAGGAAAATGCAGGCAGAAGATTTATTAATTCTTACCGAAATTACAGTATTACTGAAATTTTATTATACAATATGCGGCATGTGCAACATCACACTGCGCAATTAATATTATTGTTGCGACAGGAATCAGATCGTGGGTCGAAGTGGGTGTCGCAATCTGGGATAAAATTGGGTGATTTATGAAAATATCAAAGTTTCTTTTGCCACGAAGACACTAAGGCACTAAGGTTTCACAAAGATAGGTAAATGTATTAATCGAAAAAGAAATTGCAATATCCTATTATATCCTTTTTGTGTTTACTTCGTGTCTTAGTGCCTTCGTGGCAATTTTTAAATGTCTAAGCAAGGGCACAAAGAAAAAATTGGGAAATAAGATAACGGAATTATTTATGAAATTTTAATGTGTTCTGCATCTGAACTGTAAGTAAATAAATTTATGTTGGCATTTCTTTTTTTTGTTGTAATACTAATTCAGATCGCTGCTTATAAGCTCATCGATATAAAAAGGATAATAGATGGGCGAATATTTATATTGATCCTTATTTTATTAATGTATATCATTGTATTCCCGATGCTTTTCAAACCCACCGCTCCGGAGGTGGAAGGGTCGAGATGCGGACTCCCGGTAATTGCGTTTATCATGCGTTTTTGGATTTTTGGAACTTTAATAACACTCCTTACTCATATAATTTATTTTGTCGTGAATGGCAAAGAAAAGATATATCCGGACGATTGAGATAATTTTTTTTGCTATATTTAATTTGTTTTAAGCCAGCCGGTAATACTTAATCGCGGTTGGTTGGTAACAAAAACCTCATGTGCTATTTCGCTGCTTTTAAAAAATACGCATTTGCCACTCTGTGGTGAAATCATTTGTAATCCCTCAGCATGATGTAAACCCAATTCACCGCCATCCTTCTTTTCCCAATCCGAATTTAAATACATGATCATAGAAAATGCCCTGCTTTTATCTGTTTGAAATTGGTCGAGATGTTTTTTATAGAAACTATCTTTCTCATAAATTGCATAATGGAATTCATATCCTGTAATTCCGGTATAACAACTGCTGTTTAAAAAATGAACGAATTTGTCTATCAGGTCGAAAAAAAGGTTTTCCTGTTCATTTTCATGTTTTCGATCAAGCCAATAGATTTTATCGCTTCGAACTGATTTATGGTGTGCAAATTTTGAATTATTGCCCGTGCCAGCAGCAAGAAATGCACCATTTGCATAAAGTGCCAACAAATTTTCTTTGAGCAATTTTGCAAGAGGGATACTTAAGAAATCGTCAGCGACTCCAACATTATTATCAATAAAACTTTGAATGAGTGTATCAAATGATTTCTGCAAGTTATTGGTTTTAATCTATTATGGCATAAAACCAAAAAGAGTTTAAAGATAACATTAATTTAATTGCAATTTGGCGATATTATTTCTTTGTTTCAAGGTTTATTTATTGTTTTCAATTCCTACAATGTCAATATTTTAAAGATTGAAAAGGCAATTCAAAGGATAATAATGCCAATTCACAGACAAACTATGCTGAATTACATAATTTTTGTAATCCAAATATGTTAAAGGAATAGTTTTACACTGCAATTCATCCAATAAAAGATTTGAACTTATGTATAGCATAGAAACTAAAGCACTCAGTTATCATTTTTCGACACAGGAAAATGTTTTAAATAATATATGTCTTCAGGTACCCGTTGGCTGTATTTATGGATTTTTAGGGCCGAATGGAGCCGGTAAAACAACCACACTTCGTTTATTGATGGGGTTACTAAAAAATCAACAGGGGTCCATTAAAATATTTAATAAACACTATGCCCAACACCGCATTGAAATATTACAAAATATCGGTTCATTAATCGAAAGCCCTTCGATATATACTCATCTTACAGCAATTGAAAATTTGAAAGTTTGGCAAAAATTATATCAATGTCCCGCTGCGAGAATTAAGCAGGTTCTTCAACTTGTAGGTCTTTCCGGAACGGGAAATAAAAAAGCAGGGAAATTTTCATTGGGGATGAAACAACGTCTCGCCATTGCAGTTGCTTTGTTGCACGAACCCAAATTATTGATTTTGGATGAACCAACCAATGGATTAGACCCAAATGGAATTTTGGAGATGCGCAGCTTGTTGCAACAATTAAATGCGGAGGTTGGAATCACCATACTTATATCAAGTCATATATTATCAGAAATTGAGAAACTGGTCACTCATATCGGTATTATTCACAAAGGAGAATTGATAATGCAAGGCACCTTAAAAGACCTGATGGATAAACAGTATTTATCCGATTGTATAATTATGGATACTAATGCAAATGAAAAAGCCTTGGCACTTATCGCAAAAAATATCCCCGAAACTCAAATCAGGCTAAACAAGATTGTAATTCCTTTTATTATCAAAACACAAGTTGCTGCAATTAATTCTTTATTGGTGGGAGAAGGAATTGAAATATATGAGATAACACCCACCAAACAAGATCTTGAAAATATTTTTATGCATTTAATAAACAACAAATAATATGAAGATAACGATATTAAACAGTTTAAACAGCGAATTACTTAAGATCAGAAAAACAGCTGCTTTTTGGCTCGTAATTGGAGGATCTCTTTTTATTCCATTCGTGATGATTCTGATCCAACTAAGTTACCCCACAAAAACTGCAGTAAAAAATGCGGATGTAAATTTTTGGGAAATATTTTACAACGAATCCTGGCAATCGATGGCAATGTTCTTGTTGCCAATGGGAATAATATTAGTAACCGGAATGTTAGCGCAGCTGGAATATAAAAATAATACCTGGAAACAATTATATGCAAGTCCGCAGCCACTTTCCTATATTTTTCTTGTGAAACTGACAGTGATCCTTTTGTTGATGTTAATGTTTTTGTTGCTTTTTAATTTAGGTATATTTCTATCCGTGTTAATACCTGCACTATTTTTAGCAGATATACCTTTTCCAACAGCAGCATTTCCTTTTTTGCTATATTTAAAATCGAGTGCTTTATATTTTATTGACTGCCTTCCCATAATTGCCTTACAATATCTGATCAGTCTTCGGTATAAGAACTTTCTTGTTCCGGTCGGTATTGGATTTATAGGTATAATTGCCACGCTGTTTGCCATTTCCTGGGAATTTGGGTATACATTACCCTATACTTATACGTCATTAAATTATTTTCAATTATCGGGGACCGCAATGTCAGCTCCTCCAATAAGTATTCATCTGTTCGCTTTTGGTTATTTTGTGTTGATTACCTTTGTAAATTACAGGATGTTTGACAGGAGAACGGAAAAGGGTTAAATTATTTTTTTGAAGCACATGGAAACAGGTATCAATAAATTTGTAATTTTTAAAATGAGAAAAATAGCAGTTATTCTATTGCACTTAGGTTATTGGGTTATGTATATTTTTTTGTTATTTGTCATTTTCGTTTTAAGTGCTGCTTCGCAGGATGATTTTGATACAAACAAAACTGCATTTTTTATTAATTGGATAAAATTAGTAACTGCATTTGCCATTACGCCCGGAGTATTAGGGTTTTATGCCGGTTATACCATTTTGTATAATCGATATTTGGCAAAAAGAAAAATAGCATCACTTTTTTTAAGTGGAATTGTTAGCTCCATTATTGCAGGTGCAGTAGGCGTTATATTGATGTTATTACTGAATGGCATTGACATTATGTTCGTTGACGGATGGAATTCGGCTATACCTGAATTTATATTAATGTGTTTTATTGCAGCATTGAATTGTATCATAGGACTTGTGCTCAAAGGATTCATAACAGCATATTCTGATATCAAATGGAAGGAGGAACTGAATAAAAAAAATTATGAAATGGAGTTAGCAATGGTTAAGTCTCAGATTAATCCACATTTTTTATTTAATACTTTAAATAACATAGATGCTTTGATACTTAAGGATCAGGTTGCCGCCTCCAATTATTTAAACAAACTCTCCGATATTTTACGTTATATGCTTTATGAAACAAAAACTGAAAAAATTGCACTTGCAAAGGAACTTTTGTATATGGAAAAATATATTGAACTTCAAAAAATACGAACATCAAATACCAATGCTATACAATTGGTAATAGAAGGAGAGGTGGCGGACAGAATGATAGAACCACTTTTATTTATTCCCTTTTTGGAAAATGCATTCAAACACACACAATTTTTAGCTGCGGAAAATAGTGTTGATATCAAATTTGTAATTGAGGAAACTAGAATTTTGTTCATTTGTAAAAATTATATCAACACAGGTGAGACACATAAGCAGGAATTTGGCGGGTTGGGTATGGCTTTAATAAGCAAACGTTTGCTGCTTTTGTATCCGGACAAACATGTGCTGGATATAAAAAGTAAAAATAATATTTACGAGGTAACTTTAAGTATTTACGAAAATGAAAATGAATTGCATCATCATAGAGAATGAACCGCTTGCAATGGAAAAGTTAAGGGGTTTTGTTTTAAAACATCCCTCCCTGAATCTACTTACAGTATTCGATAACGGAACGGATGCTTTACTTTTTTTGCAATTAAATGCTGTTGATCTTGTATTTATTGATATTAATCTTGGAGAAATGTCGGGGATCAGCATTTTGGAAACTTCAAAAATTGCTGCTAACGTAATTATTACTACTGCATACCCGGAATATGCCATCAAAGGGTATGAATTGAATATTACAGATTATTTATTAAAACCATTTCCTTTTGAACGTTTTATGCAGGCAGTTGACAAAGCATTAAATTCAGTTCCAACCCTTGATTTGTCAAAGTCGCAACAATATATTTTCATCAAAACAGAATATCGTTTGGAAAAAATAATGTTAAACGACATTCTTTTTATTGAAGGTATGGGTGATTACAGGAGAATTTTTACATTACATAAAAATATTATGACGCTGCAAACCTTTAAAGAATTGGAAGATGTACTCCCAAAATTAATGATTTGTAGAGTTCATAAGTCGTATATGGTAGCATTAGCCAAAATCGATTCCATCCAAAAGGAGGAGATTTGTATAGGCAGCAAGACAATACCGATTTCCGAAACTTATAAAAAGAATTTTTTCCAATTGATTAAAACATCAAATAAGGGGTTTACCGGTTAAAAATGGCCGATCCCGAAGGCTTATGACACTATCGCGACAAAGCAACAGATTATATTTGTATCTTTGAATTGGGTCACAATTCAATCAGGTTTCTATATGATCAAAAAAAAATTCCTCCTCCTCGTATTTGTAAGCAGCATTTTTATGTGCTTTTCTCAGAGTTTAAATTTTAAAAATTGTCGCGGCACTCTTACAGAATATTTTATTGATGGTGTGCGGATCGATTTTGGTTCCAATACAGAAAAGGATAAATATTGGATTTATTTCAGTGATAAACTCAATTCATCTTATTCTAAAAACGAACCGGTTCAATTGCTTACTCAACGCGCAATTGACAGACGAAAAAGATTTAATATTGCTGTAAATGAAACAGATATTCCAGTAAGTGCACAATATATTCAAGAATTAAATAATAAAGGAATTACCATTGAAGTGCAATCGCGTTGGTTAAATGCAGTGAGCGCTTATTTAAGTGAAGATCAACTTATTAGGGTTTCTCTACTGCCTTATGTAACTCAGATAAGCGCAGTAAATAAGTATCATATTGTTGATGAAAATACTGTGCCATTAAATAATGTGACATTTTATAAATCTGCTACAAATACTGATATAGGCGGTGTTTTCGGTACTGCAAAAAATCAGATCGAGCAAATAAATCTCGATACAGTTCTTGAACTTGGACACAGAGGCGCTGATATGGTAATGGCAGTTATTGATGCCGGTTTTTTCGGAATGGATACTGCAATTTTATTTCAAAGTATGTGGGATAAGGGACAGATATTGGGATTTCATAATTTTCCGGATGATAATGATCAGGTATTTAATATTTATTCAGGGTATCATGGAAGTTGGGTTTCCAGTGTAATTGGTGGTGATATTGACAGTGTATTTTCCGGATCGGCACCGGATGTTAAATTATTTTTATTCAGAACTGAAATTGCAGATAGTGAGTATGTAGTGGAAGAAGATTATTGGTTGGAAGCTGCAGAGTTAGCAGATTATTTAGGAGTAGACATAATTAATTCTTCATTAGGTTATACCACCTTTGACGATAGCCTTCAAAATCATACTTACGCTGATTTGGATGGCAATACAACAGTGGTTACAATGGCGGCAGATATGGCAGCATCAAAAGGAATTTTAGTTTGTAACAGTGCGGGAAACGAAGGTGGAAATTTATGGCATTATGTTTCTATGCCTTCTGACGGGGATAGTGTTTTTTCTATTGGTGCAGTGGATACGTCAGGATTTCATGCCGGGTTCAGTGGTTATGGGCCAACATTCGATGGCCGTTTAAAACCGAATATCGTAGCACTTGGCGTTGGATCGGCTGTATTAGATCCTAGTGGTAATATTTTTAATTTAAGCGGAACTTCCTTCGCCTCACCTTTAATTGCCGGTGCATGTGCCAGTTTATGGGGAGCATTTCCTTACAGAACAAACATGGAAATTATGGATGCTGTTCAGCAAAGCGCACATTTATATTTAACTCCCAACGACACTATGGGACATGGAATTCCGAATTTTGGACTTGCTTATGAAATTCTTAAAGCTCAGGAACCGGAAGATACTGTGATTATTGAGGATACAACGCTTGTCACCATACAGGTTTTACCAAATCCTGCAAGTGATTTCTTTTCGGTATTTATTGAAAGTCATTTAAATGAATTTGCAACCATGCAATTAATTAATTTACAGGGAGAAATGATGTATTCGGAGAAGATATACCTTAATAATAATTTTATGGAATCATTCCGTATTCCTATTACTGAAAAATACACGGCGGGAATTTATATCCTTTCTATTTTAACAAATAAAAACAAACAAAGTGTAAGGGTTTTTGTTAATTAAATGGAAAGATCAATAAAACCATATTTTATAAATGAAAGGGATAGTATTACTTTTTTTTAGTTTTTTTATATGTTTTTCGAATGCATTTTCGCAAAAACAACTCGTTGAGCATAATGAGGTGATTTCTACCGTGAATTCGGATATCAAATATTGGATATTTTTTACGGATAAAAATAATTCGCCCTTTTCATTGGCTAAACCTGCGGAATTTCTTTCCGCAAAATCCATATCCAGGCGCGAAATAATGAACATCCCCGTTCGCTATTTGGATCTTCCGGTGAACTCTGTATATGTTGCTGCCCTCGAGAATTTGGGTGTTGAGGTGATTGTGCAAAGCAGATGGTTAAATGCCGTAAGTATAAAAATTAATGACAATGCGCAACTCGGTGCAATTTCCATATTGCCTTTTGTGCAGAAAATAGAATATGTAAAAAAATACCAATCGGTGGAGGAAACTTTACCATTGGATAATGCGATTTTTTATAGGACTTCTGAAGTAGCATCAAATGATTATGGTGGCGCATACAATCAAAATCATATGATTGATATTGATTTTTTGCACGACCTTGGATTTACAGGACAGGGAATTACTATTGCTGTTTTGGACGGCGGATTTTATGGTGTTGATGTTGGAGATGGATTTAAAAGTTTTTGGGATAAGAATCAAATAATTGCAACTAGAAATTTTGCCGATGATAATGACAGTGTTTTTCACAGCAGCACGCACGGAAGTAATGTATTGAGTATAATGGGAGGAGATATGCCGGGAGAATATATCGGAAGTGCTCCGGATGCAAAATTTTATTTATTCAGAACGGAAGTAACTTCCAGCGAAACTATTACAGAAGAAGATTATTGGGTGGAAGGTGCTGAATATGCCGACTTTGTGGGTGCAGATATTATTAATTCTTCCTTAGGATATACCACTTTTGATGATTCGCTACAAAATCATACGTATGAAGATCTGGATGGAAATACTGCAGTGGCAACCATTGCGGCAGATATTGCAGCGAGTGTGGGAATTCTTGTTTGTAACAGTGCAGGAAATGAAGCGGGGAGCAGTTGGCATTTTATTGGTGTTCCTGCGGATGGTGATAGTGTGTTTACTATCGGTGCAGTGGATGCAAATGAAAATTATGCAACCTTTAGTTCTGTTGGTCCAACCGCAGACGGCAGGTTAAAACCTAATGTTTCCGGACAAGGTGCCGGCACTGCATATATAGATCAGTTTGGAACAGTTTTAAATGGTAGTGGAACTTCCTATTCTTCCCCATTAATTGCTGGAGCATGTGCAAGTTTATGGAGCGCATTTCCGGAATTAACAAATATGGAAATAAAACAAATCGTAGAAGAAAGTTCTTCTCAATATACCAATCCTGATTATTTATTGGGATACGGTATTCCTAGTTTTGCAAAAGCATATATTCAATTAAAAGGATTGAACATTGAGGAAACAAATTTGATTACTATAATGCCTAACCCCGCCGAATTTTTAACAACGATTATTATTAATGGTTTTGAAAATGGTGATGCTGTTTTAAATGTATTTGATATCAGTGGCCAACTTATATATACTACAGAGATAAAATTGACCACCGGCGAACTTTCGGCAACCACAATTAGTAATCTGGATCATCTGGCATCGGGACTTTATTTTGTTCAATTAATTGGTGATATTTACAGTGAAACAAAAACTTTAATGGTCAGGTAATTCGCAACATTACCTTAAGGTAAAATAATCCCGTTTTACTCCTGTTTTTTATCTACATTTCGATTTTATCGTCACGCAAAATCTATCTATGAACGCTAACCAACAATGTATAAATACATTCTATACTGCATTTCAAAATAAAGATTATAAAACTATGCAACAATGTTATGCCGACAATGCAGTTTTTGAAGACGAGGTGTTTAACCCAACTTGGCTTTTTAGCGAGTAACCTATGCTGATTATCAAGTAGTTAGACTTATTAATGGTACACTACATATTTTCTTTTTGCTTTTATATCGGGTTTACAACCACATGCCATATAA
>Ga0163152_10000829_pt1 | contig 51212 bp, 56 predicted proteins | sample OliLakLV19MP8IB2_FD_148635 | JGI IMG/M metagenome (GOLD analysis project Ga0163152, IMG submission 148635) | Freshwater microbial mat bacterial communities from Lake Vanda, McMurdo Dry Valleys, Antarctica - Oligotrophic Lake LV.19.MP8.IB-2 | ecosystem: Environmental > Aquatic > Freshwater >... | reverse complement strand
GTAAGAGCGTGTAGGCATCGAGCATCTCTGCCGTGATCCAGGTGCCGCCGTCTGGATATTGCGGCCTGGGTCCTGCGCAATGTTGCATCACGTCGCGAAAGGACCGGTCGAGCGTGACGTTGAATAGGCCGGGACGAAGACTTCTCTTCAGGCTGCGCGAGATATGGAGTTTGTCGGGAAAGAGGACGGTTCTGGGATCGGGGGACCACCATAAGATCGGCTGGTCGTCGTCGTACCAGGGAAAGATGCCGTGTCGGTAGGCTTCGAGCAATCGCTCGGGTCTCAGGTCGCCCCCGACAGCGAGGAGCCCCTCAGGGGTGGACACATCAGCGGGCGGGAAGCGCAGATCGGACGGGTTTGCGCTGAGCCTGAACATGATATGCAACGTACGCGATGCGATGGCAAAAGGCTATGAGTTCGCTAACCGGACTATCACCCCTTCTTTTCTTCCACTGCAGCCAGGATTGGTTGAAAGATAGGATCTGCGTCCAGCACTGCTTTCAACGATTCTGCTCCGACGAAGAAATTCCAGATGTCCGGTGTTTGTCCGGGAATTTCAGCGAACCATCGTTTGGCTTCCGTGAGTCGTTCCAGGAGCGCCCGATTATCCCGATCTGGTGTGAACAGCAGACTGTAGGCTTTGGTGTACTCGGCCATGAATTTATCGAGCGGCAGATCGGCGAGCGTGAGCGCTTCGTCGGCATTCTGATAGGCGATCCGAATGTCTGTGTCGTCAAGGATGCGGTTCCAAGCCACTTTGTTGATACGGGACCAGGCCAGTTGGAGCAGGGCTTCGGCTCGACCCGCTCTTTGGTCTGCCGGAATAGCCGTGACCAAGGAGTGGTGGGTTTCGATCGAGGGTTCTTGATCGTTATTCCAGCGCAAGGCCATGCCTAATCGAAATCGATTATCGAGTTGCTCGGGCCGTACAGTAGCCAGTGTTTGCATGGCTGAGAGCATGCGGTACAGGTAGTCGGCGGTCGTTGGTTTGTCGAACCCACCCATTTCCATCCCCAGCGACAGGTCCGTGCGTGTCGATTGAGCATAGATGTTCCAGAAATGCTCGTTCACGACCAGGAACAACGCCGGATCATTCACCATAAGTTTGTGGAACGGGTAGGCCTCGCGTAGGACCGTGGCATAGAGATGTCGGCTCAGCACCGTGAGGGCCTCGGCCTGATGAGGGTCGACGATGAGCACGCGGTTCAGCATGGCCACGCGGTCACGCAGTTCAGGAAACATGGCCGCGCGAGCGACTGCAGCGGTCAAGATCCCCGGGCTGTCAGTCGGTCCCCACCAGACGAGTGACTCAGATAGGGCATGGCTGGTTTCTGTGACAAACGGGATCTGTTCCTGCTTGCCGCTTCCGAAGATGGCACCGCTGGTGACGGGAAGGTTCACGACCGCCTGGTCGCCCGCGAAGCCGTATTTTTTCAACCCGGAGAGGACCACCCACTGAGTGGTCACTTCTTTTAGCGCACGCCTGGTTCGCTTAATCGTTGTGGTCCACTTGACCGACCCGGCAGCATAGGTCACTGGAGCGGTGAGAGGATCCTGGTAGCTGATGGACAATTTTACCAAGGTCGTCGGCACTGCGACGACCGGGCCATTCGGTCGAAGGCGGAACGAGGCTGAAGGAAGCCGTGCGCTGCCGGCAACATGAACACGGAATCCGGTTCCCGGTGGGCTCAGCCCCAACGAGTCGGTCACAAAAGCTGAGGCGGGATAGTGCTTCACGTCCTCGCTGAAAAAAATCAGTTCGCCATTACTAGGCCACAAGATCTCCATGCCGACATCAGTTCGGATGATGGTAGAGGCATGGGCCTGTTGAAGGCGCTGCCGGCAGGAATCGTAGACGGGGTCGGAGTCAGCCGGATAGCGCGTGATGCCACGGGGGGCTGCGGCTACAAGGGGATATTGGCAGGCGAAGTCGAGTTGGCCGACGGCCACCGCATTCCCTGCGCCCATCGCTTCGGCGTATCGTCGAGCCGTCGCTTCAGCAGCAGTGATGGATTGCTTCGATTTTTTTGTAGCGGCAGCGGCTGATGCCGATGGGGCTTCGATCAGAAGTATCGCAGTCAGAAACAACAGGGTTCCGGCAAGCAAGAGCATTCCGAACCCGCTACGCTGGAGGATCCGCAAACGCATCATGTCGCACAGGCTCCTAAAATAAAGGACGAAAAGAAGACGGTACTGTCGTTTCAGGTTACAAGTTTCTAGTTTCGAGTTTCAAGTTTTCAGAGGATGGTTCTTGACAACCTGAAGCCTTAAACTAGAAACCAGCAACTCTATTCCGAACGACACAGAAAGAGGACGCCCTCTCTCCTGGCTATTCGACTACGATGACGGCCCGCATCTCATGACCTGGCATGTCGCATAGGTATGAGAAGGTTCCGGTGCGTGCCGGCGTAAACTGAAACTGGATGAGGCCGTCAGGCGGGATGATCACTTTCTTGAGTCCTTCCGGACCGAACTCTGGGGCTCCGTTGCCACCCAGGTTGAGGTCGTCGCTCAGGAAAAGTTCCTTGGCGACGACGGTGTGGAGTTCTGTATCGTGGTTACGGAACCGCAGCACGGTCTTGCGACCCTGATGCAGGTGGATCTGTTGGGGAATGAATATCCGTGAGCGAATCTCTATGGTGACCGGCTCCATCTCGAATTCAGTTGAGAGCGTAGCGGTGGGGGTTGCGAGCATAAGCGCAAGGCCTATGACCCAGAGCGTGTCTTTCACTGTGCATTGGCCGCATCGAGGATCGCGCGGCGCATATTTTTCCGGTCGACCGACGTCAACTGTGGGGCCGGACGATGTCGGCAAAGCGTGACGGTGTGTTGGAGAGAGGCGATGAAGACTTCGCAGTTCGGGCAGGCTCCCATATGGCGTCGTATCTCAGTACACACGTCGGAAGGGAGTTCGTCGTCGATATAGGCGGATAATTGCCGGAGAAGCGCCACGCAATCGCCTTGACGATGGCTATGGCCGTGAGTCGATGTCTGGGACTGTTTCCTCGGCGCCGGGGTTGTTTTCTTTGTCTTTGTCATGAGTGCGAGCCTTTATGCTTGTGGCCGTCGTGGTGGGTGATGCCGCGGGCGCTGAGCTCTCGCCGCACAAACAACCGTGCCCGGTGCAATCGAGATTTCACCGCGCGCTCATTCACGCCCATGATCGCCCCCACTTCTTTGGCGCTTAATCCTTCCATATCTCGAAGCACGAGCGCCATTCGATATTTGGGGGGCAGTTGCTCGATCGCCTGGTCGAGGGCCTTCCGAAGCTCTTTGTTCTGGAGCGCCTCTTCGGGACTGAGTCCGTCGATCGGAATCTGAAGGCGAAACTCTCCCTCGGAGGTGGGGACGAACTCTTCCATCGATAGCTCGTGTTCCGGTTGCCCTTTGCGTTTGCGCCGCATCCGTATGCAGGCCCGCGAGGCGATGGTGTAGAGCCAGGTAGAGACTCGCGCGTCGCCTCGGAAATCTTTGAGTCCTTGGTAGGCATTCAGAAAGGTTTCTTGAACGAGATCCTTTGCCGCTTCCGCCTCGCCGCACAGGCGATAGGCGTATCGATACATCAAATCGACATGGTCTCGATACAGCCTGTCAAATCCATCTGGATCTTGCCTGGTTGGGTGTTGGCCAGGTGTTTTGGGGGCAATGGCGCGCATGGCTGAGGCGAAGTTTAGGGGCTTGGCTGGAGGCCTGTCAAGCAAACCTAGCAGGATGCTGAAAAAGTCCGCCAGCATCGTTCTCGCATCGCTCAGGAGGCTCAACGTACCGAAGCGTACGCCTCGCCTCTTCGCTCGCTGCGGCCTTGCTGAACGGCCTTTTTGAGCATCCTGCTTGAGCAGGGCCGCTCTTTATATGTATACGGTTGGTTAGGGGGTTGGTGACGCACTGTGTCGGGGAGTGGCTGTTTCAGCGGATGGAAGCGTGACGCTGACATGTCCACTGTCGATGTGCACCGTGATCGGTTGTCCGACTTTCACACGGGGGATTCCGATCTTCGAGTTGAGCATGACAAGACCGACAGGGGTTCGGATAAAGACGAAGTTGGATTTCAGCTTCGAAACGGTTCCTGAGAGGAGGAGTTGTACGTCTGAGCCGGCCGGCGGGGTTTGGCTGATCTGCAGGTCGAATTGCAAGTCGTGCACTCCGCTGATGGTATTGGTCTCATCGACTTCCACGGTCAGCGGTTCGCCTTCGCGATAGCTGGTGAGGCGTTCTTCCAGTTTTCCGGCATGGACCGTCAGGTCACCGTCGGGCCCCCACCAATGCAATGTTCCTGGCTCATCGGTTCCGGGTGTCATGGGCCCGCTAAGGTAGCGATGGACCAAGGTATCGTCCCCTCTCTTACGGATCTCGACGAAGACATGACGCTCATGCACCCAAAACCGTATTTCCTGCGAGGCCTTAAGATCTTTCAGCGTGGTTTTGGAACTGAGACTCAGCAGTCCGATCGGGGTTTTGAGGAAGACGATCCCGGCCTTGGTTCGCCATACCGATCCCCGGAGCCTTATGAAAGGATCGATGGTGACTGGGGCTGCGGAGGCAACGGGAGCATCAGGGGGTGGATTAGGGATTGGATCAGAAGTCGGGCCAGGAGTCGGATCAGGGGTTTCAGCGGTTGGGAGCGGAGGCGTTTCTGTTTGTTCTGGTGGCTCCTCGGCATGGACGGGGCCGATAAGAGTGCCGATGACTAACAGGGTGCAGAAAGACCCGATCGCACATCGCAGCAAGGAGCGAAGTGAGAAATTGTGCAACCCGCTGGGTTGAGAGTTGCCGCGACCTGTCGCGGGGTGAGTTTCTATATAAGTGGAACGCATCATTAGCGTGATGCGAATAGCATGATGTCCGCGAGGGAGTCAAGGTGCAAGCCGCCACGATAGCGGCTCGGAGGCCTGTCCTTATGAAGTTACGTCACTGGCAGAAGTATGGACGTCGGTCGCCGCATGGAAAAGCCCTGCATTCGCGGCTGCGTGCGGAGCGGACAACAGGGGAGTGAGGGTCAGGATGACACGGATCTCACTATTCGATGCGCTTGGAACTCCGAATCCTGTGAGGAGGAGGGATGGTGTGACCATATGACAGGTGCGGCGCATTTCGAATTGTGTCCAGTCCTGCGCTTCGACTCGACGTCGAAGTTGTGCCAGCACGTCGAGACAGAATTCTGTGATAATCGACGGCATGGATTCCGGCGCCATCTGTGGCCAGTGTTCATGGGATGCACCGAACAACGACATCAGTGCATGGGCCGGTCCATTCATGTGCAGGATGCGAGCGGATGAGGAAAGCACGATCATGCCTGAGTCGGAGGAAGAGAGGAGAGGGGCCTGTCTCATCTCTGCTCCGGAAACTGCATTCTGAGAGAAGGTATCCCGGTTTTGCTGAGGCGATTGTGGCACTGATATCCTTTCGCGGAAGTGGTCTTGGGACTGTGCAAGAGTCGCACCGGGCCGATGGCTGTAGGAAGCGCGATTATCCCGCAGATTATAGGCTATGACATGACATTGTGAGTGAGATTGCGCACAAAGAAGGTATGGTGGTGGCAGAAATTGAACCGGCTACTTTTTGCGAACGAGCATACGAATCGGGGTTCCCTCGAATCCATATTCCTCACGGAGTTGGTTCTCGAGAAAGCGGAGGTAGGCGGGGGTGATATTGTCCGGGTGACCGACAAACAAGGCAAAGACCGGCGGGTGTGTGGCGACTTGGGTCACGAAGGCAGATTTGGTGATCTTCGTTGGTTTGCCCTTACGCACAGGCAGAGGGTGGGTGGCGAGGATTTCCTGGAGGAACTTGTTCAAGGCTCCTGTCGGGATCCTCTTTGAAAATGCTGCGAATACCCGATCGATAGTAGGAAAGAGCTGGTTCAAGGAGTCAGGGTTAGCCGCTGATGCGAAGAGGACGGGGGCCCAAGTGAGGAAGGGAAAGCGTCGATGAAGCTCCTGCTCGACTTCCTGCCGGGCCTGGCTGTCGCCTTCCCGGAGGTCCCATTTATTCACCAGCAGGAAGCAGGCCCGCCCTTGCTTGATGATGATCCCGGCGATCTTCGTGTCCTGCTCAGTCACGCCTTCCGTGGCATCGAGTAGCAGGATCCCGAGGTCGGATCGGCCGATGGCCAAGTGCGACCGGACCACGCTATAGCCTTCGATCCCCCGGTCGATCTTTCCGCGCCGCCGAATACCTGCCGTATCGGTAAAGAGATACCGCCGTCCTTGGTGAAGGGCGATTGAATCGATCGAGTCTCTGGTGGTTCCAGGCACATCGCTGACCACCACACGGTCTTCTCCGAGCACGGCATTCACCAGCGTGGACTTCCCGACATTCGGACGCCCCACCACGGCAATGCGGGGTATCGTCGACTGCTCAGGGTTCTCACCTGGGTCAGGGAGGAGAGGATAGATGTCATCTAGGAGTTCGGAAACACCGATCCCGTGCTCCGCGGAGATAGGGTATAGCCTATCGGTGCCCAATTGATAGAAGTCTGCCACGAGCGTTTCGACTTTGGGCGTGTCGATCTTGTTAATCACGACAAACAACGGCTTCGGCGTTCCGCGCAAGAGACGGACCACTGCCTGGTCCGGGGTCGTCAACCCAGTCCGGCCATCCATCAGCAGGACCAAAATGTCCGCTTCTGCAATGGCCAGCTCCGATTGACGCTTGATGAGGGCCAGCATGCCTTCCGAAGCAGATGGGTCCAGGCCTCCTGTGTCCACCAGGCGGAATGGCCGATTTCGATAGGTACCGTCAGCATAGTTACGGTCTCGGGTGACGCCGGGAACGTCGTCTACGATGGCCGTTCGCTTGCCGAGCATGCGATTAAAGAGTGTCGACTTGCCGACGTTGGGGCGACCGATAATGGCCACAATGGGGGGGCGAGCCGTTGAGACTGACGGCGCTGGTGCTGTCTGTATGGGGGGGGTCTTGGTGCGTGGCATGGGAGATTATAGATCGACCGTAACATAAGAATTTTGGCAAACACAACCAGCTCGTCTTCTCGGGCGGCCTCCGCTATACTTTCCCAATGACGCAGCACACAGCACGCAGCCCTCAGCACTTGATTAATTGGGACGAGATCGACGATGTCCTGCTCGATATGGACGGAACGTTACTCGATCGCCACTTCGACAATTTCTTTTTCGAGGAGGAGTTGCCGCGTCGTTATGCCGCGCTCCACGGCCTACAGCTCGAAGAGTCTCGCGACACCCTCATGGCGATGTATCGCTCGGTTGAAGGTGAATTAGTCTGGACCGATCTGCATTATTGGACGGAGCGGGTGGGAATCGATGTGGTGGCATTGCATCGTGAGTTGGATCACATGATCGGCTTCCTACCGGGGGCGGAAGAATTCTTGCGAGACCTTCGCCGGCTTGGGAAGCGTGTGACGATTATCACCAATGCACATGAGGCAGGTGTGTCGGTGAAGACAGCTAAGACCGGACTCGATCAGCATGTGGATCGAATCGTCAACGCGTTTGAAGTAGGGTTTCTAAAAATGCGACCGGAGTATTGGCCTCGATGTCGGCAATTGCTGGGATTCGATCCAACACGATCTCTCTTTATGGATGATGATGAGGGCTGTCTGATTGCCGCACAACAATTCGGCGTCGCCCACCTCATTCATAGCGCCAAGTCGAGCTCTCAGCTGCCTCCTGCCCCGCTCGCTCAGTTCGTCTCGGTCACCGGTTTTTCTCCACTCCTCAACGGGAGCCCTGCGAGCTAGTCTTGTCCTGTTGCGGCACCTCCGCTGTACATTTCGCCGGTGAGTCTGGGCACGTTCTGCATGTGGAACCGATCGAGAGTCATGATCTTTAAGCCGGCCTGGATGATGAGCTGATCGATTTGTCGGTTCAGGTTGCAGCCACAGCCGATGATGTTCTGAATGGGATTCAACCGGTCTTGCCAGATTGCGACTTTTTCGTTTTCACTCCGACCATGCTCTAGAAATAGAAACATTCCATCGTGCTTGAGGACTCGACGAACCTCTCGAAGTGCCTTGACCGGATCGGGAATGGTGCAGAGAGTCCAGGTACTGACGGCGAAATCAAAGGATCGGTCGTCATAGGGCAATGATTCAGCGGTGACGTGTTGAATGAGAACGGGAAAGGACTGGCTGGTGCTGCGGGCCATAACGATTTTCGGAAGAAGGTTAGCTGGGTCGACGGCATGAAGCCCGGTGACGGTTTTGGGGTAGTGCGGCAGATTCAGTCCGGTTCCTATTCCCAATTCCAACACCTCCCCGTGGACCTGAGCGAGTAATTCCATGCGCAAGCGACGAAATTCTTCGCCTGCCATGACCCAGTTCATCAGGCGGGGAAAGATATGATAACGATAGAGTCCCATTGCCGCGCATAGTATAGCAAAGGCCTCGTAGGGCAGGGCCGTGGAATCTTGTGACCCCGAGGGGGCTATGCTAGAGTCCGTTCTCTTTTTTGAGGCGTGCGCGTTTCATTGCCAACATGAGCAAGACCTACGATCATCAGGCCCTTGAAGTGAAGTGGCAGGCTTATTGGGAGCAACACCGGACCTTTCGCGTGGCTGACGACCGGGCTAAGCCGAAGTTCTACTGCCTCGACATGTTTCCCTATCCATCAGGCTCGGGCCTCCACGTCGGCCATCTTGAAGGCTATACGGCGACGGATATCGTCTCCCGCTACAAACGTATGAGGGGCTTTAACGTGCTGCACCCGATGGGGTGGGACGCATTCGGGCTTCCTGCCGAACAGTATGCGGTGAAGACCGGAATCCATCCGGTCATCACGACAGCTGAGAACATCGCGACCTTCAAGCGCCAGATGAAACGTGTCGGTCTTTCCTATGACTGGGAACGTGAAATCAGCACGATCGACCCAGAATATTATCGTTGGACACAATGGATCTTCTTGAAACTGTTTGAGCGAGGGCTGGCCTATGTGGCGGAAGTGCCGGTGAACTGGTGTCCTGCGCTGGGGACGGTGCTCGCGAATGAAGAAATTATCGACGGCAAGAGCGAAGTCGGCGGGTTCGATGTGGTGCGCAAACCGATGCGCCAATGGGTGCTGAAGATCACCGCCTACGCCGATCGCCTGCTCGAAGACTTGAAGCTGGTCGAATGGCCGGCCAGCACGTTGGAGATGCAGAAGAATTGGATCGGCCGATCGATCGGCGCGGAAGTCGAGTTCGATCTGGCCGGCGTCCCGGGCACGGTTCGGATCTTTACGACAAGGCCCGATACCTTGTTCGGCGCGACCTATATGGTGCTGGCTCCGGAGCATCCGTTAGTGGAGGTCGTCACGACTGCCGACCGCCGCACTGAGGTCAATGCCTATCGCGACGCGGCAGCCAGAAAAAGCGATCTCCAACGGCAGGAGCTGGAAAAAGAAAAGACAGGAGTGTTTACCGGCGGCTATGCGGTGAATCCGGTGAGCAACGAGCCGCTGCCCGTTTGGATTGCTGATTACGTGTTGATGGGGTATGGGACCGGGGCCATTATGGCTGTGCCTGCGCATGACGATCGCGACTGGGCCTTTGCGAAGACCTATGACTTACCGATCCGCGAAGTGATCGCAGGCGGTCAGGTTGAGCAAGAGGCGTTTGTTTCGACCGACAAGGGGGTTGTCGTCAATTCCACGACGCCGGACGGAAGCTTTACCATCAATGGGCTGACGCCCAGTGACGCCATTCCGAAAATCACGGCCTGGTTAGAATCGCGGGGCAAGGGTCGCAAGGCCGTAAACTATAAGTTGCGGGATTGGCTCTTTGCGCGCCAGCGGTATTGGGGCGAGCCCTTTCCGATTGTGTGGGTGGATGGCCAGGCTCTTCCACTTCCTGAAGAGCAGTTACCGCTATTGTTGCCGGAGACCAACAACTTCAAACCGTCCGGGACCGGCGAAAGCCCGCTCGCAAATCTTACTGACTGGCTGACGACCACCGACTCGACCAGCGGAGCGGCGGCGCGCCGTGAAACCAACACGATGCCTCAGTGGGCCGGCTCCTGTTGGTATTATTTACGGTTTATCGATCCGAAGAATCAGAAGCAGCTCGTCGATCCTGCACAGGAGCGTTATTGGATGCCGGTGGATCTCTATATCGGCGGCAGTGAACATGCTGTGCTGCATTTGCTCTATGCGCGGTTTTGGCACAAGGTGTTGTTCGACATCGGAGTCGTTAGTACGCCGGAGCCGTTTAGGAAACTCGTGCATCAGGGGATGGTTCTAGGGGAAGACAACCAAAAAATGTCGAAATCCCGAGGCAACGTCGTCAATCCCGATGAGATGATGGACCAGTTCGGGGCCGATGCGGTGCGGCTCTATGAAATGTTCATGGGTCCGCTGGAGGCCGTGAAGCCTTGGAGTACGAGGGGTGTGGAAGGGGTCACGCGGTTTCTTGAACGGGCATGGCGGCTCATGGTGAATGAAGAGGGCCGATTGTCGAGTGCTGTGATGGACATAGTTCCTACGCTCGAACACCGACGTGTGCTCCACCAGACGATTAAGAAGGTGACCGAGGACATTGAAGGATTGCGCTTCAATACGGCGATCTCCCAGATGATGGTGTTTACGAACGAGATGACGAAGGCCGAGCAGCGTTCCCGGACCTTGCTTGAGCCCTTTGTTCTTCTTCTGGCGCCCTTCGCCCCTCATCTGGCGGAAGAATTGTGGGGGGTGCTGGGTCACGAAGCGAGCGTCTCTCAACAGCCATGGCCGGTCTTCGATCCTGGGCTGATCGTCAGCGACCGGCTGACCATTCCGATCCAGGTCAATGGGAAGTTGCGGGCCAAACTCGACGTGGGGGCTGATGCGACTCCCGAGCAGATCAAAGAACTGGCTCGTGCGCAAATTGCGGAGTGGCTGCAGGGCAAGGAGATCACAAAATTGATCTATGTGGAGAAAAAGCTCATAAACTTCGTTGTCTAAAGAGGTGCTGAGTGCTGAGTGCTGAGATTAAGGAGAGAGCGACTCAAGACCGGAAGGCGTACCGCCTTTTCACGCTCAGCGCTCACGTCTCAGCACTCTGCCTGTTCCTTGTGCTTCTAGGGGCCTGCGGCTATCAATTCCGTGTGGAAGGAGCTGGGCCTACGATTGGGGGAGCGGCCACGGCATCCTCGTCCACATCACCGCCACCACGGTTGGTCGTCCGGACGTTGGAAAACAGAACGTTTGAGCCGAATTTAGAAACCCGCTATACGAACTATCTGCGGCATGAATTTTCCTCGGGCAGTGGAGCCCAAGTTGTTGCAGATTCTGAGGCAGCTGATCTGGTGCTGTCCGGGCAAATTCTTTCGGTTCTTCTTCCCACGCTCAGTTTCACTCAGACCACCACGCTCGAAAGTCGCGCAGAGGTGGTGGTGATCGTGAAAGTGGAGGAGACCAGGACTCAACGTGTCGTGTGGACCCAAGTAGCGAAGGGCGCGTCGGAGTTCTACGTGACGCCGGACTTGCAATTTAACCGCGTTCTACAGAATCGGGCCTTAGAGCAGGCCGGTCGTTTCGTTGCTGAGGATTTAGCCTCCCGCTTTCTGCTCCAGTTGGAATCGGGGGAACTGACAAAGCCGCCTGCACGTCAGGCGTCGGACAACGTCGACAACCTCATCAAATAATCGGATATCTCCTATGGCATCCGCGCTCTCTCATGCTCAGCTCAATGCGCAGCTTGCGCAAGGCACGGTCGCGCCGCTCTATGCGGTGGTCGGCGAGGAAGATTTACTGCGCGATATGGCCCTCGGTGCGCTGAAGTCCGCGTTGTTGGGGGACGGGGAGAGCGATTTTAATTGCGATCTGTTCTATGGAGACGACGTGAGCGGGGCGGAGATTGTCACCTGTGCCTCGGAGGTCGCCGTATTCGCGCCTCGGCGCATGGTGGTGGTAAAAGCGGCCGATAAACTTCCGGCCCGAGAATGCGACGCGATCCTTCCCTATCTGAAGGCGCCGAACGACTCCACCGCTGTGATCTTTGTCGCATCGAAACTCGATGGGCGACTCAAGTTTACCCAAGCTCTCACAAAAGCCGCGGTCACGGTCGATTGCTCTCCTCTGAGAGAGGCGCAGTGGCTTCCTTGGCTCAAACAGGATGCTGAGCGGGTTGGGATCCGCCTCAATGACGATGCGATCGATTTGCTCAAAGAGGCTTGTGGTGGATCGCTCTATTCAGTTCGGCGTGAGCTGGAAAAACTTGCCGCCTACGTCTCGCCCGGTCAGGTGGTGACGGTAGCCGATGCCGCGACATTGCGGGGGATGGAGCCGGGCGCATCAGTGTTTGATTTGACGTTGGCGATCGGTACAAAAAACCGAGGGCGGACATTGGCAATCCTCGCCAGGAATCTTGAAGCGGGAGAAGCGCCATTGAGAATCCTTGGTTCACTGGCCTGGCAATATCGGAGATTGTGGAAGGTTAAGGAAGTCGCACGGCAAGGAGGGCGTGAGGGGGAAGCTGCTCGGACCTTGCGCATGGATCCCTACAAAGTACGCGGGTTTCTTGATCAATTTTCCGATGCCCATTTGCAGGAAGCGCTTCAGTTGTTTTTACATGCGGATGCCAATCTGAAGGGTGGAAGTGGGGGGCGTCCTGGACGAATTCTTGAAGACGTGCTGTTACGGCTCTGCGATCGGGCGCAGGGGCACGCGCATCCACCCGCGCCGAGTCGTAGACCCGAGGCGCCCAAACCAGTAAGAGCGAAGACCATCTCAAATGTGCGGACGATTACGAGGCAGAAGCAGACAAGGAGTTGACACGGAGGGTGAGTCGAGCAATTCGGCGCGAAGCTGTGTTCGGCTTCATCACACCCTTCGTTACGGCTTTGCCAAGGGCCGACGTGGCGAGGCGCAGAGAGACCTTCGCATCTTCGACCTTTTTCTCGGTAACTGCCGTTTGAACTTTCTTGACGAGGCTTTTGAGCGTGCTCAGCGCCGCATGGTTACGAGCATGCCGTTTCACAGATTGGCGAGCTCGGCGAACAGTCGATTTATGTACAACCGGCATAGTAGACTCCTCTAGAAAAAGAACGTACTTGTACCACACGGCTCTCCAAAGCGTCAAGGTGAGCTGTTCTTGAAAAGGATAAACCTGTGGCAACGATCATAGCCCGTGACCGTTTAATCTTGGCCCTGGATGTACCCTCACGCGATGAGGCCGACCAGCTTCTCGATCGCGTGCAGGATCAGGTCATGTTCGTGAAGGTGGGACTCGAACTGTACACCGCCGCTGGACCGGAGATGGTCCAACGCCTGATTGCGAGAGGCAAGCGGGTATTTCTGGATCTCAAGTTTCTCGATATCGAAGAGACTGTTCGTCGGGCCACTGCGCGGGTTGCGACGATGGGTGTGGAGTTTCTCACGGTGCATGCTAATCGGAAAGCGCTGGCTGCAGCCGTTCAAGGCCGTGGAACATCCACGCTGAAATTGTTGGCGGTGACGGTGTTGACCAACTTCGACACCCACGATCTCCACGATATGGGCATTCAACGGAGCGTCCAGGACTTGGTTACGGCGCGTGCCCTCTTGGCGTCTGAGGTGGGTTGTGATGGAGTGGTGGCCTCCGGCGAAGAACCGGCGATCCTTCGACCTAAGGTCGGCCCGAGATTTCTGATCGTCACACCGGGTGTGCGACCTGCCGGTAAAGGTGTCGATGATCATCACAGAGCGACCACGCCGACCCAGGCGATTTCGGCGGGAGCCGACTATTTGGTGGTCGGGCGACCCATCAGAGACGCGTCAGATCCTGCTGCCGCTGCTGCTGCCATTCTTGCGGAAATGCAGCAGGCCTTTAATGCCAGGGGGTGAAAAGCGTCATCCGTCATTGGTCAACAGTCAATTGTGCGCCAATGACAAATAACCCTTGACCAATGACTGCTCCCCGATGCGGTTGCGGCAGTGCTCTCCGCTTTGTTAAGATTCCCGGTCTCCGCACATCCCTGGATGGTGGGTGTAGCTCAGTTGGTTAGAGCGCCGGATTGTGGATCCGGAGGTCGCGGGTTCGAAACCCGTCACTCACCCCATTCAAACGCGAAACACAGCCACCAGAGCGGTGTTTTAGCGATCAGCGCCTCCCAAAAGTTGTAGCAGCTACAGCCAAGCTACACTTTTTGGAGGTTTTATGCCTACAGTTTTTCTCCATCCCAAGCGCAACACCTACTACCATCGGTCTGTCGTCCCTCGCAGGCTCCAGCCCTACTTCACCGGTCGTGAGCAGCTTTGGCGAAGTCTCAAGACAGAAGACAAGGACGAGGCTACACTGAAGTCCGCGCAGTGGACCGCCAGAATCCAGCGCCTCTTTATGACGCTCAAGAAGCAGGGAGACCGTATGACCGACGAACAACGTGAAGCCTTGGTCGCGCATTGGCTCGAAGTCGAGCTGGATGAAGCTGAGGATGCCCGAACCTTAAACGGTTACGCTTCTGACGACTATCGGGAAGGGGTCTGGCACGTACTATCAGACTTAGGGGACGCAGCGCATGAAGCCCTGGTGACGAACAACTGGAGGAACATGGAGCGCGAAGCTGATGCGCTGCTCCAGTCCGCTGGACTACCGGCGCTCGATCATGAGGGGGCAGATTTTGGGCGGTTGTGTCGTCGGCTCCTGCTGGCCAAGCAGGAGTACTTGCGGATCGAAGCGGAGCGATGGGAGGGGAAGTACACGAGCAAGCAGCGTCAGTCTGTGGCGGTTGTAGACTCAAAGGCTCCCCTAGCTCCCACTGGCCCACTCTTCTCTATCGTGGTGGATAAGTTCCTGGCTGAAACACCCCGCGCTGCAAGGTCGGCCAGGCCCCTTAAGGTTGAACTCTTGAAGTTCGTGAGCCTGATCGGGGGAGACAGACCGATGACCGCCATTACGAAGGGCGATTGCAGACAATACAAAGAGCATCTGTTGAATGATCGCAAGCTGTCGATGATGACGACTGCCAAGCACCTGTCTGCGGTGGGAGCTGTGTTCACTTGGGCCGGGCTCCAAGGCTACGTCTATGGGGAAAATCCCATCAAAGGACTCGCCCCCTCGAAGAAGATAATCCGCAAGCAGATGGTCAAGCGCCGACCGTTCAGCGATGACGAGCTGCTGCGGGTGTTCGGTTCGAAGGAGTTTCTCAACCAGCGGGACACACACGCATCTCGCTATTGGATTCCGGTGCTGTGTCTATTCAACATCTGTCGTCGAGAAGAGGCAAGCCAACTTGCTGTGGCTGACGTTCAGGATGAACACGGCATTCCATTCCTCAGCCTGCGGGAGGATGCGATCCTGAAACAAACCCTGAAGAACGAAGGGTCACGGCGAAGGGTGCCCATCCATTCGTCTCTCATACAGCTCGGATTTCTTGACTACGTGAAGACGATGCAGCAGGCCGGTCACGCCCGCCTGTTCCATACATTAACGAAGGGCAACAGCGGGTACGGCGATCCTGTAGGGAAGTGGTTTGGGCGGTTGGTTACGAAGCAAGGCATCGTGGATGATGCGGTGGTGCTACATTCGCTCCGGCATGGTGGGATCTCGAAGTTAACCGGGGCGGGTTGTCCGCACAACATTTGCGAGATGCTGGCGGGGCATGCGGCGGAAAACGTACACGGGCAGACGTACGTTCACAGGGAGACCATACCACTGAGTCTGTTGCGCGAGGGGTTGGAGAGGTTGAGATACGATGATGTGCTAACAGTATTAAACAAAGAGGCGCATCCATGACCACAAAGCCTACCCTCTTCCACGACATCGACGGCGTGCTGTTCGGGGTGTATGACGAGGAATTTCAGTTGCGGCCAGGAATCAAGCCGTGGCTGAAGTGGGCACATGAGAGCTTCGAAGTGGTCTGGTTGACCACATGGGAACCGGAGAAAATCAAGACACTGTTGAGCGTGATCTTTGCGGAGAAGTACCTGAAGGCTCTGCCGGTGATGCCTGTAGTCTGTGCTGACTGGAAGTTGTGCGAAAGCAAAGCCGCGTGGCTCCAACAGATGATGAATCAGCGACCGGAATTAGAGTGGTACTGGATTGACGACGACATGTCCGCAAAGGAGCTGGAGAACAATCAACTCCCGAAGGCACGGTGCATTCAGGTGTCACCGAAGGGGGCGGGAGCGCTGGTGGAGTTGCGGGAGAAGTTGGAGAAACTACGGTATGACGAAATGGTAAAGGCTCTGAGCTAAGAAGGCCGCCTGTAACCACGAATCTTGGACCACTCGTCCTTCTGAAGGCGGTACGGCAGTGATGGAGGCTTCCGTACCACAAGCCGCTTGATAAGTATGATCAATGCCGTGATAGAAAAAGCTTGGAGGAGTTTCATCATCATGGTTTCTTACCTCATGTATCAGGATACCGTCTCCAACCCCGCATTGCAACGCTACGACCGCAGGGAGTGCCTGGAAGGCTCACGGATAAACCTACCAGCGCGTCGAGTGCGGGGAGCCTGCAGTTTACAGTGAATGAGTTATCTGAGGGGTTAGAGACCGTGAAGTTTCCTATGAGATAGGAAGGCCTTAGCCATGGCCCGAATCGAACCCCAGAAACCGCACCAGACGTTTATTCGGAGCCGTGAGTTTCAAAGAGAGGTCTTGGCCTATCTATGTTTACACTTGGCGAGCTTCGCGCTGTAACGCAACCGAGAACCGCAATGATCGCAACCTACATATACTGATTTAATGCCTGTGCTGCACTCCCACGCTTGCGCTTCGGCTAAATCTGTCTGATAACGTCCTGGAAATCTAAGTCATAGAAGTCCTGCTGACCATTTGGCGCGGTGACTTCTACACGGAATTTCTTTCCATTCTCAATACGCGTCCCATACGCAGGTATGAGTTTCTTTGAGGCGTCCAGTTCATGGTAAACAAGTACCTTGATCCTTTTCCCCTCTTTGGCGCTCGAAATGCAGGAACAATTGTGTCGATGGTGATACGCAAGAATGTAATGCAGTGGCTCGTAGGTCGTCATGCCGTACATACAGTACCTCCGATGAATGGTTATGCCTTCCACTCATCCATCATAGCACACTCCGAATATGTCCTAGGTAGTTGCCACCGTCGCGCCCATGAGTGCCTATCCTCACAACGGATCAAGGGAGAGAGTGAGAGGGACATCGTGAGGAAGATTGTACCGTCTTCCGGTGACGCCCCCCTCAATTTGTTCCATGGAGCCCCGTTGTCGGAAAGGCTCGATCAAACATTGTTCGAGTTTGCCGTAGCTGACTGGCCGACACCTGTTGATTGAGTACTAGGACTCTCACGAGGTGGGGTAATGACCATGTGGTCGGAAGTTGAAAGCTAGTCACGATTCCGGAAGCTCGATTGGTATCCCGTAAAAATCGATGTTCGGATGTAGGCATAATCTAAATTGACGACCTATTAGGAGGGGTCGCCTGGGCCAGGTCCGAATCTGTGGGAGCCAATTTACGAGAGTCTGGAGGAACAGTCTGACCGGTGGGTTTACCCTTGCGAGTGTACCGAGGAAGCGGGGGTCGGGGAGGGCATCCCCGGCACTCTCGGCAAGACTCTCAATAGACACCCGAATTCCTTCGACCTCGGGTCCGACTGCAGCGAGGCGGCGTCAATAGTGGGCTTCGGCACCGTTAAGGAGGCACTGGTCTCTTGCGTCGAGAACCAGCCATAGAGATCGTGTGGCGCGTGTTTGCCCGTCGATAGTCATTCCAAAACTCGAGATGGTTCTATCATCTGGGTCCCCGTTTCTTTGCCATGCCAAAATCGCTGGACCGCGTCAGCCAGTGTGCATCCGGTGCAAGAACTATCCCGGTCTGGACTGCACGATGAAGTGCATCTCCTGAGCATGTATCACTGTGTCTCCTTCCCTGTTGACCAGGGGCATCCTATCAGCCTGGTCTTCCCTTGTGTGAGCAATAGTGATCAGCCCTGGATACCTAGACCTCGGTATATTTGCGTCATCGAACGATCCGCTGATGAGGAGTCTGCGCAACCTGCTGACACTGAAGGTGGGATGCATTTGGTACGAGGGATGCCGATGGTTCACGTCACCGGATGTCGGCCGGGTACGCGGGCATCACTTATAACGCACCATACGCTCGGGGGCGTAATCAAAGATTCGACCGAGACGGGAGAACCGGACGACAATCAGACCACAGCATGTACATGAAAGACGGAATGGATCACGCGTGGTGAGCGTTTGACCAAGCATCCTCGCAGCTAGAACAATCCCCAGTCTGGCTCCCCGCGTGTTGAGTGATAATCTATGCCTGACGCTCTCTCCTGAGCATGAGGAGCTCCCATGGATGCAACAGTCACGGTATTGGAAGTGCTCACTGGCGCGGGTTGTCATGCAGTCACGTTCGGCGTATGTGGGCCAACCACTATGGAGGACTTATGCGGTACGGCGTGATAATGACACTGATGATTCTGGGCTACGTTAATCTAGGTATGGCTCAAGTGTCGCCTCCCATCCAGCGTGAATCGTTACGCTACCTTCCGGGAGTCACACTAGCCATCGAAGAAATTGAAGCAGATGCAAAAGCTGATGGTCTATCTGAAGAGGCGGTTCATAAGGCTGTCGAACGCACTTTGCAATCCAGCCGCATACCGATCCTTACGCAGGTGGAAGGGTCTGAGACGCCATCCAAACCGTTTCTTTATGTACGAGTGGCGACATACAAAATCGAATCAGGCCTCTATGCTTACGCGGTAACGGTTGCCCTCAAGCAGTTAGTGGCATTGGCGCATAGACCGCAGCGAAAGATGTCTGCAAGCACCTGGGAACAGGGACTCATAGGGGCTGGCTCTCGCAATATGGGGCAGGTTACCAAAACAGTTGAAGACCTAGTAAACAGGTTTGCAAACGACTTTCTGGCTGTCAATACTGGTGATGCCGTGCGTGAGGAAAAATGAAGTCTTTAGATATTGCCCAAAGCTCAGGCTTTACTCATGTGCTAACAAGATAAGAGGAAGCGATAATGGGGATGAATCGAGAAAGGCATGAGAATCTCGAAGAGTAGCCATATTGTAGGGAGAGCCGAAAGGAAGGCGCAAGGCCCGAGTGCGAGGCGGTCATTGGCGTCCCGAGGTCAGTGGAGAACGCTGTGAGACTAAAAGTGGGATTCAGTGGCTCACTGTGGCGTTGATTCCTAAAGCCTCTTTGTTTAGTGCGTCGTCCCCTTTGCCATCCGCTGCGCCATCTCAATAATCCTTTCCAGTCGTTCCAGCAGGTCGGCTGATTCTCGCGACCGCCAGATTATAGAAACAGTTAGGGGGCAGTGTTCTCTGCGGGATGCTCAGGCATCCGTTGAGCGCAACGCTCAACGATTGACCAGATATCACGACTCAGCTCCTGGTGTCCTATAGCACTTTTTTTCATTTCAACTGTGGTGCTCTCGCCCTTGGTCATCAAATGCAGTTCGAGTTTGTGAAGCTTTGGCCGCATCGTCGTGTGGGGTTCCACTGTGGCGGTGATCACGAATTCCAGTTTATCTGCGCGAGCATTGAGATGAAAGACATAGGAGGAAGGCATTGACTGCGCAGCCCGGTGCACACAGTCCGATAGATCCGCCGCCGTCGTGGCTGGAAAGTCGGCCACCTTCTCGGGTTTATCCGGAAGAAGATCGGTATGGCTCGACTGACAAGCAGAGAGCAGGCACGCTAGTCCTACGACAGCGAGACGTTTCATCGGCACACCTCCATGGAAGAAACCGTGCTGTCCACACTGTTGGCGGGGGGTAGAGAGACGTTCGGCGTCAGTCGCCTCTATCCTCATCGGCTGCCAATCGTTCAATCACCTGCCGTAAGCGTTCCCGTTCCGGCTAAGCGATTATCTTGCGAAGTTCACTGCATAACGGCCGTAGAAAGGGTGCGAAGAAAGTTCGAGAGAGTCACCCATTTGAATAGACAGCACGAAACAATGCGTTCTAGGGAAGGCGTACCGATACCTGCGGGTTTTCGTTTCAGCTTCCCCTTTCAAGTTCAGAAAGCAGGATCTTCGCTTGCCGAACATAAAAAGCATATTCAGGTTCGGGCTGGTAATGGAGAATCGTCCGGAGCAAGTCTTTTGCCACGTCAGGTTTTCCTCCCTCCTTGGCAGCGAAGCCAGCCCGCAGGGCACAGGAAGCAGCCATGGCTTTCACGTCCACCGCCGAGCGGGCCGCGGGCGTCGCCACGAATTGTTGAAGATCGCTTGGCAGAGGAAGAATGAACGCTTCATGGCTGAGCGAACTATTCGCCGCGTGTGTCAAGGTCGCCGCGTCCGCTGTCATCTCGTCGATATTGGTGGCGGTTTGGCAACGAGAGTAGCTATTCCACAGGCTCATGAAACTTCCATTCTCAAGGGCGCTTGTTTGTACTGTATGCCCTGTTTGGCATCCAGCAACTGAAACCAAGAGACCCACTAACATCAAACCAAGCGTCTTCATGGTAACTTCAAAGTCCATCCCGTATTCGCCAAGCTCATTGAGAAATCGATAGCAAATCTTACTGCAAGCACCAGACCAAAACAAGAATGGAACAACCGATTGATTAACAATGTCGAGCATAATGATTTAAAAATAGAATTGTGTTGCAGATAACGCACTGTGGCATTGCTGATACGATGTAGTGTGTCTTAAAGAACTGTATTTAGGACCTCTGAAATCCACGGGGTCATCCCGCATGAACAACTGGATTGCTGTGAAGGAAATTGAAGGGGTTTTTAGGACAGGCTATGTTGCCGTGGCCTGATGCTTTTTCTTGGAGGGCATGGTGCGGAGTTGGCTGAGATTCCGATGAGGGGCACCTTAACATCAGGCGGTATTTCTTGGACCCGCGTGTGTATCCTTGGAGTCGACGCTGCCTTGCAGCAGCGATACATCGCCGTAGCTCTTCTCCAAGGAGGCAGGACGATCCATGCCAACGGCGGTGAAAATCCGATCAGAAATGAATGCCGAACCCGAGGTTGTAAACTCTTGCGGCAAAGCGATGGGTCACTGTTGAGGGGGCATGATGTTCAACGCCTTGCGGGCCAGGTGCGCTTCGGCGCCTTCCGAATACTGGTCGAGCACCCGGTCAAACATCAGGCGCGCTCTGTGATAATCGCCAAGCCTTGAGTAGGTTTGGCCAATCTTAAACACTGAGGCAGCAAGTTTGGGGCTCATGGGGTTATAGGAGCGGACGTTGTAGAAGGAAGTGAGGGCATCCTGATAGCGGCCTAGGCGGTACTGGCATTCTCCGATCCAGTATTGCGCATTCGCGGTTAACGGGGATTGGCGGTGTACTTCAATAAACAGCCTGAAGCCGGCCAGTGCCGCTTCATAGTCACCATGCGTATATTCTTCCATCACCCGATCATACAAGTGCCGTGAAGGGTCCTGTGCTTTCGTCGATGCCGCAAGCGATGGTGTTGTGAAACCCAACATGGCGACGACGAGACACGTCCACACCAGTTTTGCTCCCATCGTTCCCTCCTTCGGTTATGGCACTAAGCAAGTAAATACCATGGAACCTACATGCAAGCCGAGTACCAGGCAGAAATGGGGAGAAAACTAACTTCCCTAATGGGTCTAACGCGTCGTTAACATCACGTATGAGTAATAAAGGGAGCACGCGTCTTGGGAAAACCCCACAGTGGCTGGTGAATGGGGTGTTCTGCAGACTGTCCAGGAGTTCGTTGACAAAGGAATCAGCGGCGCCGAAGATCGGGAGCGGGGCATTCGATGCGCTATGGAAGGGAGCCATTCGCAAAGAGTTCGATTTGGTGAATGGTATGGAGTGGTTGATCGCTTAGGCAGGTCGCTGTCACACCTCGTCGACTTCCTCTCAGAGATCCATGCGAAGAAAGTCGATCTCTTTATTCATCAGCAAGGCGCCGACACGACCACGCCGGCAGGCAAGGCGCTCTTTGGCATGATGGGGGTCTTCGCCGAGTTTGAACGATCGATGATACAAGAACGGGTCCGTTCGGGTATCAAACGTGTTAGGGCTGCTGGCCAACGCTGGGGAAGGCGGAAGCTCGAGGAGACGGATCCGGCCATTGAGCGGACCTGGCTCCGTAAGCGCGATGATGGGTGGTGGTTGATCCTGCCGCCGGCGCGCAGTCGTTTGAAGCAGACACCTCGAACATTGGGGTCGCGTCTTGTATTCATACATTGGCACGACAGCCGGCCAGATGCTCCGTGGCTTTATGACCAACAGGGAAACTATCGCGGCAAGCTCAGCGCGAACCCGTATGATCCTAATTCGACGAGCAACCCCTACGGCCGCTACGGCTCTCCGTTCTCGCCGGACTCGATCAAGAATCCCTACGGCACCGGAAATCCTTACAGCCCCAGCAGTCCCACGAATCCATACGGCCGGGGCCTGCGAATTGAAGGACGCTGACGATCGCTTGGCAAAGGGCGACACGTAAGGAGCGCCATTCCGGACGGATGTGGTCAACGTACTGCAACAAACCAAAATGGCCGCCGCCTTTCATTGACGGCTCAGTGCGCACTGTCGCCAACAGCCAATGCTGGTGTGAATGGAAAAACAGGTCTTTGGAACTGACGTTTTCATGAAGACCTGTAGTCGCTCGTTGGCAGCGTATGTGCCGCCCTTTGAGTGTCTCACTTCGGCCACAAGCAGCCGTCCGGGTGAATCATTCAACCCCATCCTAGCTGCTGCATGCTGATGGCGTCATTCCATATTTTTGTCATGTGCTTGATGCGTTCACCATCAAAAACCATATGGTAAACGTAGTCAGCAGCAATTTTCTTTCCCGTCGGAGGTACTGGCCCGCCGGGTCCAGTTTGGGTGCCATGAAAAATCGCAAACGCTGTTACAGATCTATCGGCTTCATCGGCGGCGAAGAACTTCAACTCATAGTGCCCATCTGGAACCGGCGTAAAAAGGTTCTTCATCCACTCGCAATAACCTTCTAGAGTGGCTATATCAGATAAGGCATTTGTTTGTGAGGAAAATGTCGCGTCGGGATTACAATATGCTTTGCACGCATCCCAGCCTTTTCCCGTTTCGCACACTTCAAAAAAACGCTTCGCCGGATCGAGAATAATGCTCATGAATGACACTCCTTTTGATTGCCAATTCAAACGTCCGCTTTGGGTCGAGGACTGCCATCGGCCAAGTGCGGAAGTTCGGCACCAAGATCGCACCGCCATAAAGCGGTCCTCAGCCCTGTCACATTAACGCCAAAGCTAAGCTGCGCCGGCCGCCGCAGAAACGCCGCGCCGCGCAAAAACTGGGAGGCGGCCGGCGTCAGCTTCAGCGGCTGGTTAGCTGCTGGTCGCCCCCTCTACCTGAGTTTGAGCCTTTGCAGGACAGCCTTTCCGAAGTTCGTCCAATGATAGGCGTAATCGCCCTGCGCTGTAGTTGGGGTCAAAACGCACAATACCAAGCGACAAAAAATGCCGAACTGCGTCCTTTGGTCCTGTCGCCACTTGGTTCATTACCTCCCTCATTGTCTTTGGATCGTTGATCGAGAAGTAGTCCTCTTCGCCAGCTTGGGCCATCAGGGCCAAACAATCGGCATCCAGGCTTTCGCATGCTTGAGTTACCTTGAGATGTTTGACTTGGTCGATTTGCTTCAAGGCATCATTCAGCAACTTGGCAAACTTCTGTCGTGCGCCGACAAGGTCCGTGCTGTCGTAATCCTGGATCTTTATGGCAGCGATGTCGAAATTTATGTCCTCGTGGTCTGAACGAACAACCACAAGCTCCTGCGCGGGACGCAATGCGTGTGCAAGGCCAAGCTCGTACATTGCGTTGCCGTTTCACTGGCCAGCCCACCTGTCTGCTCGGGAGACAGAAATCTCCGCGAAGACAAGCTTGGCGTGTGCGATACCGTCCAGGATTTCCGTGACTATGCTGCCGGCAAGAGTGGTTGCGTCAACCCGGTGTGCGAAAGGACCGCCCTGAGTATCCAACTCAATGGCCGGCTTGATCGCATTCTCCCAGACTGGCTTGAACTCGTCGGCGAACGACATGATGACGAATACTTCGTTCTTTAGGTCGCCGCGCCAGTAAGTATCGAAATACTCTCGGGGATACAAGGGTAGGGACTCCAAGAGAACCTGGTACAGCTAACAATGTTTAGGCGGATCCATGTAAGAACCGGATCTGCCATTTTCTATACGCGTAACACACCTTCAATGATCGTGAACTATATCCCCTAATCGACGCCCATTCAATGAGTTGTGCCTGATCGACCATTTATCACGGGTTCTTATGCGGATCCGCATAAGCCCCCCTTTTTTGAGAAGGCTCACATCCCTAGCTCACTGCACACGCCTGCCAGTCTGCCTGGGACGTGCTTGGGTAGTAAAGGAGAACCGCCTACCTTAGAACGCAGACGTTGAACGGCCGCTTTTCAATTCGGTGATCGACCGGTTTGGGTCGGATGCAGCCGTTCAGAACAGGGAGAAAACCTAAATCTAGTACCCATCTTTGCCCAGTTCAGGGAGTCAGGGGAAAACACGCAACGTAAAAGTGATGTACTAATGAAATGGACCCGTCTTACTGGTAAACGATAGATTAAGAACCACCAGTATTCGATTCTGGTGCCAACCTGGTGCCAAAACACCCTGACACAGCATGACCCATGGCGAGGTAGACAATCACAAATCCTGCTGTTTTGCCGCTGATTGGTCTTGCTGAGTGTCCTCAGGTAGGTTCTCGACGAGACTCTTAATCAGCGGGCCATAGGCTCAATGCACACAAGTCGAGGCATCGGCTTCCCTGAACTGGCCTCCCGCCTGCCGACAAATCCTCCCCCCTCACTGATTACCAGTTTGACAGGTGTTAGATAGGTGTTAGCCTGACCAGCAAATGACGGCAGAATCCGAGTAAGTGAAACAAAGAGCGGCAAACTGGTTTCAAGCTATACTCCGCAGTGGGAGGGGGGATTTCCCACGTCATCAAAGACTTGAGTAACCCCCTCTGATACAATCCCGCCTTCGGCACCACCTAGAAATTATTGTGTCCTAGTTTTTTTCATGCAGCTCGTCGGTGAACCTTTGCAATACTTTCACTCTGGCTTCCACGTCACTTGCAAATACATCATGGCTTGCAGGTAGTCCTTTGAAATGCAGAGCAGACGCTGGAGGATTTCTAAATTCTTCCACGTGACCAGCATCCATATTCTGCCGCAGATATTGGATTGTGTTGGTGAACTACTGTTTTCTTTCATCAGCAGGCGGTCGGGATGTGGGAGTCGTTAGAGCTTTGTCAATGATGCGATTGCCTTCGGCTCGCAACTGCGCCAACTGGTTTTTCATCGCTGCCTTTCCTGTCTTCTCATTGTGATGATTCTGGAGAGAGGCTATCTGGCTCTCTCTTTCTTTTACCTTTTCCTGTAACGCATGTAGCATCTTCTCTGTATCCTTGCCGAATTCTGTTAACTGGGTAGTGACCTTCCCCCAATTCCGTGGACACCGGGTTAAGCAACTACCGTCCTCGCTTCGTACTCGGCCGGGGAGTGATAGCCGAGGGTCGAGTGCCGGCGCTTCCGATTATAGAACACCTCAATGTACTCGAAGATATCCCGTGTCGCGTCTTCACGGGTGGCGTAGTGCCGATGGTACACGAGCTCACGCTTGAGCGTCCCGAAGAAGCTCTCCACACAGGCGTTGTCCCAGCAGTTCCCTCGCCTCGACATGCTGGTGGTGATGCCGTGAGTGGTGAGCACCAGCTGGTACCTCGTGGCGGCATACTGGCTGCCGCGATCCGAGTGGTGCAGGAGCCCGGCCAGTGGGTTCCGGTTCGCCAGCGCCATGGTGAGGGCCTGCTCAGCCAGCTCCACGGTCAGCCGGTGGCCCATCGCCCAACCGACCACGAGGCGCGAGTACAGATCGAGGATCACGGCCAGGTAGAGCCAGCCCTCCGTGGTCCACACGTAGGTGAGGTCCCCGGCCCACACCTGGTTCGGATGCGCCACCGTGAACTGGCGATTGAGGGTGTTCTCGGCCACGGGCAACCGGGGATTCGACTGCGTGGTGGCGCGCCACTTCTTCACGGTCTTGGCTCGGATCCCTTCGACACGCATCAACCGAGCGACGCGATGCTCGCCGACGCAATGCCCCTGCTTGATCAGCGCGTCCCAGATACTGGGACTGCCATAGGTCTCACGGGACTCCTGGTGGATCACTCGAATAGCCGAGAGCAGGGTGCGGGTGTTCACCGACCGGGTACTCTCAGGCCGGGAACGCCACGCGTAAGAGCCCGCGGCCGAGACGGCGAGCGTGCGGCACATCAGTCGGATCGGATAGCGACGGTCATGCTCTTGGATCGCACGGTATCTCATGGGGATTCCCTCGCGAAGAACGCCGCCGCACGTTTTAAAAAATCCCGCTCCTTCCGGAGCGTCTCATTTTCTCGTGTGAGCCGTCTCAGCTCATCCTGCTCGGCCCGCACGGCCTGGCGCGTGCGGCCCTGGGATTCGACCTGTTGTTGTTCGCTCCTCCAGCGGTACAGCACATTGTCAGAAATCCCCAGTTCCCGCGCCACCGGCCGACCTGACTCCCGCGTGAGCCGGACGGCCTCGGACTCGAACGCATCACTAAACTGACGTCGCGTTGTGGTTGGCATGCTGACCTCCAATTTCATGATTCTCCCACTTATGGAGGTGTCTATGAAATCAGGGGAGGGTCAGTTCGATGATGAAGTGTTGCATGCTCACGAAATTCAAGTGGGGATAATCGACGTTATCAAAGAGTGAGCCAGTTAGCGATCACGATCAGTCGTGGAAGGCCTGAACGAGGCGGGCGCTCGGCTGGACCTTTTCCGCTCCTGCGTGTCTTGATCAATCGTCTTTAAGGCGTCCAATTGGGACGATAACTCGGCAATGCGCTTATTTCGCTCTCGTAGCTGCCTTTGGAGAGACTCTATTAAGCTTGGGTCGACACCTGGATCGCTTCTATTCTCCACCGAGGCGGGGGACGGTGAAGACAAGGGATGGAGTCGCACACAACCGTCCAGGGCAATGACACAAAGTAGCCCAATTCCTAGGCTGCGCCAGGCTTCTGTACGCATGACCATCATAGGTTTAGTGTGCCATGAGACGCCACATTGTGCGAGAAACTTCATGATTCTGACAACCCGTGATCAAGGAAATCAAAAAAAAAGAGCTCAACTTGGTGACGAATACATGCAGCGTGGCAAACAATCACTTCCCTTCGCCCCATAGGTACCGGACTGATGCGATTGCACTCTGCCCTCAACGCACGATCTTCACATTTCATTGGTCGGCGGCACGTTTCATTCTATACTGAGGCTCTATCGTGAGCCTGATCGACGCTCGCGTCATCCTCAAGGGTTCGATTTTCTACTCGACGTGGGCGACGATGCCAACACACTTGAACTTCCTTCTGCTTGAAGACTCGGTGCATGATGCGGAGCTGATGCTTGACGTGCTCCGTGAAGCGGGATTCGAGCTGACTTCGCGCCGTGTCGAGTCAAAAGTGGACTACTTGCATGCCCTCGACCAGCCTCCGGATTTCATTCTATCGGATTTCTCCATGCCGCAATTTACGGCGCGCGATGCGCTGCACCTCCTGCAAGAGCGGGGGCTCGACATTCCGTTCATCGTCGTGTCGGGCTGCATCGGGGAGGAGATGGCGGTGGAATGTATGCGGGCCGGGGCCACCGACTATTTGCTGAAAGACCGCCTGGGCCGCCTGGGTCATGCCGTCTCCCAGGCACTCGATCGCAAACGATTTCTCGAAGAGAAGCGGCAAGCCGAGCAGCGCCTGGTACTGGAAACGTTTCACGATTCGCTCACCGGCCTTCCCAATCGCACATTGTTTTTGGACCGACTGGAGCGGGTGTACCAGCAGACCCGTCGTCAGTCCAGCCATCTGTTCGCCCTGGTGTATCTCAATCTGGACGGGTTCCTCGTGGTCCACGACGGGTTAGGACCGGCGGTGGCGGATCGCCTGCTGATTGAAGTCAGTCAACGAATGCTGCGCCGCGTGCGCTCAGCGGACACGGTGGCTCGAATGGAGGGGTACGAGTTTGCGTTCCTGCTCGACAACCTGAAAGCCGCCGGCCATGCGATGCGTGTGGCCGAGCGTCTCCAGCAGGAATTCGCCACACCGTTTACCGTCGAAGGGCGAGAGATCGTCCTCACGGCCAGCATGGGCCTCATGTGCTGCACCCCGGGGTATGAAAGCGGCGACCACCTGCTGCGCGATGCCACGACCGCCATGCATCAGGCCAAAACATCCGGCCGCACGGGGTTCGTGATGTTCGATCCGGTTATGCATGAGCACGCCATCGCCCGCTTGAAACTGGAAGGCGAGCTGCGCCATGCACTGGAGCGGCAGGAGTTCCGGCTGGCGTATCAGCCCATTGTGGCTTTAAAGTCCGGTCAGATCGCCGGGTTCGAGGCGCTGCTCCGCTGGGCGCATCCGGAGTATGGGCTCACCCGGCCGGATGGGTTCCTGGAGATTGCCACGGACCTGGGCCTGATGCCGAAGATCGGAGAGTGGAGTCTCCGCGAGGCCTGCCGGCAGCTGACGGTGTGGCATGCCGAGTGTCCGCAGGTTCGTCCGCTGACCGTGAGCGTGAATTTTTCGCTCCGGCATTTCATGGACGCCGATCTGGTGGCGCTCATCCAGCAGTCGCTCCAGGACACCGGACTGGATCCGTCGAGTCTGAAGATCGAAATTACTGAATCGGACATGATGCAGCATCCTGAAGCAGTCACCGCGGTGCTGCAGCAACTCGCCGCGCAGCGGATCCAAACCTGCCTGGACGATTTCGGCACGGGATATTCGTCCTTAAGCCATCTCCATCAGTTGCCGATTGCGTTCTTGAAGATCGACCAGTCGTTCGTCCGGAGGCTGGGGGCCGATGACGATGCGCTCGCCATCGTGAAGACCATCATCGTCCTGACGCATCAGCTCGGGCGGCAGGTGATTGCCGAAGGGGTGGAAACGGCCGACCAGCTGACGATCCTTCGCGCGCTCGGATGCGAATATGGGCAAGGCTATTTCTTTGCGAAGCCGCTGTCCTGCGCGGACGTGTCCTCGATCCTGAACTCAGGCCGCCGTTGGTAAGGCCGTGCTCGCTCACCCGATGGAATTTCTTATGAAGGCCCGACCCTCGCCGTCCATCGGTGATACCCTCGAACTAGTCGAAATATTTTAACAAGCCATAAGGAAACATGGGTCTGCGGGCCGAAAGGAAAGAATTAAGCCAATGGGAAAGACTCTTGAGTATCAGGGGTACACAATCCAGTCCTCTCCGCATCACCTGGCACACGGTGAGAAGTGGCAGCTGCGCATCTTTATCTCCCTGGACAATCACCGAGGCGTCAAGACTCGCGAATTCTCCGCCGATGTCTGGTATGCGACGGAGCAAGAGGCGGATATACACGGAATTACCTATGGCCAACGACTGATTGATGGAAAGGTAGAGGGTCAGTCCGTCATGAATATGAAGACGGTCGATCGACGAGCGACGCCGCGGCTTCGTGTGCAATTCCGTACTACGTTTTCGAGTTCCATGAATAAGGAAGGAATGGGCGTCATGCTTGATCTGTCTTCGGGCGGATGTCGCGTCGAGAGTCCTGTTCCCGTGGAACCGGGCTTATTGTTGGAGTTGCGCATCTATGCGCCAAACGTGGAATGGCCGCTCATGATTGAAGCGGCAAACGTGCAGTGGGTAAGCGGTCTGACGTTCGGGCTGGCCTTCTTTCGGATCACAGAGGCTGAGCAAGAGCGTTTGGGGCAGGTAATAGAGGATCTGACTGAGAGCGGTGAAGAGGGCGACCATTCAGTCTAAATCTCTGAGTGCACACCAATCTACATCCTCGTCAGATTCCTGGTTGCAGCTGGTGGCGGAATTGCGTATTTCTTGCTCGATATTGCCGCGATCTGCATTCGTAAGTGATTGATCTACATGAATGGCCTGAGTGTTTGATGAATTTCGAAACCCGTCACTCACCCCATTCAAACTCTCAACGCAGTTATTCAGATAACAGAGACGTTCAACTCCGCGCGTAAATCCTGGCTCAAGTGTGCGCACGAGCACGTTGAGGTCGTGTGGTTTACGTCTTAGTCTCCGAGAAATTAGCACACTGCTCAGGATCGTACCCCTGTGATGGTTCTTGACGAACTTTCCAGTCAGGCCATACCAAGGCTCCGGGTTGTGAATGGTTCTCAAGGTGTCGCGACAGAAATCCAGGTATTGTTTGACCATAATCACAAACGGAGGCACACTCAAAATGTCCGATGGTGATCTCGCAGGAGACATGCTGAATGATACAACTGATTCTGATGATGCTCTTGGTAGTGAGTGGTGGACCTGCGTACGCGGAGTGGGTCGAGGTGAGTGCGAGCAAGGTGGCAGGAGTGATTGCCTATGCTGATCCAGGCACCATTCGTCGCAAAGGCGATCTGGTGAAGATGTCGTCTTTATTCGACTTGCAGACGACACAAACCTCAAGGGGCAACTCGTACTTATCGATCAAGACGCAGCAAACATATGACTGTGCAGAAGATCGTAGTCGGGCGCTTGCGTATACAAAGTTCTCTGGCAATATGGGACACGGGGCGGAAGTGTATAGCGTTGCAGTGGAGCAACCGTGGAAACCAGTGGCACCGATGAGTGTTGGTCAAGAACTATTGAAAGTTGCCTGCGGTAAGAGGTGATCGCGCAATGCCCCTCTACGTCGTCACATTCCGCTACTTCCGATTCCAACTTCTCTGAAACGGCAGTTACTGAGCCATCCCTCCTCACTGAGACTGAGAACGTGATTCTCGACGGCGACACAATCGAAGTCTTACCCAACTGACACCTTGAACGAATCCGCCTCAGCACTGGTCTTCGGAAGGCAAGCCTCGAAGGAGTTATGTCATTGATGGCTTAGTTGATCCGGAGACTTTCCCAGGGCGGAAGAAAGGTTGTCGGAGACGAACCGGCTCCGCTTACTACCCCGAGAGGCGCACCACACACACAACACACCACCGAGTACCATGCTGGCCACGACCACTGCGATGCTTCCAACAACCCAGTACATGAATAGTTCGTATAGCATGGAGTGTGTCCTCGAAAAATTGTGCTCGATGCCTCTCCGCTCTTGTCTCCCGCTGCTGTTTCCTTGACGACCACTCGACCTTCCCCTGTCTGCATTTCAGTACACCACGCCATCATGGATGCGTCCAGCCCTACGGAAGCGCTGTAAGCGACCCTACGGAAGCATCCCATCGTCGCCTTAAACTGTCCGATCTGCACCCATATTGTGCCAAAGAATCGAGTCGCGTGTAGGGGCGTGGCAGAGGCGGAGTATTGAGTAGCGAGGAATTGTGGGTAGGATAATCCAGTGGGGTTGCTCCCTCTTGGACATGCCTTGTCGTGGCCATCGTGAATCTCTTCACTCATTCATGATCGATCATAGTATTGTCATACGCTCCGAGGCAATACCACGCTGTTCCGCCGCGATCTCACAGCATGGACGATTAGGTATTCAATCGAGAGAAATTTGGCACGAACCGTCCTGCCCTGCATCATTCTGGCGCGGACATTGGTGGGCAACCTCGCCGAGTTTATGCGCCATGGCTGGGTCGAACTTTCCTGCGAGACCCATGAAGACGAGAGGCTGTTCGTTGCGGTAAAATGCCTCCCATGGATCTCGCCCACGTATTGAGTGCAGCGGAACTCCTTGCAATCGAGCACCCTCATTTCGGGAGGATTCACCCCCCTGGATTCCTCAAGACCACTATCGGTACCGTTACGGGTACGAGTAGGAAAGCCGTTGCCATCGCGGACTATAGCTCCGGCAATCGCCAGACTGTTGCGGTTCAGATAGATCCACGAAAATTCATGGTCACCATTGCCGGATCCTATGTACTGGTTACCCTCAAGGAGGGAGAGAGCAGGCACCCGATTATCCACAAGGCATGGAAGATGGTGGGCCAGCGTAAAGGGGAAGGAGTGGAGGACTTCTATGGCACGGTCAATACGTATATCGATTCAGATGGTTTGAAGTGGGAACATCGATTTGAGAGAACACCACATGAAGATGAGGTCATTGGCTTTGGGGGCAAGGGGGAGGAAGTGCTTATCATCACGCTGGAGAGCTTCTATCCCACCATTGCTCCTGACCTTAGCGGCGTGATGATATCCCCTTCTCACTAGCAGTATGCTGAAAAAGTCCGCCAGCGGCGTTCTCGCGTCGCTCAGAGGCTCAACGTACCGAAGCGTACGCCTCGCCTCTTTGCTCGCTGCGGCCTTACTGGACGGCCTTTTTGAGCATCCTGCTGCGACTCTGACATGATCCTCAATGGTTATATCGCGACGACATATTGTAAGAAGATCACGTTTTTCAGCAGACTGCTAGCAGGCTGCTGCGGCTTTGTTGGACGGCTTTCGAGGGTCTCTGAAAGAGTCTGTGACATCAAGTCGCCAGGGTTCCATGTGTTCACATGGCTGAGCTCCTCCCTGGCATTTGACAGATTTTCCCTCCGTAGGATACATCTCCCATCTGCAGCCCGTGCTGCCGTTGTTCGCGTCATTCCTACAATACAACTCCTTGCGAGGCCCCCATGTCTTTTTCGATTCGTCCCCTTCCGTCAAACGTGCTCCAATTTTCCGTCGCCCTTGTCCTGTCGATCGTCTGTTTTGTTCTGCCGGCATGGGCCGACTTTCAGGCGGGTATGGATGCCAATAACCGTGAAGACTACGCCACGGCCTTGCGTGAGTGGCGCCCGCTCGCCGAAAAGGGAGATGCCCTTGCGCAGTACCACCTCGGGGTGCTGTATCGCAAAGGCCGAGGTGTGCCGCAGGACGATGTTCAGTCACGGGGGTGGTATGCAAAAGCGGCGGCACAGGGACAGGCCAAGGCGCAGTTCAACCTGGGGACGTTATATTTTAACGGAGAGGGGGTCCCGAAAGACTATCAGCAGGCCCTGCGATGGTTCCGTCTGGCCGCAGACCAAGGAGAGGCGCTCGCTCAAACGAAAATGGCCGTCATGTACGATGAGGGCCAGGGTGTGCCGAAGAATATTGTCCAGGCGTATAAGTGGTACAGCTTGGCGGCAACGAACGGGGATAAACCAGCGACCCTACTTCGTGATTCGCTCGCCAGCCAGATGACCCCTGCCCAGATCGCCGAGGCGCAGAAGCTGGCGCAGGAGTGGAAGCCGAAAAAGAAATGAGCACCGATCCTGAAAGGATCGGGGTCGGGCTTGTCATGACATATATTTCAGTGCGTTGCGGGCGCAGCGCAACAGCAGTGGCTTTAGACTCAAGCAGTCACTCGCCAGGATCACATAGCCGCTCGCAAGCGTCAGAGCCTTCTCGGAGTAAGCCACTTGGATAGGTTGCGTGCTTGTTCTGAAAACCCTCAGAATCTCTATGGGTGTGGTGAGCGAATTAAGAGTCGATAGCCTTTGTGGTGTGGGAAGGACCTGACGAACTAATTTGCTCGTTCCTCTATAAGGAAGAGCTCAAGAGTGCTCCGACTGAATTGCCAGGTGGAAAGCGCCTCAAATTCCTGGCCCTGCTCGTCCTGGTATCGAACTGTAAATTCCATCAGTAACGTCGTCTTGCCATTCATCACGTTTTCAAAGAAAGCATCTGAAAGGGTGCCTCGCAATTCTAGGCCCTTGTTCGGAGCCAGTGTCGGCACGGTAAAGGTATCTTTTTCTATTGGCACACTGTTCCCATCCAGAAACACGGCAAGGTCTGTTCTCACAGAATAGGCCGGGCTCAGACCCGTATTCCGATATCGGATCGACACACGGGACCGTTGGCTCTCATGATAAAACCTTGCATTATGGCTCTGAATATTGGGACGGCGCACGACCCCTTTAGGTTCCTTGCCTGCTCCTGTCCCATGAGGTTGTTCAACGGGCTGCTCGACGGTGTTTTCCTGTGTCTCGAGTGGACCACAGCCAGCGAACAGTGCGATCACGATAATGAATACCGGCACGCCATATCGAAACATTGAGATTCTTCCTTCGTCAGGGGATCAGAGCACCCACCTTATACTAGAGAGACGGCAAAACACTATCCCCCACGGCTGGCATGTTACTGATTCACCCGCTTACGCAGGAAGCCACAGCTGTAAAGCTGTGGAGGAATGCGCGGCGGGTGTCCTCCGAAGCCTTGGCGAAGGAGGACACGCTTCGGCGGGTTCCACCGAAGACACAGAAGGGTCTACGGCTGTAATTCCGTGGGGCTCCACTCATGTTGGAATGTCCAACATGGCCTGCCTTGGCGTCTGCCCGGTGCGTGCATCCAACCTGTTCTGTGTATTCTCCTTCGCCGAATATCTCGTCGCGAGCTACGGGGTATTGAGCGAAAAAGCATCAATGCAGATCAATTGAACGCTCGTTCCCTAGTTTCACAGCTGTATCGTTTCGTTCTCCACTGAATCGGATCCGATTCACACCTCCCACTCCCAGTGACCGTTCACCTTCACAACCTCGCGAATTTGTGAGTCCTGCTGAGCGAGACTTTTTCGGCATGAGAGTTGCTGTTCTAAAATAATATATCGGATGCCCGCTGCGAAGGAGGAATTCGCCATGGGAGAAATAATATCCCAGTTGTCCGAACAAAAATCTCAGATACTTTGGAGAGAACCACGGCGGTCTGTGCGAGTGGTTGTGGATTTTCGGATAGTCGTTGCGAATATGGCAGGTCTCGCGAGTGGGCAGGTGATCGATATGACGGCGAGGGGGTGTGGCCTCCGTCTCGCGAAAGCCTTCAAGCCCGGGCAATATCTGACGCTCATGATGTACCCAGGCGGCAGTCCCGCCGCTGTGCCATGTGATGTGGGCAGGGTACAGTGGGCCGAAGGAGACCGGGCGGGTCTCGCCTTTCTGTCTCTATCGCATGAGAACGAGCGTAGGCTACACCAGCTTTGCAGCGGTCGGTTCTAGTTCGAGGCCTAGATGCTCACGGAACGTATTCCATATTCGCCCGTCGAGAATGTCGAGGCTGGTATTCCCTCCGGTTCGGCCCTCGGGATCGATGTCAGCTGCCCCTACTGTTTTTCAGTACAGTGCCATCGGTCTCTGCGGCATGGTGGGCGGGATTTCCTTCGTCGATTGTTCGGCAGGTTTCCCTGGCGGTGCAATGGATGCAGGAAGCGATTTTATCTACGGAAACGGTGCCTTGACTAATGGCCTGCTCCACAAGTCCATACTCGGAGCAGGCGTGTGGAGTAGAGGGAGCCTTTCCGAGTCTCTCTCCCTTTTTTCCTCCATAGTACTCAAAGGGTGAGAAGCGGTAGGTTTTTTCGGTCCTATCCTCGAATGAGTAGGCCCTAGTAGTTTATTCGAGTAAAACTGGGGAAACCCCCAGTTCCGCAACCTGTGTATTCAGGTGCAGGATGCTTCTTCATTTCGTTTGACGTCTCATTATGGGCACCGAACTCCACTGAGGTGACGACCATGATGATCCTTATCACCACCATGTTTGTGCTACTGCCGGTGCTCGTGGCCCTATACCTCTCTGTGTCCGGCGTGTTCACCAATCGGAGGTCGTTCCAATCTGTTTTTTATGCCCTGTTGGCCTTCTTTGCGCTGACCATTGGGATCAGCATGAGCGTTCAATATTCCTACCAAAGCTACGACCCCCCGGCAACAACCCCGGTTTCGCTGAGTAAGGTTCTGTCAAAAAGTCTATGAATAGAGGGCGCGAACGATCGTCGTCGTATTGAACAGCATCGCGTTCAGGCGGGTGTAGGCTGCGTGACCATAGTAGTGATCGCGCACATTCGTTGACCCCGTGGAATCTTGATAGTCGGCGAGAATCCCCAGTCCCTCACTTGGGATACGGACAGCACGGCGGGCACATTCGAGCCATCGTTCGAATCCATCAAACGGCTCGACCATTTCCCACAGAGCTTTGTTTGCTTCTTTTGCCGGCTCAGTCGTCGGCACAGCATCGCTGCCGGCCACGGCCAGTTCCTGCACGTAGTCGCCGCCCCACGCAATCGGCATCTCCATCGTAATCTGAGGTAATTCCATTTTCGAGAGCCATGTTTTACCGTCGGTCCGCATGTTGCGATGGTTCACAATGTGCAGCAGCTTGCCGAGACCCGACGGATCCCACCCATAACGTACCGGCATGCCAAACGTGACGATGTCCAGCGCTGCTCTATTGAGGAAGGTGCCATTCGACAGCAACGGAACGGCACGTTGGATTGTCGAGGCGATGTCTGGTCGATTGACCTGTGAGGCAAAAGCCGACAAGAGATCGAATAGACGCGTCCGGCTACTATTCGCGGTCACACAGAGGAGGTTCGAGACGAGAGCGAGGATTAGTCCCGCCTGCCCATGCGCCTGTACCAGGATGCGATCTCCTTGGCCCAGCTTGTGGGCCTCGACCCAGTCGCGAAGACGTCGGAGCATTGAGACAGCCGCCAGGGCACGGCCCAGGTGATAGTGTTCGCAGGACCAAAGCTCGCGGACACAATGGATCGGGCGATCCAGGCCTCGGTTGAGCGACTGTTTCATCAATTCGAGATAGGCGTTCGTAAAGTTTCCTGCGTCGCCGAGTTGGTCGTCAAGGAGTTTCCTGGTTCGCTCATCGTTGCTGAGCGGTAGTGTCAACCCATCGGGCAGCGAGGAGATGCCGTTGCTACCTTCACGCATCAGGGCGAGTAGCGCATCGAGGCCTGCCACGCCGCGTGAGTAGCCTCGTTTGAGCCCGCCGACTTCATCCAGCCGCTGTATCCCGAAGACATCGGTGCCGGTGATGGACCCATGAAGCAAGACAACCGCACGCACGCCGGCCTGCGACAACGTTGTGCCGCATTGCGCCATGGCGTCGAGCCAGACTGGAGCACCAGGCTCCAAGCCTGGCGTTAGGTCAGCTGTGACCAGACGCTCGCCAGGGCTTTTTCGTGACAGCTCATCGTGCTGGAAATTATTTTCATTCGGCATTGGGAGGCCCTACTTACCGCAATCTAGACCCGACGCGCAACCGGTTGCAGAATCAAAATGTATTGGCTAGCATGGCGGCCATTCCGGACGTTGGTTGTCTCTGTCAGGGAGCCGCCAGATGCCAACTCGCTTGGTTCTCCTCCTGAGCGTTGCGCTGCTGACCGCTGGTTGCGGCGGTGGGGACAGGCATCTGCCTGCCTCGAATCCACCCGAGTACGATCCGAAGAAAGTCTATTCCGCACCGACGGCGCCGCTCAGAGCGCCGGCCACGGTGGCCAACCTAACCGAGTTAGACTTGCTTCGGTCCAAGCTTGATTCGCTCGAGGCGGGTCATAAAGCAAAGGGCGAAGGAAAGAAGGTGCCGTTCGATCTGAACTTGCTCCAACTCTTCAAAGGAGTTACCAACCCGTGCGAGGCCCTGTCTAGGGTGGCACCTGGTCTGGGCAGTACACAGCTCTTTGCGGGTCAGGAGGGAGCGGCCTTAAAGAAGGCTCTCGGCCCGGACGCCGACGGCATCGCCCGCAGAATGGATGAGCAACTGGCGGAGGGTCTGAAACATTCGCTTGGTCCCCGGGCACTCGATTGTCCGATCTCGGTCCGGCCACAGAAGAAGGGTGGCCTCTCTCAACCGGCTCGCCTCGTGCTGGCTCACACCACCCCCAGCCAACCGCTCCTCTTGGCGCAGAACACCATAACTGACACGTCTCAGGATGACTACCATGAGGAGGACCCTCAGCTACTTCAAGAAAATGCCCCTCCCGACTGGGTGGGCTGGAAGACGACCGATACCATGAAGCGGATCGGTAAAGATGACCGGCCTACGAAAGGCATTCGAGAAGAGTATGAGATGATTATTGCTCCAAAGTCGAAACGGTGCCCGGATCCAGAGGGAATGGTGGAAGGGACATTTGAGTGGTCCTTCGTGATGTTTCGGGCCATCACCGGACCGGACGGGGCGACGCAGAGGGTGCTCTATCGCCGACACGTGAAAGCCGACCTTAAAGGAGAGGTCGACGATGATGCCCAGTTGAAAAAGGTGGTGAAATTTGATGCCACAATCACGCTTCAACATATCGGCTCTGAACTTCCATACTATTCCCAGCCACACCGCGTCCAAGGTGAATTCAGCATCGATCAGCGAACGGGGATTCCCCAAGATTTCAAGATCATCACGGTCTCAGGCTTTTCGGAAGGGGAGGCTCAGATCAAAGATGCGCAGCTCCTCGGAACGCTCACGGCCCTCATGGCCTATTTTTCAGGTCAAGAGTATGTCAACGCCCAAACCATATGGACCAACCCCAACACCTGCGTGGAGATCACCTTCACGCCGGCTACCAAGACCAAAAAGTTTGTTCCAAGCGAATCAACTCCGGTGAAGACGGAACTGCGGACCAAAAAGGAACAGGCGATTGTTCCGGCGAAGTTTAAGGAGGCGAAAGAGCGGCCGAGGGAGGGTAACGGCAACGTGTCACCGAGACAGGCGGAGTCACAACCTGGCGCTCCTGCGACGTTTACCTACAAAGCGCCAGCGACACGGGTACGGCACAGCGGATTCCGGGTTGGTGCTGTTTCCCGCGCGGGGGTCGCGGAAGGCGAATGGGAAGTGGCGGAGGGGGCCTATATCTTGGAGTTCCAATCGAGGATTGTCGATCGTCATCCTACGGCTCCGGCCGAGTCGGTCGCCGCGGGGAACGTGACGTTGACGTTCGTAGAGGAGAAAGACATGTACCGCGGGAGAGGCATGGTGGGTTATCAGACCGGTCCGCCCCCCAATCGCGCCCCCTGTTCGTCACTGATTATGGGCCATGGGACCACGCGTTTGGATGTCGCCGGCATGTTTATCAGACTCTCTGAGAGGACTGGCGCAGGCGGTAGTCAGGTCGCTTCAGCCGACATCGAGTTGCACTACCTGATTCATCCAACGAATGAAACGGAACGGCTATACACAATGGTTAACTATCAGTGCGTCCCTGGAGAGCTGGTGCCCTATCCATTCTTTTATTCGTTGTACGCGGTGAGTCGCGGTGCTGAAGAAATCAATCTTCTGAAAGGCTGGACGTATGTCGGCAGGAACGGTGTGGTGGCAACCAAGACGCTCCGCGGCAATTGCGGTGATCTCTGTGAAGATGTGACGGTCTTTACACTGAAAGAGATGAGCGAAGAGGTCTCCTCGCCGAGATAGCCCGTTGTTAGGGTTTCAGGGAATGTTCCTGTATGTCCGATGCTTGCTTGGGCTGGATTTGATTCTTCGGCATGACGGCGGTGGCGCTGCACGTCTTGCCTTCTTCGTCGATCCGGCGATCCACGATCTTCACGCCCTGGAGATATTCCTGGACAATTTCTTCCCTGGTGAGTTCGATGTCTTGTTCCGCCTCTCGGCCGGTCCGTTCGCGAACCCGGTCGACCATATGTTCCTTCACCAGGATACGGATCTGCTTGGCCAGGTCGGTGCGGGCGGAGAGCTCTGATACGCGCTGGCACACGATCTTGCCTTTCGACAAGTCACCCTGGCCCTTGCCGACCACATAGTGCTCGCTTGAATAACTGGTGCGAACATCGCCTGCATCCGTAGCCACTGAATGTAGCGGCAGCAAGACTGAACAGCCTGTGGCGATCAACGCCGCAATACACTGATGACCGTTGCTCTTCACTCGCTACCTCCCTTCTCCGCCTCTTCGACTGCCCTCACCACCCGGTCTGTCGCCACCAAATCCCCTTGGCGCTATCTGATTCTGATTGGGCACGCCCGGTATCTGCTGGAGGGGCGGCGGATGGATCTGATGCATCGACGGGGGGAGTTGTCTTGCCACCGGTGGTTGTCCTGCCGCCGTCTGCGGTGGCGCCGTTGGTGTCTTGTACGTGAAGTCATTTAACGTTCTGGAAACAGTCGGCGATCCTGGCGCCGGTGTGATCAGATGGCGCGGCATGGTCGGTTGTCTTGTTCCCGGCGCAGGGGGAACGGGTGGTTGTGGCGGCAATGGCGGCTGTTTGGTGGTGATCGTGTGTTGCGCCACGTAGACATGCGGGCTTGTAGGATAGAGGCCGTGCGCGGCAGTCAGTAGAGCCTGAAGTTGGGCCAACCCTATCAAGGAAGAAGAAGCATAGCCGGCTGTTGAGACGAGCACCCAATCCGTCCAGGCTTGCGACACCATGGCATTCGATTGCACTCGATTGAGAATGTCTTGGCGTCGCTGAACCGCCTGCTGTGTTTGCTCTATGGTCGAGGCCTGGGCTAAGGCCTGATTCGCCGCATTGAGATCCTGTTGTAGTTGGTCATTTTCATGTTTCAGCGCGACAAGTTGATGCCGGGCATCCTCGTTCTCCCGCAAGGCTGCAATGGCCTGTTGCACGTCGTCCGTATCGATCTGGGCCACCAGGTTCGTTCGGACCACGATAGTCTCTCCATCGACCGTTGTGTTGGTTGTTTGCTCCTGGACAAGGACAATCCCGGCCGTATAGCTTCGAATTTCGTCTTTCGTCACATCCAGACCGTCTACAATCGTGACGCTTTCGAGGTAGACGGCGACCTGTTCCAGGGCATTTCGTTTGGCCGCTTCGGTGGCTAGGCGGATGGCGTCCTCTTTGGTGTCACGGTCGCCCATTCGATGCTCGCCCTGAGCGGTCACGACTCGGACTTCTGCGAGAGTCGCTGCGGGCCATAGAGACAGGATGAAGAACAATGCCGCGAGGCTCGTGTTCGGCAATAGGCTGCGGAAAAATGCTGATTGAGCCATCGTATAGGGAGGAGAGACCTGTGGCATGCCTTTACCCTCTGGATAGGAGTCCCGTGCCAGGGCCGATTTGTTGACTTCCATGAGATAAAAAACAAGCATAACACCGCATCGACCGTTGCGCCAGGATCCTTGAGACCTGCATAAATGCTGATGGGCTATGCGGGCGAGGCTTTGTCTCGCTTGCCTTGGCGGAAAACGCCATGATAGCGTAGAAGTTCCCTCGGAACAGGATGGAAGGATACTCACCTGTGCATACGTTCATGAGGCGAGACAGCGGATGGTCGATGTGGATACTGGCCGTATCCCTGTTCTTCCTCTGCCTCGTTCTTCCGAAACAGGCGGCGGTGGCTGCTGTATCGGCGCCGGCTTCTGCCTCAACGGTTCCGAGCGAGCACGTCATTCTCTTTGTCCTTGAGGGATTCGGCCAGGATTCCTTGAAGGGCGGCACGATGCCGACCCTCAGCCGGTTGGTCAAGGAAGGGGCTGTCACCTGGTCTGCCACGGCGGTGAAGCCTGCATTGCGGTTACCGACGATGGCGTCATTGATTACGGGAATGCCGGTCGAGAAACACGGCATTACCTGGAATAGCTTCGAATTCAGTCGCGGTTACCCACGCGCCCCGAGCGTATTCGACTACCTCGATCTCAGCGGGGGTCGTGACAGCGCAATCTTTCTCATGGATGAGTCGCTGTATCAGTTGGCGCGCCCAGAGCCCTACACAGATTATCAGATGTGTGGGCCGCTGAAGCCTGAGTGCAGCACAGAACGAATCGTGTCCTATATTCGCCAATATTTCAAGAAAGCGACCAGCGGGCATGGCTACGGGCATGCCATTCTTGCACTGCCACACTTCCTGGTCGTGCATCTCCCGGAAGCTGGTCGAGTGGGAGCATCAAAAGGTTGGACCTCGAAGGAATATCGTGAAGCCCTTCGCACGGTGGACAAGGCGATGCATTCCGTAGTGGACATCTATCACGAGCATGCGTTGACGAAGCGGACGACCCTGTTCGTGACGTCGCTGAGCGCCGAAGGGCGGGATGCGAATCAAGAACAGGCTGACGCGGGAGTTCCGATGGTTCCGTGGATTGCTTCGGGGGTGGGGATTAAACCTGGTCACGCCATTCACCAGCCGGTCTCTATTTTAGACACCGGCGCGACGGTGATGCGGACGTTGGGATTGCAGACCCATACTGAATGGGAAAGTCATGCTGTGGAGGAAATTTTTCAGGCTGCCTTTGCCGCGGCCCCTCGTGGATCTTCGGAATAGGGCACGCAATGCAGACTGTAAAATGGTCAATGGGCTGGTGTCTGGTCGGATGGTTGCTCGTCTCCGCAACAGTAATCCAGCCGGTTGCGGCCGGTCAGCCGGCTGCCTACCAGCAGGAACATGCAATCACAATCGACGCTACCACCATTATTCCTCAATCCTGGTGGCATGTACCCGGAGTGACTCCGTCCATCTATGGCTCGGACCCTGAATCCATGGATGCCTACAAGACGACCGAGTCTCGTGCCCTCAAACTCAAACCGGGAAAATATAAATTTGGGAGCTTCACGTTCGATTTTCCGTTCGCGGTGAACTTAGAGGGGAAGTTGGACTTTGCGCAGTCGCTCGACCAATGTGTCGAAGGGCGAGGGACGCAGACATTAACCATCCGCTGCAGCCGCACCTATCCACATGGTGGCCAGCGCGATTACCAGTATCAGTAGAGGAGCGGTGTCAATGGCCCAGACGCTCGATGATCTATTAGAGGCACTCGAGGATGTCGACGACGCAACTCGTGAAGAGGCGTCCAAGGCGCTCGCTGAACTTGCCGACCCTACCACCTTGGACGCGCTTGTCGGCGCCTGTGGAGACGAGTATTGGGCTGTGCGGGCCCATGCAAGTCTCGGTCTGTCCAAGATCGGCGGGGCGAAAGCGAGGGAATCGCTCATCGTGCTCTTTAACGACTCCATTATGGATGTGCGGAACGATGCGGTTGCGGCGATGGCCGCGATGGGAGCTGGAGTCGTCGACCGTTTGATTGCAGCATTGAAGGATGAGCGATGGCGTGTCCGCGAGCATGCGGCGAAAACCTGTGGAGAGATAAGAGATCAGAATGCGGTCGAGCCCCTCATGCTCGTCTGTCGGGATCGTGACGGCGCGGTGAAGAGCGCGGCGGCGGAGGCGTTGGGCAAGATCGGCGATCCGAGAGCGATCCCGGTTCTGAGTAAGCTCTTCCGCGATCCTTCGAAGACGGTCCGAGAAACAGCCGGAACCGCACTCATCTCTATCGGCCAACCTTCCGTCGATCCGTTGATCGACTGTCTCAAGGATAAAGATTTTGTGGTTCGGTGCCATGCCGCCCGCGCACTTGGTGGCATGACGACCGATTATCAAATCGGCCGAACCTGGGTGCGGGATGCAAAAGTTGTTGACGTCTTGATTGCCGCTTTGAAAGATCCGGATCGGGCTGTGCGTGAAGATGCCACAATCGCCCTGGGCCAGATCGGCGATCCACGGGCCATCGATGCCTTGATCGAAGCGATGAAGGATGGCGCGGTAAAACGGCATGCGATCGCGTCGCTCGGCATGATCGGCGATCCTCGCGCCTTGCCCCCGGTGTTGGATGCGCTGAAGGGCAAAGGCATTCGACAGGACGGGACTCCCACGCCCGGCTGTATCGTCAGCGAAGACGCCTTTATCAAGGAAGCCGCGGCAACGGCGCTCGGCCAATTCCGCGATCCGCGTGTCATTCCCGACTTGATCATGTTGCTGAAGGATGGCGTGTTGCGCGAGAAAGCCAGTGCTGCGTTGGCCACCATCGGCGACACGGCGATTGAGCCGTTGATTGCCTTTCTCTATGACCCGAAAGCGTCTGAAGTTGTGGCCGAAGGAGAACGGGTGCTTTCCTATGCCTCGGTCCGACTCTCTGCGAAAGATGCCTTGCGGCAATTGGCGCTTGAAACGCTCGAAAAATTGGGCTGGACCCCTGCGCCGGAAGACGTCACTGTCAATTCAAGTGTGGCCGACAATGCCAGAGTGGATATGCCTCTCGGCGACACAGGTCGATTTGGCCCGTCGGGCGATTACGCCAAACGGAGCTAGCAGGTTTCTGAAAATTTATAGCGTCTCACTCAGGAAGCTCAAAAAGGCCGTTCAGCAATTGGTGAGACGTGAAATGTAAAAGGTGAAAAGTTTCGGAGCAAGAACGCTCGGCAGCCCCACCTTTCACCTGTCACATCTAACTTTTCACGTTTCTTGGGGTTGAGGTTGGGCATGGCAGACACAGTAGCCGAGCAGATTGCTGCGCTCAAAGACGAAGATTGGGCGATTCGTGAGGAGGCTGCCACGATGCTCGGTACACTTCGAGATCCCAGGGCTGTGGCGCCCTTGGTCTCTGTGCTTCGTGACGACGATCGCGCAGTTCGGGATGCAGCGACCAGCGCTCTCTTGGCCATTGGTGAGCCGGCTGTGACGACGCTGGGCGCTTGTCTCTCCGATCCGGCACTCACGGTTCAGGAATTGGCCTCGTCGGTATTGGCCACCATTGCCGATTTGCGAGTGCTCGCGCCGCTCATCAAAGCGCTCGTGAGTCCCGATTGGATTGTGCGGATGCATGCCGCCAAGGCGTTAGGCCGGATTCGAGATCCTGGAGCGATCGCGCCGTTGGTGCCGCTGTTGCAAGATAACGTGAAGGCCGTGCGCGAGGAGACGTCGTCAGCCCTTGCAGCAATTGGAGAGGCGGCGTTGTCGTCGCTGATCGCCGCGCTGACCCATGCGGAATGGCTGGTGCGGCTGCATGCGGTAGAGGCCTTGGGAAAAACGCGGTCGTCTGAGGCTGTGGATCCGCTCTTGTCGGTGCTCTTCAACGATCAGGACAGGGCCGTTCGCGAGGACGCTGTCCGCTCGCTGGGCCAGATCGGCGATGCGCGCGCGCTGGAGTTCCTCGTCACGGCGATGAAAGAGCCGGGATTGCGTCCGCTGGCGATCGAGGCGCTGGGCCAGATCGGCGATCGTCGCGCTGTGCCGGAGCTGATCAATGTGCTCAAGGGAGTGGAGCGGCCGGAAGTCTCGCGACCGGTGGACGGGTGCGGTGATGGTTGGGGTGAAGAAATGATCGCGTTGGGCGAAGCCGCCAAAGCATTGGGCATAATCCGAGACGAGGCGGCCATCCCGTCACTCGTGAAGGCGCTTCGTTATACAGTGACGCGAGCGGACGCTGCCGATGCACTGACTCGATTCGGGAGTGCCGCGATTGCGCCGTTGCTGGCTTTGCTGGCACATGAGTCGGATGACAACATCCGGTACCACATCAAAGAGACGTTGGCGAGGGTAGGCTGGAGGGCAGGCCGCATTTAGCAGGATGCTGAAAAAGGCCGCCAGCAGGGGATGGGATGGCCCGGTGAGTCCCTTGTGCTCGCGCAACGCGCGCCCTCGGAAGGGCCTCGTTGGACGCGCGCAGTAGGGAACTCATCCGAGCCATCCCAGGTGTAAGGTACACGAGCAAGCTAGGAAAGGATCATCTTTAGTCGCTCGCTACGGCCTTACCTGCGGAATGGCGCGTCTCGGCGCGCCGGGGTTGGGCGGGTGAGAAGTCTGGCCTTTTTGAGCATCCTGCTCGTGGGCCGGTGCGCAATGTTGAATGGTAAAGGTTGAATTTATACCTCAGCACGCAGCACTCAAAATTCAGAACTCGTTGTAAGTTAGGTCATCACGCCATGCCGAAAGAATCGATCGAAACACTGGTTTCTGAGCTCGTCCATGAGGAGGACTGGCGGCGGATGCGGGCAACGGTCGCCTGCCTGTCGGGTGGGCCGCGTGCAGTTCACGCGCTCATCCAGGCCCTGCAGACTGGGTCACCGACATTGAAAGCCGAGGCTGCGGCCATGCTGGCGCGTGTGAACGATCCACAGGCCGGCGTGCCCTTGGTCGATTTGCTCCGCGATGAGGATGAAACTGTCCGCAAGGCAGGTGCAGCAGCCTTGGAGCATTTGGCTGGGGTGCTTGACGAGACGACTGCCGCAGCGCTGACCTCGCTGCTGTATGAATCGAAGGATACGGATGAGAGCATTCGTGGGGTAGCCTCGCAGTTGTTGGGGGTGATCCCGAATGCGATCGGGCCGCTTTGTGCGATGTTGACCCATCAGGACCCGGACGCACAGATCATGGCCGCAACGATGTTGGAACATCTGCTTGAGCCTCGTTCGGTGGATGCGTTCATCAATGCGATGGGGCAACCGGCTGTTTCAGACATTGCGGTGCGGACACTCAAGAAGTTGGGCGCAGTTCGTGAACGCATCGACGAGGTGTTTGAGGGGCTTCGCGCGATTGAAGAATTGAGCGAACGGGAAGAGGCCCGCATGAGCACCGTGATCAATCTTCTGGCCATCGGGCGTCCAAGCGTGGAGATTTTGATCGAATATCTGGAGGATGACGATTGGGTGATCCGTGAAGCCGCGGCTGACTTGCTAGGCAAAATCGGCGATGTGCGAGCGGTCGAGCCCTTGATGCAGCGGTTGCGGGCCGATAAAGATACGGGAGTCAAAGAACTGGCGATGAAATCGTTGGGCTTGATCGGCGATGCCAGGCCGGCCCAACTCTATATCGAGGCCATTCCCATTCGGCCTCTGCGGGTGTATGCCATGGAAGCGTTGGCTAAAGTAAAAGATGTGGAGGTATTAAGGCCCTACAAAGAACTGTTCGATCGGTTAAGGGCAGACCGAGACGGCCTGGTCGCGTACAATTCCGGGTTGATCGCCGACAAACTGGAAGCGCTCGATGGGACACCTGTCGGGAGTCAGGGAGGGCAGGACGACGATGAGTGACGAGATGCAGGCTGAACGGATTGAACAATTAATTGGGGCCTTGCGGGACGACAATGAAGCGCTCCGCAATCATGCGATAGCCAGTTTGAGTCAAGTGGGAGAGGACGCGGTGGGACCGCTGATCGGGCTCATGGCGGATGAAGATGTCTTGATTCGGGAAGCGGCGACCAGTGCGATTGTGCGGATCGGTCCATCTGTTGTCGATCCGTTGATTGAAGCATTGTCGGACGATGAGTGGGCGATTCGCGAGCAGGCGGCGTCGGGGTTGGGCAAGTTGAAAGACCCTCGGGGCGTCGATCCCCTTGTGAAGGCACTCAAGGATAAAGACGGCGCAGTGAGGACGGCTGCTGTGTGGGCGCTGGAGCGTGTCGGCGATGCGCGTGCCGTGCCTGGGTTGGTTGAGGCGCTGACCGATCATACGGTTCGGGAGGACGTGGCGCGTGTGCTGAAAAAAATCGGCGATGTGCGCGCTGTGGATGCGTTGATCGACGGGTTGATGGGTACGAACTGGATGGTTCGACGTCATGCGGCTGAAGCCTTAGGCAAGATCGGCGATGCTCGCGGAGTCGACCCGTTGATCGATTCGCTCAAGGATGAGGACTGGCTCGTGCGGAGGAATGCCGCGGAGTCGCTCGCGCGCCTTGGAGCGAAGCAGGCCATCGATCCCTTGCTTCCGTTGCTCGAAGATGAGAACACGATGGTGCAGGAGACGGTCGAAGGGGTGTTGGCAAGTCTCGGATGGACAGCAAAACCGTAATCTTTATTTCGATGTAAAAGGATATATCTCATGGCGGATGAAGTTCCTCCAAAGCTTATTCAGATCGGTCCAAAGGGCGGCGTGAAGAAGGACGGGTTTAATCTCGTCACGGAACGAGTCGTCGCGGTGAACCCTGAAACGAAACAGCTCGAAGTCGAACTGTTGGCCTACGATGGGAAGACCGTCGTGCTGGACGTCGATGACGAGGCGCTTGAAGAGCTGAAGAAGATCAAAATAGGAGATGGCGCCACGATTCGTATTGTGGAAGAGGGCGGGCGCCGGGTCGCCAAAAGTTTCCGGATTCGTGCGAAGGACCCGAATGCGGCACGCGCCGACGCGATGCTGTTGGATCTAAAAGATAGTCACTGGCTCAACCGCAAGTATGCAGCGGAAGTACTGGGCGAACTCAAAGACATCCGCGCCGTGCAGCCGTTGGTCGATGCGTTGGCGGATGAAGTCGGGGATGTCCGGCAGCGCGCCTATGATTCGTTGATCAAAATCGGCGGGCCGGCGGTTTCGGTGCTCGTGCCCTTGCTGGTTTCTGAGGAGGATGAGATCAGGCAATCCGTGACGGAGATTATCCGTAAAATTGGAAAGCCCGCCGTCGAGCCGTTGGCCACGGCGCTTGCCGAGGCCGACGACCGCCTAAAGACAAGGGTGATGAAAGTACTGGATCGGATGGGTTATAAGCCGAAAGTTAAAGAGGAAGCCAAGGCAGCTGAAGTGCCGCGGCTCACATAACCTACGGTGTTATGTGGTCTGGGAGGGAGCCTTGCTGGGTCTCCCGACCGAAATGTGACGGAAGCCAAAGGCTGCGACGCGGTCCGGTTCATAGACATTGCGCAAGTCGAAGAAGATGGGCTGGCGCAATGCGGTTTTCAGTCTGTCGAAATCAAGGGTTCGGAATTGATTCCATTCGGTCATGAGGATGAGCGCATCGGCTCCCTGCGCGGCCTCATACGCGTCCTTACAAGGTACAAGGCCTGAAATAGTTTGACAGGCTTCCTCGAGTGCGGCGGGATCATAGGCCCGAACCGTGGCGCCCTGCTTCATGAGTTCTTGCGCGATGGCCAGGGCTGGCGAGTCCCGCAGGTCGTTCGTATTGGGTTTGAAGGACAGGCCCAACATTGCGAATGTCTTTCCTTTGAGCTCCCCAATTTCTTTCGTGATCTTTTCAATCATCCGATTCCGCTGTTGTTCGTTGATGAGGGCCGCGGCGCCTGCGATTTGCATAGGATAGCCGACTCGTTCTCCTGTTTGTACGAGGGCAGCCAGATCTTTGGGAAAGCACGATCCACCGAACCCCGGTCCTGCGTGGAGAAACTTCGATCCAATCCGGTTGTCGAGCCCCATCCCTTTCGCCACCATCTGCACGTTGGCGCCCACGCGTTCGCAGACAGTCGCGATTTCGTTGATGAACGAAATTTTTGTGGCGAGGAAGGCGTTGGAGGCGTACTTGATCATTTCGGCCGTCGGGATATCGGTCACGACGAACGGAGTTTCGATGAGATACAGCGGACGATAGAGATCTTTCATGATCGCAACCGCCTGCTCGCTGTCTGCGCCGATGACGACCCGGTTCGGCCGTAAGAAGTCTTCGATGGCGGACCCTTCACGAAGAAATTCCGGGTTGGAGACAATGTCGAACCGGAATTTGCCTGATTGATTGGCGTTGATCACTTCACGCAATTTTTCCCCGGTTCCGACCGGGACGGTCGATTTGGTGACAATGACCTTGTACCCGGTCATCGTTTTGGCGATGCCGCGGCCGACTTCTTCCACGTAAGAGAGGTCGGCTGATCCGTCAGGCTTCGGCGGGGTTCCAACCGCGATGAAGATGACGAGAGCTTTGTCGACGGCTTTGGCGATGTCGGTGGTAAAGTTGATCCGGTTCTCTCGAATGCCCTTGGCAACGAGCTCTGTGATTCCGGGTTCGTAGAACGGCACATCGCCTTTCTCAAGTCTGGCGATCCGTTTGGCGTCGGTATCCATGCAGGTCACGCTGACCCCGAATTCCGAAAAACAGGCGCCTGTTACCAATCCAACGTAGCCGGTTCCAATCACACTGATATGCATGGGCCTAGGTCCTCTTAATCTATTCTCTCGCGAGAGTTAAAAACGCTCTCGCGGAGTATAGCAACGGAACCGTGGGGTGAGCAACGAAGTTATGCAAAATAACCTTCACAGGGTGGAATTACTCAGGCCGTTCGTTGACAGGTGCACAAGGGCTGGGTACTATTTGTTCCCTTCATCGGATGGATCCTGTCGTATGGCGATGCAGAGCGCACCTCTTCAACGACCTCTTGCCGTGATGATGCGTCGGACGTTGCGCACGATCAGTCTCGACACGACCCTGCTGGAGGCGGCCAAGCTCATGCGGGATACGAGGGTCGGCGCCTTGTTGGTGCAGGAGGCTGGTCACTACCGAGGTATCGTCAGCGAATCGGATCTGGTCCGCAAGGGAATGGCTGAATCGTGCCCAGCGCAGGAAACATTGGTCCGCGCCGTCATGAGTAGCCCGCTTTTATCAATTGAGATTACGAGCTCAGCCCACGAGGCGAGTGAGAAGATGGCGGAACACGGAATTCGGCATCTCGCGATCTCTGATGAGGGGCAGATCGTCGGGATCATCTCCGTCCGCGATCTCTTACGCTACTTTAAGAACTGGGGCGGCCTGTGATTCTTTGGGCTCGTGAGGCAACACCGGACTGTCTCCCTACCGTGCGTCATGTTTCCCCGCGAGTGTTGTGAACCGGTCGACTCATACCCCTCAATGGTTTCTGCTGATCACGGCGTTGATGACTGGTGCGGTGGTGATGGCGCTTGAGATCGTGGGAAGTCGGCTCTTGGCTCCCGTTTTTGGAAACTCCCTATTCGTCTGGGGCGCATTGATTGGGGTGATTCTTGCTGCTATGAGCAGCGGTTACGCCTTTGGAGGCTGGCTCTCGGACCGATATCCCGGCGCGCAGGTGTTGGCCGGTCTGCTCCTGTTCTCCGGAGCCTGGACGTTTCTTGTCGCGTGGTTTGAACAGCCGGTGCTCTTTAAGGTGGCCGGACTGATTGAAGATCCTCGCTGGGGACCTTGCGTAGCCGCGGCGCTGCTTTTAGGGCCACCAGCGTTTGGGTTGAGCGGCGTGCTACCGGCCCTGTTGAGATTGGCCGTGTCGGACCTTGAGTATTTTGGTCGGCATACCGGACGGATGATCGCGCTCTCGACAGTGGGGAGTTTGGCGGGAACATGGGGGACAGCGTTTTTCTTTCTATCATGGATCGGCAGCCAGACACTTGTCGCATGGCTGGGCGTCATTCAAGTGGGGCTTGGCTTCTGGTGGTTGGTCAATCGGACACCCGTGCGGCCTTTGATGATCGGCGTACTTGTTCTCTGTGTTGGAGGGTTGGGGGCCGGTGCGTGGTTTCCGATGCAGAAGTTGCAGGCGCCGGTCTATCAAGAGGACAGTCCGTACCAGCAAGTGCGAATTCGCGATGATGATCTTTTCCGTTATCTGATCTTAGACCGGACATTCCACGCGGTCATGTGGAAGGCGGATCCGGTCGCGCTGTTTCTCCCATATAGCCAACTGATGGTCGCGTCACTGGCGTTGGTGCCGGAAGCGAAACGAGGTTTGATCCTTGGTCATGGAGGCGGATCACTGGCGAAATGGCTCGCTCACCGATGGCCTGAACTCGAACTGGATGTGGTCGAGTTCGATCCCACGGTCGTCCGAATGGCCGAGGAATATTTTTCCTATCAGCCGCCCCTCCAGCATCATGTGCATGTTCGGGATGCCCGGGTCTTTCTGAACGCGACGGAGCGGACATATGACCTCATTTGGGTCGACGCGTTCGCTAGACACATGATTCCCTTTCACCTGACTACGGTAGAGTTTTTCGCAGAGTTGCGCACCCGCCTTGCGCCGGACGGTGTGCTGGCAGTGAATTTGGCCTCGTCGGGTGAGGGGGGAGATCTCTTACGGGCCAATGCGGTCGTGCAGACGATGCGGCGGTCGTTTCCCGATATCCAGTCTTTTGCGGTCAAGGGGCCATGGAATTCTCCTCAGACGCGTGCGGAGAATCTCATTTTTTTCGCTGGGGCGCCGCTCAAACAGTACCAGCCCTCTACCATGGCCACGAATGTGGCCAAATTGGTTGAGC
>Ga0163152_10000828_pt1 | contig 51305 bp, 39 predicted proteins | sample OliLakLV19MP8IB2_FD_148635 | JGI IMG/M metagenome (GOLD analysis project Ga0163152, IMG submission 148635) | Freshwater microbial mat bacterial communities from Lake Vanda, McMurdo Dry Valleys, Antarctica - Oligotrophic Lake LV.19.MP8.IB-2 | ecosystem: Environmental > Aquatic > Freshwater >... | reverse complement strand
TGACCACCAGAAAAGCGTACGGCTTTCGCTCGAAGGAAGGCATCGAAATCGCGCTGTTTCACACGCTCGGTCACCTACCGGAGCCAGAATGTACCCACAGATTCTGCTGAGGAGGCTGTTTGCTGAGAAATCAAGCAAAGTGCTGGCTACTCGCGACAGTCGGCCGGCGGAAGTCCACGCCGAGGTGTCAGTCTCTTGGCAGAAACTCCGTTTCTATCCGCATTCGTATCATCAACCGGGGCTATCAGGCCCGAGGCCCGGGCGAATGTGAACGCCGGTTGAAAAGTGCAGCGCGGGGCGGTCAGTCTTTTCCGACGGGCGTTGCCAGCTCTCGGATTCGACTCTGGAAATATGCTGGGTTGTGGATGATTTCATCCATCAACCGGCACACGGCGCCGCTGGGCGGCTTGATGTCCTGCTCCCAGTCCTTCACTGCTGCCGCTGACACACCTGCGAACTGGGCAAAGAGAGCCTGGCTCACTCCCAGGATCGTGCGGACCTTCTTCACGTCCGCCCCGTGGTATCCCTTCGGCTGGAGGTTCAGCCGGATCGTACGGCACGTGAACTGGTCGGGCAGGTTGTCGGTGGTGTCGAGGATCTCGTTGAAATGCCTGAGCCGTCGGACCAGTTCTTGCCCGACGTCCAGAGGCTTCTTGGCTTTCTTGGCCGGGGTCTTTTTCATGGTCAATCGTTCCTGGAATCGAGCCACTTGTCTATTCGTGCAATCTCGGTCTTGATGATCGGCGCCCCTTTGGGGTTCGCCATGATCGTCACCTGGGGTGCCATCATCCCTCGGTCCATCATCGAAATTGTGCCGCCCCCTCCTTCAGAAATACTATACTGCCATGCCGTATAGATGCCAAGCGGCTCGGGCCGGCGCTTCGATGGGACCGACGTTCACAGGCGGGGCAGATAGGCCGCCTAGCTACGGCAGGAGCCCTGCGGCGATGCGGGCGATGGCTTCGGGAAGGGCTTCGCACTCCGCGGCAAAGACTCGTGCGGCGAGAGACTCGGGGCTGTCGTCGGGGAGGACTGGCACGACGCGCTGGACGAGCACACGACCGTGGTCGTACTCGTCATCCACGAGATGCACTGTGCAGCCCGAGACGGTGCAGCCACGGTCCAAGACGGCACGATGGACCGACATGCCGTGAAAACCCTTGCCGCCAAAGGCCGGCAAAAGTGACGGGTGGATGTTGATCACCCGGCCCGAGAAGTCGGCCGGGATCCGCACGAGGTGGAGGAACCCGGCCATCACGACGAGGTCGGCATGGGTCTCACGGCAGGCCTTGAAGATGGATTCGCTCCACTGGTCGAGCGACTGACTGCCCAGCAGAAGAACTCGCACGGCAATCCCCGCCCGCTCGGCGATCCGTATGCCACGCACGTCGCCGCGGCTGGCCACCACGACGTCGATCGACGCAGGAAGCGTGCCGGCATCAATCCGCTCAATCAGGTTCTCGAGCGTCCGACCCGATCCCGAGAGGAGCACCGCCAACCGAAGATGCCGAGGCTCAGCCATGTGTGGCCTTCTTCGGCTTCACTGGCTTCACGTCGATCGTGAGTGGGTGACCGTCGAGGTCGATTGCCTCGCCCGCCGCGCCATCGACGGACACCGAGACCGAGGCAGCGAGCGTCTGGGCAGCCACGAATTCCAGGTGCGCCTCGAGCGCCCCGCGGAGCTCGGCCGACGGACTCGAGAAGATGAGATCGATCTGGTCGGTGAACTCCAAGTCGAGATCCTTGCGAATGGTTTGGATGGCATGCACCGCTTCGCGGACGCGCCCCTCGGCCACCAGCTCGGGCGTCAGCTCGCTCGACACCACCACGACGGCACGCGGCCCCTCGGCAGCGGCCCACCCAGGTTTTGCAGTAGTCCGAACGATCACGTCCCCTTCCTCGAGCATCACTTCGCCACCACCGGGCAGCGGCAGCGTGGCACTGCCCGTCCGATGGATCGAGGCCAGGATCGCGGAGGCGTCCGCGGCGCCGAGAGCCTGCCGCACCTTCGGTAGATTTTTCCCGAGCCGAGGACCAAGCTTCTTGAGGTCGGGCAGAATACTCCGCTCGATATAGCGGTCGGGCTCGCGGCAGATCTCAAACTGCTTGACGTTGAGCTCATCGCAGACAAGGTCGGCATGCGCGGCGAGCCAGTCGTCGTCGCCGGGGGTCGCGTCGGCCAGAATTACTTCCACCTTGGAAAGTGGCTGACGCACTTTGAGTTTTTCAGTGGCCCGCGCTGCCCGACCGAGCGAGGCCACATCCCGTACGAGCGCCATCCGTCGGACCAGGTCCGCATCCACCAGCGACGCCTCGCCACCAGGAAAATCGGTCAGGTGGACACTCTCCGGCACTTTGTCAGTTCCGAAGACAGTGGTGGCGAGGTTTCGCCAGATGGCCTCGGAAACAAAGGGCACGAAGGGGGCTGCGAGCCGCGTGACCACAAGAAGCGTTTCGTAGAGCGTCCAGTACGCGTCGAGTTTTTCCAGGTTGGCGTCGGGGCCATTGTCGGCCCGTCCCGATGCCCAAAAGCGATCGCGACTACGGCGGACGAACCAGTTGCTCACGGCGTCCACGAGCCGGGAGAGTGCCCCGGCAGCAGCGAAATGATCGTAGGCATCGAGCCGCTCGACCATCGTGGCGGCGGTCGCGTAGAGCTCCGACAGCATCCATCGGTCAAGTTCACTGCGCTCTGAAACAGCCCGCCAGCCACGGGCACGCGCGAAGTCCGCATGGTCGAGCTGGCCTGGTGTATCAAGCACGGCCGCGGGATCAAACCCATCGATCCGGGCGTAGATCACGAAGAACGAGTAGACATTCCAGAGTCGCAGCAAAAACTCGGGCACGCTCTCGCGGATCGCCCGTTCGCTGTAGCGGATGCTCGTCCACGGCGGCTGGCCCGCGAGGAAGAACCACCGCAGGGCATCGGCGCCGTACGCATCAAAAATCTCCGCCGGCTCGCGGTAGTTTCGCCGGCTCTTGCTCATCTTCAGCCCATCCTCGCCAAGCATGTGACCAAGCACGATGCAGGTCTTGAACGGATGCGGGTTTTCCAACGGTGACGCTGGTGAACCTGGTAACGCATTCGTCTTGCTCCCAGCACCAAATAGCAGCGTGCTGATGGCAAGCTGGCTGTAGAACCAGCCGCGCGTCTGATCGATGGCTTCTGAAATAAAATCGGCGGGAAACTGGGCCGCAAAATCCTCGTGGCCTTGGTGTGGCCAGCCCCATTGAGCAAACGGCATGCAGCCCGAGTCGAACCAGCAGTCGATCACCTCCGACACCCGCTGCATCCGCGCCCCTGGCGAGAACGGCGAGTCGTAGGTGACGGCGTCGATGTACGGTTTATGAACGCGAAGGTCGTCGGACAGATCGGGCTTGGCTCGCTTGGCCGCATCAAAGACCTCGGTGCCAATGACGCCAGGCTTGGCCAGGAGCACATCGTACGACGGCACGGCCTCGGACCTGCCTGTGTTCTCGCACACCCAAATCGGCAGCGGCGTGCCCCAGTACCGCTCGCGGGAGAGGGCCCAGTCGACGTTCGACTCGAGGAAGTTGCCGAACCTGCCGTGCTTGATGTGGTCGGGCAACCATTTGATCTGCTCGTTGTTGGCCAGCATCGCGTCGCGGAACTGGCTCGTGCGGATGAACCAGCTTTCGCGTGGGTACTGGATGAGCGGGTCTTTTTCAGCTCGCCAGCAGAACGGGTAGTCGTGGACATACTGTTCTTGGTGGACGAGCAGGCCACGGCTCTTGATATCGCGGGTGATGTCGCGATCGCAGTCTTTCACAAACCGGCCGCTGCCGAGCGGAAAGGCGTCGGTAAAAGTGCCGTCAGACGCGACCGCATTGAGAAGCGTGGGGCCAGCGCCAGGAGCAAAACGGGCCTGCTCGGCGACGAGGACGCCATAGTCCACTTCACCAAAAGCTGGCGCGATATGGACCACGCCCGTGCCTGAGTCGGTCGTGACAAAGTCGGCCGCGATCACCCGCCACGCGGCCGGCTCGGCTCCACCGGCGACAAGCGGAGCTGGCTTCGGCGGACCGTCGGGCCGATAGGTATCGAACGGCGGGAGGTAGGAACGGCCCACGAGAGACGTGCCAGGCATCCGCTCAACGATGTCGAACTGCTTTTTGAGCTTCTCGCCGAGCGATACGGCGAGCGGTTCGGCCACGATGAACTCGGGGTTTCCGGCCGCTGCCCCGGCTTCGCGGAGCACGACATACTCGAGGTCGGCCTTTACTGCCGCAAACTGATTCGACGGGAGCGTCCAGGGCGTCGTCGTCCAGGCAATGAGATTTTGATGGGTGGGCTGACCGAATGCGTCGAGCAACGGGAAGCTCACATAAACGCTTGGGTCGGCCACCTCACGATACCCCTGACCGACTTCGCCGCTCGAAAGCGCCGTACCTCCCTGGGCCCACCACCAGACGATCTTGTGTCCCTTGTAGAGAAGCCCTCGCTCGAACAGCGTGGCAAGCGCCCACCAGACGCTCTCGACGTACGACTTGTGGTAGGTGACATAGGCCTTCGACAGATCAATCCAGAAGCCGATCCGCTCGGTGAGCGCTTCCCATTCCTTGGTGTACCGCCAGACGCTCTCCTGGCATCTGTGAATGAATGGCTCCACACCATACGCCTCGATCTCGGCCTTCGAGTGGATGCCCAACTCCTTGCAGACCTCCACCTCGACGGGCAGACCGTGCGTGTCCCAGCCGGCCTTCCGCTCGCAGAACTCTCCCCGCATGGTGCGATACCGGGGATAGAGATCCTTGATCGTGCGGGTCAGGCAGTGCCCTGGGTGTGGCATGCCGTTCGCGGTCGGCGGCCCTTCGAAGAACACAAACCGGGGCTTGCCGCGGCGGGATTCGAGCGACTTCTCATAGATGCCCGCAGACTGCCACCAGGCGGCGATCTCGGCTTCAAGAGCTGGGAAATCGGGTTTGCCGCGGACGGGTTGGAACATAGTTCAAGGCGTGTGAAAACGAAGAATCGCAGGGAAGCGAATCGTACCGTGACGGCCCTGCCCGCCACAGGGGCAGCGTCAGCCCCCCGACGATGAACCCTTCCCACGCCGGCCGCCCCGCACATCGACCCGGTGGTCGAGCGCTGCGGTCTTGCCCCAGCGGAGCCCCGCCTCGATCGCCGCAGTGATATAGCGCTTCGCAAGCCCTACGGCTGCCGACAGCGACATGTCGTGCGCGAGCCCGGTGGCAATCGCGGCCGAGTAGGTGCAGCCCGTGCCGTGCGTGGCGAAGCCACGGCGGAACGGCGCCGAGAACCGCTCAGTACCGAACGACGTTACGAGGATGTCGGTCGCGATGCGGCTTCCGAGATGGCCACCCTTCAGGAGAAACGCACATCCGTGCCGCTCGACAAGCTCTCGCCCAGCCGCTTCCATTTCGTCGAGGTTTCGGCACGGCAAGCCCGACAGAATCCGCAGCTCATCGAGGTTGGGCGTCACGAGCGTGGCCCGCGGGAAGAGATCCCGGCAGTAGGCCGCGATGGCGGCCGGCTCGAGGAGCGGATCGCCACTCGATGCCACCATCACGGGATCAACCACGAGCGGGAGATCGGGCACGGCCTCGAGCGCCTCGGCCACCGCTCGAATAATGCCCCGCGAGAAGAGCATGCCTGTTTTGATGGCAGCGACGGGAAACGCTTCGAGCGACAGCCGAATCTGGGCCGCAACGATCGCCGGCTTCATGGGCTGGATCGCGTCCACGCGGCCCGGCACTTCTGCGACCACGCAGGTGATTGCGGTCTGGGCGTAACCTCCGAGCGCGGTGATCACCTTGAGATCGGCCTGGGCCCCCGCCCCGCAGGAGTTGTCGGAGCCAGCAATGGTGAGCACAACGGGAGGCGGCTTCATCGACTCAGGTTCGAGGACATCGTGATTCAAGGCAACAACACGGCCCATCATAGAAGCCCCTGGCGATAGCCGGGGGACTGCGCGTGGAAGGCCATCCCGCCGTCCAACCTGAGCGGGCTCGCCCAATGGCCCGCCGTCCCCGCGCTAGCGCGAGGGGCTTTTATCATCACTCCGTCGAGGCGTCATTCTACGGATATCAAATGCGATCGAGCTCGACCGTCTTGCCCGTGCGGAAGGATTCGTCAGCCGCGAGCACGATCCGCAGGCTGTTGACAGCGTCGTCCATGTGGGCGGTGAGATCGCGATCATTTTGAATCGCGTCGAGAAAGAGCTTCTGTTCGAGGAGGCAGAGGCCGTCGTGGTCGGGCTCGCCGGAGCAGTCGAGAAGCTCGTCGGAGCGGGCGAACGAGCCGTCGGGGCCGAGCGCCGCATGATGAAGCTTCAAGACCGCAGCCTTCGTGTGCCCTTCAACGTCGTCGCTGCCCGCCTCACCCTCCTTCACGCCGACGATGCTCACGCAGCCCTTCGGGCCGACGACATCCTTCACGAAGAACGCCGTCTCGCTCATCATCGGCCCCCAGCCGGCCTCGTACCAGCCGACAGAGCCGTCGGCAAACGTCACCTGGAGACAGCCGTAGTTGTACATACCGGGCACGAGATCATCGGTGAGCCGCGCCCCGATCGCCGACACCCGCACAGGCTTCGAGCGTGCCATCTGGCACATCACGTCCACGTAATGCACGCCGCAATCCACGATGGGCGACATCGACTGCATGAGGGCCTGGTGCGTCTTCCACTTGTCGCCCGACGACTGCTGGTTGAGGTTCATCCGCATGACGAGCGGCTTGCCGAGGGTGTGAGCCGTCTCAATGAACCGCGTCCACGTGGGATGGACGCGCAGAATGTAGCCCACAACGAGTTTGCGGCGGGCGGCCCGGGCGGCGGCGATGACCTTCTCTGCCTCGGCGACGGTCACGGCCACCGGCTTCTCGAGGAACACATGACAGCCGGCAGCAAAGGCAGCGACGGCGTACTCAGCGTGGGTGTCGGGGTAGGTGTTGATCGAGACGGCATCGGGCTTCGTGGCGGCGAGGGCCGCGTGGTAGTCCGCGAACTGGGGATACTCAGCCCCCAGGGCATCGAGCAGCGCCCGCCGCGATGCCTCGCCGCGCGACACGACGCCGACGATCTCAAAATCGTCGAGCGCCTGGTAGGCCTTGGCGTGCGATAAGCCCATGTGGCCACAGCCCGCGACGAGGACACGAATCGGAGCACTTGGCATGGGGTTCCTCTCGAGAGCGGTGCGAAAGAGCGGTGCTCGCGGCTCAGCTGGCCGACTGCACGGCCGCACGGATGATCGCCCGAAGTTTTGGTTCGGCCGACCGTGCGACGCCAAGAATCTTCTCGACCGTGGCCACTTCGAGCGCGTCGGGCAGGCACATGTCGGTGATGACCGAAATGCCGAGCACCTTCATGCCGCCATGCACCGCCACGATCACCTCGGGCACGGTCGACATACCCACGACGTCGGACCCGATAATCCGCAGGAATCGGTACTCGGCGCGGGTCTCGAGGTTTGGTCCAGTCACGGCGACGTACACCCCGCGGTGAGCGACAAAATCCTCCCGGCGGGCGACGGCGAGCGCCGTATCGACGAGCTCGGGAGTGTAGGGCGCCGACATGTCGGGAAACCTCGAGCCGAGCCGCTCGTCGTTGATCCCGATCAGCGGGTTGTCACCGATGAGATTGATGTGGTCATCGATCACCATGAGATCGCCTGTGCGGAACTGCGGGTTGAGGCCGCCGCAGGCGTTCGTGACAACGAGCAACCCGGCGCCAAGCCGCTGCATGACCCGCACGGGAAACGTGATCTGCTGGAGCGGATACCCCTCGTAGGCGTGCATCCGTCCTTCCATCACGACCACCGGCACACCGTCGAGCCGCCCGCACACAAGCTGCCCCGCGTGGCCGTGGGCCGTGGAGCGGGCGAAGTGGGGGATGTCGTCGTAGGGGATCGTGACCGATTCGGTGAGGCTTCCCGAGATTCCCCCGAGCCCACTGCCGAGGATGATCGCCACCTTCGGCTCGAGGCTCCACCGCGTGTGGATGAAGGCGACAGCCTCAGTGATCTTGTCGTATTGGTCGAGCATGCCGGCTCCCGCGGTTGCATGGGACCGCGGCGGCACAGCGACGGCCTCGCGGGGCCGGAATCCTACCAGCCGTCGATGTCAGTCGCCCAGCAGCGCCTGGAAATCGGGGTGGTCGTGCAGACTTTCGAGATCGGGGTCGGCCTCCATGTGGCTGATGTCGTCATAGCCCAGCAGGATGGCACGGGAGAGGGCGTCAATCGCGTCGTCGGGCCGTCCGGCCCGCGCGAGGGAACAGGCGAGGTTGTAGCGAGCGAGAAAGTCGTCGGGCATGAGCTCAACCAGACGCCGGTCGAGCTCGACGGCTCGCCGCACATCACCCTTTCGCGAGACCAGCTCGGCAAGGATCCTGAGCACCTCAATCGAGTCTGTCTTGCGGGCAAGGAGCCGCTCATAGAAATCGATGTCGAAATCAAGCTGGCCGAGGTCGCCGAACCACGGGGCGGTCTTGCGACGGTCACGCCTCGCGCCGCCACGTGGACCGCCACCCGCCCCAGCGTTTGGGTCATCGGGAGTGAATTCGTGTGTGTCGAGCCCGGCCATCGTTCAAGCTCCTGGCGTCGGCCACCGCGGGCGGCCCACCCCTACTTCTTCTTGCCGGCACCCTTGCCGGGCGGCGGCTCCGCATCACCCTCGCCCGGATGATCCCAGTCGGGGTCGTTGGCATCCTCTTCAAAGTCATCGTCGAATTCGTCATCGAAATCGTCGAAGGTTGACTCTTCCTCAGCCGGCTGCGCGACGACCAAGTCTTCCTCATCGCCAGGCTCTTCCTCTTCCTCAGGGTTGACCGCCGCCACGATGTCGGCCGCACCACCGGTCGGCGCCCAGGGCATCGCCATCGGAATCATGCTGCCGAAGGCCGGCAGCAGGGGGTCGAACGGAAAGGCGACGGAGGGGGCTGTGGCGGTCACGGAAAGCGCTCGGGGGACACGGAAAACCTCCCTGGATAAAACCTTTTTCCAGTCCCCGAGTCAAGGCGAGGGGATGGTCAGGCCTCCAGCGAACGGCCAAATGACGGCCCGGCCTCCTTTGTAGTCGGCTTCTTGGATACGAGGATAGCCGTCGGCCCCCCAGTCGGTTCGCGACACTTCCGAGGCCTTGGAGGAGCCGCTCGAGAGGAGTTGGGCATAGACGCCCGCACTGAGCGAGTCCGCCAGGAATCGCGTGTGCCCGTCGCAACGTTGTCGAAAAACCCGCCGGGAGCGCCTGGCACGGTGAGCCCTCGACGGTCCCACCAGCACGAGTGCACCGGCCAACTGCTAGGTGTGGTAATCGGCGTTGAGGTGGACGTAGTCGGCCGTGAGATCGCTCGAGTAGAAGACGATCTTGCCGGGGCCACTTCCGATCACGAGGTCGATCCTCGTTTCCCGCGCCGTCTTGATCGACTCGGAAACGGCGTCGGCGTCAAAAGGCAGTGGCGACCCGCCGCGAAACAGGAGCGTGCCATTGAGCCGCAACTCCACGGCGGCAGGGTCGAACGGCACCCCCGCGTAGCCGGCCGCAGACACAATCCGGCCCCAGTTGGGATCGGCCCCATGCACCGCCGTCTTCACAAGCGGGCTGTCGGCGATCGTGCGGGCAATCTGGCGGGCCGCATCACGGCTCCCGCAGCCCGTCACCTCGATCCGCATGACATGCGTGGCTCCCTCGCCGTCGTCGGCCATTTCACGGGCCAACGTGCCACACACGTCGTGGAGGGATGTCGCGAACGCAGCAAGCCCGTTGCCCTGGAGCGGCGGACCACCGGCGGCTCCGTTCGCCAGCAGCAAGACCGTGTCGTTGGTGCTCATGTGCCCATCGACGCTCACACAATTAAACGTCTCCTCGGCTGCCTCGGCGAGGAGACGCTGGGCGTCGGCGGGCTCGAGAGGAGCATCGACCAGCACGATCCCGAGCATGGTTGCCAGCCGCGGGCCAATCATTGCGGCCCCCTTCGCCATGCCGAAGAGCGTGTAGCCGTTGCCCGCCGCCGAGAACGTGCCGCCCGCGAGCTTGGGCCGTGTGTCGGTTGTCATCATGCCGCGGGCAGCCGATACCGCGGCGTCAGCGTCGACGCCGAGCTTCGCGGCAGCCAACTCGATCCCCGCGGTCACGATGGCCATCGGCAAAAACTCGCCAATGATTCCCGTGGAGAGCACCAGCACCTCGTTCGCCTCGGCCCCGAGCATTCGGCCAGCCGCGGCCGCCATCCCGCGGGCGTCGTCGAACCCTCGCGTGCCCGTGCAGGCGTTGGCGTTTCCAGAGTTGATCACGATGCCGCGAAATCCACGCCCAGGCGTCAGGCAGCGGTCGTAGGCAACGGGCGCGGCATAGACGAGGTTGGTCGTGTAGACGCCGGCGGCTGTCGCGGGCAGATCGCTCGCCACAACCGTGACGTCTTCACGGGTGCGGTCCCGCTTGATGCCGGCGCGTACGCCAGCCATCCGGAAGCCACGAGGGATCGCAGGGATCGGGAGTCGAATCGGGGTTTCGGAAGGCAGCATGGAGATTTACAGCAGCCCCGCGGTTTCGGGCTGGCCGAAGAGGACGTTGAAATTCTGGACGGCCGCGCCGGCGGCCCCCTTCACGAGGTTGTCGAGGCAACTGATGAGGAGGATCCGACCGCGGACGACGCGGGCAGTGATGTCGCAGAAGTTTGTATCGACGGTGTCTTTTGTGCCGGGAAGGTGATCCACCACCCGCACGAAGCGTTCACTGGCATAGGCCTCACGGAGCACGGCCATCACGTCGGCCTCCGTCACGCTCTTTACGGGCTTGGCATAGATCGTCGAGAGGATGCCACGGTCCATCGGGGCGAGATGGGGGGTGAAGATCACCTCCGGCCGCATCCCTGCGTGCCTGCAAATGATCTGTTCGATCTCCGGCGTGTGCCGGTGCCGCCCTACGTTGTAGGCCGACATACTCTCGTTGCACTCCGGAAAATGCGTCATGAGCTTAGGCTGACGGCCCGCACCGCTCACGCCGCTTTTGGAGTCGATGATGATGTCCGTCATCTCGATCAGGCCAGCTTTCACGAGGGGCGCCAGAGGCAGGATCGCTGAGGTGGCGTAGCAGCCGGGATTGGCGACAAGCTGCTGGCCGACGATCCGATCTCGAAACAGCTCGGGCAGGCCGTAGACAGTCGTGCCGAGCCGACCGGCATCAGGATGCTCGTGGCCATACCATTCGAGGTAGGTGGCCGCGTCATCGAGCCGGTAATCGGCACTGAGATCGACCACCTTCGCGCCACCGGCCAGAACCTTCGGGAGGATGTCGGCACTCGCGGCGTGCGGCAGACACCCAAACACGCAGTCGGCCCGCCGGCCAATCTCCTCCGGCTCAAGGTCCTCGAGCTCGAGGTCGAGCCGGCCCACGAGGCTCGGATGGACGGTCGACACGGGCGGCCGCCCTTCCTGGCGACTCGTCACCGCGACGATCTTGGCAGCGGGATGCCGCAGGAGAATCTTGATGGTCTCGAGGGCGGTGTAGCCGGTGGCCCCGAGGATGGCGACGGTGATCATGTGACAGGCCTCAGAATCGAAATGAGCGAACCGCTGGCGCCGATGCAGATAGACGTCCAGCTCCAAAGGTTATCGCGTCTGGTTTTCCATCACCAACCGTGGCCTCGGAGGGCCGTGCGACTTCGCCCTTTTCCTCGCACCTCCAATCTGGTCTCTTATGCCTTGCACGGAGGCTCGCTGGCCATCCGACGCCCAAGGAGGGGTCATGATCGCGACGGACCATCAGGACGACGAGGCTGCTTGCGAGACGGCCCCCGGATGGGTCCGTGACGCTCGGCTTGCGATACGGTCGGCCGATGCCGACTTCTTCAGGGTGTCGCCCTTGCGATACTGGCTTGATTTTCTGATGAGCCTCGCCTGTGCCTACAGCTCGGCCGGCGTCTATCTGATGGCCCCACTGGGGAGTTGGTGGCAGATTGCAGCGTTTCCCCTTGCCGTCTTCTGGCTCTATCGGCTCGGCTCGCTCATTCACGAGGTCTGCCACCTGGGCCACCACGAAATGCGGGCGTTTAAGGTCGCCTGGAATCTCTTGGTCGGCCTCTTCACGCTCACCCCCTCGCCGTTCTTCACGCGGCACCATCGCGATCATCACAGCCAGCGGATGTATGGCACGCCGGAAGACCCCGAGTACGTCGCCAACGTGCTCGAGGGGGGCAACTGGCGAAGCGCCCTGGGCTACTCTGTGCTCATTCTCGCGTACCCGATCATCGTGTTCCTCAGGTTCCTGCTCGCGCCGCTCTCCTTCCTCCATCCGCGGCTGCGGCAGTGGGTTTTGGAACACGCCAGCTCACTCACGTTCAACCCTCTCTACACGAGAAAGATCACGCCGTTTGACCGAAGAGCGATCACGGCCATGGAGCTTTTGTGTTTCGTGCGGGCGGCGGCGATCCCTGCCGCGGTCATCCTGGCGGCCGCGCCGATGAGCCGAATCCCCCTGCTCTATCTGCTAGGGCTCACAACGCTCGTCATGAATCAGATGCGGCAGCTCGCCGACCACCATTTCACAGGCGACGGCGCGGTGAGCAGCGTGGAGGCCCACATCCTCGATTCCTGTAACTACACGGGCCACGATCCGCTGACGCTCCTATTCTTCCCGTTCTCGATCCGCTTTCACGCGCTGCACCATCTGTTTCCGTCGCTGCCGTATCACAACCTGAAGGCGGCCCACGCCCATCTCGCTTGCGCGCTGCCGCCCGATTCGCCCTACCACGGGCTCGATCAACCGAGCTGGTGGTCCGTGGCCCGCCGGACGATGTTTGGTGGAACGGCGAAGGTCACGACGAACGACGTGCCGATCGTTGTGGCGTCGTCTTCGCGGTAACGAGCGTGGCCTCAAACAGCTTGATGAGCCATCCTGCCACAGCCCGCTTCGAGCCGGCACGGCTGCCAACGGCCTCGTGCTGTCGGTCGTAGACGGTTACCGCTGTCTCGGTGCCTTCCATCGCGGTGAGATCGTTGACCACGATGAGGTCGCACCGCTTGGCCTCGATCTTCTCGAAGGCCCGCCGTGGGTCGCCCCCCGGCTCGAGGGCAAACGCGACAAACCATCGGTCGCGCGGGGCCTTGCGGGCCAGCGTGGCAATGACATCGGGCGTGGGCCGGAGCTCGAGCGTGAGGCCGTCGCCGACTCGTGGAATCTTGCCCCGCACCCGCTTCACGGGCTCAAAATCGCAAGGCGCCGCGGCGGCGATGACGCCATCGCAGCGTGGCAGCTCGGCGAGCGATGCCGCAAGCATTTCGGACGTGGTGACGACCGGCACGACACGCGCCCGCCGGGGATAGCGGACCTGCACCGGGCCACTCACGATCGTCACGTCGTGGCCCCGAGCGAGCGCCGCAGAGGCCAGTGCCGCAGCCATCCGGCCGCTCGACGCATTCGTGAGATACCGCACGTCATCAAGATGGGCCCGCGTGGGACCGGCCGTGAGAAGAATGCGGGCCATCGTCGTGCTGAAACGCTCCTGGTCGTGACTAGGCGATCGGCCGCGGTGGCGTGCTGGCAAGCGTGGCCTCAATGATTGCCGCGATCGCGTCTGGCTCGGCCATTCGCCCGGCCCCCTGCTGACGACAGGAGAGCCACCCTGTTCCGGGCGGAATGATGTGTGCTCCATCGGCGGCCAGCCGCTCGACATTCCGCTGCACGGCTGGCTTCGCCCACATTGCCGCGTTCATGGCCGGCGCGACGAGAAGTGGGCACTCGGCGCACAGAATGAGCGTCGTGAGGAGATCATCAGCCGTGCCGGTCGCGGCCTTCGCGAGAAAGTCGGCCGTCGCCGGAGCCACGACCACGAGATCGGCCCGTCCGGCCAGTTCGATGTGGGCTCCGAGCGGAAAATGACCCGCATCGAAACTCCGCATCGCCACGGGCCGCCCCGTCAGCGCGGCAAACGTGGCCTCGCCGACAAACCGCCGCGCGTTTCGCGTGAGCACGGCCGTCACGCCAGCCCCGCGCTGCACAAGCAGGCTCGCCAGCGCCGCCGCCTTGTAGGCCGCGACCCCGCCGCTCACCCCCAGCACGATTTCACGCCCAGCGATGCTCATGATGTGCTATCCAAACGGTACTTCCAGAATGGAGACCGCACTGGTTCGCCGACGGTGACATGCTCATCGCCTTCGGATTTTGCGAGTTTGTTCTCAGGGATGATGGCACGGTTCTTGGCCGCGCAAAAGTCCTTGGCTCTTGCGCGTACCCCCGATCGGCTCCTCAGCATCCGAGAACCAGGAGCGGGCCGACGAGCAGCCCATGCGATCGAGAATAACGGATCAATCGTGCTACTCGCCGCAACGACCCTGTCACAATATCGTCGGGTCGAAATCGAGCGGGCCACCGGCTTCGCGTGACTCGCCCGTGATGCGGAGGTTCATCGACGTGTCGAGATAGATCTTGTCTTGCTTGATCTCGTCGATGACGATCTGCATCTTGTCGGGGCTTGGGGAATCGACCAGGGGACGGCTGCCCGCATTGAGTGCGACCATCCGCTTCTGGATGAGCGTGGAGAGCTTGAACCGCCCTCCCACCTTGTTGACGATCTCTTCTTCTCTCAGGTCGTCGATCATGCGCTGACTCCAGGGGTGGACGGGGTACTTTCAGTATGACTCGGCTCGCCTGCCACCGGTGCGAAGCCTTCTGCTTCGAAGACTCGCCGCACGCTCTCGAGCGCCTCGGCAACGTCCTCATTGACGACGCGGTATCGGTAGCGATGGGCCTCCAGAAGCTCCCGGCGAGCCACCTCGAGCCGACGCGCCATCGCCTCCGGCGACTCAGTGCCACGGCCGCGAAGCCGCTCAAGCAACTGGTCGGGATGCGATGGCTCGACGAAAATCGTGATTGCTTGGGGGTACTTCTCGAGCACCGAGAGTGTACCCTCCACGTCGATCTCCAGCACGACCCACTGCCCAGAGGCCATTCGGGGGGCCACTTCGGCCACAAGGGTGCCGTACCAGTGCTGCCGGCCGTAAACCTGGCAGCACTCCAAAAACTCCCCTGCCGCCCGCCGCCGTTCGAATTCCTCGAGGGCGATAAAGTGGTAGTCGAGGCCATCTCGCTCCCCGGCACGGGGGGGACGGGTTGTGGCCGAGACGCTCGGCACGAGTGCGGGAAACCGCGCGAGCAGCCGCCGCAGAAGCGTGGTCTTGCCCACACCTGAGGGGCCGGAGATGACGACGAGTTTGCCGGGGCTGGCTGCCATCACGCTGTTGTACCGTTTCCTCACTCCAAGTTCTGGACCTGTTCGCGGAGCCGCTCAATGAGCGTCTTGGTCTCGACGACGGCGTGGGCGATCTCCACGTCGGAGCTTTTGGATGCCACGGTGTTGGCCTCGCGGGCAAGCTCCTGCGCCAGAAAATCGAGCTGACGCCCAGGTGAATCCTCACCCAGGAGCCGCTCGAACTGGTCGAGGTGGCTTTCGAGTCGCACGATTTCTTCGGCGATGTCGGACCGGTCTGCGAGGAGCACGATTTCGCGGGTGATGTCGGCCTCAGCAAGCTTGACACCTCGCTCGGCGAGGACGCTCCCGATTCGTTCCATAAGCCGCTCGCGTTGTCGCTCGACAGCGGCGGGTCCTCGGCCGCGGATGGTCACCACGCGCCGTCGGATGTCGGCGATGATGCCCCGCATGTCGGCTGCCAGGGCCGCACCCTCGGCCAGCCGCATCGCATCGCACGCATCGAGGGCCTTGCCAAGAGCTTCAGCCGCCAGCGGCCAGGTCTTCTCGACGACATCGCTCGCGTGGCTCGCGTCGGCCACGACCCCAGGAAGGCCCAACAGGCCGTCGATCTGCTGTGGGAGAGGCAGATTTCGAGCAACCGAAAAACCCTCGAGGTCGTCGAGATAGGCCGCGAGCTGATCGTGGTCGAGCCGACGTGTGGCTGCCACCGCCCCCCCCCGAACCTCGAGAACGACGGAGATCGTGCCGCGGTGCATCCGCTCACGCACCACCGCTTCGATCCGCGGTTCAAATCCGAAAAGGCTCTCGCGGGCGCGGACCGACAGCTTGAAGCCGCGGTTGTTGACGGTGCGAACCTCGACGCGGCATGTGCTGCCGTCAGCGGCGGCACTTCCCGCGCCGCACCCGGTCATGCTCCTCGGCATGGTCACTCGGCTGCCGGGGCGGCAGGCTCAGCGGCAGGCTTCTCGCTCACCGGCGCGGGCGTGGGTGGAGCGGGTTCCGCGGTTGCCGGTGCTTCGGTCTTGGGCGCGTCGGACGCTCCGGAAGCATCGGCCTTCTCATCAGGCTTCGCCTCCGGGGCCTTTTCAGCAGATTCAGCAGATTCAGCAGGCGTAGCGGGCTGAGCCTTGGTCTCGGCCTCAGGAGCCTTGTCATCTGGCTTCGTGGCTTTGGCGGAATCAGCTGGGGCATCGCCTGCTGGCTTCTGCACCGGAATATCCGACGGCACCGCTTGCTGCGCCGCGCCGCCGAGGGTTGACGAGAACCGAGACGTTGATGTCCCGAGGACGTTGATGGCGACGATGCAGAGGATGATCCAAATGGCAGCCACGATCACCGTGACCCGCGTGAAGACATCGCCCGCCTTCGTGCCAAACGCGCTTTGCCCGCCTGCTCCGCCGAACGCCCCGGCAAGGCCGCCTCCCCTGCCCCGTTGAATGAGGACCAGGGCGATCATGAATAGCGACATGAAGACGAGGAGAAAGCCGAGCAGAAATCGAATGAAAAAATCCATCGAGACGGGTGCTCCTGAATCCGGTGCGGGGAGGAAAGATCATAGCCGCCCGCGAGGGCTGGCGTGAATCCCAGGTGGTTCCTGGGCCGTCAGCCGCGGGCCGCGAAGGCACGGGCGATCGCCAGGAAGCCGTCGGCCTCGAGGCTCGCGCCACCCACCAGGGCCCCGTCGATGTCCGGGCAGGCGGCCAGCTCGGAGGCATTATCCGCCTTCACGCTGCCACCATATTGAATGCGAACTTTCGCGGCGGTCGTTGACGAGGAAAGCCCAGCGAGCAGTCGACGGATCGTGGCATGTACTTCCTGGGCCTGCTCGGGCGTGGCCACTTTCCCGGTTCCGATTGCCCACACGGGCTCGTACGCGACGACCAGTTTCTCGAGGCCCGCCGCGTCGATGCCGGCCAGTGAGCCGTTTACCTGCTCAGCCACGACCGCCTCGGTGCGGCCCGCTTCCCGCTCGGCGAGCGTCTCACCGACGCACACGATCGGGGTGAGCCCGGCCGCGAGCGACGCCTTCGTCTTGGCGTTCACGGAGGCATCGGTCTCACCAAAAAGCGTCCGTCGTTCGGAGTGGCCGAGGATCACATACTGGCAGCCGATATCGACGAGCATGCCAGGGGCAACTTCGCCCGTGAAGGCCCCGCTCGCCTTGTCGAATGCGTTCTGGCCACCAACCCCCACGCTCCCGCCGGCCCCCGCCACCACGTCGATCACCGGCACGAGATAGACCGCCGGCGGGCAAAGGACGATGTCGGCCCCCGCAGCCTCGCCGCGCCGGGCCGCCACGGCGGCTGCCAAGGTCACGCCCTTGGTGCGGTCCAGATTCATCTTCCAGTTGCCAGCGACAATCGGCGTACGGTGGGCGTTCTGACCGGTCATAAGGGGCTCCTTGGTGAGGGCGGCATCCTAGCAGACGGTCAAAGACACCTGCCCCGGCCAGGGCGTGCCTCGAGGCATGCGGCGTCAGGCCCAGGGATTTGATCTACAGAAACTTGGGCGTATCCCGTATCCTCCCCCCAACAGGCGTCGGCCGAGGCAACCGCGTCACTTTGTTCGTCCGTACACGGAGCTCATCGCCAGCATGGTGACCTTATCGATCTTGGAGGATGCTGCCACCAGCAGAGCCCCCACCCGAACGCTGTCCATTTGCCTGATCAACCCGCGTTTCGAACCGTCCTACTGGGGCTTTGAATACGCTCTCCCGCTCTATCCGGGCGGCAAACGCAGCACCATGATTTCCGGGGCGCTGTCCTCGGTGGCAGGGCTCTGTGGTGAGCACAACGTCTACCTCCTCGACGAAAATGTCGAGGAGATCGATTGGGAGTTCGTCGCTACCTTCGACATCGTTGGCGTCACGGGGATGACGGTCCAGAAGGAGCGCATCCGCCAGATCCTGACCCGCCTGAAAGACATGGACGTGTTCACTGTCGCGGGCGGCCCGCTGGCTTCGGTCAACGAATCCTTCTTCGAGGGCCTCTGCGACGCCGTCTTCGTGGGCGAGGCGGAAACGACGTGGCCCGTGTTTCTGGAGGCCTTTGCCCGCGGCGAGCCCACCGAAGCATGGTATAAGCAGGCGCAGCCGACCGACATGACCACCGTGCCTCGGCCCCGCTACGACCATCTCAAAGTCAGCCGCTACGCGACGGGAGCGTTGCAGTACTCGCGAGGCTGTCCTTTCCAGTGCGAGTTCTGCGACATCATCGTGATCTTCGGACGCAAACCCCGTGTCAAGGACGCGGATCAGTTCGTGCTCGAGCTCGAGGACATGCGACGGGCCGGATTCCACTCCGTGTTCATCGTTGACGACAACTTCATCGGCAATAAGAAGAAGGCCAAGGTTCTCCTCGAAAAGCTCGTCGTCTGGATGGAGGAACACAACTACCCGCTGCGGCTGACGACCGAGGCCAGCATCGATCTCGCCGACGATGAAGAGCTTTTAGACCTGATGTATCGGGCCAACTTCCGCAGCGTGTTCATCGGAATCGAGACGCCGCGGATCGAGTCGCTCAAGGAGACGAAGAAGTTTCAGAACGTGCGTGGCGACTCTATGGAGGCCAAGCTGGCCCGGATCCAGAATGCCGGCCTCGACATCAATGCAGGTTTTATCGTTGGCTTTGACAGCGATGACCTGCAGATCTTCGAGGACCAGTACCAGTTCATCCAGCAGAACGGGATTACGCTGGCGATGGTGGGGATGCTCCAGGCGATCCCCACGACGCCCTTGTACAAGCGGCTCAAGGACGAGGGCCGGCTCTTCGAGGAAGACGCCAACTGCAATTTTATCCCGAAGCAGATGACCCGCGATGAATTGCGGGACGGCTACTGGAACCTGGTCAAGCGGCTCTATACCCCGGAAGCGTTCTTTGAGCGGTATTTCAAGGTCTACGAGTCACCGGAATACCTCCGGCGACGTGCGCTCATATGCAAGAAGGCCGGCGAAGGTCGCCGCATCCCAACCCTGCTCTACGGTCTCGCCCTGCTGTGGTCGCTGTTCCGAGCGCTCGGCAGAGATGGATCGCTCTCGACAGTCGGCGCGGTCTATGTGAAGTACTTCTTCACACGAAACCTGAAGTACCGTCGTGACATCGTCGGGTTCGCCCAGTACATGAACCGCTGCGTGACCCATTGGCACTTCTACAAGTTCACACGCGAAGCGACCGCAGGTCGGCTGCGCACGTACAACACCGGTTGAGGCTCCGGGAAAGGATCGGCGGCGATTCAGGGTGAGGGCTGCGGAGCCTTCGGCGGTGCGAGGACCGTAGGATCCGTGAGCACAAACAGGTGGCCGTGGTCGCTTGTCACGATGACGGCGGCGTCGCCCCAGGCGTCGTGCTTTTCGATCCACTCGACGACCGCCTGAAAGGCTGCGTCGCCACTCTGCACGGCGCCGATGGCGGTGTCGATGTTGTTGGCATGGCTGGCCCAATCGACGTCGCCAGCTTCGACCATGAGCCAGAACCGTTCCCGGCTCCCGAGCACGTCGAGGGCCGCGCGGGTCATGTCGGCAAGCGTCGGATTCTCCTCGACGTCGGCCTTCGAATAGTGGATGTGCGAGCCGTACTTTTTGCGGAGCCGATGGCCTTCCGGATCATCCGGAGCCTCGGGGTTGGCCTGGCCGGGGTCAAAATCGCCGTCGGCCGTACGGAAGGGGAGGTTGCCTTCGGCGGTGCCGAAAAAGCCGAAGAGGCGGAGATTCCTCTCGCGGGCTTCGCGAGCAGCCTCGGCAAGGACGTCGGCACCGGGACGTCCGGCCGTTCGCATCGCGACGCGGTAACGGCCGCCTGAACCCACATTGATCGCGGCGAGGGTTGAGGCCGCTGCGTACTTATTGCCTGGCTCATAGTTGCGGCCCTGCTGCACAGAGTCGTCGTCGGCCGTGACACCAAAGCCACCACCGATGACCACATCGAGCCCCGGCAGTGGCACGGGGTGAGACACAGATGGCTCGCCGAGCAGGTCGCGAGCGATGTCTTGGTAGTCGTCCCGCGAAACGTTGTTGGCATACGAACAGGCTGGCGTGGCGTGGGGCACTGGCACACTCGACACGGCGCCGACTGCATAGCCTCGCTTCTGAAGCAGCCGGGCCACCGACTCAAGCTGATCGCCCTCGGGGCCAACGTTGATGGAGTCGTTGTATGTCTTGCGGCCCGAGCACAGGGATGTCGCCGACGCGGCCGAATCGGTAACCGCGTGCGGAAGCTCACGGTCGCGACCGATGAGGTACGTGAGATTTGGTCGCGGCGCCCAAGGGGTCGCGCCCCCACGAGTAGCGTCGTACCCACCTTGCTTCGTGCCACCGGGGTTCTTTACCGCCTGGGCATCGACATCGACCTTCGTGCCATCGTTGGCGGGGCTCGTCACGACGAGGCCAAAATCGGTCGCGACGCCGCGCTCGTCCTGAAAGCCAAAACCTGTGCCGCGTCCCTCGGAGTACGCGACCAGGCCGGTCGTTGCGATCGCCGCGGTCTTGGTCATCGTCCAATCGAGGCCATCGAAGACCACGAGCACGATGTACTTTTTTCCCGCGTCGGCCGCCGCCAGCTGGAGCCGGTAGATATCGGTTTGATCGAAGTAGTCGGCATCGGCGTTCAGCGTATGCTCCGGCAGGTAGCCGTAGAGCTCGCGAAGACGGGCCTCATCGCGATAGATGCTCTTCGGGCCTGCCACTGATTCGAGGCCGATGCCAAACGTGTAGACCGAAATCAGCCTGTTGGAGTGGTTCGACCACGCCACGTAACGGTCGGGGTTGTCGCCCCAGTGGCCCCACGAGGCTTTTCCAGTCCCTTCGGCCTCCCGCTGAAGGGTGCGGATGAGATCCGTGCCGTGCGGGTCGGCCCGCAGCACCGAAAAACCCGCAAGGACCGCGAGGGCGATGCACGCAATGAAACGACTCATGGACGCGAGCATACGCGACCGCTCGAAGGCGTGCCCGCGAGCAGAGCGAATGCCTGCCCGCGCGGCAGAGCGTGCCGACATTCCAGCCTGCTTTGCGGGCCTGGCATCCGCGCGCCGCCGACATTTTGAATCGATGAGGCTCGCTGTCGGTTGGCGCGAGATTTGCTCACTCTATGCTGGGGACTCCATCCCCTGCCCGCCTGAAAGGATTCCCTGTGGTCGATGACGAGCTCCTGCGGCGTGACGTCCGGCTTCTGGGAGACATCCTCGGGGGAGTGATTCGTGAGCTCGAAGGGCAACTGGCGATCGACCTCGTGGAGGAGATTCGGGGTCTTGCACGTGCCAGGCGGACTGGTGACCATGCCGCCGAGGCCGCGCTCGACGCCACGATTGCGGCGCTCGACGAGCGGCAGGCGACGACTGTGGCGCGGGCGTTCAGCGTCTTCTTTGATCTCGTCAACATCGCCGAAGACCGGCAGCGGGTCCGCGTCCTCCGCGACCGAGAGCGGGCCCGCGACCCGAAGCCGCTCCATGAATCCCTCGCAGGGGGCGTCGCGGCGTTTCGCGAGTCGGGCCTCACGGCAGGCGACGTCCAGGCCTCGCTCGACCGCCTCTCCATCGAGCTCGTCTTTACCGCGCATCCGAGCGAGGCGAAGCGGCGGAACATCCGGGCCAAGCTTCGGCGCATGCGCAAGAGCCTCGAGGCCCTCGATCATCCCGATCTGCTTCCGCGCGAGCGCCGACGGCTCGAGGCCGGGCTGCGGGCCGAGCTCGTCGTGCTGTGGCAGAGCGAGTTTTTGAGGCCCACTCGGCCCGCGGTCCTCGACGAGGTCGATCGTGGGCTGTCGGTGATGCCCCGGATCTGGAAGGCTGTGCCGGAGGTGTATACATCGCTCCGACATGCGTTGGCCGATGCCTACCCGGGTCACCTCTTTCAGATTCCTACGATCCTCAGCTTCGGCTCGTGGATGGGAGGCGACCGCGACGGGAATCCATTCGTGACGGCTGATATCACCGCAGCCACGCTCGAGCGGCTCAGGTTCGCCGCGATCGACCAGCAGCTCGAATGGTGTGACAGCCTCGCCGAAATGCTCACGATCTCGCTGCGGTCTGCGACTGGCGGCCGGCCACTCGTCGAGCGGCTGGAGATTCTTGTTGCTGCCCATCCAGGCATCGCCGCGGCGCTCGGCACGCTCGACGCTCATGTGGTGTACCGCCGCTGGCTGGCGATGATTCGCCTCCGGCTTACAGCCTCCCGAAAGGTCGCGCTCGCCGCAACCGACGTGCCGCCGCTGGCGTACGAATCGGGTGCGGAGTTCGTGACCGATGTGACCCTGCTCGTGGACTGCCTCCGCGAAGACCACCTGCTGTCGCTCGACTCGACGCCGCAGGCATGGCTCGACCTTGCCCGCACATTCGGCCTCCACATGACCCGCCTCGACGTCCGCCAGGATGCCCGCTCCTATGCCGACATCATGGGGGCTATTCTGGCCGCGACCGGCATCTTGGAGAGCCCCGAGGCCTATCAGAATCTCGGCGCTGATGAGCGGGCCAGGCTCCTGGTGAGGTCGCTCGGCACCGTGGGCGACGTTCCATCGGAGTCGCTCCCGCCGCTGGCTGCTGACACGCTCGCCCTCTTCACACTCCTGCACACGACCGCCGTGCGGTTTGGCCAAGAGTGCCTTGGCGGCGCGATCGTGAGCCTCACGAAGTGTCCGGCCGACGTGCTCTGCGTGCTGTGGCTGTGGCGGTGGGCTCAGGGGCGTGCTGCGGCGGCAGGCAAGCCCGTCGCCCATCACGACATCGCCATCGTGCCGCTCTTTGAAAAGATCGACGACCTCACGCATGCCGACACGACGCTCGGCGCCATCCTCGACGAGCCCGCCTACCGCGAGCATCTTGCCGGACGTGGCAACCGTCAGATGGTGATGGTCGGCTACTCCGACAGCACGAAAGACGGCGGCTATTTCGCCGCGTGTTGTGGGCTCCAGTCGTCGCAAGAGCGGCTCCACCGCGCGGCCGCGGCCCGCGGCGTACGGGTCACGTTCTTCCACGGCCGCGGCGGCTCGCTCGGTCGCGGTGGTGGCCCAGCCGCCCGCGGCATTTTGTCACTGCCACCCGAAACGCTCGATGGAAGCCTTCGCTTGACTGAGCAAGGCGAGGTGCTCGCGGAACGGTACGACGACGTCGAGATTGCGCGGCGTCATCTCGATCAAGTGGCGTGGGCCACCCTCGTCGCCTCGACAGCGCCCCCCGCACCGCCGCCGACTGAGTGGCCAGACATCGCGGACAGGATGGCCACGCGATCGCTGGCGGCGTATCGCGATCTGGTCGGTCAGCCCGGCTTCATCGGCTACTTCTCAAAAACCACGCCGATCGACGACATCGAAAACCTTCCGATCGGCTCGCGGCCAGCCCGTCGCCGCGGAGAGCGAACGCTGGACGACCTGCGGGCGATTCCCTGGGTGTTCGCCTGGACTCAGAGCCGCTGCATGATCCCTGCGTGGTATGGCCTCGGTGCGGCGCTCGCCGAGGTGAAGTATGAAGACCGTCGCGCTTGGCAGCAGGTCTGCGAGATGTACCGTCGCTGGCCGTTCTTCCAGGCCACGATCGACAACGCCACGCTCGCGCTCGCCAAGGCCGACATGGTCGTGGCGGCCCACTACTCCGAGCTCGACGACGACACCGACGCCCGGCGGCGGATCTGGCAACGGATCGCCGCGGAATACGACCGCGCTCGGCAGGCCATTCTCGACATCGTCGGTGGCAAGGAACTGCTCGGGGGCACACCCTGGTTTCAGCGCTCGATCGAGGCGCGGAATCCGTACGTGGACCCGCTCAACCTCATCCAGGTCGAGTTCATGCGGCGCCGGCGTGCTGCCATTGCCGCCGACCCGTCTGCCGCCGACTGCCACCGCGATCTCCTGCGGCTCTGTGTTCAAGGCATCGCCGCTGGCATGCGAACCACTGGCTGATCTCGGAGCCTATTCGATGACTGCCGGTGATCTCACGATCATGACGCTGGGCCACTGCCGGATCGACTCGCCGCTCAAGGCCGCGATCGAGTTGCGAAAGACCACCGAGCACTACGTCAGCGAATACGACCGCGTCCTCTTCCACGACACCCACGAGGGAGTGGCCGCCAGCGGCTTCGCGTCGGGATCGTCACCTGCGGCGGCCTCTGCCCCGGCATCAACAACGTGATCCGCGGCATCGTGATCCGCGACATCGTGTATGGAACTCACGCCCGAGATCGTGGCCCGGATCTCCGAAGACGGCGGCACGCTCCGCGGTGCAATGCAGGTGGCCCACAAGGTGGCCGACCGTGGCGGCTGGACCGCCGTCGTCGGCATTCCCAAGACGATCGACAACGACATCCCCTCCATCAATCAGTCGTTCGGGTTTCAAACGGCTTTTGCCGAGGCCACCAAAAGCATCCGCGCGGCGCACGTCGAGGCCAATCCTTTTGATAGCGTCTATTGCATCCGGCTCGCGCAAAACGCGGTCTATGCCGCAATGGCTGGCCGAACGGAGATGGTGGTGGGCCGCTGGCGGGGCCGCTACGTGCATATTCTAATGGCCCTCGCGGTGAGCCGCCGCAACGAAGTGTGCCCCGACGGCGACCTCTGGCTTGCGGTCCTCGAAGCGACCGGCCAGCCAGCGACGTTCGCGTAGACTGGCTCCGCACGCCCCCAGCCTTTCAGACGCCGACGATGACCACAGTCGCTTTTTTTGACACGAAGCCCTATGACCGCGAGTACATCCTCGCGGCTGACGGCGCGGGCGAGATCCGCTGGGAGTTTCGCGACTTCCGGCTTTCTGCGGAAACGGTCGCCACGGCGGCAGGCGCTTCGGCCGTGTGCGTCTTTGTGAACGACCGCCTCGACCGCGACTGCATTTCGAGGCTCGCTGATTCCGGCATTCGACATGTGGCGCTGCGGTGTGCGGGGTTCAATAACGTCGATCTCGCGGCAGCCCGTGAGGCCGGCCTCTTGGTCACACGCGTTCCGGCGTATTCGCCCTACGCCGTCGCCGAACACACCGTTGCCCTCGTGCTCACGCTCAACCGTCGGATTCACCGGGCGTACAACCGCGTCCGCGAGCTCAATTTTTCGCTCGCGGGGCTCGTGGGCTTTGACCTCCACGGCAAGATCTGCGGGATCGTGGGCACGGGCAAGATTGGCCGCATCACCGCCGAGATCTTTCGAGGCTTTGGGATGACAGTCGTTGCCCACGACCCGTTTCCCTCGACCGATTGGGCAGCGGCTCACGGCGTGACGTATCAGCCGCTGCCCGACGTCCTTGCCGCGAGCGACATCGTGTCGCTGCACCTCCCGCTCTCACCCGAGACCCACCACCTCATCGATGCCACAACGGTCGGCCTCATGAAGCCGGGCGCCATGCTCGTGAACACAAGCCGCGGCAAGCTCATTGACACGACGGCCGTGATCGACGCCCTCAAGAGCGGTCGCCTAGGCGGCCTTGCCATCGATGTCTACGAGGAAGAGGAAGGCGTCTTTTTCGAAGACCTTTCGGGCACGGTGCTCCAAGACGACGAGCTGGCTCGGCTCCTCACGTTCCCCAACGTCCTCATCACCGCCCACCAGGCCTTCCTCACCCGCGAGGCCCTGAGTGAGATTGCTCGCGTCACCGTCACGAATCTCCTCCGCATAAGCCGCGGCGACGCCCCGCTCCCCGACACGAACGTGTAGCCTGTTGGGCCAGGATTCCCACTCAGGCCAATCACGATGTCCCTTGTCAGTATCCGCAATGTGTCGCTCCGCTTTCGCGGACCAGCGCTCCTCGATGACGTGACCTGCCATGTAGAGGCGGGGCAGCACATCGGCCTTCTCGGCCGAAACGGCGCCGGCAAGACGACGCTCATGCGGCTTCTCGCCGGCACGATGCAGCCCGACGCGGGAACGATCGCGTTCGCGCCCGGAGCGACCGTGGCCCTGCTCCGGCAAGACGTGCCGGACGACATGACCGGCCCGGTCTACGAGATCGTGGCCGCCGGCCTCCCGCCGGCCGACGACGATGAAGCGGCCTGGAAGGGAGACCACGCGGTGGATCAGATTCTCTCGCGGACAGGGCTCGACGGGAGCACGGCCTTCGAGACCCTCTCCTCGGGAATGAAGCGGCGCGTGTTACTCGCCCGCGCGGTCGTCGCCGAGCCCGACCTGCTCCTGCTCGATGAACCGACCAATCACCTCGACATCGAGGCGATCGAATGGCTCGAGACGTTTCTGGGACGCTGGCGGGGCACGCTCATGTTCGTCACGCACGACCGCGCCTTCCTCCGCCGCATCGCCGATCGCATCCTCGAGATCGACCGCGGCCGCATCTTCGACTGGTCCTGCGACTACGACACGTTTCTCGTCCGCAAGGAGCTGGCCCTCGCCGCCGAGGAGCAGCAGAACTCGCTCTTCGACAAGAAGCTGGCCCAGGAAGAGGTGTGGATTCGCACGGGTGTCAAGGCCCGCCGCACCCGCAACGAGGGCCGCGTGCGGGCCCTCGAGGCACTGCGGCGGCAGCGCAGCCAAAGGCGTGATGCGGTCGGAAAAGTAAAACTCGAGATTCAGGAGGCCGAGCGCAGCGGCACCCTCGTCGCGGCGCTCGAAGGCGTGTCGTTTTTTCGAGATACGCGGCCGATCATACGTGATCTCTCTGCCACGGTGATGCGCGGCGATCGCATCGGCATCATCGGCCCCAATGGTGCTGGGAAGACCACGCTCCTGCGGCTCATGCTGGGCGAGCTTGCTCCCACGGCAGGCTCGGTGCGGCTCGGTACCAATCTGCAAATCGCGTTCTTCGATCAGCTTCGCGACCAGCTCGACGACGAGCAGACCGTGGCCGACAACGTCGCCGACGGCTACGAAACAGTGCAGATCGGCGGCCAGGCTCGCCATGTGATCGGCTACCTGCAGGATTTTCTGTTTACGCCGGAGCGAACGCGCACCCAAGTAAAATTCCTGTCGGGTGGCGAGCGAAACCGCGTGCTGCTGGCCAGGCTCTTCGCGAAGCCCGCCAATCTGATCGTGCTCGACGAGCCGACCAACGACCTCGATGCCGAGACGCTCGAGATGCTGGAGGAGCGGCTGGTGGAGTTTGCCGGCACGGTACTCGTGGTGAGCCACGACCGGTCGTTTCTCGACAACGTGGTCACGAGCACGTTCGTATTCGAGCCGACGGACGGCGATCCACTGTTTGCCGTGAAGGAGTACGTCGGTGGCTATGCCGACTGGATACGGCAGCGGGCTCCTCGCGTCACCCAGACTCTCCGCCCTCCATCTCCCACGACGAAGGCAAAGCCCGAGCCACAGGTCGCCGCCCCGACGCCACAAGCCCCCACCACAAAACGCTCCTTCAAGGAACAGCGGGAACTCGAATCGCTCCCGGGGATCATCCAGACGCTCGAGGTCGAAATCGCCGCAGTCCACGCCACGATGGCTGAACCCGACTACTTTCGCCAATCCGGCGACCTGCTGGCCCGCGATCAGGGCCGCCTCCGTGACCTCGAAGCCCGCCTCTTCGACGCGTTCACTCGCTGGGAAGCGCTCGAAGGTGACGCCACGTGAAGCTTGACGCGGCTCGGGTCGCGCGAGCGCTCCTTCCACGAATAGGATGAACGTTGTGCCGATTGCGACCGGCGTGGTCCCAGCCTGCGGCGAGTCTCACAAAGAGCCGCGGCCAGAGACTTGTTGGGGCGCTCAGAAGGCCGCCACACACCGCAGAGACGACCGCAGGACGCATCGGCTATGCTCGAGACGGCGCGGGCCCCCATACACCCGTCGCGACAATGCCGTTGACCGTCCTCTCCTTAGGATTGCGGTCTCATGCGTCAATCGTGGCTATTTGTTTTGTCGGCGTGGACGTTCATCACGTCGGCATCGATGGGTGTGGCCCACATTCCGGTCGAGGGGCAACCGCGCCGTATCCCGCCGGACCTGCTCAAGCGGTTCGCTGCCGACGGCGACGGCAAGCTGAGCCCGGCCGAAGGAGCCAAGCTCCGCGAAGCGCTGCCGCGTCATCCCGGTGCGAATCCCGGCCGACCGCCGCGGCCCGGACACCAGCGACTACCGGAAGCTATGAATGTGCAGGGCGACTTGGCCTACGGCCCCGGCGGTCCGCGACACACGCTGGATTTGTACGTTCCCGAGAAGAGCGACAAGCCGCTGCCGCTGGCGATTTGGATTCATGGCGGCGCGTGGGCCGCGGGCAGCAAAGAGAACTGCCGGGCCTTGCCCCTCTTGGAACATGGCTCTGCCGTGGCCAGCATCAACTACCGTCTGACGGACACGGCGCAGTTTCCGGCTCACATTGAAGACTGCAAAGCGGCCGTCCGCTTCTTGCGTAAACAGGCCGCGCAGTACCGGCTCGATCCCGCTCACTTCGGCGTCTGGGGATCATCGGCAGGCGGGCATCTCGGAGCCCTGTTAGGGACGAGCGGCGACGTGAAGGCGCTTGAAGGCGACGTCGGCGAGTACGACGACGTTTCGAGCCGCGTGCAAGCGGTGTGCGATTGGTTCGGTCCGACCGACTTGAGCAAGATGGGAGGATCACACGATGCGGCCAGCTCGCCCGAGTCGAAGCTCGTCGGCGGTCTGGTACAAGAGCGACGAGACCAAGTCGCAGCGGCCAACCCCATCACGCATGTGACAAAAGACGATCCGCCGTTTCTCATCATGCACGGCACGCGCGACCCGGCCGTTCCTTTCAATCAAAGCGAGTTGCTGGAAGCCGCGCTCCACCAGACCGGAGTCGAAAGCACGCTGGTTCCACTCGACGGGGCCGGCCACGGCGGCGGCGAGTTCGAGGCTCCCGACACCCAATCAATGATCCGAGAGTTTTTTGATCAGCATTTGAAGTCGAGCCCGTAACGACATGCGTGCACGACGAGAATCGACGGGTGCATCGGAGGAACGCATGACAGCTATCGACATCCGCACCCCGGTGCCCGGGCCCCGGTCGCGAGCCCTCCTCGAGCGACGGCGGGCCGCCGTCTCCGCCAGCCTGTTCATGACGACGCCGCTGTTCGTCGAGACTGCGTCTGGCGCCACCCTCACCGATGTGGACGGCAACACCTTCCTCGACTTCGCCGGCGGGATCGGCACGGTGAACGTGGGGCACGCGCACCCGGCCGTCGTGGCGGCCGTGCGCGAGCAGGCCGGCCGCTACCTGCACACGTGCTTCAACGTGGCGATGTACGAGCCTTACGTCGCCCTCGCCGAGCGGCTCAACGCGATCGTCCCGACCGCAGGGCCGCGGAAGACCGTGCTGTTCAACACGGGGGCCGAGGCGGTGGAAAACGCTGTCAAGATCGCCCGCCGGGTCACGGGCCGCGCCGGCGTGCTCACGTTCGAACACGGCTTCGCGGGTCGCACCTACATGGCCCTCTCGCTCACGAGCAAAGCGGTGCCCTACAAGTCGGGATTCGGGCCGTTCATGCCGGAGGTCTACCGGCTGCCCTACCCCTACCTCTACCGCAGCGGGTTCACCGACGAGGATCGCTACATCGACCACTGCCTCGAGGGCGTGCGGGATTTCTTCCGCACCCACGTCGATCCCGCGAGCGTGGCCTGCCTGTGGATCGAGCTCGTCGCGGGCGAGGGGGGCTTCCTCGTGGCACCGCGGCGCTACGTGCAGGGCCTGCGGGCGATCTGCGCCGAGCACGGGATCTTGGTCATCGTCGACGAGATTCAGACCGGGTTTGGCCGCACCGGAACGATGTTCGCGACGGAGCAGTATGGGATCGAGCCCGACCTCGTGACGCTGGCGAAGTCGCTCGCCGGCGGGCTGCCGCTGTCGGCGGTGGTCGGCAGGGCCGACCTGCTCGACGGCGTGCAGGTGGGCGGGCTCGGCGGCACCTTCTGCGGCAATCCCGTGGCCTGCGCCGCGGCGCTGGCGACGCTCGACGTCTACGAGCGGGAGCGGATTGCGGACCACGCCGCCGGCCTCGGGCGGCGGCTCATGGACCGGCTGCGGAACTGGCAGGCCGCCTTCCCCTGCGTCGGCGACGTGCGCGGCCTGGGGGCGATGGTGGCCATCGAGTTCGTCACCGACCGCGAGAGCCGGCGGCCCTCCCAGGAAATCCTCGCCACCATCTCCGGCCGTTGCCTCGAGCGCGGCGTGATCCTCATCAGCGCCGGCACGCACGGCAACGTCATGCGGTTCCTCTTCCCCCTCGTCATCACGCCGGCGCAACTCGACGAAGGCCTCGACGTGATCGAGGGCGTGCTGCGGGAACTGCCCGCCTGAGTCAGCTGGCGCGGGCGGCGGCTTCGCGGGCCACGTCGGCCGCGAAGGCGTCGATGTCCTCGGGCGTCGTGTCCCAAGAGCACATCCAGCGCACTTCCCCGGTGAACTGGTTCCATATGTAGAAGCGGTGCCGCGACAGGAGCCTGGTGGTCACCGCCGGCGGGAGCACGGCGAACAGCGCGTTGGCCTGCGCTGGCCGAGAGATCGTCACGCCCGGCACCCTCCGCACGGCCGCCTCGAGCCTCGCGGCCATCGCGTTGGCGTGGGCTGCGTTGCGCCGCCACAGGTCGTCGCTGAGCAGGGCCACGAGCTGCGCGCTCACAAGCCGCATCTTGCTCGGCAACTGCCCGAATGTCTTCCGCAGCCGGCGCACCGCCTCAGCCACCTCCGGATCGAAGACGATGACCGCCTCGGCGCCGAGCGCGCCGTTCTTCGTGCCGCCGAACGTCACGGCGTCGACCCCGGCGCGGCTCGTGATGTCGGCGAGCGACGTGCCGAGCGCGGCCGCGGCGTTGGCCAGCCGCGCCCCGTCGACGTGTAGACGCATGCCCCGGGCGTGAACGTGGTCGGCCAGGGCCGCGATCTCGGCGGGCGTGTACACCGTGCCCAGCTCGGTCGACTGCGTGATTGTCACCACGGCGGGCCGGGCACGATGGACGTCGTCGAAGCCCCAGGCCTGCGTGTCGACGAGCGCCGGAGTGAGCTTGCCGTCGGGCGTAGGCACCGTCCAGAGCTTGAGGCCTGCGATCGTCTCGGGAGCGCCCCCTTCATCGACGTGGACATGGGCCGTCTCGGCGCAGACGACCGCGTCCCACTGCCGGCACAGGGCGGCCAACGCCACGACGTTGCCCCCCGTGCCGTTGAAGACGGGAAACACGCAGGCCGATGGGCCGAATTCCGCACGCACCAGATCAGCCAGCCGGGCCGTGACCTCGTCGTGGCCGTAGGCCGGCGCGTGGCCGGCGCCAGCGCTAGCCACCGCGGCCAGCACCTCCGGGTGCGGCCCGGCGTAGTTGTCGCTGGCGAATCCCCGCCACGGAGCCGTCATGCCGCCACCCCTGTGATGCCGCGGGCCGACTCGATGACGGGGCCGAGCCGCCGACGCAGGGCCTCGTAGAACACGTTGAGCGGGAACTCGTCCGGAAGCACCGCGTCGATCGCGGCGCGGACGTCCGCGGGCAGCGCCGCCCCGCCGCGGGCCCAGATTGAGGCCGGATGCGGCGGCACGAGGCCTGCCACGAACGCATGCGTCGCGAGCCAGTGGCCCAGCCGCGAGCGTTCGATGCCCTCGTGGTAGAGCCTCTCGACCTGGCCACAGAGATCGACGACGGCCTGGTCGACGGCCCGCCAGTCGATCGACAGGACGTTGTCGGACCAGCGCACGACCCGCTGCCGGTGGAGCCAGGCGAAGAGGATCTGCCCGGCAAGGCCGTCGTAGTTGCGGACGCGGTCGCCGGTCGTGGGGAAGCGGAAGAGCCGGTCGAAGAGGATCGCCAGTCGCACGTGCCGCGACGCCGGGACGCCGCGCGACTCGAGCGCCACCATCGCGCGGAACGTGGTCAGGTCGCAGCGGAGTTCCTCGAGACCGTAGAGCCAGAATGGCATTCGCTGCCGGATCATGAAGGGGTCGAAGGGGAGCTCGCCGCGTGCGTGCGTGCGGTCGTGCACGAGATCCCAGAAGGCGAATGTCTCCTGGGCGAGCGCCTGGTCGGCGAGCAGGAGCTCGGCGTCGGGGGGCAGTGCCAGCCCGAGGATGCCCGCGGCTTCTCGAGACACCCGGCGGAAGCGGGCCGCCTCACGGTCGCAGAAGATCGCCCCCCAGGTGTATTTGGCGGTTGCCCGTGCCGCGACCGTCTCGGGGAAGAGCACGGCGGAGTGTGTGTCGTAGCCCGAGGTAAACCCGGCGAACTCGACCGGGACAAATGCCGGATTCGCGTAGGTCGAGGCCTCGAGGTCGGCGATCCAGTCGGGCCACACGGTGCGGGCGACCACTGCCTCCACGTTGCGGTTTGGGTTGCCGTTCTGCGTGTACATCGCGAACACGGCAAGGTGCTCGATCCCGTGTCGCCGGTGCCGCTCGGGATGGAACTCCATGAGGGAGTCGAGGAAGTCGGGACAGCCGAAGCCACCACGGGCCCAGGTAGCGAAGTCGGTGACCGTCGCCGCGAGGTGCTCGGCCTGGTGGGGCAGGTGCCGGGCCAGCGCGGTGATTGCTCCGGCGATCTCGCCGACGAGCGCGGCCGCACGAACGTGGTGCCGGGCCGCGATCGCGCCGTCGGCGTCCTGAAGCGGCCGGATCTCCTCGACGGCCCGCGTGAGATCACCCCACGCCGGCTGAGATGTGACGCCCGCGGGGGCGCTCGACTGCACGTCGCCCGTCGGCACGGCTACCCACGTGACAAGGTTCAACCACAGCGTGCGGTTGTCGAGATCGGAGATCGAGTCGTCGCCCACAAAGTCTGAGTCGGAGGCCACGACGACGCGCCCCCTGCCGGCCTGAACGCCCACGAGCAGTGGTGCGCCGGCCGGCGTGGCCGTCGCGTGGGTGCGGCCGAAGACCGTCGCCGCGTGGCCGACGGCCACGGAGAGGATGCCCGCGCGGTAGAAACAGGCCTCCGCCACGCGAGCGAACACATCGGCCGCGAGACCGGCGGCAGCAACGGTGCGACCGACCGGCTCGACCATCACCCAGGTCGAGACGTCCTGAAACCGGCGGACGGGATCCTGCACGGTCGCGTTCTCGACGGTGACACCGAACCGCGCGGCGATCGCCGCCAGCGAGTTGCCGTACTTGGGCTGGTCCGTCTCCGCGAGGATCACCAGCCCACCACCAGCGCGGACGAACGTCTCGATCGCCTCGATCTCCTCGGCCCCGTACACCGGCGAGCCCTGGCCCGTCGTCGTCTCCCACTCGTCGGTCGAGCAGTGCGGCAGCACGAGCACGTCCGCCGCCGCGAGGATGTCGGGCCGCAGGGGGCCGGCCTCGTGTACGTCAACAGTAAACCCGGCGCCACGGAGCGTGCGGGCGGCCTCGACGAAGCCGCAGTCGGCCGGGTTGCCGGGGCGCATCCGCGCGGCGACCTCGGGCCGGGTGGACCAGGCCTGTCGGTGGGATTCGTCGACGAGAACGCGGGCGATGGGGGACATGGTGAGACCTCGAGGGTCGCCTCTAGACGAGGGCCGCCTCTAGACGAGGGCCGCCTCTAGAATAGTTCATTCCGTCGCCGCGCTGAAGCGGCGTGCGCTCGCTCCCGCGGCACCGCTCCAGCGGCCTCGTCGAGCACGCCGACTTCCCCTACGGCATGGAGTGAGGGTGGGAGTGGCCCAGGGCTGGTGGCTGGAGGCTCCGCAGGCGCATACTCCGCGCTGGTCCAGCGGCACGGCGGTTGAGCGCGGAGGAGAGCGACATGGCAGACCGAAAAATGTTCATCGACGGGGAGTGGGTCGCGTCGGGCACCGGCGAGACCCAGGAGATCCTCAATCCGGCGACGGGCAAGGTCATCGCGACCGTCCCCAAGGCATCGGCCGAGGACGTCGACCGCGCGGTTGCGGCGGCCAAAAAGGCCTTCGAGGAGACGTGGTTCGACACCACCCCGAAGGAACGGATGCAGATGCTGCTCAAGCTCGCCGACCGGCTCGAGTCGCACGGCGACGAGCTCGCCCGCATCGAGGCCGAGAACGTCGGCAAGCCCCTTGCGGCGACGCTCTCCGAGGAGATTCCGGCGATCGTAGACAACGTCCGCTTCTTCGCCGGCGGCGCGCGGTTCCTGGAGGGTCGAAGCGCGGGCGAGTATGTCCGCGGTTTCACGAGCATCCTGCGCCGCGAGCCGATCGGGGTTGCGGGGCTCATCGCCCCGTGGAACTACCCGCTGATGATGGCGATCTGGAAGATCGGACCGGCGCTGGCGGCGGGAAACACCCTCGTCCTCAAGCCCTCGGAATGGACGCCGCTCACCGCGCTGCGGCTTGCCGAGCTGGCGGCCGACATCTTTCCGCCAGGCGTCATCAACGTGATCACCGGCGACGGTGTCCCCGCGGGCGACCGGCTCGTGAGGCACCCCGACGTCGATATCGTGTCGCTCACCGGAGATGTCGCCACGGGGAAGCTCATCGCGCGCAACGCCTCGGACACCCTGAAGCGCGTTCACCTGGAACTCGGAGGCAAGGCGCCGGTCGTTGTCTTCGACGACGCCGACATCGAGGCCGCCGCGACCTGGATCAGAATCGCCGGGTACTTCAACGCCGGTCAAGACTGCACGGCCGCGTGCCGGGTCCTGGTCGGGAAGAAGGCCTACGACCGGCTTCTGTCGAAGCTGGTGCCGGCGGTCTCGAAGCTCAAGGTCGGCGACCCGTTCGCCGCCGACACCGACATGGGCTCGGTCGTCTCGAAGGAACAGCTCGAGCGTGTCACCGGGTTCGTGGACCGCGCTCGGGCGGCCGGGGCGACGATCGCCACCGGCGGCAGCGCCATCGAGAACGGCGGCGGGTTCTTCTACCGGCCGACCGTGGTGACCGATGTGCAGCAGAGCGCCGAGATCGTCCAGAAGGAGGTCTTCGGCCCGGTCGTCACGGTGCAGGCGTTCTCCGACGAGCAGGAGGCCCTCGCGTGGGCCAACGGCGTGGATTACGGCCTCGCGTCCTCGGTGTGGACCCGTGACGTCGGCCGAGCCCTGCGAATGTCTCGGCGCATGCGCTTTGGGACGGTCTGGTTGAATACCCACATCCCCCTCACGCCCGAAATGCCACACGGCGGGTTCAAACACAGCGGCAGCAGCAACGACATGTCGATCTACGCGATCGAGGAGTACACGATCGTCAAGCACGTGATGGCGTCGCTCGAGTAGGGCCATGATCGCCTGTCGTGGCAGATTTTCGTCGCCCTCCATCGCAAGATACCCTTACCCCGGCCTTCATCTTCTCCCATCCGCAAGCAACTCTTCGATGAAACAGACGCAGGCACCGCGGTTGGCCTCCAACCGGCAGAAGTCGCTCGCCTTCGAATCGCTCGAGCCTCGGGCGATGATGGCGGGGGTCATCGCGACGATGCCGACGGGGCTCACTCCACAGCACATGGCGATCACCCCAGACAGCCGCTTTGCCTACGTCGCCAACAAATAACAACTTCGGCTTCGCCAGCGAGGACAGCGTCACGGTGATCGACCTCAAGACAAACCAGGCGATCGCAACAATTCGTGACGCTTCCTTCTCCGAGCCCTCCACGGTCACCATCAACCCTCGTGGCACCACGGCCTTCGTGACCAACAGCACATCGTCGAGCGTGTCGGTCATCAACATCAAGACCAGGAAGGTCGTCGATGTGATCAACGGCTTCGACGGCCCGTCCGGGATGGTGATCCAGGGCAACTTCGGGTACGTCAACAACTACGGGGCTGGCGAAGTGTGGAACGCCACTGACCCGCACCAACGATCCCAAGGCAAACGCCGTGGGGAGCGGGAGCGGCAACACGGTGAGCGTGGTGGACCTCCGCACGAGGCAGATCACGCGCACCTTCACCGTCGGGGCGGCACCCGCGACCGTCGCCTCCGATGGATTGTTCGTCTACACGGCGAACTACGTGGCCGGCGCCACCGACACGGGAACGTTGTCAAAGTATGACATCGCCGCGGGGTCGGTCGTGGCCACGATCGGCTCCGCCGCCAACGCGTTCACGGCAACCATCACCACCGTGGACGGTGCTTCGTCGCAGACGTTCAGCAACCCGACCGATTATCAGGTGCTATACAGTACGCTGGGAACCGTTTCCGGTGGTCTCTACAACGTCGCCGATCATGGTGAAAACGCTGCGGATTACCCCGGTTTCGTCGCGGGGCACGTTGCCATGATTCCCAGGGATGTCAAAGACCATGACACGGTCAACAACGAGTATTTGCAGGCGACCGTAGATCAAGCCGTCCATCAAGGAGCTGCCGCTGTCATCTTCTACAACACCGCATTCACGGGCGCGACTCGGACCCCGGTTGATGGCTTGACCGGGAGCTCCCCGGCGGGGGTGTTTCCGACGACGGTGCTGTTCCCGGGCTATCAGTACTAACAACCCAACGTCACCACGGTCAACGCTCCGGTCGCACCCGTGCAGGTGATCTTTGTCTCGAACGCGGATGTCATTCAGGGGTTCGTCGGGGCAACTGCCGGCATCGGCGGGTCGATCGTTCCGGGTGTGTCGATCTCCCTCGCAACGGCGACCGGCTTCTCCGGTCCGTTCGCAATGGCTATCCGCGGCCGGACGGCCTACGTCACGAACTTTGGGAGCAACAACTTCGCACCGTTCGGAACGACGCTCGTCGAAGTGAATCTACGCGGGCGCGGATCAATCCTGAATGCAATCTCCGTGGGAATTCAGCCGTCCGGTGTCGCCATTTTTCGCAATGGTCGATATGCATACGTGACGAACTACAACACCCTCTATTCGGCCGTCAGCCTCAACCAGACCGCCGGGAACCGCAAGGGACAGCCGAGCTACGGCGGCCTGACGCCGGGTCGGGGAACGGTGAGCGTTATCGATCTCAGAACCAAGCGGGTCGTCCGAACGATCGCCGTAGATCAGTCGCCGAGCAACATCGTGGTCTCCCCCAACGGGAAGCGTGCCTTGGTCGCACACGACACCTCCAACACGGTCAGCGTGATCGCCTTGGGCTGATCGCGGCGGCGTGGAACGGCTCCACCACGGCTGGCCGCCCGCCGAGCCGGCTCCTATGGCCAACTGGTATTCGCCGACCGGTGCGAGAGGCTCCACCGACTTCCCCATCTACACGCCTGGGTACTCCGACGCGATCGTGTCGCGAGTCTCGCTGCCATGCCGCTGCCCTAGCGCGTCCCCACAAAAATCCAGTTCCAGCTTCCGCCGGTCGCATGCGTGCGGGCTTTGACCACATCGACCCTGAACCCCGCTTCCTCCAGGCGGGCCACGAACCGCCGATCGTGATCGGCGGACCATACGGCGAGTCGTCCACCCGGCCTGAGCGCCGCCCGCGCCGCTCCAAGGCCGCTCGCCACGTAGAGCCCGTCGTTGACAGCCGTCGTCAGGCCCCTCGCACCGTTATCCACGTCGAGCATGATCGCGTCGAATCGGCCGCGGCTCTCATCGAGCACGTCGGCCACGTCGCCAGCGACGAGGTCCACTCGTGGATCGGCGATCACGTCCGCTGCAAGCCGGTAGGCCGGGTTGCGATTCCAGGCAATCACGACCGGCACGAGCTCGGCCACCACAACCGTGGCGTCGGGGCCAAGCTGAGCGAGTGTCTCGCGAAGCGTGAACCCGAGTCCGAGCCCGCCAATCAATACGGCCGCATGAGGCCGCTCGCGGAGGCCCGCGCACGCCACCTCGGCGAGCCGTTCTTCCGAGTGATGCTGCCGCGTAGACATGAGCTCGATGCCACCCACGCGGATCGAGATCACGCCGTCGTGCTCGTGGAGCGTGATCGGCGTGCCGTCCGGGGTCGTGGTGCGGTCGAGGAGACGCGTCGGCTTCATATTGATGGACCTGCCCCTACCCCGCCCACTCGGGCCGTTTGGCCGCAAAGGCCACCGGCCGGCGGGTCAGCGGATGAAGGAAGCGAAGCCGAGCAGCCTGCAAACAGAGGGGCGGATCGCTCATGCCGTGCGTTTGCGTGTTCCCGAGCTTCCTGCCGGGGAGATACGCCTGCTCGCCGCAGATCGGCCAGCCGAGCTGCCAGAGGTGCACACGTATTTGATTCGTGCGACCAGTGAGCGGGCGAATGTCGAGGAGTGCGGTGCCGTCCTCGAAACGCGTGAGCACGCGAAACTCGGTCATCGCGGCCAGGCCGTTTTCCTCGTCGATCGTGCGCGACCCCAAGGCACCAGCGACATCGCTGATGGGCAGGTCGCAGCGAAATGTGTCTTCGGGTGGATGGCCTTGCACACGAGCCAGGTACACCTTTTCCACTTCGCCGCGGGCGAACTGGGGCTGAATCAGACTGGCAAAATGACGGGTGCGGGCGAATACGACCAGCCCGCTCGTGTTGGCATCGAGGCGGTGGGCTGGCCGCGGCACCTGAGGCGCGTAGACCGTGTGCAGGATCGACTGCAGCGTGTTGCGGTTGAAGCGGCCGGACGGATGGAGTGGGAGCGGCGCGGGCTTGTTGACGACAATCAATGCCTCATCTTCCTCCAGAATCTCGATGGTCGCATTGACCTCGAGCTCGATGGTGCCTGGGAAAATATGGAAGTACCGTTCGCCCGCCCGCACCATCTGCTCTGCGTCAACGGACCGTCCCGCACGATCCAGCATGCGTCCGGAAGCGATGATGGCAGCCCACTCGTCGCGTGGCACATGCCTGAGGATCGTGCCAAGGAAATCCAGCAGGGTCAGCCTGTCGCTGGTCGCGGGCACAATGAGCGGCCGCTGATTGTCGTACGGCACGCTGCCGGGAAGTGGATTCGTAGCGTCGCGCAGTTGCTCGTGACGCTTCGCCAACGTCCGCGCCCTTTGTTCCTCGTCCGGCACGTGGCACGCGGGACAACTGACCGACTTCTCATACCGCGGATCGAGCAGGTCTTCGGCAGTCAGGGGCGTGAGGCACGCAAAGCACACGTCGCTCTTGGTCTCGCTCAACTCAGGATCAAGACCGACCCGTTGATCGAAGACAAAACACTCGCCGTCGTAGTGGGCCCCCCCGACATCTTCAAAGTATTTCAGAATGCCGCCGTCGAGCTGATAGATCTGCTGAAACCCTTCTCGCTGCATGTAGGGCCCGGCCTTCTCGCAGCGAATCCCACCCGTGCAAAACAAGACGATCGGCCGCTGTTTCAATTCCGCTGGCAATGTGGCCACCGCGGCGGGAAACTCGCGAAAGTGATCGATACCGACGGTCACGGCATTGCGGAAGGTTCCGAGCTTCACTTCGTAGTCGTTGCGGGTGTCAAGCAACGTGAGCGGACGCCCTTCGTCGAGCCACTGCTTCAATTCACCAGGCGACAGCTTGGGCGACGGCGAGCCCGCGGGGTCAATTCCCTCGACGCCGAAGGCAATGATTTCTTTCTTGATCCGCACGAGCATCCGTGTGAAGGGTTGATGATCGCTTGTGCTGACCTTGACGGGCAGCTCGCCGAGACCGGGAATCGTTTGCAGTTCCGCCAGGAGCTGATCGATCGCTTCTCGCGATCCTGCCACGAAGAGATTGATCCCTTCGGTGCTCAGGAGGATCGTTCCCTTGAGCCCCCAGACCTTGCACGTCTGCAGCAAGGCGTCACGCAGCCGCTTAAGGTTGTCGAGCCGCGCGAACTTGTAGGCCGCGATATTGGTGATGGGCATCGGTGTCATGGTGACCAGCCGAAAAAGGCCTGAGAATACTCCATACCACAAGGACTCACTGCCTGGCGATAGCCTGGAAGCCCATGTGTGGCATGAGTCCATCACGGCTGGCTATCATGGAGACGCATGCGAATCGCCTTCCTCACCGCTGCCGCAGCCCTGCCCCTCGTCGCGCATGCTGCGCCAGTAGATTTCACGCGTGAGGTGCAGCCGATTCTGTCGCAGAATTGCTACGCCTGCCACGGTCCGGACGAGGCATCGATCGAGGGGGGCTTGCGGCTCGATCGCCGCGAGCTCGCCCTCAAAGGTGGTGATAGTGGGAAGGCGATCGTGCCCGGCGATCCGGCCGCGTCGCTGATTCTGGAACGAATCAGCCACCCCGATCCCGATACGGTCATGCCACCGCCAGACAAAAAGCCGCCGCTCACCCCGAAGCAGATCGCGATCCTCCGGCAATGGATCGCCGAGGGCGCTGTGTGGCGAGAGCACTGGGCGTTCGTCCCGCCGAAGCGGCCCGCGATCCCGGCCGTCGAGGGGAAGACCTGGGTGAGAAACCCGATCGACGCTTTTGTCTTGGCAAAACTCGAAGCCGAGGGACTCGAGCCATCGCCGCCAGCCGATCCAGCGACTCTCCTCCGCCGCCTGTCGCTCGACCTCACCGGCCTGCCGCCGACGCTCGCCGAGCTGGCCTCACTCGCCAAGCCCGATGCCGCCGCCGATCGCTTGCTGGCGAGCCCCCATTTCGGCGAACGCCAGGCTCGGGAATGGCTCGATGCAGCACGGTACGCGGACTCCGCGGGCTATGAAAAGGATCTCCCGCGGTACCACCATTTCTACCGGGACTGGGTCGTCGCAGCGATGAACTCGAACATGCCGTATGACGACTTCATCATGAAACAGATCGCTGGCGACCTCCTGCCGAATGCCACGCAAGACGACCGCATCGCGACTGGCTTCCTCCGCAACTCCATGACCAACGAAGAAGGGGGCGCGAAGCCCGAGCAGTTTCGGATCGAGGGAGTTTTTGACCGCATTGATGCAATCGGCAAATCGATGCTCGGGCTCACGGCCCAGTGTGCGCAGTGCCATTCCCACAAATACGATCCGCTTACGCATGATGAGTACTTCGGGATCTATGCCTTTCTCAATGGCATCGATGAGACCTCCATCGCGGCACGCACGCCGTCCGAGACGCAGGCGACTAAGGCCATCCTTGCGGGGGTCGTGTCCATCGACGACGTGCTTCGGAAATCCTCTGACGATCGTGAGCACGCGTTCGTGACCTGGCAGCAGGACATGCTCGCCCTCCCCCGCACCGAGTGGCACCCGCTCGAGCTCTACCAGCTCGGCGATTCCGGCCAGAAGTACCTGCCGCTGCCCGACAAGTCGGTCATGAACATGGGCTATGCCGACACGCGGAGTATTGAAGGCTTCAAGTCCTCACTGGAGCTTCCAGAACTTCGAGCGGCCCGCCTCGAAATCATGAACGATCCGTACCTCCCCATGAATGGCCCAGGCCGTTCCACCCGCGGCACCGGCACGCTCTCCGAGTTTGTGCTGAGAGCCGGTGCCACGCCGGACAAGGTCGAGAAGCTTGCCTTCACCTCAGCCGTCGCAAGCATCAATCCGCCGGTCACGAAGCTCGATCCGATGCGATTCCCGAGCAGCGCCACGCGCGAGCCCGACGACCGCACCACGGGCCCTGCCGCCTTCGCCATCGACGGCGATGAAAAGACGGGCTGGACGACGGAACGCGACCCGGCCCGCAACCATGATCCCGCCGTGATCACGTTTGAACTGGCCGAACCGTTCCGAGCCGATGGCACCATTCATTTCAAGTACAACCTCGTCCAGCGACACGGTGGCCTTAATTCCGACGACAACCAGACGTTCAACCTTGGACGCATCCGGTTGTCTGTTGCCGCAACGCTGCCCAATGCCCTTGATCAGCTCCCGCCCTTCGTCGCGGAGGCGCTCAAGACCGACCCCGCGAAACGCACCCCGGACCAGGAGCGTCGGCTCTTCGCCCACTGGCGTGAAAACAATCCCCACTTCGCCACCGAGACCGCGGCGATCGAAGCCCTCTACGCCAAGGTTCCCGAGCCCACATGGGCGCTCGTTGCCGCTGAAGTCGCCCAGGCGCGCGAGACCCGACTCTTCGAGCGGGGCGACCAGACCCAGCCAAAGCAAGTCGTCGAGCCCCACGTCCCAGCTTTTCTTCACCCTCTTCCACCAGGCGACCCAACATCTCGCCTGACGTTCGCGAAATGGCTCGTTGACCCTGCCTCCCCCGTTGCGGCCCGCGTGGTCGTGAATCGCGTATGGCAGGCCTCCTTTGGGACCGGCCTGCTCGAGACTTCAGAAGACTTCGGCCACCAGGCAGCCACGCCTTCCCATCCCGAGCTCCTCGACTGGCTCGCCTGCGAATTCATGGAAAGTGGCTGGGACATGAAGCGGCTGCACCGCCTCATCGTGACCAGCGCCACCTACCAGCAGTCGTCCGTTGGTTCCGCGTCACTGCGACAGGACGATCCCCGGAACCGGCTCCTCGCTCGGGGCCCGCGGTTCCGCGTCGCTGCGGAGACCGTGCGGGACATTCAGCTTACGAGCTCCGGCCTCCTCGATCCTGCGCTGGGTGGCCGCAGCATATTTCCGCCTGCGCCTCGCTACCTGTTTGAGCGTCCGCTTTCGTATGGACCCAAGACGTGGTTCATCGAGACTGATTCAAACCGCTATCGCCGGGCGCTCTACACCTTCCGTTTTCGCTCGGTGCCCTATCCGATGCTGGTCACTTTCGACGCGCCCGCTGGCACGATCTCCTGCGCGCGGCGCAACGTGTCTACGACGCCGCTTCAGGCGCTCGTCACGCTCAACGAGCAAGTGTCGCTCGAGGCAGCCGTCGGGCTTGCCCATGTAATGCTCAGCGACTCCGGCACCCTTCGTGACAAGATCGCGCGTGCCTTCGAGCGATGTACCTCCCGCCGTCCCGACGCATACGAGATCGACGTTCTAGTCTCGGTCTACGAATCGCGACTCGCTGACGAAGCCGAGCAGGTGCGGGAGTTCCTCGATGAGTACCGCCCTGTGACGCTCGATCTCTCGGCGCACGCCCAGACGGAACTTTCCGCCGCCGCCGCCGTGGCCCGCGTGCTTCTGAATCTCGACGAAACGATCGTCAAAAACTGAATCATGCTTCCTCGCTCCACGCTCGCCGATGTCCAGCGATCCTTCTCGCGCCGCTGGTTCCTCAAAGACTGCGGCCTCGGCCTAGGCTCGGTCGCGCTCGCCTCGCTGCTCGGCAACGATCCCGCCTCCGCCGCCTCGGTGATCCCATCGCCGCACATGGCCGGGCTGCCGCATTTTCCGGCCAAGGCAAAAAACGTCATCTTCCTTTTCATGGGTGGCGCGCCGAGCCACCTTGATCTCTTCGACAACAAGCCGGTACTCCGCCAGCTTGATGGAACGAGCCCACCCGCCGAGCTTCTCAAGGGCTATCGCTCTGCCTTCATTCGTCCGGAGAACAAGCTCCTCGGCTCCCGGTTTCCATTTAAGACGTACGGATCGTGCGGCATGGAGATGGCAGAGATCCTCCCGCACATCGGTTCCTGCGCCGACGACATCACGCTTGTCCGCTCGATGTATACGGAAGCGTTCAACCACGCCCCCGCCCAGATTCTCATGTCCACGGGCTCGCAACAGTTCGGCCGCCCCTCGCTCGGCTCGTGGGTCTCGTATGGCCTCGGCTCAGAGAACAAAAACCTGCCCGCGTTCGTGGTGATGTCGTCTGGATTGAAGGGACCGTCTGGCGGAAATGCAAACTGGTCATCGGGCTTTCTTCCGAGCGTGCACGATGGGGTCAGTTTTAACTCCACCGGCGAACCGGTGCTCTATCTCGCCAACCCCAAGGGCATCACCCGCGCCCAGCAGCGACAGACGATCGAGGCTGTCAATTTCTTGAACCACAAGCGGTTCGAATCCATCGGCGACCCGGAGATCAGTTCACGGATTGCCGCCTTCGAGATGGCCTTTCGGATGCAGGACGTGGCCCCCGAGGTCACCGACATTTCGCTCGAGCCCGAGTCAATCCTGGATATGTACGGCGCCGAGCCGGGCCAGCGGTCCTTCGCCAACAACTGCCTCCTGGCCCGCCGCCTCGTCGAACGAGGTGTCCGCTTCGTTGAGCTCTTCCACGAGTCCTGGGATCAGCATGGCAACCTCACCCGCGACCTTCAGAAGAATTGCAAAGACGTCGATCAGGCTTGCGCCGCCCTCGTGAGCGATCTGAAGCAACGCGGCCTGCTTAACGAGACGCTCGTCATCTGGGGTGGCGAGTTTGGCCGCACGCCGATGGTCCAGGGAGGCAATGACGGCCGCGATCACCACCCCAACGCCTTCACCATGTGGATGGCCGGCGGTGGCACGAAAGGCGGCATCACGCTCGGCACAACGGACGACCTCGGCTTCAACGCCCAGGACGACAAGGTCCACATCCATGATCTCAACGCCACCATTCTCCATCTCCTCGGCATTGACCACACCCGGCTCACCTACCGTGCCCAGGGTCGCGATTTCCGCTTGACGGATGTGCACGGCAACGTCGTCCATAAGATTCTGACATAGCGCCACGGACGATTGCTTGCGGATGCACGGCCTCATGGCTCACGAATCGCCACGACCACACACACGTCCCCGGCTGCGTGTGTTCGTTTCTTCACCGGGCGACGTGGCCGAAGAGCGGCTCATTGCGAATCGCATTCTCGACCGTCTGGCGAACGAGTACGCGGCCGTCGCCATGATCGAGGCGATATTTTGGGAGCACGAGCCACTGCTGGCGAGCGCCACATTCCAGGCTCAGATCCTGCGGCCGTCGGAAACCGACATCGTCGTTTGCATCCTCTGGTCCCGATTGGGGACGCGACTGCCGCGGACGATCACCCGCCCCGATGGCTCCACCTACAACTCGGGAACCGAGTTTGAATTCGAGGATGCCCTCGAAGGCCATCGTCGAAGCGGCACTCCCGACTTGCTCGTCTATCGCAAGATGGCCGAGCCGGTGGTCAGCCTCCGCGACGTGCAGTCGGCACGACAGGCCGTGGAACAACGGGCCCAGCTCGACGAGTTCGTGACGCGATTCTTCCACGGCTCTGACGGCACACTCGTCGCCGCGTTCCATCCGTTCGACAATGCGGCCGACTTCGAGGCAAGGCTCGAGGACCATCTCCGAAAGCTGCTCGAGTCGCGATTGCAGCGGCAGGGGATCACGCTCGAGGTGCGCGATGACGTGACCGCCCCCACGTGGACGCAAGGCTGCCCATTTCGTGGCTTGAATGCCTTTGAGTTCGAGCACAGTCAGATATTTTTTGGCCGGACGCGGGCCATCAGCGAAGCCCTTCAGCGGCTCAAGCAGCGGGCCTTGGAGGGACAGGCCTTTCTCCTCGTGCTGGGCGAGAGTGGGTGCGGTAAATCATCGCTTATTCGGGCCGGACTCATGCCGCTCCTCGTGCAGCCCGGCGTCGTCGAGCGTGTACGCCTTGCTCGGCGGGCCATCGTCCGCATCGGAGACCGCTCCGGTGATCTCTTCGACTGCCTGGCGACCGCCCTCCTGCGGGACGAGGCATTGCCGGAGCTCGGGAGCGACGGCACGAGTGCCGCCTCGCTGGCACACACTCTTCGCACCCAGCCCGAGGCTGCCCCATTCCTCGTGAAAGGCGGGCTCGCTCAGGCCGCCAGCCATCTGGCCAGGGCACCCTCAGAGCCTTCGCTTAGTGGTTTCCTCGTTCTGTTCATCGACCAACTCGAGGAGATGTATACCGCGGAGTCCCTGTCAGCCGACGAACGCAACCGATTCTTCGACGTGGTTCGGTCTTTGGCAACGAGCGGACAGACGTGGGTGATCGCCACGTTGCGAAGCGACTTCTACCACCGCGTCGCTGAAATCCCAGCCTTCGTCGAACTGAAGGCCGGTGCTGGCCAATACGATCTTCAACCGCCTGATCGATCCGAACTCGCCCAGTTGATCCGCCGCCCTGCGTTCGCAGCAGGACTGCGATTTGAAGAGGATCTTGCTACCGGTGTCCGCCTTGACGACTTGCTCCGGGATGCGGCCGCGGACGACCGAAGCTGTTTGCCACTCGTCCAGTTCACCCTCGAAGAACTGTATCGTGCGCGATCCGGAAACGTACTCACTCTTGCCGCCTACCAGGCGATCGGTGGCATCGAAGGCGCGCTGGCCCGTCGCGCGAACACCGAGTTTGCAAGGCTGTCGACAGAAGCCCAGGCAGCGCTGCCGAGTGTTTTTCGCAATCTGGTGACGGTGCGCGGCGACGCGGCCGCGATCGCCACCCGCAAGGCGGCACCGCACGCGGTGTTCGGCTCCGCCGGAAACGGAGCGTCACCTGCCCGTGAGCTGGTCGATGCCTTCATTGCAGCCCGGCTGTTCACCGCGAAGCAGGCTGACGACGGCGTTCCGCTCGTCGAGATGGCGCACGAATCGCTCCTCACGCGATGGCAACCCCTCGTGGACTGGCTGCGCAACGACCGTGAGCTCTTGCAGGTGCGCGGTCGCATAGCAACGGCGGCGGCGAGGTGGGGTCAGGACGTCCGGCGCCGAGAGCTGCTCCTTCAAGCCGGCAAGCCGTTGACCGAAGGGCTCCAGCTCCTGCGAGCCGACTTTCCACTCACCTCGCTCGAGTCGGATTTTGTGGTGGCGTCGCACCAGGAATCGGTTCGCCGCCAGTGGATGCGCGGAGCCGCCTTCGTCACGATGGCGGTCTTGTCGGTCATGGCGATCGCCGGTGGCTTGATCGCCAACGGCATGCGCCGCCGCGCCGTCGAGTCGGAGGCGCGGGCCGTGCTGGCCCGCGATGAAGCACGCGCGAGCGAGCTGCGGACGCAGGAAGAGCAACGCAAGGCCGAGGCCGCTGGCGAGGAGGCTCGCGACACGCTCGTCACTCTCCTCCTCTCGAATGGCGACCGTCTGCAAGCCGAAGGCGACCCTGCAGGGGCCGCACTGTGGTATGCCAAGACGGTTCCAATGCTGGCGTCGCACGACCATGGAGCGGAAATGCTCGCCCGCATTCGCCTGGACGTTGCCTTGCAGCAGCTCCCCCGGCCCGTGCGAATGTCAATGCTGCCGGAGGAACAGCGCCGCCGCACGCTCCGTCAGGTTATCAGTCCCGATGGACGACTCGTGCTCGCGAGTGGGGCGAGCAATCGTGTGATCGGCATCGACACCGAGACGGGCCGCGAGGTGTGGCCCCCCCTCAGGCACAAAGAACTTGTCTCGTGGACCAGCTTCTCGGCCGATGGCACCCGGATCGTCACGCTCGCCCAGGACCGGTCGATCCGCGTCTGGGATGCCCAGACCGGGAAACCTGTGGCAAGCCTGACCGCCATGCACGACATCCCGTGGCCAGGTTCGGGTGCCGATGGTCGCGCTGAACTCTCGCCCGACAATCAACTTCTCGCCGTGGCAACCACGGCTGGCACGGACCACGCGGTCGAGCTGTGGGATCTGGCGGCTGGCGAGACACACTTTCCACCGCTGAAGTTTTCTTCGCAGGTCGCTGCCGTTCACTTTGTGCCGGGCGGCAAGACACTGCTCGTGGGCACGGGCACCGAGGTGCAGATCCGCGATCTCGCAACCGGGGCGATCGCTGGGGATCCCCTTTCCGTTCCTTCGCTGTGGGATGCCAGCCCGAGCCCTGACGGTGCGAAGATCGCCACTGCCAGCGGCGATGGCTACGCGCAACTCTGGGAGTCGGCAACACGCTCGGCCATCGGCGGCCCCCTCGCTCATCGTGGTCCCGTGACCAAGGTGGTGTTCTCGCCAGACTCGACGCATCTCCTCACATTCAGTGCCGACCGCACCGCACGGATGTGGAGTGCGTCTGACGGAAACGCCATCGGCGCTCCGCTGGATCATCACGAGAGGCCATTCAGTGCTCGATTCAGCACGGACGGCACGCGCATCGCGACGGTTGATTTCAACCATGCGGTGCGTCTCTGGGATGCAGCCAGTGGGCGGCTGCTCGCACCGCCGTGGCGGCATCGCCAGGAGCCTAGCGCCGCACCGACACCGACCGGTGCCCTGATCGCCGCGGAAGGTCGCCTCACCCACTGGGATTCAAGCCGGACCGAGCACCAAGGGTCGATTCGCGTCGCTCACCATGATTCGATCAGCCACATCGACGCTGCCGAAGCGGCGCCCTTTCTCGCGGCCTGGGGAACGCGAGCGGCGTGGGTTCTCGATGCGTCGACTGGCCAGACAAGGGCTGGGCCCCTGAAACTCGATTCCGACATCACGTCCGTGGCGATGTCGCGCGACGGTCGATGGGTGGCCGTGGGATGTGACGATGGTGCCGTGCGGCTTTGGTCATCGACCGGTGAACGGCACGACCATGCCCCCATCACCCACACCGCTTCCGTCACGCGGGTCACCTTCACACGCTCCGGCGAGCACCTCTTGACGAGCAGCCAGGACCACACCGCCCGCCTCTGGAAGGTGGCTTCCGGTGATCCCGCGACGCCGCCCCTCGAGCACGACGGGCCCGTCACCGATAGTGACGTGAGCCCCGACGGCACGATGATCGTCACGGCGACGGCGGCTGGCGCGGCACGGCTCTGGTCGTCACCCAGCGGACAACCCATCGGCGACCCACGATACCTACGAGCGGGTGAAGCTGATCAGGCACTCACCCATGTGCGATTCGATCCCCATGGCGCTGCTGTATTGATGGCCGGTGCTCGCGGTGATCTTCTTGTCTGGCCACTTCGTGACACGCTGGGGTCGGCTCGGCCGCTCCAGTTGGGCGCGGCGGTCGCATCGACGGAGTTCTCTCCTGATGGTCATCGTGTCCTCGCATGTGGCTACGGCAACGCGGCTCGGGTGTGGAACTGGCGAATTCCCGAAGCGGCGTCGCTGACACTGCCCGCTGCCTCGGCCGCGCTCGACGGCCGGTTCCATCCGCACTCGAACATGGTCGCCATCACCGGATTTGACGGGGTCCGTTTGTGGGACTGCATGACCGGCCGACCGATTGGCAGCCCGCTTGGCCCGATGGCAAGGAGCATCGCGTTCACCGCGGACGGACACTGGCTGGTCGCGCTCGACAAGGAACTCCGTTGGTCCCGCGTTACGCCCGACGATCGCCCCGTCGAGGATCTTACGAACCTCGTGCGGCTTCTCTCCACGCGAGAAATCGATGACGTGGGCTCTCTGCGCTTTCTCTCTTCCGAAGATGTGCTGCCGCTGTTCGAGACGCTGTCGCAGAGGCTGCCGTCAGAGTTTCAGCGGAATCCTGGCCAGACCATGAACCTCGGCGATCGTGCGCTCACACAATAGTCACGGCTCCTCGACGGAATCGCTCGTGACGGGCTCGTAGGTGTGGCCGAAGAGCGCTTGATCAACGACCCAGACATCATCAGGATAGGGCACGTCCCGATCGGCATAGTTTTTGACGAGATAATCACCGGCTTTTCCCCGAAGCGCGCCCCATCGTGACTGCACGACGAATGCATCTGGCATGCTCGCCGCCATGACACCTGGAGCGTGAGTGCGGGGAATGTATTTCCGCCACCCTGCCGCATCCACGTCGTCGGTCGCACCATATCGGCTCGCCAGGGTCTCCGCCGACTGCGGCCACAGGTCACCGGCCTCGCCACGACAAATGCAGCCGCCGGCATCCACATGTTCGATGCCTTCAAGCGTCTGCACGCTCTCTCGCGTCTCGGCAACACGCACCCATACCGGACCAGTCTTCTTCGCCCGAAACCAACGGCCCGTGCGATTGACGCCGTCGAGCAACCGAACATTGGCATTCTCAGACGGTGACACGGTCAACCCGGCCGATCCAGGCACGCCATCCACAGGCAGGAATTGGGCCAACACGTCGCCGTAGACATCCCGCGCGCTGATTCGGCGGCCAATCTCTTGGAGCGCGTCGAGATTCGCCACGCAGTCCATTTGCTGTATCTTCTTTGGCTCCACATCCGCGAGTCCAAGCCGGTCCAATCCCTCCCGACTGAGGTCGGCGTCGTACCGCAGGTATGTGAACATTTTCGCGATCGCGCCGTCGCGGCCCTGGAAGCATGCGTCGTGCTCTGGAGCGCTCATGCCGCCGGTCGCGCCATCCCGCATGTCTCCGAGCTCGGTATCGATGGGCCGGCCTTGCATGCACCGCCCAAAGGCGCGGCAGAGCATGTCTTGCTGATTCATGGCCGCCGAGATCAATGCCGATGGCAGGGACTGCACGTTATAGAGCAGATGCATCTGCATAGGGCTCAGATTCATATTCGCGGCCGCCGCCCCCCCTGTGCCGACCGACACGAGCAGCATCTGATCCTCGCCCGTGGGCCAGTTCAGCCGATAGGGGGCGGCCGTCGCCATCAGAAACAACTGAAAGGCCGGATTGTTGAACGTCGTGACACCACCGTCCACGAACACGAACCGGTGACCCTCCACCTCGATCTCTTCGGGCTCGAAGAACGTCGGGGCGGCTGCGCTGGCCCGTACCAACTGCCAGAGCGGAAACTCCAAGTTGCACGATGCGTAGTCGCGGGCGTTGAACATCGCCCGCGGATTGTTGCTCACCGGCCAGGGCGAATCGGTGGTCGCATTCCGTAACACGAGCATGAGGAGCGTTCGAATGGACGCGTCCCCCAGCCTCGTCTCATCCCCGAGCTCTGCCCGGAGACGCACCGAAAGATTTTTGGCTGTGAACTTGTTGCGAATCCGGCTCAACAGCCCAGCGGGCGCGAACATCGCGGCACTGTTTTCGCGATAGAAACCACGGATCGTGTCAACCGACTTCCCCACGGCCAGGCACGCGGCGATGATCGCCCCGGTGCTCGTGCCACCGATGTAATCGAAGTAGTCCGCCAGAACCAGGTCGGGGCGTCCGCTGCGCTCGCGCAGCAACGACTCGATCCGAGCGAGGATCTCGATCGTCAGCGCCCCGCGAATGCCACCGCCGTCAAGTGACAAGAGCCGCCGCGGCCCTTGTCGTGCCAAGACATGCTCCACGCTCATGGAGTGCCTCGGGAGGGCTGAACGAGCGCGGGCGTCATGGCATGTCCAGTGCGTGAAATCTACCGGCGAGGCAGACCGTCGCGATCATTATCCCGCCGGCCCGGTCGTCTGAAAGCGGTGGCGATGCTCTCCCGGCTGCCAGAGATTTCCTACCGCCGCCAGAGGAGTTGGAGCGAGAGCCCGAGCGGCTTGCCCTCCGCAGGTGTTGCGAGTGGCGCCGCCACCCGGGCGAATTAGGCGTTCATCGAAAGCGTGGCTGGCGCGACGTTCCTGATTTGCAGGGGGCGGCAGCAAAACGAGGGAAGCGCCGCTCCAGAGCGGCAAGACGTTAAAAAACGGCGATCGAGCGTCGAGCGGGCGGGCGGCCCGATCGACATGGTCAGCCCAGAGTCCTAGAACGGTGCCTCCGGCATGACCCGTCTCGTGTGATGGAGCACGTGCCGCGGCTCCGAAAAAGTGATGCATGGCGAATGTCACCGTGATTGGTGGCGGCGTGGTGGGTGCGTGTTCGGCGTACTCCCTCGCTGCCGCAGGCAACAATGTCACCCTCCTGGACCGCGGCATCTTCGGCCGCGGCGCCTCGCACGCCAATTGTGGCTACGTCTGCCCAAGCCACGTCCTGCCCTTCGC
>Ga0163152_10000826_pt1 | contig 51326 bp, 54 predicted proteins | sample OliLakLV19MP8IB2_FD_148635 | JGI IMG/M metagenome (GOLD analysis project Ga0163152, IMG submission 148635) | Freshwater microbial mat bacterial communities from Lake Vanda, McMurdo Dry Valleys, Antarctica - Oligotrophic Lake LV.19.MP8.IB-2 | ecosystem: Environmental > Aquatic > Freshwater >... | reverse complement strand
GGCCCGTGCGCAGTGCCATTTTCTGAATCTTGACGATCTTCTGGGCATGCGCTGCCGACAGCGAACCGCCAAACACCGTAAAGTCCTTGACGAACAAATAGACCAACCGCCCGTTCACGGTGCCCCAACCGGTGACAACACCGTCACCGGGAATGCGATTGGCTTCCATGCCAAAGTCGGTCGAGCGGTGTTCGACAAACGTGTCGAACTCTTCAAACGACCCCTCGTCGAGGAATATCTCCAGCCGCTCACGCGCCGTCAGCTTGCCGCGGGCGTGCTGCGCCTCAATCCGCTTCTCGCCGCCGCCCATGTAGGCCGCAGCACGGCGCCGCTCAAGCTCACGAATAATCTCGTGCATGAATTTCAGTCCCCAGCAGCCCGGCCTGGGCATGACTCGTCGCGCCTAATCTGCACAGTTCAGCCCCCCACGCAATGGCGGAAATCTGGCTTTTCCAGCGCCTAATCGTTCAACAGATCAAGGTACTGCCGCGCCGCCCTGAGTTCCTCCAGCCGCCGGGCCCGCACACCCTCGGCCTCCGCATCACGGCCCCAACGCTCGGCCTGAAACTCTTCATCGACTTGCGACGCAGCGAACGCCTCGTCCGCCGTCAACGCCCCCGCCAGAAACGCCAAGCCCAGAACTGCCGATCCTGTAATCGTGACACCAGTGTGCAGTGCCGTTAGCCTAAAATCATCAAGTGCGGCGATTGCGGAACGTATTTGTAAAATTGGGCCAGGCATTTGCTCGGTGTGAACGATCCCAGTCGCCACGGCTAAGTCGGCGCCAAGGGTCCGCGCCGCCCATTTCAACCAATGATCCCATACCGCAGACTGCCGCTGCACCAGCGCTTCCGGCGCTTCAGCCCGGTAACACAGCAAATCGCTGCCCGCAAAGCTCGCCAACTCGTCGATGACGTCCTCGCGATGAACAGCCACACGATCCAACGCTGTGTTCAGCGCCTTGGTGAGCTGCATGCGGCCAAGATCGATGAGCGGCCCCTGTTCCCGCCACTCCGCAGCGATGCCCTTGGCCAATGCCAGAGTTGGCGAGCTCATCGTCCGGCCGCCAGGCGTCTTGACGGGCTTGCCGTCCAGCAATACTGCGAATCCTTCGCCTTCAGCATTGACGTCCACGGTTTTGTAGAAACGCTTTGTACCTCGCTTCACAGCGCTAAGCCCAACGGCCAGATACTACACATCCCCCCATCGTCTGCAGCAGCTACGCTGCGCAGCCACTTCCCCCGCAAGCGGGGGCAGACAGCAGATTTTCTCTCTGCCCCCGCTTGCGGGGGAAGTGGCTGCGCGCCGTCAGGCGCTGCAGACGATGGGGGGACGTGGCCAGCCTCAAAGCTCATTTTCTCCGCCTATTCGCCTTCAAATCCGACAGCCCATCATGGTCACCCAGCTTACGCTTGGGCGGGTTCTGCCATAGACCTTCGCCGATTTCCTTGTTGCGTTTCGGGTGCAACGGATAAAAGCACTTCGAACGGCGCCGCGAGGCCTCCCCAACCGTGATCAGCCGTACAGGTTGATCGGTATTGTTGATGAAACAATGGGCAATCCCGGTTCGATCCGGAAAACCAACACCGCAGCCTTCGCGCAAGCGGTGAAGCGTGCCGTCGATCCAGACATCCGGCTCACCCTCAACGACATAGACAAATTCCTCCTCGTCGAATTCCGCATGCGGCCACGAGGTCCGCCGGCCTGGCTGAAGCAGATCATGGCCAACACCAATGCGCGTCAGGCCCAGCGCCACGCTCAGATGCGACCACACCGCCATCAACTCGTCATCGCCCGGATAGTGCGAATTGTCTTTCGCCATGGTCTTCCAGCCGGCAACGCAGGGCGGTTTGCGCTTGGTGATTCCAGCCTTTAGCGAAGGCCGCCCACGCACAGCGTCGGGAAGCCCGTCATGCGGCCCCAGTCTGCGCTTGGGCGGCTCAGCCCAAAGCTTGTCGCTTTTCGTCAGCCAGCTATCCATTTCACGCGTCAGCGGAAAGTGTATCCTGGAATTGTAACGCGACGCTTCGCCAATCGTCAGCATACGGACAGGTTCAGTTGTATTGTTGATCAGACAATGGGCCATGCCGTCACGTCCCGGCCAGCCCGCAGCTTCACCCGCTTTCATCCGGTAGAGGTGGCCGTCAACCCAAAGGTCAGGCGCCCCTTCCAGGATATACACCATCTCCTCTTCGTCACACTCCGCATGCGGTTGCGAAGAACGCCAGCCCGGCATGATCGTGTCGTGGCGAATGCCCAGCCGCCTGATCTCAAACCGCGCCGAAAACGGCGCCGTGCGCACCATCGGTTCCTTCGTATGCGGATGCAGAATCGCCTCAGTACGCTCAATCTCGGACCAATGCCGGATGAAGGAGGGACGCTGGCGAGCAAGGTGTTTCATCGACATCCTCCTTACAGTATCTCATACCAGCGGCCAGACGATTTGACCTGCGCCCGCAAGCGGGGGAAGACAGCAGAGTGTGTCATCTTCCTCCACTTGCGGGGGAAGTACCTGCGCAGCCCTTGTGGCTCGCAGGGGATGGGGGAGCGGAGCGACGGCGAAATCTCACGCAAACGAAAATGCAAACAGGGTTTGTCCTTACATGGCATATCGACCACCCCAAACTCCTCAAAATGGATCGCGCTTGTCATTCTTGTCGAAGCCGAACAGGTCCCAGACCTTCACCATGTGCGGCGGCAAGGGCGCCCTGATTTCCAGCCACGTGCCCTTCGGATGCCGGATGCGCAGATACCTCGAGTGCAGCATCAGCTTGTTGGGAATCTCGCCATGGCTCCGGGCGGGAGCCCCGCCATATTTTCCATCACCGACAATTGGCGTTCCGATCGCTGTACAATGCGCACGCAATTGATGCGTACGCCCGGTCAACGGCATCAGAGCCAGCCATGCCATGGTTGTCGCATTTTCCAGAAACTCGTAAAGCGTCACCGCCGACTTGACGTCTTCCTCTTCGTCATCGAAGGCGACCCGCACTTTCTCCCGGCCATCGTCGGCATCCGCCTTGATAAGCGCAGCGTCGATCTTGCCGGAACGCGGGATGGGTAATCCTTGAACAAGCGCCCAGTAAATCTTGCGCGTGTCCCGCCCCCGAAATGCCTGGGCGAGCGCAGCTGCTGCGCGCACGTTGGCAGCAATCACCAGTACCCCGCTGGTATCCCGGTCCAGGCGATGAACCAGACGCGGCCGCTCTTCGCCTTCCTTGATGAGCCCCGGCAACAGGCCGTCAACATGGCGATCCGTCTTCGTCCCGCCTTGCACCGCAAGCCCTGCAGGCTTGTTCAGCACGATCACGTCCTTGTCGCGGTAGATCACCATACTCTGGATCAAGGCGCGATCCTTCGCCGACATCTTGGGCACCGGCTTTTTACCGGCCTGCTCATCTGTCGCGACCGGCAAGGGCGGCACCCGCACCTTCTGCCCCTTGCCCACCCGGTGATTGGCCTTCACCCGCGCACCATCCACCCGCACCTGACCCGTGCGTAGCAACTTTTCCAGACTGCCATGCGTCAATTGAGGGAAGTGACGCGAGAACCAGCGATCCAGCCGCACACCGTCTTCGTCGGCCTTGATCACCCGCTGCACAACGCCACTCATGAGGAAAATGCCCGCACCAGATAAAGTCCCAAGAAAAGCGCGGCGACGGAGCCGCCAACCGACCCCGTGACATAGAGCATCGCGCCCATCATGTCCCCGCGCTCAGTTAGCACAGCCGTATCCAGAGCAAAGGCCGAAAACGTCGTAAATCCGCCCAAGACCCCGGTCATGAGAAACGCCTTCATTTCGGGCGGCATCTCTAAGTTAATCTCTGCGACGGCCACGATCACACCCATTACGAAACAGCCCGCCACATTCACGATCAAGATGCCCCAAGGAAATCCTGGACCGAATACCTGCAAAATCTGACTGGCAAGCCAATAGCGGCAAACCGCGCCGATAGCCCCACCCAAACCAATTGAAAAGATCATGCCCATAATGCCCCGTATGAAGGCCCTCATCCGTCACGGGCCGCGAAGGTGCGGCCCGCGCCACCTTCTCCCGCAAGTGGGCGAAGGGCTATCATTTTTTTTATAGCGCTTCTCCCGCAAGCCTATCACCTTTTTTACGGATGAAGGCCCTCTCGCACCTGAGTGGGCCCTCATCCGTCATGGCTCGCGTGCCTTCATTCCACGCAAATCGGCCCAGCGGTCGAGCCGGTCCTTAATCTCCTTCTCCAGACCATACGCCGTCGGCCGGTAGTAGTGCTCCCGCACCATCTCGTCGGGGAAGTAATTTTGGCCGGAGAAACCTTCCGGCGTGTCCGGGTCATAGACATAGGCCTTCCCGTAGCCCAGATCCTTCATCAGACGTGTTGGCGCATTCAAGATATGCAGCGGCGGGCTGAGTGAACCGGTCCGCGCCGCAGCCTCCTTCGCCGCTCCGAACGCCGAATAGGCGGCGTTCGATTTTGGCGCGCTGGCAACATAAAGCACTGCCTGTGCAATTGCGAGCTCGCCTTCGGGTGAACCCAGAAAGTCAAATGCGTCTTTTGCAGCGATAGCCACAGCCAGCGCCTGCGGGTCTGCCAACCCGATATCTTCCACCGCCATGCGCACGACGCGCCGCGCGATGTAGAGCGGCTCTTCCCCTCCGGCCAGCATCCGTGCCAACCAATACAATGCGGCGTCAGGGTCCGAACCCCGCACCGACTTATGCAGGGCACTGATCAGATTGTAGTGGCCCTCCCTGCCCTTGTCATAGATCGGCGCGCGCTTTTGCACCGCAAGTGCGAGCTCCGCCGTCGACAGCTTCTTGCCGGGTTTTTGCGACAATACCTGCTCGACCAGGTTCAAAAGAAATCGCCCATCCCCATCCGCCATGGCTTTCAAGGCAGTTCGCGCGTCTTCATCGAGGGGCAACGCTTGTTTGGTCAGCGCTTCGGCGCGTTGCAGCAGTTGCTCCAGATGATCAACCGTCAACCGATTGAGAACGAGGACCTGCGCTCGCGACAACACTGCAGCGTTAAGTTCAAAACTGGGATTCTCCGTTGTCGCGCCCACAAGCGTGATCGTGCCGTCTTCCATTACGGGCAGGAACGAATCTTGTTGCGCACGATTGAAGCGGTGAACCTCATCGACAAACAGCAACGTGCCCTTGCCCTGAGAACGCCGCGCCCGCGCCATCTCAAAGACCTTGCGCAGTTCCGCTACGCCCGAAAATATCGCCGACAGCTGCTCGAAGTGAAGCTTGACACCCTGGCTCAGCAGCCGGGCAATCGTCGTCTTTCCCGTCCCCGGCGGCCCCCACAGAATGAGTGAGGTCAAGCGGCCAGCCCCAATCATTCGCCCGATCACACCTTCAGCACCCAGCAGATGATCCTGGCCAACCACTTCGCTCAACGACTTGGGGCGCAACCGGTCGGCCAACGGGCGTGGCCCTGCACCTTCGTCCAGTCCCGCCGCTGAGAAGAGGTCGCTCAGTTCTCTAGCCTTCGATTGAAAGTCTCAGGATTTGTCCGTTCCGCTTCAGACTGACGTTCCACACGGCAGGTCTCGAACTCAAGACGCTTTGCAACGCATCGACCGACGCAATCTTTCGTTCATTGATCGTCAGAATAATATCGCCCGGCAAAAAGCCCAAGCGCGCCGCAATCGATACGCGGGACAGTTCGATAATCATCACGCCGCTGGTAATGTCCGATCCAATTTCATCGGCAAAGGCCGGCGACATGTTCGCAACCCTTGTGCCATGCAACGGATTGCGCCCGTCGATAACGGTGATATCGCGCGCAATGGTTTCCGGCGCACGCACCAGACGCACCACCGCCGTGCCAAACTGGCCGTTGCGAAGATAGGTCAGGGCCACAGTGCTGCCCACACCCTTTGTCGTCGTGCGGAAGTTCAACGACTGTTGATCGTCAACCGCGAAATCGTCAACCTTTGTGATCACGTCGCCGCTGACGATGCCGGCCTGCGCCGCAGGACTGGCGGGGCTCACCTCATTGACCAGCACGCCCATCGGGCGCTCAAGATCGAGTGAATCCGCAAGGGCAGCCGTCACGGTCTGCGTAGAAAGCCCAAGCCACGGACGCGCTATCGTCTTGCTGCCGCTCATCGCCGTATTGACGATGGTTTTGACCATGTTTGCCGGAATGGCAAAGCCGATGCCAACGCTTCCTCCCGACTGCGAATAAATCGCGGTGTTGATTCCGATCAGCTCGCCACTAACCGTCACCAGCGCGCCGCCAGAATTGCCACGGTTAATGGAGGCATCCGTTTGAATGAAGAACTGATAATCGGAAACACCCGCCCGCGTCCGCGCCAGTGCTGAAATAATGCCCTGCGTCACCGATTGGCCGACACCAAAGGGATTGCCGATCGCCAGCACAATGTCACCCACTTCCGCGTCATCACTGTTGTGAAACGCCAGCGTCGGCAGCGCCTTGCCGGCGGTATTGACGCGCAGCACCGCGACATCGGTTCGCTCATCGGCCAGCAACACCTTGGCCTCAAACTCGCGCCGGTCGGCCATCACAACCACGATTTCGTCCGCGCCCGCAATCACGTGATTGTTGGTCACGATCACCCCGTCTGACCTCACGATGACACCCGAGCCCAACGTACCTTGCGTTTGCTCGCGCCCGCGAAAGAAGCGGCTGAATAAAGGATCGTTCGCGTACGGGTTTTTGACCTTGCGCTTCGAGTAAATGTTGACAACGGCCGGTGCCGTCTTGCGCACGACGGGCGCGAACGACAGCTGCATCTGCGTTGACGATTCAGGAACCAGGCGCGCCGGAGCGGCCGTCGCAGGTCCGGTAAAACTCAAGGTCCAGGTTGCAACCGCAATCAAAATCTTCGTTGATCTACACATGACAAATCCATCTAACCATTACCCATCCCACCACTACATTGACCACACACCGCTGGCATTTCCACGATAGCCGATGGCCTTGTACGCTGCATCCACCAGCGATTGCCCTCGCTCGTTCAAAAGCAGGCCAAGCCCCATCTGGTTCATCGTATAACCAAAACTCATCCGGCATTCTGGATCAGCAAAGCCGATCGAGCCGCCAGCACCGACATGCCCGAAGGCTCCGTCGGACAGTATGCAGCTGGCGCCGTCCAGTCCGCCCAAGTGCCGGTTGTCCATGGATTTCATGTACCCCAACGAAAAGCGGGACGGAATGACCAGTGTTGCGTCCTGATGCGTCGCCACGGAAACCCTGCTCATGCGGCTCAGCGTGTCTTGTCCGACCAGGCGCACGCCGTTCAGGCTCCCGCCATTGGCAAGCGGCGCATAGAGGCCGGCAAGGCCGCGCGCGTTGGAGATCCCGTTTGCCGCGCCGATTTCCGCCGCATGACCTTCACGTGAATTGGGATCAAACGCCATGAAATCCCGCAGGAAGAAATGCGATGGCGACGCCGTGTCCAACATCGCCTTCTGGAAAAAACGTGTCTGCATGGCTTCAACAGTCGGCGCGGCCGGCAACATCGCTGCCACGCGGTGCTCTTGAGCCTCAGGCAGCCCTATCCAAAACTCCAATCCCAATGGCTTTGCAATCTCATCGGCAAAGAATTTGCCCATGCGCTTTTTCGCGGCGCGATGAACGAGTTCGCCGACGGTCCACGACATGGTCACAGCATGATAGCCGTTGCGCGTGCCCGGCTCCCAGAACGGTGCCTCCCTTGCGACCAAGTCAACCATATACTGATAGTCAAGAAACCCACCTGGCTTTGGCACTTCACGGATGTGCGGCACCCCGGCACTGTGGTCCAAAGTCATGACGACCAGGGCTGCCTCTTTGCCGTTCTGCCCGAACTCCGGCCAGTACTTCGTCACCCGCGCATCAAGATCAAGCTCGCCGCGATCCGCCAGCATGTGCGCACACAGCGCCATGCCGCCTTTGGTCGATGAGAAAATGATCGAGATCGTGTCCTTGTCCCACGCATCGCCGCCCGGCGCCTTCTTGCCGCCCCACAGATCGACAACCTGCTTACCCTCAAGCGTGATGGCGCAACTGGCACCGACTTCCCCGCGAACTTCAAAGTTCGTGGCAAAGGCATCGACAAGCCCCGCGAACTTCGGATCGCAAGCCCCTTCCACGTTTCCAGCTTTGGTCCTGAGCGAAATTTTCTGCATCATCATCGTCCTGATTTAAGGCGGCTAATTCGAAAAAAAAGGGGCGGCCCACAAGCCACCCCAAACTTTTGCTACTTTGCATGTGCAACCTTAGGCGTTGGCGCCGTCGGCCTTGGCCTGGACGGGACCGGAGTCTTTGCCCTTGGCCGTCACGTCGCGATCAACAAATTCGATCACTGCCATCGGAGCGGCATCGCCATGACGAAAGCCCGCTTTCAGCACCCGAATATACCCGCCCATACGCGTCGCGTAGCGGCTGGCCAGCACGTCGAACAATTTGGCGACAGTCGTCGTGTCGTTGCGCAGCTGCGATAAGGCTTGCCTTCGTGCATGCAAATTGGTCTTGCCGCGTTTGCCCAGGGTCACCAGTTGCTCCACAATCGGGCGAAGCTCCTTGGCCTTGGGCAAAGTTGTGGTGATCTGCTCATGCTTGATCAGAGCTGTCGCCATATTGACGAACAGAGCCTTGCGGTGGCTGCTGGTACGGTTGAGCTTTCTGCCCGCTGATCCGTGGCGCATGGTAGTTGTTCCCTAATGTCTCAGTATTGATCTTCGAACTTGCGCGCCAGATCTTCGATGTTTTCAGGCGGCCATCCGGGTACTTCCATACCCAAATGCAAGCCCATCGATGCCAGCACTTCCTTGATCTCGTTCAGCGACTTGCGGCCGAAATTCGGTGTCCGCAGCATTTCCGCTTCGGTCTTCTGGATGAGATCGCCGATGTAAACAATGTTGTCGTTCTTCAGGCAGTTCGCCGAGCGGACCGACAGTTCCAGCTCGTCCACCTTCTTCAAGAGCGCCGGATTGAACGGCAGATCGGTCTTCTGCTCTTCAACTTTCTTCTCGCGCGGCTCTTCGAAGTTGATGAAGATCTGCAATTGATCCTGAAGAATGCGCGCCGCATATGCGACCGAATTCTCAGGCGACACCGCACCGTTCGTTTCGACCGTCAGCGTCAGCTTGTCGTAATCCAGGATCTGCCCTTCGCGCGTATTCTCAACGCGATAGGAAACCTTCTTGACCGGCGAGAACAACGCGTCCACCGGGATCAATCCGATAGGCGCATCTTCCGGACGGTTACGATCGGCAGCGACGTAGCCTTTGCCGGAATTCACCGTCAGTTCCATGCGCACGCGCGCACCGTGATCGAGATTGCAGATCACGAGATCCGGGTTGAGAATTTCAACATCGGCGACGGAGGTAATCTGGCTGGCACGCACTTCGCCGGGGCCTTCGCCTTTGAGAACCAGACGCTTGGGCCCGTCACTGTGCAGTCTCAGCGCCAGTTGCTTGATGTTCAGGACGATGTCGGTGACGTCTTCGCGCACACCTGGAATCGACGAGAACTCATGCAACACACCGTCGATCTGAAGCGCCGTAACGGCAGCCCCCTGTAACGACGACAGCAAAACGCGACGCAGCGAGTTCCCCAGCGTCAGGCCAAAGCCGCGCTCCAGGGGTTCCGCCACCATCACCGCCTGCGTACGCGGCGACGGCGCATCCACATGCAGCTTGTTGGGCTTTATCAATTCCTGCCAGTTCTTCTCGATCACTGTGGCTAATCCTTCGGCAATAGCGGGGGCTATGGTATTCAATACTATACGCGGCGGCGCTTGGGTGGGCGGCAGCCGTTATGCGGAATGGGAGTAACGTCGCGAATTGTGGTGACAGTAAATCCGGCGGCCTGCAGGGCACGCAAAGCACTTTCACGCCCTGACCCTGGACCTTTCACTTCGACTTCCAGCGTGCGCACGCCGTGCTCCATCGCTTTCTTGCCGGCATCTTCGGCGGCAACCTGTGCCGCATAAGGTGTCGACTTGCGAGAGCCCTTGAAACCCATCGTTCCTGCCGACGACCAGGCAACCGTGTTGCCTTGCGCATCGGTGATGGTGATCATGGTGTTGTTGAACGTCGCATTCACGTGCGCCACGCCGGACGTAATGTTCTTGCGCTCTTTCTTTTTGACGCGCGCTTTCTTTTCGGCTGCCATTGTAAATTCTCAAGTCCCAGTTGGCCGGAGCGCGAAAGCGTCCGGCGCGTTGATTTGTTCGACTAACCCTTGGTCGCCTGTTTCTTGCCAGCAATTGCCTTGGCAGGGCCTTTGCGCGTGCGCGCGTTTGTGTGCGTACGCTGTCCGCGTGTCGGAAGTCCCTTGCGATGACGAAGGCCCCGATAACAACCCAGATCCGTCAACCGCTTGATGTTCATGGAAACTTCGCGGCGAAGATCGCCTTCGACGACAAATTCGCGGTCGATGATTTCGCGGATCTGAATGACTTCAGAATCCGACAATTGATTGACGCGCTTGCTTTCCGCGATCCCGACTTTCTTGCAAATCTCCACCGCATTGACCGGGCCAATGCCATGAATATAGCGCAGCGAAATGTGAACGCGCTTGTTGGTAGGAATATTGACGCCTGCAATACGGGCCACGATGCTCTCCTGAAATTCTGTGCTTCATTCAACAAAGACGAAACGCGCCACGTCCTGGTGTCCCAGGAGGCAGCGTCCGCGCCCATTTATTGGAAGGCGGCGGAGTATAGGGGCTTTTTCTAACCGGTCAACCATTTGGGCAACCATGATTTGCTTGCTTTTCCACCACTCAGGATCGCGTCAATTTGTGCCGTGACCTCGTCAATGGGCTTCATTCCGTCCACGCGCCGTATCTTTCCCTGACTTTCGTAATACGGCAGAATCGGCGCTGTTTCGGCCTTGTAGACCGCTAGCCGCTTCTTGAATGTCTCGGGGTCGTCATCAGGGCGCACCGGATCGCCCTTTTTCCGGGCTTCCGCCGCCCGGTTTTCCACGCGCTTGACCAGTTCCGCCTCGTTGACGTCCATGACCACGACGTGGTCCACGCCCAGATTCTTACCGGAAAGCATCAAGTCCAACGCCGTAGCTTGGTTGACCGTCCGTGGAAACCCGTCGAGCACGAACCCCTTCGAACAGTCGGGTGCGACGATCCGCTCAGCGATAATGCCCAGCACCACGTCGTCGGGAACCAGTTTCCCCTGATCCATGATGGCTTTCGCCTTTAGGCCGGTTTCACTGCCCTGAGCGATGGCCGCACGCAGCATGTCGCCTGTCGAGAGATGGGCAATGCCATACGTCAACTTGATGCGGGCGGCTTGCGTTCCCTTTCCCGCAGCCGGCGGTCCGAAAAGTACAACGATCATGTGCCTCGCGGACTCTTGAAGCGAGCCTTTTTGATCAGGCCTTCATATTGATGGGCAAGCAAATGACTATGAACTTGCGCGACGGTGTCCATCGTCACCGACACAACGATCAGGAATGACGTTCCACCCAGAAGCTGCAAACTGCCGCCATACTGCGCAAGAATGTATTCCGGAACCAAACACACAATCACCAGGTAGCCCGCACCCACGACCGTCAGCCGCGTCAGCACATAGTCAATATACTCGGCCGTTTGTTTGCCAGGGCGCCGGCCCGGGATGAACCCGCCGTACTTCTTCAAATTCTCCGCCGTCTCCGTCGGATTGAAAACCACCGCCGTGTAGAAAAACGCAAAGAAGACGATCAAAAACCCGTAAAGCACCATATAAAGCGGCTGCCCGTGGCTAAGCAGCCGCACGGTTTCAGCCAACCAATCCGACGCATTCGTACCATAAGCGCTCGCAACCGTAATCGGCAGCACCAGAAGAGAAGATGCAAAGATTGGCGGAATGACGCCCGACGTATTGAGCTTGAGCGGCAAGTGAGAGCTTTCGCCGCCAAACATCCGGTTGCCGACCTGCCGCTTGGGATATTGCACCAGCAACCGGCGCTGCGCCCGCTCGACAAAGACGATGAAGGTGATCACGCAGAACACCAAAACAAAAACGAACATGGCGGCAAACCAAGTGATCGCGCCGCTGTCGGCCATCTGCATGGTGGCAAAAAACGCCTGAAACAGGTTCGCGACAATGCCTGCAAAAATGATCAGCGAGATGCCGTTGCCGATGCCGCGCGACGTAATCTGCTCACCCAGCCACATCAGGAACATCACGCCGCCGGTCAGCGTGACAACAGTGGTCAGCGTAAACAAAAGCCCTGGCGTCAGAATCAAGCCCGGCGATTGCTGCAAACCCGTCGCGATGGCATAGGCCTGACCCACCGCCAAAAACACCGTCAGATAACGCGTGTATTGATTGATGGTTTTCCGGCCGGATTCGCCTTCTTTTTTCAAACGCTCCAGCGTCGGGCTGACCGTGGTCATGACCTGCATGATGATCGACGCCGAAATATACGGCATGACGTTCAGCGCAAAAATGGCCATGCGCTCAACCGCACCACCCGACAGCATGTTGAACATGCCAAGGATGCCCTGCGTCTGCTGCGCCATGATCAGCGCCAGCTGTTCCGGGTCCAGGCCGGGCAGCGGGATGTACGTCCCCAGGCGATAGATAACCAGCGCGCCCAGCGTGAACCAGATTCGCTTTTGCAGCTCTTCGGCTTTGGAAAACGCCGACCAATTGACATTGGCGGCTAGTTGTTCGGCGGCTGACGCCATTAAATTTGCTCCTCGCGTGCGGACATCTGCCCGCTAGACCTCTTCAGCCGCCCGTGTGGCCGTAACTACCGTGCCGCTCTCGCCGCATCGCGATCTTCCCGTTTCTTCACCGACGTGATCCGGCGTTGCGCACGTTTGCCGGGCGCACGATCCTTCCTCGTCACATGTTTGGCTTTCACACCAATCACCTTGACGCTGCCACCGGCTTTTTTGACCATTTCGATCGCCGAGGCCGACGCATACGCGACTTCCAGGTTTAACTGGGTCTTCAACTCGCCTTTGCCAAGGAGCCGGACACCGTCCTTTTCACGTCTTGCCAGACCTAGTGTCGCCAGAGCATCAGCATTGAGCGTGGCACCAGCCTTGAGCTTTCCGCTTTCAACCGCTTTTTGCAGGCTGCCAGTATTCACAAGCGCAAATTCACGTGCAAATATGTTGTTAAAGCCGCGCTTTGGAACGCGCATGTGAAGCGGCATCTGCCCGCCTTCAAAGCCAAACATGCCATGGTGTCCGGTGCGGGCCTTCTGACCCTTGACGCCGCGCCCGGCCGTCTTGCCCTTGCCCGACCCGGTGCCACGGCCAACGCGTTTGAAGCGCTTGTGCGCACCTTCGTTGTCACGAATTTCGTTGAGTTTCATTGCCCTCTAGCCCGCTTTCCGCGCAGTCGTTTCGTCAACGATGCGCACCATATGTCTTACTTTGCAGACCATCCCCCACACGGCGTCGGTGTTGCCCAACGTCTTGCGGCGGCCCAGCTTGTCCAGACCCAATCCGATCAGCGTCATGCGCTGACTTTCCGGACGCCGCGCCGGACTTGCCGTCTGTACCAGCGTAATCGTTTTGCCTTTAGGGCGGCCATCACCCGTGCGCATGACCATGTTTATGACTCCGCTGACACTTCAACAACAGAGCGGCGCGCCGTCAGAATATCTGCGACCGGCTTACCGCGCTTGTTGGCAATCATCTTGGGGCTGTTTTGATCCTTCAGCGCATCGAACGTCGCCCGCACCATGTTGTAGGGATTGGACGACCCAACAGACTTGGCGACCACGTCATGCACACCCAACGCATCAAACACCGCGCGCAGCGGACCACCGGCAATGATGCCAGTACCCACAGGGGCCGGCCGCAAGACAACCTTGCCCGCGCCATGGCGGCCCTCAACGTCGTGATGCAGCGTACGCCCTTCACGCAAGGGCACGCGGATCAACTGCTTCTTCGCCGCCTCGGTTGCTTTGCGCACCGCTTCAGGAACCTCGCGCGCCTTGCCGTGACCAAAGCCCACACGGCCTTTTTGATCGCCAACAACCACCAGCGCCGCAAAGCCAAAGCGCTTGCCGCCCTTCACAACCTTTGCGACGCGATTGATATGAACCAGCTTGTCAATCAGCTCGCTGCGTTCGCCGCGGTCACCGCCGCGATCGCCTCGCCGCGAACGGTCGTCTCTTTCTTCGCGCGCCATAAACTAAATTCCTTTGCTCAAAAACTCAGACCGCTCTCGCGAGCCGCATCGCCGAGGGCTTTGACCCGGCCGTGATAGATATAACCGCCGCGATCAAACACCACTTGCTTGATCCCAGCCTTGATCGCCCGCTGCGCCACAAGCTTGCCCACGATCGCGGCCGCTGCAGTATCGGTGCCTTTGCCTTTGTCGAGCGTCGTCTTGGCCTCTGCGTCCAGCGTCGATGCCGACGCAACCGTCACGCCCTTCACATCATCGATGACCTGCGCATAGATGTGCTTGGACGAACGAAAGACCGACAGCCGCGCGCGCTGGCTTGAAACCTTGCGCAACTTGAAACGAGCCCGCCGCTGGCGACGCTCGAAAAGCTCTTGCCGATTGAGTGTCATAACTTGGCCCTCTACTTCTTCTTGCCTTCTTTACGCCGGATCTTTTCTTCGGCGTATTTGATGCCCTTGCCCTTGTAGGGTTCAGGTTTGCGAAAACCGCGAATTTCGGCAGCCACCTGGCCAACCTTTTGCTTGTCCGATCCCGACACGACGATGATGGTCGGCTTCTCGCACTTGATATCGATGCCTGCCGGTATCGGATAAACCACATCGTGGCTGTACCCAAGCTGCAGCTGCAGGTTCTTGCCCTGAATGGCAGCACGATAGCCCACACCGGCAATATCAAGCTGCTGGGAAAAGCCCTTCGAAACACCGTCAACCAGATTATTGACCAGCGTCCGCTGCAGACCCCACAACGAACGCATCTCATCCGACAAATCGCGCGGCGTCACGGTGATGCCCGTCTTCTCGACAGCCACATCGATGCCGTCCACCAGGCGCAGCGACAGCTCGCCCTTGGGACCCTTGACCTTGACTTCCCGGTCCTTGACCTGGGCGGTGACACCTTGCGGCAGCGGCACCAGTTTTTTACCAATTCGCGACATAAGTCTAAATCCCTTCGCCTTCCGCGCCCTGCCGTATTTTTAGAATACGTGACACAGAATTTCGCCGCCCACGTTCTGCTCTCGCGCCAGCGCATCTGACATGACGCCCTTCGGCGTCGACAAAATCGAAATCCCAAGCCCGTTACGCACCGGCTTGAGGTCTTTGATCGACGAATAGACGCGCCGTCCCGGCGTCGATACGCGCCGGATTTCCTTGATGACCGGCTTGCCGTCGAAATACTTGAGCTCGATCTCGAACTCAGGCTTGGATTGCGCCAGCGTTACTTCCGCATAACCGCGGATATAGCCCTCGCCCACCAGCACATCCAGCACGCACTTGCGCAGCTTTGACGCCGGCGTTCCGACCTTCGACTGCCCCCGCATTTGCGCATTGCGGATGCGGGTCAACATATCGCCTACGGGATCATTGATTGCCATTTTTTATCCCCTTACCAGCTCGACTTGACCATGCCGGGAATCAGGCCATACGACGCCAATTCACGCAGCTTGATGCGGCACATTTTGATCTTCCGGTAGTTGCCACGTGCGCGCCCCGTCAGCTCGCAACGCAAACGCACCCGGTTTGGTGACGAATTTCGCGGCAGCTCCGCAAGTTTCAGCCGCGCAGCAAACCGCTCTTCTGGCGCCAGCGCCATGTCGTTTGCGACTTCCTTCAGCTTGACCCGCTTGCCCGCAAAGCGCTTCACCAACTTGATGCGCCGCTTGTTCTTTTCGACCGAACTCTTCTTTGCCATTTCTTCCTACTTCCGGTTCATCATTTCGCGAACGGCAACTGAAAGCCCGAAAGCAGAGCCTTCGCTTCTTCGTCCGTCTGCGCCGTGGTGCAAATGGTAATGTCCATGCCCCAAACCTGATCGATTTTGTCGTAGTCGATTTCGGGAAACACGAGGTGCTCTTTCAAGCCCAATGAGAAATTCCCGCGTCCATCGAAGCTCTTGACCGACAACCCGCGAAAATCCCGCACGCGCGGCAAAGCAATCGTCACCAGCCTGTCCAGAAAATCGTACATGCGGTCTTTGCGCAGCGTCACCTTTGCCCCGATCGCCATGCCCTCGCGAAGCTTGAAGTTTGAAATCGCGACACGCGCTTTCGTGATAATCGGCTTTTGACCGGCAATCATCGTCAAATCGCGGACCGCAGATTGTATTTTCTTCGTATCAGCCGTGGTCTCACCGACCCCCATATTGATGACAATTTTATCAAGCCTGGGCACCTGCATCGCATTCTTGTACTTGAACTCATCCATCATCAGTTTGCGCACGACGTCGTCGTAGCGTTTCTTGGCCCGCGGGACGAATTTCTCACCCTCGCCCAGCGTTATCGCTTTAGAGCGCGTGGCTACGCTCTGCGAAGTTCCAGCTTTTTCGCCCTTGTCGTCGCCCGCTTTGCCCTTGGCTTTTTTCTCGCCCTTGGCCTTGACAGGCTTCGCCTCTGCACCGGCCGCGTCGGCCTTGGGTGCTTTCTTGGGCTTGGCTTCTTTCTTCTTTTCGTCAGACATCGATGACTTCCCCGGACTTCTTCGCAAAGCGAACTTTGCGCCCATCCTGCAACGTCTTGAATCCAACGCGCGTCGCCTCACCCGTCTTGGGATCGATATGCGCGATGTTTGAAATGTGAACCGGTGCCTCTTTCGAAATGATACCGCCCTGGCTGCGGGCAGATTGTTTCGTGTGACGCTTCACCAAATTCACGCCTGTAATCACTACCCGCGTTTCATCAGGGAAAACCTTGACGATTTCCCCAGTGACGGGTTTCTTTTTCCCGTCCTGGCCTTTGCGCGGTCTTTGCTCGCCGGCAATGACCATAACCCGGTCACCTTTTTTGAATTTTGCCGCCATGACTTACAAAACCTCCGGCGCCAATGAGACGATCTTCATGTGGTTCTTTGCGCGAAGTTCGCGTGTCACCGGTCCGAAGATGCGCGTTCCGACCGGTTCCCCTTGCGCGTTGATGAGCACAGCCGCGTTGCGGTCAAAGCGGATGCAGCTGCCATCGGCACGACGCACTTCTTTCGCCGTACGCACGACCACCGCCTTCATCACATCGCCTTTTTTGACCTTCCCGCGGGGGATTGCTTCCTTGATCGACACCACAATGATGTCGCCCACGCTTGCATAGCGGCGCTGAGCGCCACCAAGGACTTTTATACACATGACGCGCCGCGCACCCGAGTTGTCGGCGACATCAAGATTTGTTGTTGATTGTATCATCGGCTTGGCGCCTCGTTTCCCTTAAGCTTTCGACGCCGGAGCGTCGTAAAGAACTTCCCAGCGCTTCAATTTTGACAGCGGCCGGCATTCACGTATGCGTACGGGATCACCCGACTTGAAACGGCTCTCTTCATCGTGAGCGTGAAACCGCTTCGACTGCCGAATCGTTTTGCCCATCGTGGGATGGGTAAAGCGGCGCTCGACTTCGACCACAACGGTCTTTTTGTTCTTGTCGCTAACGACAGTGCCTTGAAGTATGCGTCTCGGCATTGGTTCTCTCAGGCCTTCTTCTTCGTCTGGGCTTTCTCACCCAGAATCGTGTTGATACGCGCAATGTTGCGGCGGACTATTTGCACACGCGCCGTCTTTTCAAGCTGACCCGTCGCCCTTTGAAAGCGCAGATTGAACTGCTCCTTCTTCAGCTTGACGAGTTCGTCGCTCAGTTGGTCGGCACTCATTGCGCGAAAATCTGTTGCTGCGGATTTCATCATTCACCTACTCGGTGTGTCCTAAACGGGTAACAAATTTGGTCCGGATGGGCAGCTTCGCCGCAGCAAGGGCAAGAGCCTCGCGCGCGACATCTGATTTCACTCCGTCCACTTCAAACAACACGCGGCCAGGCTTCACCCGGCACGCCCAGAATTCCGGCGCGCCTTTACCTGATCCCATGCGCACTTCCGCAGGCTTTTTCGACACTGGAATATCCGGAAACATCCGGATCCAGACGCGGCCCTGGCGCTTCATGGCGCGGGTGATCGCACGGCGCGCGGCTTCAATCTGGCGCGCGGTGATGCGATCGGGCTCCATGGCCTTCAAGCCAAACTCGCCGTAGTCAAGCGTCGTCGCAGAGGTCGCCCGTCCATGAATACGGCCCTTGAACTGCTTACGAAATTTTGTCCGCTTAGGTTGCAACATGATCGTTCAATCCAGTCCCTTTATTCCGCCGCAGATGGCGCGTGCGCCGGTGCCCGCTTTTGTCCACCTTCATTCTGTTCACTCATGCGCTTGTCCTGCGCCATTGGATCATGCTCAAGAACTTCGCCCTTGAAGACCCAGACTTTCACGCCGCATGTTCCATAGGCGGTCTTCGCCGTCGCAACCGCAAAATCAACGTCTGCCCGCAACGTATGCAGTGGCACGCGGCCTTCGCGATACCATTCCACGCGCGCGATTTCCGCGCCGCCCAACCGGCCACCGCAATTTATACGAATGCCCAAGGCACCAAGCTTCAAAGCCGACTGCACCGCACGCTTCATCGCACGGCGGAACGACACGCGGCGCTCCAGCTGCTGTGCAATGCTTTCTGCAATCAGATGCGCATCGACTTCCGGCTTGCGGATCTCGACAATATTGAGATGAATTTCGCTCTTGGTAATTTTTCCAAGTTCCGACTTCAGCTTCTCGATATCAGCACCCTTCTTGCCGATCACAACACCCGGCCTCGCCGAATGAATCGTGACCCGGCATTTCTTGTGCGGACGCTCGATAATGATGCGCGCCACGCCGGCCTGCTTTAATCTCTCTTTCAGGAAATCACGGATCTTCAGGTCTTCATGAAGCAATTTGCCGTACTCATGCCGGTCCGCGAACCAGCGCGAATCCCACGTCCGGTTGATACCAAGCCTCAGGCCAATTGGATTGACTTTCTGACCCATCAGGCAGCTTCCTTCTTCGCCGGCGCAGGTTTACCGCCACGCCTGGTCTTGGATTTACTCTTCTCTTTCTTGTCTTCTGGCGCCTGCTCACGAACGATAATCGTCAGTTCGCTGAACGGCTTTTCGATCCGCGTGCCGCGTCCACGCGCCCGCGCATGGAACCGCTTCAGGATCATGTTCTTGCCGGTCCAGGCTTGCGCCACCACAAGCTCATCGACATCCAGGTTCTGGTTATTCTCGGCATTCGCAATCGCCGCCCGCAGCACTTTGATGACTTCAGACGCAATGCGCTTCGGGCTGAACGTCAAATCCGCCAGGGCTTGCTCGACCGGCTTGCCGCGTATGCTCTCGACGACACGATTGAGCTTGTACTGCGACGTGCGCACGGAGCGCCCAATGGCTTTCGCTTCGTTATCCGGCAACGAGCGCTCTCTCTTTGGCTTGCTCATTAGCCTGCTGCCTTTCTGACTTTTTTGTCGCCGGCTGTATGACCGTGAAAGGTTCTGGTCGGCGAAAACTCACCAAATTTGTGCCCTACCATTTCCTCCGAGACGAGGACCGGGATGTGCTTGTGGCCATTGTAAACGCCAAAGGTAAGCCCGACGAATTGCGGCAGAATCGTAGAGCGCCGGCTCCAGATCTTGATCACTTCGCGCCGGCCCGATTTGTGGACAGCCTCTGCCTTTTTCAGCAGATAGCCATCGACGAACGGTCCCTTCCAGACTGAGCGTGCCATGCGTGCTTCAAACCTTCTTCAGGTGACGGCTAGTCACAATGAGTTTCGATGTTCGCTTGTTCGTGCGCGTTCTATTGCCCTTGGTGCCCTTGCCCCAAGGTGTCACTGGATGACGCCCGCCCTTGGTACGGCCTTCGCCACCACCATGGGGATGGTCGATCGGGTTCATGGCTGTTCCGCGAACCGATGGGCGCCAGCCCTTCCAGACATTCCGTCCCGCTTTACCGATCACGACGTTCATGTGGTCCGGATTCGATACCGCCCCCACAGTCGCCATACATTCCAGTCGAACCTTGCGCGTCTCACCGGAATTCAGCCGCAGGATTGCATAACCCTGGTCGCGGCCGACGAATTGCACATAGGTGCCGGCCGAACGGGCGATCTTGCCGCCGGCCCCAGCCTTGAATTCAACATTGTGCACAATCGTACCAACCGGCATCGCCGCCAGAGGCATGGCATTGCCGGGCTTTACGTCCGCCTTAAGACTGGCAATAACTTTATCGCCGACTGAAATGCGCTGCGGCGCCAGAATGTAATTCAGCACGCCGTCCGGATACTTGATCAATGCAATAAACGCCGAGCGATTGGGATCATACTCAAGGCGGTCAACCGTGCCTTCAACGTCAAATTTGCGGCGCTTGAAATCGATAATGCGATAAAGCTTTTTGTGTCCGCCCCCGCGCCAACGCGATGTGATGCGCCCATCGCTGTTGCGTCCGCCGGACGAATGCTGATGTTCAGTCAACCCTTTAACCGGGCGCCCCTTGTGCAAGTGGCTCCTGTCGACAAGCACCAATTGGCGCGTCGAGGGCGTTGTGGGTCTGAAAGTTTTTAATGCCATTGTCTCTTACCCTTGACGCTCAAAGACCCGAAGTCACGTCGATGGAACTGCCCTCTTTCAGCGTCACGATTGCCTTTTTGACATCGCTGCGCACGCCAGGGCGGCCACGGAACATCTTCTTCTTGCCCTTGGTCACGATGGTATTCACCGCTTTGACCTTGACCTTGAACAAGTCTTCGATTGCTTTTTTGATTTCAGGTTTGGTCGCAGTCCCGGGAACCCGGAAAACAACCTGATTGTACTCCGACAGTTTTGTCGACTTTTCCGTAATCACAGGCGACAGGATCGTCGAATAGGATGCCAACTTGCTCATTTGAAGCGCTCCTCGAGAGCCGCGAGCGCCGCCCTCGTCAAAATCAATTTCTGCCGCCGTAACACATCCAGAACATTGATGCCTTGAACCGGAAGCAGGTCGATGTGAGGAATGTTGCGTGCCGCCCTCTCGAACCCGGTGTCAAACGCCGGACCATCAACAATGACGGCCGACTTCCAACCCAATTTTCCGAAAGCAGCGACCATCCCTTTTGTCTTTGCATCGGCTGATTTGGCAAAGTCCAAAACGATCAGATCGCCATCCTGGTGCTTTGACGTCAACGCCATCTTGAGACCAAGCGCACGCACCTTCTTGGGCAAATCCGTCTCGCGCGATCGCAACACCGGCCCCATGGCCTTGGCACCACCACGGAACTGGGCAACCGATGCCGCACCGTGACGCGCTTGTCCCGTACCCTTTTGCTTGTAAATTTTCTTCGTCGTGCGGTCGATCTCGCGGCGCGTCAACGTGCGATGCTGACCCTTGTGCCGGCGATTTTCCTGCCACTGAACAACACGCGCCAGAATGTCCGCCCGCGGCGCTACGCCAAAGACGTCCTCGCTCAATTCAACTTCACCGGCCGTACCGGCTTCAAGCGTTGTGACTTTGAGTTTCATGATCTGATGGTCCTCAAGCCGTTTGCTGTGTTGCGGTTGCAGGCTTGCGAACCGCGGCAGGCTTGGGCGCGTCTTTGTGAAGCGCTCTCTTCACGGCGTCGCGCACCATCACCCAGCCGCCCTTTGACCCCGGTACGCCGCCTTTGATCATGATCAACCCACGCTCGGCATCGACCTTTGCGATCTCAACGTTTTGCGTTGTGACCAACACCTGGCCCATATGCCCCGACATTTTTTTGCCCTTGAACGTACGGCCCGGATCTTGCCGGTTTCCGGTAGAACCCGCCGAGCGGTGAGAGATCGAAACACCGTGACTGGCTTCCAATCCCGAATAATTATGCCGCTTCATCGTCCCGGCAAAGCCCTTGCCGATCGTGATCCCGGAAACGTCGACAATCTGACCCGGTACGAAGTGTTCGGCGGTGATAAAATCGCCGACCGCAACCAGATTGTCCGGCGTCACCCGGAATTCAGCGACCTTGCGCTTGGGTTCAACTTGCGCTTTCGCGAAATGACCCCGCTGCGCTTTGGTAACCCGTTTGACCTTCGCCAGACCAGAACCCAGCTGAACCGCTGAGTATCCGTCTTTCTCGACTGTCCGTTGCGCCACGACTTGACAGCCGTCGAGCTTCAGCACTGTGACGGGCACATGCTTACCATCATCGGTAAACAGCCGCATCATGCCAACCTTCTGAGTGATCACACCTGTGCGCATTGCACGCGTCTTCTCTCGTTCGTTACTGCAGCTTGATTTCGACACTAACCCCGGCCGCAAGGTCGAGCTTCATAAGCGCATCGACTGTTTGCGGCGTAGGATCAATAATATCGAGCAACCGCTTGTGGGTCCGGATCTCGAATTGCTCGCGACTCTTCTTATCGACGTGCGGCGAGCGATTGACTGTGAACTTTTCAATCCGGTTCGGCAGAGGAATAGGACCGCGAACCCGCGCGCCCGTGCGCTTGGCCGTCTGTACGATCTCGCGCGTCGACACGTCGAGCACACGATGATCAAAGGCCTTGAGCCTGATGCGTATATTTTGGCTTTGCATGGTTCCGTTTCTACCTAAATTCGAATCAAATTCGTCTCACTTCGTAATCTTGGCCACGACACCGGCACCCACTGTGCGCCCACCTTCGCGAATGGCGAAGCGAAGCTTCTCTTCCATGGCGATGGGATGGATCAACTCGACCGTCATCGAAACATTGTCGCCCGGCATCACCATCTCGGTGCCTTCAGGCAGAGACACAACCCCCGTCACATCCGTCGTGCGGAAGTAAAACTGCGGCCGGTAATTCGTGAAGAACGGCGTATGACGGCCACCTTCGTCCTTAGTCAGAATATAGGCTTCCGCCGTGAAGTTCGTATGGGGTGTAACCGAACCGGGCTTGGCCAGAACCTGGCCCCGCTCAACGCCCTCACGCTCAACACCACGCAGCAAGCAGCCCGCATTGTCGCCCGCTTCCGCCTGATCAAGCAGCTTGCGGAACATCTCAACGCCCGTCACCACTGTCTTCGTCGTCGGACGAATGCCGATGATTTCGACTTCTTCACCCACCTTGACGACGCCACGTTCCACGCGCCCCGTCACCACCGTTCCACGGCCCGAGATCGAGAACACGTCTTCAACCGGCATCAGGAACGGCTGATCCTTCGGACGGTGAGGCTGCGGTATATGCGCATCAACCGCCTTCATCAATTCCAGGATCGCCTGCTCGCCCAGCTTGGGGTCCTTGTCTTCCAGCGCCATCAACGCCGAGCCACGAATGATCGGGATCGTGTCACCGGGAAACTGGTACTTCGACAGAAGCTCACGGACTTCAAGCTCAACCAGATCAAGCAGTTCCTCGTCGTCGACCATGTCGACCTTGTTCATGAACACCACAAGCGCCGGCACGCCAACCTGGCGGGCCAGAAGAATGTGCTCGCGTGTCTGCGGCATCGGGCCGTCGGCAGCCGAAACCACCAGGATCGCGCCGTCCATCTGGGCGGCACCCGTGATCATGTTCTTCACATAGTCGGCGTGTCCCGGGCAATCGACGTGCGCGTAGTGGCGCGCGTTCGTCTCGTACTCGACGTGCGCCGTCGAAATCGTGATCCCGCGCGCTTTTTCTTCCGGCGCCTTGTCGATCTGATCATAGGCCGTGTACAAAGCCTGACCCGTCTTGGCCAGGATCTTCGTGATCGCAGCCGTCAGCGATGTCTTCCCGTGGTCAACGTGACCGATCGTTCCGATATTGCAGTGCGGCTTGTTCCGCTCAAATTTTGCTTTGCCCATGGTCTGTCTCTCCGGAAGCTTAGGGTCTTAAGGTTGCGTTAGGCGAATTTCGCGATCACTTCATCAGCAATCGCACGAGGCACATCTTCGTAGTGATCGAATTCCATGGAGTAGCTTGCGCGACCCTGGCTCATCGACCGCAAATTATTGACATAACCAAACATGTTGGCGAGCGGGACCATCGCGGTGATGACCTGCGCGTTGCCGCGCTGATCTGTCCCCTGCACTTGTCCACGACGCGAATTCAAGTCGCCTATCACGCCGCCCATAAAGTCGTCGGGCGTCACCACCTCGACCTTCATGATGGGCTCAAGCAACTTCACGGCCTTTCGTTCCTTCAACTCACGGAACGCCGCACGGGCAGCGATTTCAAACGTCAGGACGTTCGAGTCGACTTCGTGGAACGCGCCATCAACCAGCGTTGCCTTGAAATCGATCAGCGGATAGCCCGCCAGCACGCCGTTATCGCGCGAAGCATTCAGGCCCTTCTCAACGCCCGGCACATATTCACGGGGAACCGAGCCGCCGACGACATCGTTCTCGAAAATGAAACCCGAACCTGCCGCAAGCGGCTCAAACTGGATTTTGACCCGCGCGAACTGCCCCGAACCACCCGTCTGCTTTTTATGCGTGTAGTCGATTTCCACGGCCCTGGTCAGCGTTTCGCGATAAGCAACCTGTGGCGCGCCGATATTGGCATCAACCTTGTAGGTGCGGCGAAGGATATCGACTTTAATGTCGAGATGCAGTTCGCCCATGCCCCGCAAAATTGTTTGGCCCGACTCTTGATCGACCGAGACCCGGAAAGACGGATCTTCCTGCGCCAGACGCGCCAACGCAACGCCAAGTTTTTCCTGGTCAGCCTTGGTCTTGGGTTCGATGGCCACTGAAATGACCGGCTCTGGAAATTCCATTTTCTCCAAGATGACCGGATGCTGCGGATCGCATAGCGTATCACCCGTCCGCGTCTCTTTGAGAGCGGCCAACGCTACGATGTCGCCCGCCACTGCTTCCTTGACGTCTTCGCGGCTGTTCGCATGCATCAGCAACATGCGTCCTACGCGCTCTTTACGGTCGCGCGACGAGTTCAAAAGCGTTGTCCCACTTTCGAGCTTGCCCGAATAGATCCGGCAAAATGTGATCGAACCAACAAACGTGTCGTCCATAATCTTGAACGCCAGCAACGACAGCGGCGCGTTGTCGTCCGCTTTGCGCTCGACAATCTCTTCAACCTTGCCAGGCTTGATGCCTTTGATCGGCGGCACGTCGAGTGGCGACGGCAGAAAATCAACCACCGCATCCAGCAGCGTCTGAACGCCCTTGTTCTTGAACGCAGCGCCGCAGGTCACGGGCACAAAAACGAACCCGATCGCGCCCTTGCGGATCAAGCGTTTCAACGTAGCCGAATCCGGCTCTTTGCCGTCCAGATAAGCTTGCATCACCTCGTCGTCGAGCTCGACGGCCATCTCGACCATCTTGTGACGCCACTCGGCGGCCTTGGCTTTGAGTTCAGCCGGAATTTCGCTGACATCGTAGTTCGCGCCGAGCTTCTCGTCCGTCCAGACGATTGCCTTCATCTCAATGAGGTCGATGATGCCCTTGAAATCGGCTTCGGCGCCGTAGGGCAATTGGATCACGCAAGGCTTGCAGCCCAGACGATCTATCATCATTTGCACGCAGCGATAAAAATCGGCGCCTGTGCGGTCCATTTTGTTGACGAAGCAAATGCGCGGCACGTGATACTTGTCGGCCTGACGCCATACCGTTTCCGATTGCGGCTCAACACCGGCAACCGAATCGAATACCGCAACCGCGCCGTCAAGCACGCGCATCGAGCGTTCCACTTCGATAGTGAAATCGACGTGGCCGGGCGTGTCGATGATGTTGACCCGGTAGTCTTTCCAATAGGCTGTGGTCGCCGCAGAGGTGATCGTAATGCCGCGTTCCTGCTCCTGCTCCATGAAATCCATGGTCGCGGCGCCGTCGTGCACCTCACCGATCTTATGGCTCTTGCCCGTGTAATAGAGAATACGCTCCGTCGTCGTCGTTTTGCCGGCGTCGATATGCGCGGCAATGCCGATGTTGCGGTATTTCTCGAGTGGGGTCGTACGCGCCATAATATTTGTCCGAAACTCTTTTATTCTTTACCAGCGATAATGCGAGAAGGCCCGGTTGGCCTCTGCCATCTTGTGTGTGTCTTCACGCTTCTTCACAGCCGTTCCACGGTTGTTCGATGCATCGAGCAACTCTCCCGAGAGACGCTGCTCCATGGTTTGTTCGTTACGTCCACGCGACGCATTGATGATCCAGCGAATGGCCAAAGCCTGACGGCGTTCGGTGCGCACTTCGACCGGCACTTGATACGTTGCACCACCGACGCGGCGTGATCGCACCTCGATCGCCGGCGCAACATTTTCAAGCGCGGCATGGAACAGCTTGAGCGGATCGGCTTTGGCGCGTTGTTCGATCGTCGCCAAGGCACCATAAACAATGTGCTCGGCCGAGGACTTCTTGCCGTCATACATCAGGCAGTTCATAAATTTCGCAATGATCAGATCACCGAATTTTGCATCGGGAAGAATTTCGCGCTTTTGTGGGCGGCGGCGGCGTGACATGGGGCGATCTCCTTATTTCGGCCGTTTGGCGCCATAGAGCGACCGCGACTGTTTGCGATCCTTGACGCCTTGCGTATCGAGCACACCCCGAAGAATGTGATAGCGAACGCCAGGCAAGTCCTTCACACGGCCGCCACGAATGAGCACCACGGAGTGCTCCTGAAGATTGTGGCCTTCGCCGGGAATATAGCTGATCACTTCCTGCTGGTTTGTCAGACGCACGCGCGCCACCTTGCGAAGCGCCGAGTTCGGCTTCTTTGGTGTCGTCGTATAAACGCGCGTACAAACGCCACGCTTTTGCGGCGAGGCCTGCAACGCAGGCGTTTTCGTGCGACGCGCTTTGGGGTTTCGCGGTTTGCGGATCAGCTGGTTGATCGTCGGCATGCTGTTAGCGTTTCACTTCTTCTCAATTCGCGCACGGCAACAAACAACGCCTCAAAGCGCTCGCGAGGGGCCGTGCCCATCTCCCCGCAGCGCTTGGTTCTGATTTGCAGAGGACCGCCCGGAGGGCCGGTGGGTCTTGCGTTCAAACCTGACTCATAGGACTTGCGCGGTGCGTTTAGGGTTAGTCTTCCCTACAGCCTGCCGTCGAATGAGCGCGCCTTGTACGCGCGCAATGATATTACGTCAACCGGGATTCACTGAGTTTTGAGACCAGTCACCCACCTGAGACATTCAGGCACTCAAGTGAGGGCCGGGACATACGCCCGGCTCTCACCATTATCGTTATTCGGCCGCGTCGGAAGTTGGATTTGCAGGCGGCAAAGCAACAACGGCTGCATTCGCAGCCTGTCTGGCATCAAGGATGGCCTTGTCGCGATCCGCTGCAATTTGCTTCATCCGCGTCATCATGCCACCCGTTCCAGCCGGTATCAGGCGCCCAACGATGACGTTCTCCTTCAAGCCATCCAGCGTATCTACCTTTCCGCTCACGGCAGCCTCGGTCAAAACGCGGGTCGTTTCCTGGAATGAAGCCGCCGAAATAAACGACCTTGTCTGCAACGAGGCCTTGGTGATGCCCAACAGAACAGGCTTCCCAACCGCCAACTTCAGTCCCTCAAGCTTCGCCTTGGCGTTGATTTCCTCGAACTCGATGAAATCAAGCTGCTCGCCCTGAACAAGCGTTGTTTCTCCGCCGTCCTCAATCTCCACCTTCTGGAGCATCTGACGCACGATGACTTCAATGTGCTTGTCGTTAATTTTCACGCCCTGCAGACGATAGACTTCTTGAATTTCGTTCACGAGATAGGCCGCCAACGCCTCGACACCCTTAATGCGCAGAATGTCGTGCGGGGCAGGATTGCCGTCCATGATGAAATCGCCCTTTTCGACGAAGTCACCTTCCTGCACGGCAATGTGCTTGCCCTTGGGAATCAAATACTCAATCGGGTCATGCTTGTCATTCTTCGGCTTCAGCACTACGCGACGTTTGTTCTTGTAGTCCTTGCCGAACTCGATCCAGCCATCTGCTTCTGCGATAATGGCATGATCCTTGGGCTTACGGGCTTCGAACAATTCAGCCACCCGCGGCAGACCGCCGGTGATGTCGCGCGTCTTGGCGCCTTCGGTCGAAATACGCGCAATAACGTCGCCTTCCCGGACTTCGGCTCCATCATCGGACGACAGAATGGCATCAACTGCCAGCAAATACCGCGCCTCGGACTTGCCCGAGACTTTGATGACCTCACCCTTCTTGTCGCGGATCGAAATCGCAGGCCGCAAATCATTGCCGCGTGCACTCGAACGCCAATCGAGAACGACCTTGCTGGAAATGCCCGTGGACTCGTCGGTCACTTCCTTCAGGCTCAGCCCTTCGACCAGATCTTCATATTTCACAAAGCCGGCACGTTCGGTCAAAATCGGAATGGTGTACGGATCCCATTCGATCAGACGCTGCCCGCGTTTGACCTCTTGGCCCTCGTCAAATTTCAAATGCGCACCAAATGGCACTTTGAAACTGCCGCGTTCCTGACCGTTGTCATCGAGAATAACAATCTGGCTGTTGCGGCCCATCACGCGGAACAACCCGCTGGAGTCCTTCACCACATTACGATTGACGATCTTGACCTTGCCGTCATGGCTGGCATCAACGAACGACTGCTCGGCCACCTGCGCCGCACCACCAATGTGGAACGTACGCATCGTCAGCTGCGTTCCAGGCTCTCCAATTGACTGTGCCGCAATAACGCCGACCGCTTCACCCTGGTTGACCGGCGTACCGCGAGCCAGATCGCGTCCGTAACACTTCGCGCACACCCCCGACTTCAGATCACAGGTGAGAACCGAACGGATACGCACTTTTGGAACCTGTGCTGCTTCCAGTAATTCGGCTTTGTCTTCGGTAATTTCTTCGCCGCGTCTCACCAGCGTTTTGTTTGTCGCCGGATCCTTCACGTCCTCGGCAGCTGTGCGGCCCAAAGTCCGTTCACTCAACGTCGCCACGACGTTACCGCCATCAAGAACAGCAGCAACTGTAATGCCCAGCTTCGTCCCGCAATCATCCTGCGTAATGATGCAGTCTTGCGCCACGTCAACCAGACGCCGGGTTAGATAACCGCTATTCGCAGTCTTTAACGCGGTATCGGCCAGACCTTTGCGCGCGCCATGGGTTGAGTTGAAATACTCAAGAACCGTCAACCCCTCTTTGAAGTTCGAGATGATTGGCGTTTCAATGATCTCGCCCGACGGCTTTGTCATCAAGCCGCGCATACCGGCAAGTTGCTTCATTTGAGTCGGCGACCCACGCGCGCCGGAATGCGACATCATGTAGATCGAGTTGACCTCCTTGACGCGCTTGGTCACGGGATCAAGCTGCACCGCGGAAATCTCACGCATCATTTCTTCGGCAACCCGGTCCGTACACTTCGACCAGGCATCGACAACCTTGTTGTACTTTTCGCCTTCCGTGATGAAGCCGTCTTGATACTGCTTCTCGTAGTCCTTCATTTGCTTGCGGGTTTCTTCAACCATCCGCTCTTTGGTGCGCGGCACGACCATGTCGTCCTTGCCGAACGAGATGCCGGCCTTGTAGGCCTCACGGAACCCTAACGCCATTATAGCGTCAGCAAACAGCACGGTCTCTTTCTGCCCGCAGTGGCGATAGACCAGGTCGATCAACGCACTGACTTCCGCCTTGCGCATCACGCGATTGACCATCGAATAAGGCACATTAGGATTACGCGGCAGCAACTCGGCGATCATCAAGCGGCCAGGCGTCGTGTCTACCCGGACCGTGACCGGTTTGTTATTGGCATCAACGGTCTTGTAGCGCGCCTTGATCTTCGAATGCAGCGTCAGCACACCCTGTGCCAGTGCGTGCTCGATCTCACCCATACCAACAAAGGCTTTGCCTTCACCGGGTTCGCCGTCTCGGTCCAACGAACAATAGTAAATACCCAAAACGATATCTTGGCTGGGCACGATAATCGGCTTGCCGTTTGCAGGGCTCAAGATGTTGTTCGTCGACATCATCAGTACGCGCGCTTCAAGCTGGGCTTCAAGCGACAACGGAATGTGGACGGCCATTTGATCGCCGTCAAAGTCCGCGTTGAACGCCGTGCAAACAAGAGGATGCAATTGAATGGCTTTGCCTTCAATCAGCACCGGTTCGAAAGCCTGAATGCCCAAGCGGTGCAACGTCGGCGCCCGATTGAGAAGTACTGGATGCTCGCGAATAACCTCGGCCAGAATGTCCCAAACTTCAGGACGCTCTTTCTCGACCATTTTCTTGGATTGCTTGACGGTCGCAGACAGTCCCTTCGCCTCAAGCCGGTTGTAGATGAACGGCTTGAACAGCTCGAGCGCCATCTTCTTCGGCAGCCCGCACTGATGCAGCTTGAGCTCGGGACCGACAACAATGACCGACCGGCCGGAATAGTCGACGCGCTTGCCCAAAAGGTTTTGCCGGAACCGGCCTTGCTTGCCCTTCAACATATCGGCAAGCGACTTCAACGGCCGCTTGTTCGCACCCGTGATCACCCGCCCACGCCGTCCGTTGTCGAACAACGCATCGACGGACTCCTGCAGCATCCGCTTTTCGTTGCGTATGATGATGTCCGGTGCCCGAAGTTCCATCAACCGCTTCAACCGGTTGTTGCGATTGATCACGCGACGGTAAAGGTCATTCAAATCCGACGTCGCAAAACGCCCGCCATCCAGCGGCACCAGCGGACGCAGTTCCGGCGGAATGACAGGCACGACGGTCAAGATCATCCATTCAGGACGATTGCCCGACTCCATCAACGCTTCAACCAGCTTCAACCGCTTCACAAGTTTCTTGGGTTTTAGCTCGGACTCAGTCGTTGCAATTTCTTCGCGCAACGAAATTTTCAAGGCAGGCAAATCAAGCCGCATCAACAGTTCGCGAATAGCCTCCGCGCCGATATGCGCCGTGAAACTGTCCTCGCCGTACTCTTCTTGCGCTCTGAGGAACTCGTCCTCCGAAAGAATTGTCCGCTCTTTCATGGGCGTCAGGCCAGGCTCGACGACCATATAGCCTTCGAAATACAGAACCCGCTCCAGATCCTTCAGCGTCATGTCCAAAAGCATGCCGATGCGCGACGGCAACGACTTCATGAACCAGATATGGGCCACTGGCGACGCAAGTTCGATATGCCCCATGCGCTCGCGGCGCACTTTCGACAACGTAACTTCCACGCCGCACTTCTCGCAGACGATGCCGCGATACTTCATGCGCTTGTATTTGCCGCACAGGCACTCGTAATCCTTGATCGGACCAAAAATGCGCGCGCAGAACAAACCGTCACGTTCGGGTTTGAACGTACGATAGTTGATAGTTTCCGGCTTCTTGATTTCGCCGTACGACCAAGATTGGATTTTTTCCGGACTCGCAAGCGCGATTCGGATGCGGTCGAACGTCGGGGGAGCCGCAATAGGATTAAAGACGTTCAGGACTTCTTGATTCATGGAGTTCAATTCTCCTTAAATCGCTACTGTGATGGAGCTGGAATTCACGATTCCGACTCCGTCACAAGTTCGACATTGAGGCTGAGGGAGCGCATTTCCTTGATCAAAACGTTGAAACTCTCGGGAATACCGGCTTCAAAATTTTCATCACCGCGCACAATGGCTTCGTAAACTTTTGTTCGTCCCGCGACGTCGTCGGACTTCACGGTAAGAATTTCCTGCAACGTGTAGGCAGCTCCATAGGCTTCAAGCGCCCACACTTCCATTTCTCCGAACCGCTGACCGCCGAATTGGGCTTTACCACCCAACGGCTGCTGCGTGACCAGGCTGTAAGGCCCAATCGAACGGGCATGGATCTTGTCGTCCACCAAATGGTGCAGCTTCAGCATATAGATGTAGCCAACAGTCACCTGCCGCTTGAACGGTTCACCTGACCGGCCATCGTACAATGTCACCTGCCCCGACACGTTCATGCCCGCGAGCTCAAGCAACTTGTTGATATCGGCTTCATGCGCACCGTCGAACACAGGCGTTGCGATGTGAATACCGTGACCCATGCCGCCGGCGATCTCGACAAGCTGCTCATCATTAAGCTCGCCCAGATTACCGTCCTGTCCAAAAATGGACTTCAGGTGCCGGCGCAGCGGATCGGCTTTTCCATCGCGATTGTACTTCGTTATCATGTCACCGATTTGACGGCCCAGCCCATGACAGGCCCAGCCCAGATGGGTTTCAAGAATCTGCCCAACGTTCATGCGGCTTGGCACACCCAGCGGATTGAGCACGATATCGACCGGCGTTCCATCCTCCAGATGCGGCATGTCCTCAATCGGTACGATCTTCGAGATCACACCCTTGTTTCCATGCCGCCCGGCCATTTTGTCACCGGGCTGAAGCTTGCGCTTCACTGCCACAAACACCTTGACCATTTTCATCACGCCGGGTGGCAACTCATCGCCACGGCGGAGCTTGTCGACCTTGTCGGCGAACCGCGCTTCCAGCCGGTTCTTGGCGTCGTCGTACAATTTTTTCAGCGACTCGACTTCACTTTGCGCCTTTTCACTGCGCAAGCCCAGCTGCCACCAATGCGCCTTTGGCATCGATTCCAGCATAACCGGATTCACTTTGGAGTCCGGTGCAATACCCTTGGGCCCCGTAGAGATTTGCTTATGCAAAAGCAGCTCTTCCAGACGCGCATAGATATTACGCTCCAGGATCGCGAGTTCGTCGTCGCGGTCTTTGGCGAAGCGTTCAATTTCTTCGCGCTCGATCGCAAGCGCCCGCTGGTCTTTGTCGATGCCATGGCGATTGAACACCCGGACTTCGACAACGGTACCAGACGCACCTGGCGGTAACCGCAAACTCGTGTCGCGAACGTCCGAGGCCTTTTCGCCGAAAATGGCGCGCAGCAGTTTTTCTTCGGGCGTCATGGGCGACTCGCCCTTCGGCGTAATCTTGCCAACCAGAATGTCGCCCGGGCTCATCTCGGCGCCGATATAGACAATCCCGGCTTCATCGAGGTTTTTCAGAGCCTCTTCGCCAACGTTGGGAATGTCGCGCGTAATTTCTTCAGGCCCAAGCTTGGTATCGCGCGCCATGGTCTCGAATTCCTCGATATGGATCGAGGTAAAGACGTCATCGCGAACAATGCGCTCCGAGATCAAAATCGAGTCTTCAAAGTTGTAGCCATTCCACGGCATGAACGCGACGAGGACGTTTCGCCCAAGGGCCAATTCACCCAAATCCGTCGACGGACCGTCGGCAACAATGTCCCCGGCTTGAACCTTGTCGCCCACCTTCACCAGCGGACGCTGAGTGATGCACGTGGACTGGTTCGAGCGTTGAAACTTCTGCAAGCGGAAAATATCGACGCCCGACTTTGTTGAATCCGTATCATCCGTTGCGCGAACAACAATACGTGTCGCATCAACCTGATCGACGACGCCGCTGCGTTTGGCCGCAATCGCAGCACCGGAATCCCGCGCAACAACGCCCTCAAGTCCCGTCCCCACGAACGGGGCTTCCGACTCGAGCAACGGCACGGCTTGCCGTTGCATGTTCGATCCCATCAGCGCGCGGTTGGCGTCGTCGTTCTCAAGGAACGGAATCAACGCCGCCGCCACCGACACAATTTGCCGTGGCGACACGTCCATGAATTCGACGCGGTCGGCCGGCATCGGCAGCACGTCGCCGCCCTTGCGGCATGTAATCAGGTCGTCGATGAACCGGCCGCGGGCGTCCAGCGGTACATTCGCCTGCGCAATCACATACTTCGCCTCTTCCATCGCCGACTGGTAGATGACTTCGTTCGTCACCTTGCCGTCCTTGACCCGGCGGTAGGGACTTTCGATGAAGCCGTATTTGTTGACCCGCGCATAGGTCGCCAGCGAATTGATCAGTCCGATATTCGGACCTTCCGGCGTTTCAATCGGACAGATGCGGCCATAATGCGTCGGGTGAACGTCGCGCACTTCAAAACCTGCGCGTTCACGCGTCAAGCCGCCCGGCCCGAGAGCGGACAAACGGCGCTTGTGAGTGATCTCCGACAATGGATTGGTTTGGTCCATGAACTGGGACAATTGCGATGACCCGAAAAATTCACGTACCGCAGCCGCAGCAGGCTTGGCGTTGATCAGATCGTGCGGCATCACCGTATCGATTTCGACCGAGCTCATCCGCTCTTTGATCGCCCGCTCCATGCGCAGCAATCCGATGCGGTACTGGTTCTCCATCAATTCGCCCACCGACCGGACGCGCCGGTTGGCCAGATTGTCGATGTCGTCGATTTCACCTTTGCCGTCGCGCAAATCGTGCAGGATGCGCACCACTGCAAGCAAATCTTCCTTGCGCAGCGTGCGATGCGTATCAGGTGCATCCAGGCTCAGCCGCGAATTCATTTTCACCCGGCCAACTGCGGAAAGGTCATACCGCTCAGAGTCGAAAAACAGACTGTTGAACAGCGTATCCGCCGTATCAAGCGTCGGCGGCTCGCCGGGCCGCATGACCCGGTAAATATCGATCAACGCTTGTTCACGCGATTGATTCTTGTCCGCCATCAACGTGTTGCGGATGTAGGGTCCGGTATTCACATGGTCGATGTCGAGCACAACCATCTCGTCAAAGCCTGAATTATCCAGATCCTCAAGAAGCTCTTCAGTTACCTCGTCGCCGGCCTCGGCATAAATCTCGCCTGTTTCCGCGTTGACCATGTCAAGCGCCAGATAGCGTCCGAACAGCTCTTCTGGCGGCACCAAAAGTTGCTTCAAGCCTTCATCGGCAAGTTTGCGCGACGCGCGTGGTGTCAATTTGCGGCCCGCTTCAATGGCCACTTCTCCGGTTTTCGCATTCTTGATGTCGTAGCTCGACTTGAAATTGCGCAACCGGTCTGCGTCGTACGGTGTAACCCAGCCTTCCTTCGTCTGTTTATAATGCACGTGCTTGTAAAACTGGGCCAGGATGTCCTCAGCCGTTAACCCCAGCGCAAACAACAGTGACGTCACCGGCAGTTTGCGGCGCCGGTCAATGCGGACGAACATGATGTCTTTGGCGTCAAACTCGAAATCCAGCCAAGACCCGCGATACGGAATAACCCGCGCGCCAAACAGCAATTTCCCGCTCGAGTGCGTTTTACCTTTGTCGTGATCGAAAAATACACCGGGCGAACGGTGCATCTGGCTGACAATCACGCGCTCGGTACCATTGACGATAAAGGTGCCCAAATCCGTCATCAGCGGCATGTCGCCCATATAGACATCCTGCTCTTTGATGTCTTTGACCGACTTGGCCTGCGTTTCCAGATCAACCTCGAACACGATCAATCGCAACTTGACCTTCAATGGCGCAGAGAACGTCATCCCGCGCTGACGGCATTCCTCGACGTCGTATTTCGGATCTTCAAATTCATAGGTCACATATTCAAGCCGTGAAGATTCCGAAAAATCGGTGATCGGAAACACCGAACGGAATACGGCTTCAAGTCCGGAATTATCCCGCGTCTCCGGCTTTTCGAACATTTGCAGAAATTTCGCGTAAGATTCGCGCTGCACCTCAATAAGGTTCGGCAGCTGCGCAATCTCCGCGATCCGTCCGAAATTCTTGCGTACCCGTTTGCGATCAGTGAACGACAACGCCATGTTTAATCCTTGAGCTAAATCTCGTCTGGCCTGTTGCTCTCAAGCTCAACCACCATCCTTTTGGAACGGCGCCTGCACTTTTCGTCACCCCGGCTTGAAAGCACCCCGGTGCAACGGCGAAACAGTCTCACCGCCCGCAAGAAATCCCCTGCGGACGGTGAAATCAGGCTTCACATTTCTCTCCGGCTTCGCAGCAATGCCGCGCAAGCCAGCACTTACTTCAACGAAACCTTTGCGCCTTCGGCTTCCAGCTTCTTTTTCATTTCTTCCGCTGCAAGCTTCGGCACGTCGGGCTTCACTTCCTTGGGTGCGGCTTCGACCAGATCCTTGGCTTCTTTCAGTCCAAGGCCCGTCAATTCGCGCACCACTTTGATGACATTGATCTTCTTGTCACCGGCGCTTTCGAGAACGACCGAGAATTCGGTCTTCTCAACGGCCGCTGCCGCTGCTGGAGCAGCGGCAGCTGCTGCTGCAACCGGTGCAGCTGCGGACACGCCCCACTTCTCTTCCAGCAACTTCGACAAGTCGGCCGCTTCCATCACGGTCAGAGCCGATAATTCTTCAACGATTTTTTCCAGTTTAGACATTGCTTGCGTTCCTTATGCTTTCAATCTTGGGACACTATTCAATTCAAGCCGCTTCGCTTTTCTTGGCGTGGGCGCTGATCACACGGGCAATCTGCCCGCCTGGCGCCTGCAAAATGCGCGCGATTTTAGTCGCGGGCTGTAGAAGCATGCCTGCGATTGTCGCCCTCAGTTCATTGAGCGATGGTAGCGAGGCCAAAGCCTTCACACCGTCCGCATCGATAAACGTGGTCCCCACGACTCCACCCAGAATGACGAACTTGGCGTTCGTCTTGGCGTAATCGACGGCGACTTTGGGCGCTGCAATCGGATCGTCCGAAAAGGCGATCCCGGTTGGTCCTTTGAGAAGCCCTTCAATCGGCTTCGCCATCGTTCCTTCCGTAGCACGTCTTGCCAGACGGTTCTTCGAGACTTTAAAGCTCGCACCAACCGCCCGCATCTGCGACCGTAGCTTCATCATGTCAGCCACGGTCATGCCTTGATAGCGCGCGACCACGACAACACCGGCCTTGCTGAACTCTGTGTTCAGCCCTCCGATGACTTCGGCCTTTTGCGCTCTATCCACTTCTGGCTCCTTTGCCTGTTTATCTGCCTCGTCGGCCGGGATTTTCGCCCCGCCCTTAAAGCCCTGCTTAAACAACCCTGTCCCAAGAGTTCCGGCACTTGACACCTGGCTTCACCAGGCGCCTCACGCACTCAACCCCCGTCTATGCAGGCCGTTGCCATTAAGCCTCGTCTGGCGAACCAGTTTCGGCACCTGCAGTCTCGGACAGGCAAAGCTGTTTCCAGCCTTGTCTACCGGCAGCGCCGCTGCCGGAAATCAAAAATCCTTTCAGCTCATCACAGTCGAGGGTTCGACGGTGACGCCTGGTCCTTGCGTCGAAGAGATCGACACTTTTTTCAAATAATTGCCCTTCGCCGCAGGAGGCTTCGCCTTCATCACGGAATCAAAGAACGCGCGAATATTTTCAACCAGCGCCGACTCAGTGAAACTCGCCTTGCCGATGCCTGCATGTATGATGCCGGCCTTCTCGGCACGAAATTCAACCGCGCCGCCCTTGGCGTCTTTGACCGCTTTGGTCACATCCATCGTCACGGTACCGACTTTAGGGTTTGGCATCATGCCGCGCGGCCCCAACACCTTGCCCAGGCGGCCAACGAGGCCCATCATGTCGGGTGTTGCGATACAGCGGTCGAAATCAATTTTTCCGCCATTCACAATTTCAAACAGCTCTTCCGCGCCTACAATATCGGCCCCGGCGTTTTTCGCTTCGTCGGCCTTGGCACCTTTGGCGAACACCGCAACACGCAGCGTCTTGCCGGTGCCGTTCGGCAAATTGACTACGCCACGAACCATCTGGTCGGCATGCCGGGGATCAACGCCCAAATTCATCGCAATTTCGATGCTTTCATCGAACTTTGCTTTCGCGCGCGCTTTCACCATCGTGACGGCCTCGCTCAGCGTATAAAGTTTGCGTGAATCAACTCCATTGCGCGCCGCCGCCAAACGCTTGCCTTCTTTAGGGGCCTTCTTTTTTGTCGCTGACATGATCTTACCCTTTAACCTCAAGACCCATAGAACGAGCGGAGCCTGCAATGATCTTCATCGCGGCCTCGATATCGTTCGCATTCAGGTCTTTCATCTTCACTTCCGCGATTTGCTTCAGATCGGCTTGCGTGACCGACCCTTTGAACTCAAGGCCCGGCTTTTTCGAACCGCCATCGATCTTGGCCGCCTTCTTCAGCAAAAACGATGCCGGCGGCGTCTTCAGCTCGAGCGAAAACGATTTGTCTTGATAGTACGTAATGATCACGGGGATCGGCATCCCCTTTTCCAATTGCTGCGTCCGCGCGTTGAACGTCTTGCAGAATTCCATAATATTCAAGCCGCGCTGACCCAGCGCTGGCCCAATCGGTGGTGACGGATTGGCCGACCCTGCTGCAACCTGGAGCTTGATCTGCCCCATCACTTTTTTCGCCACGAGTTTTTCTCCCTCTCTTTGGCTTAGCGGTTCAGCGGCAAGTCACCCTGCCTCCCGCAACAACGAACCCGGTCCATCCGCTCGTTAGAGCTTCTCAACCTGGGCAAAATCCAATTCAACCGGCGTCGCACGGCCGAAAATCGAAACGGCAACTTTCAAACGCGAACGGCCTTCATCAATTTCTTCAACCACACCGTTAAACGACGTGAACGGACCATCTGCCACCCGCACCTGTTCGCCAATTTCGAACGTGACTGCAGGCTTGGGATGCTCCACGCCTTCCTTGACCTGGTTCAAAATGCGATCAACTTCTGCCTGGGTCACCGGCATTGGTTTGTTATTCGTGCCCAGGAAGCCCGTCACCTTTGGTGTGTTCTTCACCAAATGATAGGCCTCGTCCGTCAACCGCGCCTTCACCAGCACATAGCCGGGAAAGAACTTGCGCTCGGCATTCACTTTTTGACCGCGACGGATTTCGACGACTTCTTCAGTCGGAACCAGGATTTCTTCAAACAGCTCGTTCAGCCCGTGCTGCTGGGCTTGCTTGCGGATTTCGTCCGCCACTTTCTTCTCGAAATTCGAGTAGGCGTGAACGATGTACCACTTCGCCGGCGGCAATTCTTTTTTGACGGGATGTGCTTGTGCCATCTGCTGTGCGCCTATCCCAATACCCATTTGACGAGGGTGCTGATGATGAGGTCCACAATGGCAAAGAATATGACCGCCATGAAAATCATCACAAATACGGCAATCGTAGTCACGCGCGTTTCCGACACCGTTGGCCAAGTGACTTTTGCGGCCTCTTGACGAACTTCCGCAAAAAACTGCGGCGCCTTCATCAACCGGGCGAACAAACTTGGACGCGGCGGCACCGGCTCAACGGCTTTACCGCCTGCCCCACCACCGCTTTTCTTTTCGTCCGCCATCGTCTTCATCTCTGCTCGTCAAGTCCTTCAAAAAACACTTCGCGTCTTGGCAGGGGCGGAGGGACTCGAACCCACGGCCCTCGGTTTTGGAGACCGATGCTCTACCAGCTGAGCTACACCCCTAATTGGTCATGCGTTGTAAATTTTGTACCGCGTTGTACTCCACTCACTTCGTAATCTTGGCCACGACACCGGCACCCACTGTGCGCCCACCTTCGCGAATGGCGAAGCGAAGCTTCTCTTCCATGGCGATGGGATGGATCAACTCGACCGTCATCGAAACATTGTCGCCCGGCATCACCATCTCGGTGCCTTCAGGCAGAGACACAACCCCCGTCACATCCGTCGTGCGGAAGTAAAACTGCGGCCGGTAATTCGTGAAGAACGGCGTATGACGGCCACCTTCGTCCTTAGTCAGAATATAGGCTTCCGCCGTGAAGTTCGTATGGGGTGTAACCGAACCGGGCTTGGCCAGAACCTGGCCCCGCTCAACGCCCTCACGCTCAACACCACGCAGCAAGCAGCCCGCATTGTCGCCCGCTTCCGCCTGATCAAGCAGCTTGCGGAACATCTCAACGCCCGTCACCACTGTCTTCGTCGTCGGACGAATGCCGATGATTTCGACTTCTTCACCCACCTTGACGACGCCACGTTCCACGCGCCCCGTCACCACCGTTCCACGGCCCGAGATCGAGAACACGTCTTCAACCGGCATCAGGAACGGCTGATCCTTCGGACGGTGAGGCTGCGGTATATGCGCATCAACCGCCTTCATCAATTCCAGGATCGCCTGCTCGCCCAGCTTGGGGTCCTTGTCTTCCAGCGCCATCAACGCCGAGCCACGAATGATCGGGATCGTGTCACCGGGAAACTGGTACTTCGACAGAAGCTCACGGACTTCAAGCTCAACCAGATCAAGCAGTTCCTCGTCGTCGACCATGTCGACCTTGTTCATGAACACCACAAGCGCCGGCACGCCAACCTGGCGGGCCAGAAGAATGTGCTCGCGTGTCTGCGGCATCGGGCCGTCGGCAGCCGAAACCACCAGGATCGCGCCGTCCATCTGGGCGGCACCCGTGATCATGTTCTTCACATAGTCGGCGTGTCCCGGGCAATCGACGTGCGCGTAGTGGCGCGCGTTCGTCTCGTACTCGACGTGCGCCGTCGAAATCGTGATCCCGCGCGCTTTTTCTTCCGGCGCCTTGTCGATCTGATCATAGGCCGTGTACAAAGCCTGACCCGTCTTGGCCAGGATCTTCGTGATCGCAGCCGTCAGCGATGTCTTCCCGTGGTCAACGTGACCGATCGTTCCGATATTGCAGTGCGGCTTGTTCCGCTCAAATTTTGCTTTGCCCATTCGTATGCGTCCTTGAAGTCTTGTCGGTCGTGTTGCGTTCAGTTCTTCTTCAGTGTTGGCCGGTCTGGCTGCAACTGCAAAAGCCAAGCCCACCTTCGCAGCGAAGGCTTGGAGCGGGTGAAGGGAATCGAACCCTCGTCGTAAGCTTGGAAGGCTTCTGCTCTACCATTGAGCTACACCCGCCTTCTCCTTCGCCCGTTCGGGCATTTCATTCATTCGTCCTCTCGGGGCTTGCAAAGCCGGTATTCGCATGATCCAAATCCACTCGCCCTCACCGTTTGCGCAGTGAAAACTGGTGGGGGAGGTAGGACTCGAACCTACGAAGGCGTCAGCCAGCGGATTTACAGTCCGCCCCCTTTGCCACTCGGGACACTCCCCCAAAATGGACATACTTCGGCTTGCGCCGCGTACGTGCTTGCTCCGGCCTGATATGAATTTTATCCTATCTTTTGGGATCGCGCCTGCGTGTGCCCCCAAAAGCTGGGGCACGAGAACGGGGCTTATGGCCAAATACTCCATGACTTGTCAACTGGTTAACCCCATTCTTCCACGAAACTCCGGAGCGGCAGAATGACCAGGCACAGAGATAAGAACCGCGGGGCAGGCCACAAGGACCGCAACGACACAGGTGGAATGATTTGGCTCTGGGGAACCCACGCCGTCAAGGCCGCCCTAAAAAATCCCGAGCGGAAGTGCCGGAAAGTGTTGATTTCACAAGGCGCAGACCCGGAAATTCTGCAACACGCCGCTCGCTCAAAAGTCATCGTCGAAAACACCGATCACACAGCAATTGAGCGCGCATTGCCGCGCGATTCCGTTCACCAGGGCGTGGCCTTGCTTGCCTCGCCGTTAGAAGAGCAAGACGTCGCATCCGTCATAGAAGCGGCGAAGCGGCCATGCTGCCTCGTGCTCCTCGACCAAGTCACAGATCCGCACAATTTCGGCGCAGTTATAAGGTCGGCGGCTGCCTTCGGTGCCTGCGCCGTCGTTGTTCAAGACCGTCACTCGCCGCCCGCAAGCGGCGTTTTGGCCAAAGCCGCCAGCGGCGCGCTTGAAACGGTGCCGATCGTCCGGGTCGTTAATATCGCACGAGCCTTGGAACAACTGGGGGAAAATGGCTTCCTGCGTCTCGCGCTCGCCGACGAAGCGGCTAAACCGGTAGAAAGCTTGGATTTGAAACGGGATATTGTTTTGGTGCTCGGTTCGGAGGGCGAAGGGCTTCGCCGCCTAACGCGTGAGAGCTGCGACATGTCGATTCGATTGCCGACAACCCCGGCCATGCCCAGCCTCAACGTATCGAACGCCGCCGCAGTAGCCCTCTACGCCTGGGCTATTGCACAAAGAACTTAAATCAATAGAGGGCAGCGACCGTATCGACTGTTGGTCCACCGTAATCTTCGATGAAAACAAGCACTTTGAAACCGCTTGTCGTCTTCACGCGGCCGTTTTCATCACGCACCAAAACGCCTTTGGTACTCATGGTGCCGGTTTGCGGATCAACCCGGAACTCCGGCACACGTCCGCGATACTTTGTCGTAATCAGCTGGAACAAAGTCCTCGCGTTCTCTGTCGAAAGCCGGATACAGCCGTGCGACGCCCGCTTCCCTAGGTCTTTCTCACCCTCCGGCGCAGAGCCATGCAGCGCCAAACCAGACTGCCGGCCTTCCGTGCGCCAGTCGAAGAACATGGCGTAAGGCATCGGCGATTTCCATTGCCTAGACGTATAGTCTTCGTAGGACCTGCCACGATCCAGCTTGAAAATGCCCTCTGGTGTATGCGTGCCAAGCTTTTTACCTGATGGCGACACCACCACTTCTTCCAGACCCGTCGATACCGCCCAGCTATACTGCAGCTGATAAACGCGATCCTCTTGCTTGGCGAGCACGAACATCTTTTGCGCCCAAGCGCCTTTGTCGGGCGTCGCCTTGCTCACGTAGAGGAACAAATCAAAATACTCGAGCACCTCTTGCGGCACGCGGCTTCGCAGGCGGGCCTCAACCGGTTCCAAATCCATCGGCAGCTGGTCTGGGGCTTGCGTCAATCGCAAGTTGGAGAGCTCATTCGCGTGCACCGCCGGTGCCGTAACTCGCGGCAATTTCATTGCAGGCGCCGCAAAATCGCGAGGCTCAATCTCAATAAAGGGAAGGTTCGCGCGCGCCGCCATCGCCCGATGACCTGTCGTTTGCAAAGGACCCGCCATTCTTGATGACTCAAACAGCGTCTCAAGCGCAACGCCGCCTTGGCTGACGAAATCGTCAATCGCCGGACGCAACTTCTCCGCTTCTGCGTTCAGTCTCTCGCCGCTTTTGCCTTGAAGCAAAATATACGAGCCGAAAGAACCGGCAGACAGGACAAAGACTATGCTCAGCGCTCTGAGCCAGGAACCCATGGCAAACCCCTATTTCAGCTCGCACTGTACGTATATTTGACCGATCCTCAATATCTCGTTGCAACAAAGGCGCTTAACCCTCTGTGGTTGAAACCTTTTTGCAACGCTGACTTTCGAAGAATTTACCATCTTCTTCCCGAACCGGCCTTAATTCGTGTACGCAACCACCGGACCGACAATTTCCTCCCGGCCGTCATAGTTCTCCACAAACACCACCGCGCGATAACCATCCTGCAGCAAAACCGCTCCGGCCTCGTCGCGCAGCACCCGGCCCCACCGGTCAGTTGACTTGCGCTCGTTCATCGCCAAAACCGGCACTTGCCCGCGCGTCGTATTTTGAATTTTGTAAAACAGTTCTTTCGCGTGTTTGGGATCCAGACGAATGCAACCGGCTGAATCGCGCTTTCCCAGCTTACGGATTTTCGATTTGCCGACTGCCGCATGGATCGCAAGCCCTGACTGGCGGCCATTATTCATCAAGTCATAGAACATGGCGTAATGCATGGGAGCGTTGTCCCACGATTTTGACCAATACCGCCTATGCATACGATCAGGATCGAGCTCAAAAATGCCTTCCGGCGTGTTCGTACGAACCTTACGCTCGTGGTGCAGTTCCAGTTTTTCACGGCCGGTTGAAACCCGCCACTCTGAATAAGGTATAATTCTGCCATCCGCATCACGCTGGAACACAAACATACGTTGTGCCAACGGCCCGCGGTTGGACTTGCTGACGTACAAAAACAGATCGAAATAGGACTCGATTTCGTCTGGGACACTGGCAAACAGCCTGCGCTGCGCAAGGTCCGTCAGCGGCGCCTCTTCCGTATCAAGTCCGGCCGGCGGTTCTGGTTGCGGCGCTACTGCTGGCGCTTGCTCCAATGGAACAATCACAGCCGGCCCGCTTGTCGGTTCAACTTGTGGTGGCAATTCCAGCGCGACCGGCGTTGCACCCATACCGGGCACATCGCTTGACGATTGATCAAGCCTTTCCATTGCCGAAATAGGCGCAGCATTCGCTGCGGATTCCGCCTCGGATCTGGCTGTGAATGGGTCTTGGCTACCAACGCTGCTTGCAGACACTAAAACGGCAAAAATACCCAACGCGAACGTCACTTGACGCGGCATGAAAAGCCCCCAACTGGACTTCCCCGCACCGGCACTGATCCCCATCAGCAGTCCGGCCCCTTCTGTGTTTCAAACTTGAAACATTTCCGTGTGCAATTCAACTACTCAAAAGGGTAGTGGCTACGAGAGTCCCGTGCGCATCAACAACTCATCGTAGAATATACCGTTGACGCAAAGCTCTCGCTCAAGTTGTCCACAGACCTTGAAACCGAAGCGTTCGTACAACCCGCGTGCTGAGTCATTTTCTGCCGTCACATGCAGAGTTGCAAACTTGGCCTGTCCGGCGAACTCACCGCATCGCAGCATGTCCATTGCAGATTGCATCAATAAATTCGCAACCCCTCGCCGGCGAAATGCAGGACGCACATACACGCCACCTATCTCAGCATTGTGCGCCAATTTGACGCGCGATTTTAGGGACACAACTAAAAGACCGGCAAGCACGCCATCGACTTCCGCGCCCAGTGTTCGTGCAGCGCCCGCCAACCGCTCTTGCCACCAGGTCAGCGGTTGCCCGGCTTCTTCCTCCCAAGACGACCCGAAACTTTGCGGCGCAAGCCGCAGCCCCTCGAGTCTGATATCTCGCACGGCGATGGCATCGCCCGCTCCGAGCACGCGCACTGTCGTCACGCTGGCGCGCCTCCGAACTGTGCCTCCCAGGCACTCACCTGCTCGGGCAAGATCTTCGCAAACAACACTGGCGGCACTTCGAAGGGACGGCCCGCCTTCAACACATTGATTTCATCGGCGATTTTACCCTTGGGCCATTTCAAATCGTCCGGTCCAAGCCCAAGACCGTCCGCCATCGCTTTCGACGAAAACGGAATAACCGGCCGCGACAAGATCGCAAACAACCGGATCAAATTGATTGCCACCCGCACACTGACGGCGGCAGCATCCTTGTCCGTCCGTATCGCTGTCCAAGGCGCCGCGTCGGCCAGGTATTCGTTTCCCAGCACCCAAATCGCGCGAAGCTCTGCCGCCGCCTTTCGAAACTGAATGTCTTCCAGAAACGCCGAGTACAAGCCAAAGCGCCGCTCCAACTCGTCCGTGAGCTTGGTCTCCTTCGGACCAGGTTTGCCGCCCTCAGGAATAACGCTGCCCCATTTGCCTTGTGTGAACTTCAAAGTCCGGTTGACGAAATTTCCCAGCACGTCCGCCAGGTCCTTGTTCACCGTGTCGGAGAAGTGTTGCCAGGTAAAAGACGCATCCGAACTCTCCGGCGCATTGGCGGTCAAATACCAGCGCCAATAGTCCGGCGGCAAAATCTCCAGCGCCGTATCCATGAACACGCCACGCTTCTGGCTAGTCGAAAACTTGCCCGCATAATAGTTCAGCCAATTGAAACCCTTGATCTGATCAACCAGCTTCCACTTTTCCCCAGAGCCTAATATTGTCACCGGAAAGCCAACCGTGTGGAACGGCACGTTGTCTTTGCCCATGAATTGCACATAGCGAACCTTGGCTTGCGCTTCTTCGCCCACCCACCACGATTTCCAGTCGCGCGCACTCGAACCCGGTGCGGCATCCGCCCACTCGCGCGTCGCGCCGATATATTCGATCGGCGCATCGAACCAGACGTAGAACACCTTACCCTTCAGCCCCTCGAGGTCTGGACGTTGCCCTTGCGGATTTGGACCCCAGGTCTCAGCATTCACCGGCACGCCCCAGGATAGATCGCGCGTAATTCCGCGATCCTGCAGACCCTCATCCAACCACTTCAAGGCGATCGAACTAACGAGTTGAGGCCATTCTGCTTTGGAATTGATCCAGGCCCGCAACTCGTCCGAAAACCCCGATTGCTTCAAAAACAGATGCTTGCTGTCGCGAAATTCAATCTCGGTCGATCCCGACAATGCAGAGCGCGGCGACTTCAGGTCGGCCGGATCAAGCACCCGCGTGCAGTTTTCACACTGGTCACCCCCTGCCCGGTCATAGCCGCAATGCGGGCAGGTCCCGATGACATAGCGGTCCGGCAGAAACCGCGCCTCGGCCTTGGAGTAAACCTGTCGCGTAGTGCGTTCTTCGATATGGCCATTCTCCCACAGCACTTTGGCAAAATGCTGCGTCAGTTCGCGGTTCTGTGCGCTGGAAGACCGGCCAAAATGATCAAAAGAAAGTCCGAAACCGTCTGAGAGCTTTTTCTGAACACCCCACCACTTCGCGCAATAGTCGGCAACCGGCAACCCTTCACCCAAGGCGGCCAGTTCCGCCGGGGTGCCGTGTTCATCGGTCGCACAAATGAACAAGACATCTCGCCCTCGCGCACGCTGGTAACGCGCATAAACATCGGCGGGCAACATTGACCCCGCTAAGTTGCCCAGATGCTTGATGCCGTTAATGTAAGGAAGGGCGCTGGTAATCAGGATTCGATTTTGGCTCATGTTTCGCTGTCTCTCGCGCACCAAATAGATGAATCCGGCGCAAAATGGAGCGCGGACCATATAGAAGGGACCATCTGTGAGCAAAGCATCCCTCTGGCTTGGCCTGACTATTGAGTTCTGCTTTAACGCGACCAACCCAACAGGCCACGGAACACCATGACCACACCCAAGAACGGCCTCACCTACGCCCAGGCCGGCGTTGACATCGATGCCGGCGAGGCGTTGGTTGAGGCAATCAAGCCGCTGGCCAAATCGACGGCGCGCGCCGGTGCCGATGCGGCTTTGGGCGGGTTCGGCGGCTTGTTCGATCTCAAAGCCGCAGGATTCAAGGATCCCCTTCTGGTCGCCGGCACTGACGGCGTGGGAACCAAGCTCAAGGTCGCCATTGAATCCGGCATCCACGACACCGTCGGCATCGACCTCGTCGCCATGTCGGTCAACGATATCGTCGTGCAGGGCGCCGAGCCTTTGCTGTTTCTTGATTACTTCGCGACCGGCAAGCTCGATGTCGCGATGGCTACGTCTGTCGTCAAAGGCATCGCCGAAGGCTGCCGTCAGGCAGGCTGCGCGCTGGTCGGCGGCGAGACGGCCGAGATGCCGGGCATGTATGCACGCGGCGACTACGACCTCGCGGGCTTCGCCATCGGCGCCGTCGAGCGCGATCAGGTCCTGCCACGCCGCGACATGGCCGAGGGCGACGTAGTGCTGGGCTTGGCCTCTTCGGGCATTCACTCGAACGGGTTTTCACTGGTGCGCCGCATCGTTACGGACCACGCGTTGAAATACGACGCGCCAGCGCCCTTCACCAAGGGCGAAACGCTGGGTCGAGCCTTGCTGACGCCGACCCGCATTTATGTGAAGAGTGCCTTGGCCTTGATCCGCGGCGGGCAAGTCAAGGGCTTCGCCCACATCACCGGCGGCGGCTTGACGGAGAATGCGCCACGCGTAGTGCCGGACGATCTCGACCTCGACATCGATTTGGGCGCATGGAAGTTGCCGCCGGTGTTTCAGTGGCTGCCGCGCATGGGTGGCGTCGAGGAGCGCGAAATGCTGCGCACCTTCAACTGTGGCATCGGCATGATCGCGATTGTGTCGGCCGAACACGCAACGCAAGCGCAAACCATCCTGACCGAAGCAGGTGAGCGCGTCTTCCGCATCGGCCATCTGATCAAAGGCAAAGGTGAGCCGGCAGTGCGCTACCGCGGACACTTGAGCGCGTGATACGCGTCGCCATTCTCATCTCGGGCCGCGGCAGCAATATGCGTGCTCTCATCGAGGCCGCACGCGCGCCCGATTATCCCGCCGAGATCGCATTGGTTATCTCAAGCCGCCCTGATGCAGAGGGGCTCGCTATCGCGCAATCGCTCGGCGTTGCGACCGAACTTGTGGATCAAACCCGCTTTCGCCGCGAACATCGCGACCGCGAGGCCTACGACGCGGAACTTCATCGCGTGTTGACCACAGCAAACATCGAGTTCATCTGCCTTGCAGGCTTCATGCGCATTCTGTCGCCGGGTTTCGTGCGCCAATGGAACGGGCGCATCATCAACATCCACCCTTCCCTGCTGCCCGCGTTTCGTGGGCTGAAGCCCCAGGCGCAAGCCCTGGCTGCCGGTGCGAAGATATCCGGATGCACGGTACATTACGTCGTGCCTGAGCTAGACGCCGGACCGGCCATCGCCCAGGCCGAAGTGCCGGTGCTGGCCGGCGACACGGAAGAAACACTGTCGGCGCGTATCCTGGAGGCAGAGCACAGGCTCTATGCGTCAGCGTTAAAAAAACTGCTAAGTCGTGGGCGCACATGTGACACAATCGCGTGATTTGCGCCGGGCACGTGCACTCGCTTAACCTGCTGCCAAATTGGGGAGTCGCTCATGAGAACGTTCGCATCCGCCGCCGTGTCGGCGCTGGTTATTCTGTCGGTCACGGCCTGTTCCGAACCCGCAACCAAGCTGCCCACTGAGCCCGGCGCCAAAACGCTGAAGGTGGCCCCACTCGCCTACACCGAACGCACGCTGGCGAACGGCCTCAAAGTATATGCAATGCCCGACGCCAATACGGCGAACGTGTCAGTCCAGGTTTGGTACGACGTCGGCTCCAAGGACGATCCCCTCGGCCGCTCGGGCTTTGCGCATCTCTTCGAGCACATCATGTTCAAGGCGACGCGCAACATGCCGGCCGAAACGCTCGACCGCTTGACCGAGGACGTCGGCGGTTTCAACAACGCCTCGACTTATGACGACTTCACCAACTACTACGAAGTTGTTCCCGCCAACCATCTTGAGCGCATCTTGTGGGCCGAGGCCGACCGCATGGGCTCGCTCGTCGTCGATCAGACGATCTTCGCCTCCGAACGCGACGTCGTGAAAGAGGAATACCGCCAGCGCATCCTTGCCTCGCCCTATGGCAAATTGTTCGGCCTCTATCTCGCGCAAGCAAACTTCGCGGTCCACCCCTATGGCCGGCCGGGCATCGGATCGATCGAAGACCTGGATGCGGCCACCGTTGAGGACGTGCGCGCCTTCCACGCCGCTTATTACCGACCCGACAACGCCGTGCTCGTTGTCTCCGGCAATTTCAATCAGGCCCAGCTCGACACATGGGTCGATCAGTATTTCGCGCCGCTCGCAACACCCAAGCGCCCGATTCCGCGCGTCACCGCGCAAGAACCCGCACGCACCGCACCGCGCGACTACACCGTCTATGAACCCAACACGCCGCTGCCCGCCGTTTCAATTTCATATCCGCAGCCAAATTCGCTCAGTCCCGATCTCGCCGCTCTTACCGTGCTCGACGCCATCATGGCCAAGGGCGAAAGCTCGCGCCTCTATCAGTCGATGGTCTACACCCAACAGGTCGCGGCCCAGGTCTTCACGAACCTTGAGGCCACGCGCGATCCCGGTGCCTACACGCTCGCTGCGGTGTTGAGCGAAGGCAAATCGCCCGACGACGGCGTGAAAAGCCTGATGACCGAAATCGCCCGCCTGCGTGACGCACCTGTCACAGCAGCTGAACTCGACGAAGCCAAAAACGAACTCGTCTCTGCAACGCTGAGCGAACGCGAAACTGCCTTCGGACGCGCCACGGAGTTGGCAAACTCGGTCATTCGCTTCCGCGACGCGAAATACGCCGACAAGCTGCTCGCCGCCATCCAGACCGTCACCGCCGCCGACGTGCAGCGCGTGGCGAAGACGATCCTGAACGATCAACAGCGCATCACGATCCGCTACCTCTCGGCCGACGCAAAAACCAAGGATGCCAAAGCCGACACCATCGCGCTCTCTCCCACGATCCAGTCGAAAAAGCTCGATATCCCAAAAGCCGAAGTCACAATCTACACTCTCGCCCCCGAGGCGAGCCGTGCCAAGGCGCCGGCCCCCGGCGCTGCTGTTTCGGCAAAGCTGCCCGTGCCCGCCGAACGCATGCTCGCCAACGGCCTGCGCGTAATCGTCGCTTCCAAGCGAGACTTGCCCCTGGTCAGCGCCGAACTTCGCATTTTGTCCGGATCAAGCAGCGACCCCATCACAAGCGCAGGTCTGGCGTCGCTTGCCGCCGACGTTCTGAGCAAAGGCACCAAGACGCGCAGCGCCACCGACATTGCCCGCCAGATCGAGTCGCTGGGCGCCTCGCTCAGCGCTGCCGCCGGAGCTGACAGTTCCAGCGTCTCGCTCGAAACCCTGTCGAGCCGCACTGGCGAAGCCTTCGCCATCGCGGCCGATGTGGCGCGCAATCCGGCCTTCGCTGCGGAAGAAGTCGAGCGCCAGCGCCAGCAAACGCTTGACGGTCTGTCAGTCAGCCTGCGCCAGCCCGGCAACGTCGCGCGCTATGCGATGTCGCGCCTGCTGTTTGGAACCGAGCCCTACGGCGGCGTCGCCTCTCCCATCAGCATCGCCAAGATCAAGCGCGACGACCTGGCGAATTTCCACACCGGCCACTGGCGTCCTGACAACGCGGTGCTGGTGATTTCCGGCGATGTCGCGGCGGAAGATGGCTTCAAACTCGCCGAAAAATTCTTCGGCGATTGGGCCAAGCCCGTAACACCTCTTGGCCCCAAACCCGACGCGGCAAAATCAGCTGGCGGAAAACGCGTTGTCCTCATCGATTTACCGAAGTCCGGCCAAGCCGCCGTCAGCTTCGGCATGCGCGGCCTCGCGCGTACTCACGCCGACTTTTTCCCCGCGCTGGTGGCTAACTCGATCCTGGGCGGCGGCTATTCTGCGCGGTTGAACCAGGAAATCCGTATCAAGCGCGGACTGTCCTACGGCGCGAATTCCAGCCTGCCGCAACGCCTCGCGCCAGGCCCCATCGTCGCGCTGGCGCAGACCCGCAACGACGCCGCAGTACAAGTCGTCGACCTGATGGAGATCGAACTCAAGCGGCTGGGCAACGCGCTGCCCGCGCCACAGGAAATGAGCGCCCGCCAAGCCAATCTCATCGGCTCGTTCGGCCGCGACGTGGAAACCGCTTCGGGCATGGGTGCACAACTGACCCAGCTCGCCGCCTTCGCCATCCCGCTCGACAAACTTCAAAGCTACGTCGCCGACGTCAGCGCGGTCACACCCGATCAGGTCAAGGCAGTTGCCGCCCGCCTCTACGACCCCACCAACGCGAACATCGTGGTTGTCGGCGACGGCGCGATATTTTTCAAAGCTCTCAAGAAAAAGCGCCCAACCCTAGAACGAATTCCAGTCGACAAACTAAACCTGGACAGCGCAACGTTGCAGTAAGCGCCAAGCCTCTATTTTCCAGAGCGCTCTCCAAGGGATCACTTTCTCTTCAACGCCTCGCTTGCTGCATTGCGGGCGCTGGCGCCACTGATGCCGCCGCCGGCGTGGATGCCGTTGCCGCAGAGGTAGAAGCCGTCGATCGGGGTTTTGTGGTTCGACCAGCCTGGCATCGGGCGCATGAAGAACATCTGGTCGAGGATCAGCTGACCGTGATTGAGGTCGCCTTCGGTCAGGCCGTAGGTTTTCTCAAAATCGAGCGGGGTCAGAGATTTGACTTGCCGGATCGACGCCTTGAGCTCTGGGAATGCGGCCGCAGCTGTGTCGATGGCGCAGCGTTCCAATGCCGGTCGCTCTTGTTCCCAATCGCCCTTGCGCAAGTTGTAAGGTGCGAACTGGAAATGTAGTGAGACCACACGGCCGGCCATCGTGATTTCCAAATAGGGCTCTTTCGACATCTCGCCGTACTTGG